>CDZT01004338.1_pt1 | contig 46132 bp, 36 predicted proteins | sample 557531 | NCBI WGS metagenome assembly CDZT01 (sample SAMEA3182066, study PRJEB8094) | gut metagenome | biome: human; feature: gut; material: Stool; isolation source: human stools | place: Canada | collected 2013-03-05
AATCCCGAACTGGGCATGGTGGAACTGTGGCACCGTCTGCGGAAGCGGGGCTATACCCGCCGCCCGGAGAGCTTGTTCCGGGTCATGCGCAAGCTGGGGCTGTTCCCGCAGGCCGAGAAGAAACCAGTCTACAAGCCAAAGCCCTATGAGCAGATGACGTACCCAGGGCAACGGGTACCGGTAGATGTGAAGGTAGTGCCCCGCAGGTGTATTGCAGACCAGGAGCTTCGCCTGTTCCAATATACGGCTATTGACGAGTTCACCCGTCTGCGTTTCCTGGGGGCTTATCCGGAGCAGTCCACTTATTCCTCTGCCGATTTCCTGAAAAAGTTGGTCAAATGGTATGCTCGCAGAAAAATCCGGGTGGAGTGTGTCCAGACTGACAATGGCTTTGCGTTCACCAACCGTTTTTCCAACAGCAAACGGGATCTGCCTGCTTTATTCGAACAAACAGCTGCCCTGCCGGGTACCCGCCATAAGCTCATCCGCCCTTACACGTCCAGGCACAACGGTAAAGTGGAACGCAGCCACCGGGAGGACCACAAGCGGTTTTATTCCTGCCACAAGTTCTATTCCCTGAACGGCTTTAACAAGCAGTTCACTGTCCACAACCGCCGCTCTAACAACTTCCCCATGAGGCCCCTTCACTGGCTTTCTCCCGCAGAGTTCACTGTCCAATATCTTTGACAAACCTACAGCGGGCCATCTTTATGGCCCGCCCTCCGTCTGGAATGGAGCGCAGTCGATTCACCGAAAATCAATATCGCATCTGGTCCCCTGTGAAAAAAGAACGCCATCGGTTCATGGAACGCATATATACCCGTGTTTTCCTCTTCAAAATCGCTATGCCCGTTCTCGATCCACGCATAAAGCGCATTTTTGACGATGGAGCAATCATTTGATCCTCCGCTTATCCAAACCACTCCAAGTGGGTTCCAACCCCGGGGGCCGCCGTCCTCCTTGTGAAAAAGCGCGCGCACGGGCCGCTGCGGCCCCCTGCGGCCGTTCCCTCATTTCCCGCCGTCGGGGGATGCGCGGCGCCGGAGGATGGCCCTGGCCTGCGCCAGAAGGTCCTCGTCGATCTCCTCGACCAAAACCACCTGCCGAACCTCCGGTATGGCGGCGCACACCGCCTCCTGGATGATCTGCTCGGTGGTAATGGTAGCGGAGGGACAGCCGGCACAGTGACCCAGCAGCCGCACCCGCAGCAGGCCGTCCTCCGTCAGCTCCCGCACCTCCACAGCGCCGCCATGGCCCTGGAGATAGGGGCGCACCTGTTCGTCCAGCACCTGTTCGATCCGCTCCAGCATGTCTTCTTCCTCCTTACGGCACCAGTTCCACGGTATAGCCCAGCGCCCGCAGACCGGAGACAATCCCGCCGGGGTCCGTCATATGGCCCGCGCCCACGGCCAGGAAGAAGGTGTTCTCCCCCTCGGTCTCCAGATAGGCCGCGGCGGCCTGGATCATACCGGGGTCCCGGTCCGTAAACAGGCGGGCGTTGAGTTCGTCGTCGCTGTTGACGATCGCCGCCTTGTCGTAGGTCTTGGAAAATGCCTCCACGTCCCGCGCCTTCCAGGCCGCAAACATGGCGCTGAGCATCTGCTCGTTTTCGGCGGCCGCCTGGGCGGTGCTCTCATCCGTCTGTGCGCCCTCCAGCCCCGCCTCATAAATGCTCAGGGCGGCGTCCAGATACTCTTCCTGGTATTCGGCGCTCAGCGTATCAAAGAGGTTGCCCTGAAGCGCATAGGTCTCCACGCCCTCCACCGGCAGGCCGGCCCAGGTGGCCGCGCTGTTCAGGTACAGGTCGATGGCCATGGCGTTGCCGCTGGTGGTGGCGTCCGTAGAAGCCAGCGCGGTAAAGGTGGAGGCCAGGGCCCAGGGCTTGTAGGTATCGATCTGCTCCTGCGTCATATCCAGCGCCTTCAGGGCGGCGCTCACCCGCTCATAAAGCGCGGGGCTGATGTGATCCTTCAGGGCGCTCCCGTCGGCATAGGTCTGCATGGCGACGAACTCGGCCATCCCGTCCGTATCGTTGAAATCCAGCTCAAAGGCCACCTTCTGGGCGGAATAGAGCGCCTGACGCAGGGACTTGTGCAGGGGATAGACATTGTCCCGGTCCAGATGGATGGTGCCCAGCAGGTAAAGGGTGTTGCTCCCGTTGACGGCCTTCCACAGAAGGCCCTTGGAGCCGGCGTCGTTGGCGTCGTACACAGCCAGGATCAGGCGCTGTGCCATGACCATGGCCTCCTGATAGGTACAGGCACGCTCCAGCGCCAGATCCCCGGACTGGTCGCCCTGAACCACGCCCAGGCCGGACAGGAAGGCGGCCGTGCCGCCGTCCAACCCATCCATCGCATAGGCCGCGCACTCCTGATAGAGGGCGTTCATCACGCCGCCCCGGGTGGTATCCAGCACCAGAGCCGCCGCCTCGGCGTTCGGATTCACCGGCAGGGCCAGCGCCGCAAGCTTCGCGGCCACGATGCCGGTCATGTGCTCCAACTGTTCCAGGGTCAGCGGAGACTGGATGTATGTAGTAAAATTGTCGTCCATCAGGCCCATGGCATAGCTGTCCGCAATGGCGCTGTACGCCCAGGGATCGGGCAGCTGCTGGGGCGCCTGCTCCGTCCCGGCGGCCAGCGCGGGGGTGAGCAGCAGGGCCGCCGCCAGGATCCCGGCCAGAATACCTCTGATCTTATGCTTCATGCGATCATTCTCCTTTTCTTATTTCCGTCTTGCGGTCACATTCTTGAGTGTACCATTTCCAGCGAAAAAGTCAATGGCAGTTATCTTCCGCTCCAACCCAAATTCATGCAGCACAAAGTCAGGAGCAATGGGCTCATCATAAATCCCTTCCGCCCTCTGAAAGCCGTTTTTCCGGTAGAGCGCAATGGCGGGGGCGTTACAGTCCGCTACAAACAGCCTCAGGTATTCAGCGCCCCGCCCGCCGGCCAGTGCGGCCGCCTGATCCAGCAGGGCGCTGCCAATGCCGCCCCTTGCGTAATCGGCGTGAACGCCCAATCGCTCCAGATAGCACGCCCTGGCATCGGGTTTTTCCCACTTGACCCGTCCCGCCCCTGCATGGGAGCTGCACAGGGCAAATGCGGCAACGACCGCGTCCTCTTCCAGCAGAAGGTAAAGCCGATTTTGCTCGATATCCTCCTCAAAAAACGCGCATGGGTAGATCTCATCCCAAATCGTCAGATCCCGTTGCGTCATATCCCGGATGATCCCTTGATAGACCGCTTTCAGCTGCGGCAAGTCCCCCAGTTCAGCCGGCCTCAACTGCATTATGATCCCTCCCAAACCCGGGCGCCTGCCCTCCGCTTCGTTCCCGATCCGGCCGAAACGTCCATCCCGCGGGGGCCCGTTCTTATTTTACCTGCTCGGCGGGAATAAATCCCGCCTGCGCCAAGAGTTTGCCTTCGGCAAAATGCTTGTGCGCCCCTGCGCGGCGGCTCGCTCCCGCTCGCCTGGGAACTGCGCCCGTTCTTCGCGCGCCCCCTACAGGCTCAGGCTGGCAATGAACTGCTTTGCCGTCCGCGGCGTCCGGCCGGGGTGGCGCATTTCCCAGCGCAGGGCGGCTGCATGGAGCGCCTCGCCGCCGGAGGCGATCCCCGCCTGCTCCGCCATGCGGTCCACAAGGGCCAGAAATTCGATCTTATTCAGCGCCAAATAGGGGATCCGCAGTCCGAAGCGGTCGGACAGGGAAGTCTTCTCCTGAATGGTCTCACTGGCGTCCACCTCATCCCCCGCCCGGTCCGAGAAGGTCTGGCGCACCAGGTGGCGCCGGTTGGACGTGGCATAGACCGCCACGTTGGACGGCCTGCGCTCCAGCCCGCCCTCCAGGATGGTTTTGAGCACCGAGTAGGTCCGGTCATCCTGATCAAAGGCCAGATCGTCGATAAACAGGATAAACTTCCGCCGCCGCCCCGCCAGGGTACGGATCAGTTCCGGCATCCCGCCCAGCTCTTCCTTCTGCACCTCAATGAGCCGAAGATCCTCAAAGCCGGGCAGGGAAAGCAGGCTCTTCACCGTGGCCGACTTGCCGGTTCCGCTGTCGCCATAGAGCAGCACGTTGTTGACCAGGTTTCCCTCCAGCATGGCCCTGGTGTTTGCCACCACCTGATCCCGCTGCAGCTCATAACCGATCATCTCGCCGGGACCGGGGCAGTCGGGCTGCTCCACCGGCCGCAGAGCCCCATCCTCCCATAGAAAGGCGTGGTAGCGGGCGAAAACGCCCGCCCCGTTGGCCTGATAAAACGCCGTAAGCCCCTGAAAGGTAAAGGGGCATCCTCCGCGCCACCGGGGCAGATTGGCCAGCACGCGGGAAAATTCCCGGGGCGCCTGCGTTCCGATCTCCCGCAGCACCGCGTCGCAGTCCAGCTCGGAAAGCAGCGTGAAGGTCTCCACATCCCGCCGGGCCGCCTCCTCCAGGGCCGGATCCTCTCCGCCCCGCTCCACCAGCCTGGCATAGGGCGATTCCTGGTACCGCAGCTGGTCGTGCAGCCACATGCCCAGCCCGCTGCAGTCCGCCTGCCGCAGCTCATAGAACAGCCGGGCATAGCGTTCCACCGCCCCTGTTCCATCCCCGGATGCAAGCCGGTCCAGCAGTTCCAGGGTCAGGCCCATCAGGGGCGCGTCCACAATATGCCGGTAAGCGGCCACGCCCCGCAGAGCACAGCGCAGTTCGTCGATGGTCATCGTCGTTTCCTCCCGCTCGTTGCACGTTTCGTTTTATTGTATCCGCATCATTTTCTGCTGTCAACGGTAAGGTTGACTTATTTCTCCATTTCCCGTATGCTTATTCTATCTCAGACGAACGGAAAGGAAGTTTTACAATGCTGCTGCAGGAACAACGGGAGCTGGTGGTGGAGTACGGCAGGCGCCTGGTCTCCTCCGGCCTGACAGAGGGCACCTTCGGCAACCTGAGCGTGTTTGACCGGACGCAGAACCTGATGGCCATCAGTCCCTCCGGCATGGATTATTTCCGCACAAACCCGGAAGACGTGGTGGTCCTCACCCCCGAGGGCACGCTTGTGGACGGCTGTCGCAAACCTTCCAGCGAGTACGACCTGCACCGCCTTTTTTACCTGGGCCGCCCCGATGTGGACGCTGTGGTACACACCCACTCCACCTTTGCCACCGTTCTCTCCTGCCTGCGCTGGAGCATCGAGCCCATCCACTATCTGGTGGCCTATTCCGGCCGGGATGTGCCCTGCATCCCTTATTACCCCTTCGGCTCCCTGGAACTGGCGCAGGCCGCTTACGCCGCCATGGGGACGGAGCATAACGCCTGTCTGCTGGGCAGCCACGGGCTGCTTGCCGTGGGGGGCAGTCTCGCCTTCGCGTTCGACACGGCCCAACAGATCGAATTTTTGGCCAAGGTCTACTACCATGCCCGCATGGCGGGCGGAGGCGTGAAGTTGACGGACGCGGAGCTGGACGCCGTGCTCGGCAAGTTTCAGAATTACCGCAAGGCATAAGATCCACCAAGCGGGAGCGCCCGCGGCCTATGGCCGCGGGCGCTCCCGCTGCGTTTACCGGATTGCCGTTTCGTCCTGCACCCACGCCTCACAGGCTGGGCTCCAGCTGGCTTCATCCAGGATCACCAGCTTCCGTTGATCCCAATCCGGAAGCCCGGCCGTCTCCAGCGCAATGATCTCCAGCCCGCTCTCCTCATGCCGCAGCGCAGACCGCCGCAGGCCGACCAGCCTTCCTTCCTTATAGAAAATCTCCCACAGATCCTGTGCCGCGGCGGGCGCGGCCTCCCCCCAGGCGACGCCCACCCGGTATCCCTCCGGCATCGCCTGGAGCCCTGCGATCTCCACCGTTTCCGTGCTGACCTGATCCCATGCCGCCGGGTAATCCCGCTGGCGGAACGCGCCCAGGACCGCCGTGGGCCGGGTACGGGAGATTGCCTCCACTTCCCCGGTCTCCGCCGCATAGCGCAGGCCCACCCCATCCCTGTCCGCTGGGTAGGCCCCGTCTTCTGAGGCTGTTTCTGTAAACGGGATACGTCCGACCTCCGCCCGGCTCCCATCGTCCAGGCTGCACCGCCAGAGGATCCGCTCCGCGCCCGCCGCCGTCGTATCGTACAGAAAGCCGTTCAGCCAGAGCGCGCCAAATCTGCTGTCATAGCCGTTGGCCAGCTGCCCGACTATGCTGATTCCTATCTGCGATAAATCATCTGTCCGATACAGTGCGTATTCGTACGGATTCGATCCAAACTTGACGTAATAATACGCTCCGCTCCACCGGTACAGGGGATACCAACTCCCATTGAAGGCCCACCCGTCCTCATATTTCGTACTCGTGCGCGCCTGCAGCTCCTCATTCCAGATATGGCTCGCGCCTGTGTCCAGCCCGTTCAGGCGGGCATCCGAGATCAGGAAATACTGATGGCTGACGATCCCCGGGGTATCCGGCGCCGGATCATCCCAGGTCACGTCCACATGGTACCAGTCGCCTCCCAGCTGCATCAGGTTCCACATATGATTCGCGCTGGTCAGCATTGCGCTTGGAATTCCTGCTTCTTCCAGCAGCAGCCGGTACGCCAGCGCGTATCCCTGACAGACCGCGTCCCCCTCGACCAGCGCGCCATAGGCGCTGTACACGGTATCCGGGGCCTCCTCCGGCTTTCCTGCGGCCACCGCCCAGTTGTATCCGCAGTGTACGGCCAGATAGTCATGCAGCGCCAACGCTTTCTCCACATCGTCCATCCCCGCGTCCACCTGCGCCAGCGCCTGCGTCACCGCTGCGTCGAACTGTGCCTGCGCGTCGGCGGGCAGCGTTGTGTCGTACGTCGGCGCTACCGTTTCAATGGTCCCGTCCGCGGAGCAGCGATAGCCCCAGCGTGTCTTCACATAAAAAAGCTCCGGATGGTCGTTTACGACCCTGGTATAAACCGTCTTCAGCATCTCCGCTCCGCCGCTGCCGCAGTTCACACCGAGCTTGGAGATATCAATGGACGTCTCCCTATTCTGCATTCCCGCATACAGCAGGGTATAGAGCGCCTCCTCCCCGGCATCCATCAGCGCCAGCCCGCCCGGCCGGGTATAGTCGCCCGTCAGGCTTCCGGCCTGGAAGAGCTCGGCCTGTGCAAACGTCTGCGCTTCCGCGGCCTGTGCCGTTCCGGCCAGCAGCAGGGCCGCCAAGCAGGCGCCCAGCAGTAATTTTACTTTCATCGGGTCCTCTCGCTTTCCTGTTTGATATCCCGCCGTCAATAGGGTCCGGTAAGCTCCGGCGGCATGGTGAACTCCAGCACCGGGCTCTGCCGGAGGACGATGCTTCCGTTCTCCTCCACTGCCTGATAATGATAGAGGGTGGCGGGCTGACTGAAAAACTCTGCCGCTGTGTCGTCCTCCCAGATCTCCAGGCCGATGGTCCGGTCGCTGTCGTCCTGTATGCAGGTCGTACGCCGCCCCGCCACCTCCAGGCCGTATACGCCCGGCTCAAAGTCCCCCGTCAGGAACAGGACGTAACAGCCAAAGGTGGTGTTTCGCCGGAAAGAGCGGTCCTCAATGGCGGCGATCGCTCCGCCCGCCGTCACCCGCACCGGCTCGGACCAGCCGGAGGCCTGTTCTCTGTAATATTCCTCCCAGGCGCAGCCCAGCAGCGCATCTCCCGGCTCCAGGAAGAAGACCGGCGTTTCGATATAGAGGGAGCTGCGCTCCCAATAAAAGCTCTTTCGCAGCGGGAAGCGCGTCCCATCCCGCAAAAGCGCCAGGTCCCCCCGGACCGTGCGGGTACTGAAACGAGGCTCCGGCAGGACCTGCCGCAGCACCCCGTCCGTCACGCGCCAGCCAGGCGCCGCCGCCCGCTCGGCCTCCTCCGCCCAGGGCCGCAGCTCCACGGTTTCGATCCAGGTTTCCTGCGCCGTCTCGCCCAGCAGCGCTCCCGGCTTTACCAGAATGCGCAGGCCGACCGGCTCTGTGACCGCGCTCTGCGCCTGTCCGGTCACGACCAGTTCGATCCCCCGCCGGAATTGGGTTGGGTCGTCCCGGTCCAGATAGCAGGCCACTTCGTAATCCAGTCCTTCCGGCAGACCGCAGACCGTTACGTCTTCTCTGGTTACCGCCGGATTCGGATCCATTCCGGAAATGGCGATCTTCACACTGTCCAACGGGGCGGGGACGGCTGCGTCCATCGGGATCACGTTGGCGGTATCGGACACGAAGGCATAATAGTCCGGCACGGTCACCAGCGCCGTTCCGGATGTGTCCACCGTCACCAGAATGGGCTCTGCCGTGCCCAGATCCCGGCACCATACTTCTCCCTGCGTATTCTGCGCCCGCGGCACAAAATACCACTGCGTACCCGGCTGCAGGCTCAGTTGCGCCAGCGCCAGCTGCCCGTCCGGCGTCTCATACCGCGCCGCGCAGCTTCCCACCCCCGGCTGTGCCCAGCGCTCCCACCAGAGGGACAGCGTTCCGCCGTCCTCCACCGCGCAGGCGAAGGACAGCGCCGTATTGTCTCCGCTGACGGCCCGGATCTCCGGCCTCTGAGGCATTCCCTGCTGGGTATGCAGGTCCAGCCTTACGGTATGGCAAACGGCTGCGCCCTCCGTACCGGTGACTTCCCCGCTGCCGCTGTCCAGCAGCAGCGGATAGGGCACATTGCTCTCAGGCGCACACACCGTCACTGCAAAGGACGCGGCCGGGACCTCCGCCACCTGATAGCGGCCGTTGCCCAGGGCTTCGGCCTCACGGACCAAGCCCGTCCCGGCAAACGTCACGTTGACCGGCAGCCGCTCTTCCACCGCGCTTCCATCCTGGAGCAGCGTCAGCTCCAGCGTTTTGTCCGTCAGGAGGTAGACATGGAACCGGCTGCTCTCGCTGCTGCCCCATCCGTCGCCGGTGGATGCGTACCCGGTGGATACCAGGAAAAATTCCGCATCCTTTCGCTCCGGCGTCATGGTGAACGTGCAGATATACTGCGTTGCGCCCTCGACCGGCTCCGTGCGCCAGCCGTCCAGCGCTGCGTCGTAGTAGCGGCAGTACCATTGATAGGAGGCCGTGCCGCTCACCCCCTGGTGTCCCACGTGGATGCTTACCGTTTCGCCGTTTTGGGCCAGCACCCAGGCGTTTTCCCCCGCCGCCTCCCAACTGGGGAATTGTGTGGGTCCGGCTTGGAACGTGGCCGCGCGCGCCGTCAGAGCGGTCCCGATCTCTTGTGCCAGCGCCTGGATGTCCGCTCGGGTGAGCAGCTCTGTGGGCCGGAACCTCCACGCGGCCCCGTCCTGCTCCCCCGCCAGGATGCCTGCGCCCGCTGCGGCCTGGATGGCCTCCCGGCTCCAACGGGTGGGGGACACGTCGGAGAATTGGACCGCACCGGCCGGCCTGCCGGGCCGGTAGGTCTGACGCTGGCCGTCGAACAGCCGCTGATAGAGCCGCCAAAAGATCACGGCCGCCTGTTCCCGGGTAACCGCTCCCTCCGGCTCGAACGTTTCCGCCCCGGTCCCCTCCATCAGCTGGTGGGCGCTTGCCCAGGTCACCGCCTGCCGTTCCTCCTCGCCCAGACTGCCGCAGTCGGTATACGGGCATTCGCCCACTTCCGCATCGGGCATTCGGCCGGCGAGCACCTCATGTTCCAGAACGGTCTGATAGAGCGCCGCCGCCAGCGCGCCGCGGCCCCCCTCGCCCAGGTCCACCGGCTGTGCAGCGGCGATTGGCTTTCCGGCGTCATCCAGCGCCAGCAGCTGCAGCCGCTCCAGGCACATGCTTCGGGGCACCCGGAACTGCAGGGGCGCACCGTCTGCGGCGTCCGCCGCCTGCAAAAACGTCATCCGCCCGTCGGCGTATCCGGCCAGAAAGGCCCGGCCCGCGCCGCCGTCCAGAGCAGCCGTTACCTGATACTGCTGCTCCTCCGCCGCGACCCTGGGCATGCTCCACTCCGCCGCGGAGGCCCCCAGGCACAACAGCGTCAACCCGCCCAGCACGGCCAGGACCTGTTTCAATCCCGGAACGGCGCCCGGCCCCCGGAAGTGCCGGCACTTTTCCGGCAAGCTGCCGCTTTCTCCGAACCTGCTTGACATATCTGCGGCCTCCTTCGCCCGTTTTGTCGGAAGGGAGGCTTATGCCCGTGCATAAGCCTCCCTTCCGGTGTGTTGTATCTGTTACGCCTCTTCGATGATCTGGAGCAGCAGGGCCAGCATCTTGCAGGCCTGTTCGCGGGTAGCGCTCTCCTGGGGAGCAAAGCGTCCGGCGCCCACGCCGTCGAGGATCCCGGCCCGCGTCAGGGCGTCAATGGCCTCGATGGCCCAGCCGGAGAAGCCGCTGGCGTCGCTGAAGCGGACCGCGTCCCGGGTCTTGGGCAGCGTCACGCCGGCGGACGACGCATAGCGGTAGATCATCGCCGCCATCTGCTCACGGGTGATCGTGTCGTCCGGCGCAAAGGTGGCCGCGGAGGTACCGGTGGTCACGCCGTGCTCCACGGCCCACGCCACGTAAGGCGCGTACCAGCTGCCCGGCGCAACGTCGGTGAAGCGGGTGGAATCCGTCTGCGCCTCCCCCGCGCCGGCCACACCGGCCAGGATCTTCACAAACTCAGCGCGGGTGATCGAGCGCTGGGGGGCGAACAGGCCGCCGCCCACGCCGCCGACGATCTCCCGCCCGGCCAGGAAGTAGATGTACTCCGCGGCCCAGCCGTTCTCGTCCACGTCGGAGAAGGTGACGCGCGGCGTGCTCCCGCCGGTTTCTTCAAAGACGGCCTGAATGGTATGCGCTGCCTTTACGTTCTCGAAGGTATACTTGCTTACCGCACCCACGCTCTTGCCGTCCACCAGCACGTCGGCGATCGCGCAGCCGTCGTCCGGGGTGATGCGGAACGTCTGGTCGGCGCCCCGCTTGACTTTGGTCGTCTCCGGGGCGATCTCGCCGCCCACGCTCTGTTTGACCGTGATGGTGTAGGTGGTGACCGTGCTGCCGCCGCTCCAGCTGCCGCCGCCGGAATCCGAGGTCGGGGTAGCGGAGGCGGAACCGGCGTCGCCGGTCCCAAGCCCATTGACGGCCCGGACGGTGAAGGTGTAGCGCTGGCCGTTGGTCAGCCCGGAAGCGGTATAGCCGGTCGTGCTGCCGCTCAGGGTGACCATGGCGCCGTCGGGCAGGGTGAGCAGGTAATTGGTGATCGGGGCGCCCGCGTCGTCGCAGGTCCACTTCAGGGTCACAAGGCCGCTGCCCGCGGCGGCAGTCACCACGGGGGCGTCGGGCCGGTCGGCCGGTATACGGATGGGATCGCTCCATAATTCGCCGGTGTAACTGCCCTTGCCCACCAGCTTGGCCCGCAGGGCATGGCCCCGGTCGGCCTTGGTCACCACATACTTGTCCGTGGGGGTGGCGGGGGGCAGCTCCTGCCCGTCCCGGGCCCAGACCAGATCATAGTCTTTCGGATCATGATGCTGCGGCCCGTCCGTGTGCCCGGGCTGCGCCACCAGCGTGCTTCCCACGGCAGGAGCCGCCGAGGGCACGGGCTCTTGCCGAACATCCAGCCGGTAGCCGGAACTCCCGATGTCTATTTTGCCCACCGTGACGGCGGCGCTGGTCAGCACGCCCGTGTAGTTGCCGCCGGCGGTGACCGCGACGGTGATCCTGGCCCCGGCGTCCGCGCCGGTCAGGGTATAGGACGCTTGATCCGCCCCCTCGATGGCCGCGCCGTCGCGATACCACTGGTAGGCCGGAGCATCGCCCACCTCGGCCTCAAAAACAGCTGCAGACACCGTGTTCCCGACCGTACAGGTACCAGAGATCGACACAATGCCGCGGGCCGGGGCGGGGGTGATGGCGAACGAATAAGGCTGGGTGCTGCCGGTGTAGTTGCCCTTGCCCTCCACGGTAATGGTGCCGCCATCTTTGGTTTGCGTATTGGCGCCGTAGCGCAGCGTGTAGTCCGTGTCCTTCACCAGCGTTTTCCCGCCGTCCTTCACGTGGACTCCAGGCTGGATGGCGGCGCCGGTGTAGGTGTAGCTGCTGGAATAGCCGTCTACGCTCACCCCGGCAATGCTCTTGGGCGCGATGGTAAAGGTTTTGGAAAGGCTGCCGGAGTAGTTGCCGTTTTCAGCGGCGGTGATGGTCACGGTGGGCGCGCTCGCCCCGTCGCTCTTGGCGGCGTTCACGTTGTTGGTCACCGCGGCGGTGTAGTCGCTCTCCTGGAGCAGCGCGCCGTCCGCCACCGTGTAGCTGGGCGTAATGGACGAGCCGGTGTAGACGTACGTTCCGGTAATGGTCAGCATACCCTCCGTCAGCGCCTTTTTGCCGATGGCAAATGCGGCGGGCGCGGAAATGCCCGCGTGGGTATCACTGACCAGCGTGGCAGTGACGGTATAGGTCCCCGCGTTGACGGGCTTCTCCGCGCTGGGGCCGTAGTCGGTGCTTCCGGAGCCCTCATAGCAATAGGTATAGGTACCGCTTGCATCCGTACCGTGCGCGCCGGCGGTCTGGCTGGCGCTGGGATCGCCCAGGGCTGCGCCATAGGTAATATCGCCGGGCGCGGTCGCAGTCACGGTGACCTGGAACTTGTTGGTGATGGTCAGCGCCGTCTTCATCGCGCTGGTGTCGATGGTCGCCCATGCGGGGAACGTCACGGTTGGGGCCACATCCACCGTCTTGTCCGCCGTGCTGACGTCGTAGCCCTTCAGCGTCTCCAGCGCGGGCGTCCAGCCGGTGATGGGATAGGGACCGTCGGCGACGCCGTGGTCATAGTCCACGGTCACCGTTTCGCCCACGCCCAGCAGCGCGCTGACGCTCGCGGCCCCGGTTACCTCGCTCTTCGCCTTGGTCAGGGCCGGGACCGTCCAGACAACGCTGCCGGTCACGGGTGTGACGGCAACGTCAAGCGTTACCGTACCCCCGCTGTAGGAGAAATTGGCGGGATCCGCGGGGGTCAGCGTGCCCTCATAGCGATACGTGCCGCCCTTGGGGTCATACGTGCCGCTCTTCAGCGCCCAGGACACGTCCAACGTGGTCCAGGATGCGCCTTTGCAATACGTAGCCGCCAGGATGGGGTTCTTCGCCTTCACCGCCGCAAGCAGGGCGTCCGCGTCCATCTCCGCGCTGGCAAGGATCTCGCCCAGCGCAAGGGGCTCCCCCGTCCGCGTCAGCACGGCCTTGGTGATGGTCAGGGCGCCTTTGTTCACCGTAACGGCGTAGTTGTCCGACGCTGCGGTACCGGTGATCTCCACAGGCGTACCGGCGGCAGAGGCGGCGGTAGCTTCACAGTGGCCGGTGACCCCCAGCACGTCCGCTGTATCGGTTCCGACCAGTTCCCCGCTGTTGATGGTAAAGGTCAGTTCAGGATTGTCCGCCCCGTATTCCCGGCTCTGATCGTCCATTTTTACGGTAATGGGGCGCTTGCCGATGGTGATCGAAAAATCCCTGGTGACCGATACGCCCACATAGTCTCCCGTGGTCTCGGTGGAAGTAAACTGAACCGTCACGGTCACCGTGCCGCTCCCATAGGCCTGGATGGCGTCCGGATTCACCACGGAAAAGTTGCCGTGGATCGTAACGCCCGCCGCGTCGGCGGTACCAGAGGCGGGAAGGGTCACGGCAGCGGAATTCTGCTCGCCGTAAGTGATTGGCTTTGTTACAATGCCCCTCCAATCAACGCTGAGATCGGTAATTGTGACGGTAACCGCAGCGCTCTTGCCGTCGATCACTGCGGAAAGTTTGGCGGTAGCCCCCTTCGCAGCGTCTGCGGGCACAGTCAGCGTTCCATCGGAAAAGGTGATCTTGTTATCCGTATTCCCGGTGAATTCCGCTGTGCTCCAAACAGGCGTGCCGCTCATTTCCACGCCGTATTGGTCGTACAGCCTGGCGGCGTATGCATACGTCTTCACTGCGCCGCCGGCGACCGGCTTGACCACCGTGTCCGTCGCGCCCAGCTCCGTGCCGCCGCGGAACAACTTGGCCTTGGTGGCCGCCGGTGTGTCCCGCTTGATGGTGATCGCAGCCTTACCCTGCGCGTCGCCGCAGACAGCGGTAATGGTGAAGCGCTTCCCGGTCGTGTCGGTCACGGCGGCCTTCGCCGCGCTCGTGACCGTGACAACGCCGCCCGCAATGGAAACGCCCTCGACCGCTTGATTGTCTTCATCGGTGATCGTCCAGTTCACCGCGCCGGTAAAGCTCTCGCCGTACTGATCCTTCACCGCGGCGGTGAACGCCGCGGTAGTGCTGGCCGCGCCGCCGTCCGCGGGGACCAGCACGTCCACCTGACCGCCGGAAATGTTCAGCTCAGCGGCCTCGGCCGCGGCGCGGGAGACCGTCAGGTCGGCGGTCCTGCTCACGCTCCCCTGCTGCGCCGTGACCGTATACGTGCCCGCCTTGGCCGCCGCCTTGACGGTGACGGTATTGCCGCTCATGGTCACATTGGCGGTATCCTCGCCGGAAACAGACCAGGTGACCTCGCTGATTTCAGCGCCAACCTGGTCATAGGCCTTGGCGGCGACCGTCTGTTCGGCGCTCGTACCGCCGGTCACCGTGACTTCATTCCGGGACAGCTGTACAGAAGTCAGCACCGCCTCCGGCCGGGTGACGGTGATTGTGACCGGATTGCTCGTGACCGCGCCGCTGGAGGCCGTAAGCTTGATTCTCGTACTCAGCGCGTCCTTGCTCACGGTGATGGTGCCGTCGTTGTTGTACGTAATCCCCTTGGGGGCCGTCGCAGGATCATAGGTCCAGCTCAGCGCAGGGGCGGTCATGGCGCCGCCCTCGGTATCCAGCGCAGTCACACTGGGCGCGGCGCTGGTCTGATCGACCGCAGAGACGGTAATGTCCGCTACAGTCCCAAGTTCCAGAGCACCAAGCTTTTGAACGTCACTTCCATCATAGGTAAGGCTTGCCGTCAGGTTGCCGCTTCCATCTGCGGCCCCGTAGTACATATAATCGCCAGCACTCTTTGTGCCCAGGAAGATGGCACGCTGCTCACCGCTGTCTGTAAAAAGCTTGTTGAGCAATGAATCCTTTGCTCCACTGGTTTCCAGCCGGAACGTACCTTTTGCGGGCGATTGTCCCGCTTTGATCGAATAATAGAACTCTGCAATCACTGCCCCCTGTGCAATTGATGTTCCATTACTATCATCTGTGCTTTTCATCGTAAGCGCAAAGGCCACCCGATTCTCTCCCACAGCCCACTTAGCCGCTGTTCTGCTAAAGTATGGAGTGTTAGGACTAACAAATGCGCAGCTTTGTGCAAACGTGTCAACAACGGATGTATTTCCATCTGAAATACCTTCTGCTGCTATATACGTTCCCGTTGAGGATTGATAACTCATCGGCTGGACGACATTCTGATCAAAGGAAATCGCTATAGCCGCTGTTGTAACCGCCACAGACGATTGTGCTTTCACAACCAGTTTATAAACCCCTTGATCAGCATCCGCCGTTTCCTGCTGGATGGTCACGCTCCCTTTGGTCTCCGCACTTGCATAGGCTGGGGCCGCAAGACCCGTCACCAGTGCAAAGGTCAATACCAGCGCTACCCATGCTCTTGCTTTTTTCACGCTTTTCATGCCTCCCCTGCCGCATCGACAATAATACTGGAATGATTAAAGTTGCTGAGTAGATAAGTCAAATCATATACGTTGACTGTACCGTTTCCATTGATATCCGCCTTGGAATTCTGTATCTGTTCACCAGAACGGTTAAACTCACCCAGCAACTCCGTCAGGTCGTAAACATTTATCTCCCCGTTGCCGTTCACATCGCCCGCGCCTGACTGAATGTCCACTGGTTGCAGTACGCTCTCCTCTTGAATGGATATGTTACTAATCGTATAAGAGCAATAGCCCGGTTTTGTCACTACCAGTTTGTAACCATTCCCAAGCGGCACACACTCAAACCGATATGCGCCGGATGCATCTGTTGATACAGAAGCAACCTGTTCTCCCTGCGCGTCGTAAAGCGTTACCGCTGCTGCTACTGACGATTCCTGAAATGCTACTGTCCCGCTCACCGGCACCCCTGCGAAATAGATGCCGCCGCCGGTATAGGTACCGTCCTGTCCGACCTTCTCCGCCTCAAATTTCGATGCCGCCGGGGCGGCCAGCTCCGCTCCGCCCACGTATACGTCGGCGCTCTGGCTGCTTTTCAGCAGGAAGCCCTTCGTACTGTCCGTGAGGTTCGCGAAGGCGGCCACACCGTTTTCATCCGCCGCCGCCTGGTCGATGTACAGGATGGAATCCGCCGTCAAGCTATTGAGATCGGTCCCGGCCTTCACCACCAGCAGTACGTACTGATTCTTCGCCGTGCCCTGATAGGTAACGGTAAAGCTGTCGGCCGTCTTATGTTCCACCACCGGTGCGGCGGGCGCTGCCGCCGCCAGCGCGGGGGTACAGAGCGCGGCGGCCAGGCACAGGCCCAGCGTCAGCGCTCCGAGTCTTCGTTTCATTTCCGCTCCTCCTCATTCCAACAGTCCGGACACCAGGGGCGAGAGCATCAGCAGCGTATCCGCCAGCAACTCCTGCTCCAGCGCGCCGTCCAGGTCCCAGGGCGTATCCGCCGGGGACAGGATGACGGCGTTGGTGGCCGCGTCCCACTTCACATCGATGCCCAGCGCCTCCGCCACAAAGCGGATGGGCACCATCGTGCGCTGATGTACCGTGCTGGGGTCCCCGGAAAATTCGGCCGGGGCGTCCATGGAAAACGGCGCTGCGTCCACCGTATATTCCAGGCTGCCCACCGTCATGCGGACCGTCTTCCCGTCCCGCCGGATGACCACCGTCCGGGTCTCGTTCTCCCAGCCCACATCGGCGCCCAGGCGCTCCGCCACAAAACGGACGGGCACAAAGGTCCGCCCATCATGGGCATAGGCCGTCACGCCGGGCTCCCCCGGGTAAATCTCCTGACGGATTCCCTCCACCGAAGCGGCGGAATTTCCGATCTGGAGGATCACGGTGCCGTTCAGGCGTTCCGCCCGCGTCATGCTGCCGCCGGCCGCCGGCGTTCCCGGCTCCGCGGGGGGCTCCGGCGCCGCCACCTCCGTAACAGAGCTCGCGCCGGTCTCCTCCGGGAAGACGATCTCCAGCGTCACCGGAGCGCTGACCCCGGCGTTCAGCACCGCGCCGCCCTCGGGCAAATACGCCTGCCATGCCTCCGTCTTGCCCCGGGCTGCAAGCCGGATCACCGCCGGGGCCGTCCCCGTCTTTTGAAAGCGGAAGGTGAACAGGTCCAGGCCGCCCTCCCCCACAACGGCCACGCCCGTCTGCGGCTGGGCGTCCACCGCCGCGCCCTGCCCCGGCGTTACATAGCCGGTGAAATCGATCAGTCCCCTTTCCGGATCGATGGCGGTGCCGATGGCGGCCATCCAGCCGTCATCCTCCGGTTGGGCAAAGGCGGAAAAGCGCTGGGTCTCCTGCCCGGAGGCGTCCACGGGGCGCACTGTGTCCCCGTCATACCAGAGCACGAACTGGAATGCGTTGAAAGCAGCGTTGTAAATGCGCATCGCTACGGTAAAGCAGCCGTCTGCGTCCGGTTTGCCCGCCTCCAGCAGGACACGGGCACCGGAAGCCTCCGCCGCGCCGGCCGGCGCCAGCAGGCCCACCGCCAAACATACGGCCAGCAGCAATCCGAGCGTTCGTCTCTTCATTTCATTCCTCCTTCCCGCAGGTCCCGCTCTTTCTGTCCATTCCCCGGGGAATGGACGAAAGGGCCATGGCCCTTTCCGGCGCTCTGCGGCAGGGCGGCAGGGGTTTTTGCTCCCACTGCACCCGATTTTATTCCATTTTTGATTATAACCTTCCCATCCCCCCATTTCAAGCTATAATTCCAAGAACCTGCAAAAGCAAAGCCTTAATTTTCCGTTTTTCCAGCCGGCGGCCGCAAAAACCAGGCGCATGGTCTTGTGCCTTCCAAATGAAACCATCTCTCCCGCCTGCATAGGCAAAAGAAACCTGCGGATACTAAGTGCCGTAACACTGAAACCGCAGGAGGAGTTTATATATGAAAGCGACTGGTATCGTGCGCCGTATCGACGACCTCGGGCGCGTGGTCATCCCCAAGGAGATCCGCAGGACGATGCGCATCCGCGAGGGCGACCCGCTGGAGATCTACACGGATAAGGATGGCGGCGTTATTTTCCGGAAATATTCCCTGATGGGCGGTCTGGGCGACTTCGCCGGTCAGATGTGCGAAACGCTCAACAAAACCACAGGTGAGATCGCGGTCATCACCGACCGGGACACCTGCATCGCCGTGGCGGGCACCGCCCGGCGGGAACTGGCCGACAAGCGGGTCTCCGCCGAACTGGAACAGATCATGGAGGGCCGTCAGATCTATCAGTATAAAGCGGGAGACAGCCCGCTGCCCATCTGTGAGGACGGGGACAAATACCTGATCAACTGTGCCGCGCCCATCCTGTCCGAGGGCGATGTGCTGGGCTGCGTGCTCTTTGCCGGCACGGACAACGACATGAAAAACAACGAAACGCATTATAAGCTGGTACAGACCATTGCAGGGTTTCTGGGCCGCCATATGGAGGCCTGATCCCGCCCATAAAAAACGGCTGCCCTTCCGGGCAGCCGTTTCGCATTCCCGCCGTCCGCGGGCTCACTCCGCGCGGCCGTCGAGCACACGATACACAAAGTCCAGATCCAGTCCGCCGCGCACTCCGTCGGCCAGCCGGTCATATTGCTGCTCCCGGTAAGCCCGCGCGTCGAAGCTGCCCAATCGGGCCGGGTCGACGCCCTTGCGCGCGCACAGGACGCCCAGCACCGCATCCGCGATGCCGGGGGCGTCGAAAATACCGTGGAGGTAGCTGCCGTAGACGTTTCCGCCCCCCACCAGGATGGGCGCGCGTTCCGCTGCGCTGCGGCCCATGTGGATCTCGTAGCCCTCGTAGGCCATGCCGCTCAGGGGGGCGAGCAGCCCCTCCACCGGACCGAACACGCCCCTGGCCTGCGTCTGCTTCTTCTCCCCCCGGAAGAAGGTATCCACCGGCAACAGGCCCAGTCCGGCGGCCTGCGTGACCCCGGCGGCCTCCACGCCCTCCGGGTCGGATACGGTGCGGCCCAGCATCTGATAGCCCCCGCACACGCCAAACACCAGCGTTCCGGCGGCGGCGGCCTTTTGCACCGCCGCCTCCAGCCCGCTCTGGCGCAGCCAGAGCAGATCGGCGATGGTGCTCTTGGTGCCCGGAAGCAGGATCAGGTCCGGCTGATGCAGCTCCCGCACGCTGCCCACATAGCGCAGGGATACGTTTTCATACCGTTCGAAGGGGCTGAAATCGGTGAAGTTGGAAATGCGGGGCAGACGGATGACCGCAATATCCACCAGCTTGCGGGCGGTGGCCCGGCAGAAGCGCTCAGTCAGGCTGTCCTCGTCGTCGATATCCACGTGGAGATAGGGCACCACTCCCGCCACCGGAACGCCGCACAGCCGCTCCAGCTGCTCCAGTCCGGGCTGAAGGATGGCCCGATCCCCCCGGAACTTATTGACGATGGTCCCTTTGACCCGCCGGCGCTCCTCCCCGTCCAGCAGGGCGATGGTGCCGTAGAGCTGCGCGAACACGCCGCCCCGGTCGATGTCCCCCACCAGCAGGACGGGGGCGTCCACCAGTCTGGCCAGGCCCATGTTGACGATGTCCTCCCGCTTGAGGTTGATCTCCGCCGGACTGCCCGCGCCCTCGATGACGATCACGTCGTATTCCGCCGCCAGGCTGTGGTAGGCCTCCAGCACGGCGGGGATGAACTCGTTTTTCCGGCGGTAATATTCCAGGGCCGTCATGTTCCCCACCACCGCGCCGTTCACGATGACCTGACTGCCCATGTCGGTGGTGGGCTTGAGGAGGATGGGGTTCATGCGCACGTCGGGCGCGATGCCCGCCGCCTGCGCCTGGACCACCTGGGCCCGGCCCATCTCGCCGCCCGCAGCGGTGATGAAGGAATTGAGCGCCATATTCTGGCTCTTGAAAGGGGCCGCCCGCAGGCCGTCCTGCCGGAAAATGCGGCACAGCCCCGCCGCCAGCAGACTTTTGCCTGCGTTGGACATGGTCCCCTGGATCATAATGGTTCTGGCCATATCAAGCTTCCTTTCGGAGCGCGCTCAGGGCGCTCAGCAGGGTCTGATTTTCCTCATGCCGCCGCACGGCGATCCGGTACCAGCCCGCGTCCAGGCCGCGGTAATTGGAGCAGTCCCGGACCAGGATCCCCCGCTCCAGCAGGGCGTCCTTCAGGGGCAGCGGGCTGTAAAACAGCAGGTAGTTGGCCTGGGAGGGACAGACATACAGCCCCAGCTGCTCCAGCCCCGCCCGGAGGAAGGCCCGCTCGGCGCGGATGACCCGGCGGGTCCGGGCCAAAAAGGCGCTCTCCCCCAGGGCCGCCACCCCGGCGGCCTGGGCGGGGAGGGAGACATTCCAGGGCTGTACCGTGCGCCCCATGGCCCGGAGCAGCGCCCCGTCGGCGCTGAGGCAGTACCCCAGGCGCAATCCCGCCATACCATAGCTTTTGGTGAATGCCTTCAGCAGGAACAGTCCCGGCTGCTCCGCCAGCAGGGGTTTGAGGGATGCGCTCCGCCCGGGGTCGGCCAGGTCCAGAAAGCATTCGTCCACAAACATGCGGATCTCCTTTTCCCGGCAGATGCGGCAGATCTCCGCCAGCAGGCCGGGCTCCACCAGCTGCCCGGTGGGGTTATTGGGATTGCAGAGGAAGACCACATCCCACGCCGCCTGCCGCAGCACCGGAAGGACCGCCTCCGTCAGGCGGAAGTCCGTGCAGCGGGAAAGGGTGTGGCGCTCCACCCCGCAGCCCGCCGCCGTCAGGGCCGCCGCATACTCGGAAAAGGTGGGGGCCAGCTCCAGCGCCCGCCGGGGACGCAGGGCGGCGCAGTAGGAGAAAATGAGCTCCGCGGCTCCGCAGCCGCAGAGCAGATATTTTTCCGGCACCTGCTCGTAATCCGCCAAAGCCCCCACCAGCGCCCGGCAGTAGGGGTCCGGATAGCGGTCCAGGCAGGCGGCGGACTCCGCCACCGCCCGGCGCACCGCCTCCGGCGTGCCCAGGGGATTGGTGTTGGCGGAAAAATCCAGCGCCACGGGGCGGCCGTAGCGGTCGCCGCCGTGCGGGTTTCCGGTTTGGTAGAGCATGGCGTCACTTCCCTGCGTTTCAAAATCAACGGCCGGATCGCTTTCTTCTCCCGGCACGGCTCCCATCCGGCGTTACAGGCGCCCCGCCAGCAGCGCCAACAGCGCCCGCAGCGCCGCGCTGCACAGCAGGGCCAGCAGCGCCGTCCCGTACATCAGCCGGCAGGCCCGGGGGATATCCGCGTGCTCGATCGCCCGCCGTTCGTCGCCGATGAAGGGCTTTTCGTGCCGCACGCCGTGGTACCATGCGTCCCCCGCCAGGCGCAGACCCAGCAGCCCCGCGCAGACCGACTCGGTCTGCGCGGAATTGGGACTGGCGTGGTTGTGCCGGTCCCGGCGGAAGATACGCCAGCCGCTGCCCACATCCAGTCCCAGCAGCCCCCCCGCCGCCAGCATCAGCAGCGCGGCCAGCCGCGCGGGGAGAAAATTCAGGACATCGTCCATTTTCGCGGGCACCAGCCCGATGTTGCGGTAAGGCGGCTCCACATAGCCCAGCATGGAATCCATCGTGTTGACCGCTTTATAGAAAAAGCCCAGCGGCGCGCCCCCCAGCGCCAGGAAAAAGAGGGGCGCCACCACGCCGTCGGAGGTGTTCTCCGCCACCGTCTCCACCGCGGCACGGGCGACGCCGGCCTCATCCAGCCGCTCGGTGTCCCGGCCCACGATCCAGGAGACGGCCCGGCGGGAGGCCTCCAAGTCCCCCGACTCCAGGGCGGTATAGACCTTCATGCTCTCCTCCCGCAGAGAGCGGACGGCCAGGATCTGCCAGCTCATCACGCTCTCCGCCGCCAGGGCCAGCCAAGGACTCACCCGGCGGCAGGCCCACAGCAGCAGCGCGGGGATCAGCAGGGACAGCCCCGCCGTCAGCACCCACAGCACGCCGCCCGCCCAGCGCTCTCCCGCCGCTGTTTGGGGGAAGCTCCGGCGCAGCATGCGCTCCAGCGCGGAGATCAGTTTCCCGATGAGCGCCACCGGATGGGGGACGCCCCGGGGATCCCCCAGCAGGAGATCCAGCCCAAAGCCGATCAGCAGGGCAGCGAGAGACCATCTCATGAACAGGGCTCCTTTTGTTGAAAGGTGAAGAGGTAGATGGGGTTCTGAGCGCTCATCAGGTGGTAGCGCCCCGCCTTCCGATCCCGGGCCACCGTGAGGCAGACCGCCTCGGTCTCCGTAAAGGGGAACGCGTCCCGGCAGGCGTTGAGCTCGGCCACCGACTCCAGGGTGACGGCGGCGGCCACGACGCGGGCGGCGGGGTTTTTCTCCCGCACCAGCGCTAAAATCTCCCGGAGGTTGCCGGAGCTGCCGCCCAGGAACACATGGGTGGGGGCCTCCAGCGCCCGGCAGGCCTCCGGGGCCGTGCCGGGGACGATCTCCAGGTTTCCCGCCTGAAAGCGGGCGCGGTTTTCCTCCAGCAGCGCGCAGGCATCCGCCCGGCGCTCGATGGCGTACACCCGGCCCCGCCGGGCCAGCCGGGCCATCTCGACGGACACCGAGCCGGTGCCCGCCCCCACATCCCAGCACACCGCGTCCTCGGTGAGGCGCAGCTTGGACAGGCACACGGCGCGCACCTCGCTCTTGGTCATGGGCACCACGCCCTCTGCGCCGCCGCCCCGCTGAAAGGCCTCGTCGGGCAGGCCCGGGGTGACGACGCCCCGCCCGGCGGCGGTGTTTTCGATGAGCGCCACGCTGAGGGGGTGGTAGCGGCCCGCGGCCAGCTCGGCGGCGGAGCCGGTGGTGATGCGCTCGTCGGGGTAACTCAGCCGCTCCCCCACGCTCACCCGCACCGCGCCCAGTCCGGCCTCCGCCAGCCGGCGGCAAAGGCGCGCCATGCCGTCCTCCCCGCCTACCAGGGCAAACACCCGGCGGTTGGCCGCCACGTCGGGCACGATGTCATGGTCGCGGCCGTGGACGCTGACCGGGACCACATCCTCATAGCCGGTGCCCAGCCGCGCGCAGAGGCAGACCAGGGAGCTCAGCCCCGGCAGCACCGTCACGTCCCACCCGCTCAGAAGGGGCAGCAGGCGCCGGGCGCCGCTGAAAAAGCCCACGTCCCCGGACAGGGCCACCGCGAAGCGCAGCAGCTCCGGGTGGGCGCGGATCTGCGCGCAGATGGCCTGGGGCTCCACCGCCGCCAGCGCCGTCTGCCCCGGCGCGGCCACCGCTTCCAGCATGCGCGGCGCGCCGATGACGCCGTCCGCCTCCCGCAGGGCGCGGCGCGCCTGCTCCGTCATGGCCGACGCTGCGCCCGGACCGATGCCCACCAGCGTCACCCGGGGGCGGTGGACCAGGCCAAAGCGGGCCCACAGCCTGCGCACCACCGCGTCAAAGGGCTCGCCCTCCCGCTGGGGCGGACGGCCCACGACCACCAGGGTGGCGCCCGTCTCCTCCGCCGCCGCGGCTTTTTCGGCAAATCCCCCGGCGGCGCCCGCCTCTTTCGTCACCAGAAAGCGTGCGCAGACCGCCCGGAGCATGGCGGCGTTCCATTCCCGGGAAAAGGGGCCCTGCACGGCCAGGATGTGTCCCGGCTCCAGCCCCGCCGCCCGGCAGGCCTCCAGCGAGGCCGCCATGGGCAGCACCCGGGCATAGACCCGGCGGGCAAAGTCCGTCATGCCGCTGTAACGGGCCAGTTCCTTGCTGCCGGTGGTCAGCAGCACGTTGCCCGGCTTTCCCTCCAGATAAGCCGCCGCCGCCGCGCTGTCCGGCACAAAGACCGCCCCGGCCTGCGCCCCGCTCTCCGGACGCAGCAGGCGCAGGTATTCCGTGCCCGCCGCCCGGCAGGCCGCGGCAATGTTTTCCGTCGCCACAGGGGCGTAGGGGTGGGTGGCGTCCACCACGCAGTCGAAGCCCTCCCGCCGGAAGAGCTCCTGCATCTCCTCCCGGGTCAGGGGCTGGGCGGAGACCGTCAGGTTCTCCCCCTCCGGCAGCAGGCTCCGGCCGTATTCCGTGGCTACGCAGATGGTGACGGACACGCTCTGCCCGGCCAGCAGCTGGGCCAGCTTCCGCCCCTCGGTGGTACCGGCGAACAGGCACAGCTTACCCATGGCGGTACCCCCTGGGGGTGACCAGCCGCCCGCCGATCACCCGGGTGGTGCTGTTGCCGATGAAGATGGTGCAGAACATGTCGGCGGGGTAGTCCGCCAGCTCCTCCAGGGTCAGCACCATGCCGCTTTCCCCGTCCCGGCCGATGCTGCGGGCCACGCCGCAGGGCCGCTCCGGCGGCAGGCTGCGCAGCAGGATCCCGCAGGCGCGGCGCAGATGCTCGGGCCGCCCATGGCTGGCCGGGTTGTAGAGGACGATGGACAGGTCCCCTGCTGCGGCGGCCTCCAGCCGCGCCTCGATGGCCGGCCAGGGGGTCAGCCGGTCGCTGAGGCTGATCACGGCAAAATCGTGGGTCAGCGGCGCGCCCAGCACCGCCGCGCCGCTGCACGCCGCCGTCAGTCCGGGCACCACCGCGATCTCCGGTGCGGAACGCTCCCCCCGCAGCTCGTAGACCAGGGCCGCCAGGCCGTACACGCCGCTGTCCCCGGAGCAGACGAGGGCGGTCTCCTTCCCGCGCTCCGCCAGCTCCAGCGCCATGCGGCAGCGTTCGCTCTCCCGTGTCATGGGGGTGGTGTAAAATTCCTTGTCCGGGTAGCGCGGGCGGACCAAGTCCACATAGACGTGATAGCCCACGATCGCCCGGCTGGCCTGCAGGGCCCTGTGGGCCCGCAGGGTCATATTGTCCGCGTCTCCCGGGCCGATGCCCACTACCGTCAGTTTAGCCAAAGCGCACCTCCCAATGCTCCGCCGCCACGGCCACGGTTACGCCGTCCCGGGCGGTCTTTTTCACCAGCAGCCGCTCCGCGCCCAGCAAGGCGGCGCGCTCGCACACATTGTCCACCCCCGTGACCGTCCGGACGAAGGCCGACGGGGTAAAGGCCCCCTCCACCGCCGCCAGCTCCCCGGCGGAGTGGAACCGGACCGGCCACCCCTTTTCCCGGCAGAAGGCCAGAAGGCCCGGCTCCTCCGCCTTCAGGTCGATGGAGGCGGCGCACTTCACCGCACGGGGGTGGATGGCATGCTCCTCCAGTACCTGCTCCACCAGCGCCCGGATGGCCTCCGCCGGGGTCCCCCGGCGGCAGCCCAGCCCCACGTGGAGCACCGGCGGCACCAGCAGCAGGGTCTCCCCGAACGGGCGGCGGCGCCGCCAGGAGACACAGATGCCCACCGCTCCGCGCTCGCCCGCCTCCGTCCCGGCCGGCAGGGGGCCGGTCACGGGGAAATCGCTGCTCAGGGGGACCGGGCCCTCCAGAATGGCGGCGGACACCGCCTTGGCCGTGCGCATACTGTCGATGGCAAGCCCCTGTTGGGCCGCCCAGGCGTCCACCGAGAACCGGCCGTTCACGTCGGTGGCGGTGGTGATCACGCCGGTGGCGCCCAGCCCGGCGGCCACCCGGCGCGTCAGCTCATTGGCCCCGCCGATGTGGCCGGAGAGCAGGGAGATGACGAACTGCCCCCGCTCGTCCGCCACCAGCACGGCGGGATCGGTGCGCTTGTCCGCCACGTAGGGGGCGATGGCCCGCACCGCGATGCCGCAGGCCCCCACAAAAACGACGGCGTCCGCCCACGCCATCACCGGGCCGGTAAACCGGCTCAGCGGCGGCACGACGGCCTCAAAATCCTCCTGGGCATACCGCGCCATGGTATAGGCCCGGCATTCGTCCCCCGCGCCGCAGGCCGCCCCGCGCACCCGCCGGGCGGTGTCGCAGCCCCGGCGGCTGAAGGCAAACAGGGCCAGCTTCATGTCTCGTCCCCGTCGCTTCCCTGCCGGAACGCGGTGGTAAAGGCGGGGTCATAGAGGCGGGAGCGCCGGTATTCCTGCCCCATACAGCCGCCCACGATGATCAGCGCGGTCTTGGTGATGCCGCTCCCGGTCACCGCGGCGTGCAGGGTGCCCACGGTGCAGCGGACGATCCGCTCGTCGGGCCAGGTGGCCTTGTAGACCACCGCGGCCGGGGTGTCCGCCGGATAGCCCCCCGCCAGCAGCTCCGCCTGAAGCGTTTCGGTCAGCCCGGCGCTGAGAAACAGCACCATGGTGGAGCGGTGGGCGGCCAGGGCGCGGATGGACTCCCGCTCCGGCACGGCGGTGCGCCCGGCGGTGCGGGTGATGATGACGCTCTGGCTCACGCCGGGCAGGGTATACTCCGCCCGCAGGGAGGCGGCCGCGCCGCAGAATGCGCTGACGCCGGGGCAGACGTCATAGTCCACCCCCATCGCCTCCAGCCGGTCGAACTGCTCCCGTACCGCGCCGTAAATGCTGGAGTCCCCGGTGTGCAGGCGCACGGTGGTCTTGCCCGCCGCCTCCGCCGCGGCGATGGTCTCCAGCACCTGCTCCAGGGTCATCTCCGCACTGTTGTGGATCTCACAGCCGGGCTTGGTGCCCGCCAGCAGCTCGGGGTTGACCAGAGACCCGGCGTAGATGACCACGTCGGCCTCCCTCAGCAGCCGGGCGCCCCGCACCGTGATCAGATCCGCCGCGCCGCTTCCGGCGCCCACAAAATGTACCATTGCTATCCCTCCCTGATGTGTTGCAGCAGCGCCGGCGCCTGTCCCGTCTCTCCCAGCAGGCCGAAGGCCTTGGAAAAGAGTATCGCGCCGGTCCGCAGCTGCTCGCCCGCCCGGTTGGCCAGATGGAGCTCCACCCGCCCCGTCAGGCGGCGCAGCGTCTCCTCGCAGATCCCGTGTTCCCGCAAGACCCGCAGGGCCTCGTCGCAGCTGACGCAGGCGAGCACCGCCCCGCTCCCCGCCGCATCCAGCCCCGCCGCCCCGGCGTGGGCGGCCAGCAGCTCCATGCGGCAGTCTCCGTACTTGGAGTGGGTGTTGAGCATTCCCCCCGCCAGCTTGACCAGCTTGCCGATATGCCCCACCAGCAGCGCGCCCCGGAACCCCAGCTCCCGGCACAGGTCCAGGCTCTCCCCGATGAAATTGGAGGTCTGCACCGCCCGCTCCGGGTCGAGGCCCAGCGACGTGCGGATAAACTCCGCGCCGTAATTGCCCGGCGTCAGCAGCACGTACTCCGCCCCGCCCGCCCGGCGCTGGCTCAGCTCCAGGCGGATGGTATCCACCAGGGCCTGCTCGCTCATGGGCTCCACGATGCCGGTGGTGCCCAGGATGGAGATGCCGCCCGCGATGCCCAGCCGGGGATTGAAGGTCTTTTTCGCCAGGGCCTCCCCCTCCGGGGCGGAGATCACCACCGACAGCCCGCCCCGGTAGTCCAGCGCCCGGCAGACCTCCCCGACGTTCTCCCGGATCATCTTCCGGGGCACCGAGTTGATGGCGGCGGCCCCCACCGGCTGATCCAGGCCGGGCCTGGTCACCCGGCCCACGCCGGCGCCGCCGTCGATCCAGACGCCGGGGCCGTCCCGTTTGGACACGGCGGCGAAGATCAGCGTCCCCCGGGTCACGTCCGGGTCGTCGCCGGGGTCCTTTTCAATCGCGCACGAGACCTGCCCGGCCCCCAGTTCGATGGCCCGGACCGCCAGCTCCAGCCGGACTCCGCCGGGGGTGGTCAGACCGATCTGCTCCCGCCGCCGGCCGGTCAGCAGCATCCAGGCCGCCGCCTTGGCCGCCGCCGCCGCGCAGGACCCGGTGGTATACCCCAGCCGCAGGCGCTTCCCCGCCCGGACGATATACTCCTCCATGGCTCAGCGGGCGATCTGATAGAGCATGGCATTGCAGATGGCGGCGGCCACATTGCTGCCGCCCTTCCGGCCCCGGGCCACGATATAGGGCGCGCCGGCGTCCATGATCTGCTGCTTGCTCTCCACCACGTTCACAAAGCCCACCGGCACGCCGATGACCAGCGCCGGGGACAGCGCCCCGCCGCGGATCAGCTCCCCCAGCTCCAGCAGGGCGGTGGGGGCGTTGCCGACGGCAAAGATACAGGGCTTTTTCACATGCTCCGCCGCCCACCGCATGGACGCCGCGGCGCGGGTGCTCCCCCGCCGCCCGGCCAGCGCGGCCACCTCCGCCTCGGACATGAAGCAGTGCACCTGCCCCCCCAGGCCCTCCAGCACCCGCTTATTGATGCCCGAACGGGCCATCTGGGTATCGGTGACGATATCGCATCCGGCGCGCAGGGCGGCGATGCCCTGCGCGACCGCATGGTCGGAAAAGGCCAGGTTTTCGGCATAATCGAAATCGGCGGTGGTATGGATCACCCGCTTGACCACCAGCTCGTTTTCCGCCGGGATGACCCGCTCCCCCAGCAGCTGAGTAATGATCTCAAAGCTGCGCCGTTCAATGTCCATGGGCTTATCGTACTCGATCATGACGTTCTTTCTCCTTTAAACAGGCCTCATAAAACCGCGTGGCAAAGGCCGGATTGGCGTAAAAATGGAAGTGGGGATAGCCCGCGTAGAGGGTCGGGGTGGCGACGGCGCACGTCCAGCTGCGGCCGGTGGGTTTGACGGCGGTGAAGTCCTCTCCCCGCTCCGTGGCGTCCCAGCGGTGGAACTCGTGGCCCCGGATCTCCTCTCCCGCCCGGCACAGCAGATTGTCCCGCCTGGCCCGCAGGGTCACATAGCCGAAGCGCACCAGCCTCCCCGCGTCGGCGCAGGTCCCGGGCAGGACGCCCGCCATGGGAGCGCCGGCAATGGCCTGGGTCAGGTACATAAAGCCGCCGCACTCGGCGATGCAGGGCAGGCCGCCCTCCACCGCCGCGCGGATCGCGGCGCGCAGGGACGCGTTTTCACTCAGGGCAGGGGCGTACAGCTCCGGATAGCCGCCCCCCAGATAGAGCCCGTGGATCTCCTCCGGCAGCGCCGGGTCGGCCAGCGGGCTGAAGGGGACCAGCTCCGCCCCCAGCTCCGTCAGGGCGGCCAGGCTGTCCTCATAGTAAAAGCAGAAGGCCCTGTCCCGGGCCACGGCGATGCGCACCGGCCGGTCAAAGCGGGGCAGGCGCACCGGCTCGTACTCCAGCGGCGGCGCGCTGCGCGCCAGCTCCAGCAGCCCGTCCAGGTCGATGCTTCGCTCCGCCTGACGGGCCAGCCGCGCCAGCTTCTCCCGCAGATCGGAGACCTCTGCGGCGGTGACCAGCCCCAGATGGCGGCTGGAGAGGGCACACTCCGGCAGCACGGGCAAAAACCCCAGGGGGCGCACCCGCCCCCCGAACCGCTCCCGGATGGCCGCCGCCAGCGCCGGATAGGCCCCTTCGGAGCACTGGTTGAGAAGGACGCCCTGGACCGGATGGTCGGGGCAGAAGTCCAAAAAGCCCTGGAGCACCGCCAGCGCCGAAAGCGCCGTCCCCTTGGCGCCTACCACCAGCACCACGGGCGTTTGGGTCCACCGGGCCACCTCGTAGGTGCTGGCCCGGGTGGTGGTAAGCCCCAGGCCGTCGTAGTACCCCATGACCCCCTCGATGACGCTGACCGCCCTGCCGGCGGCATGCCGGGCCAGCAGGAAGCGCAGGGTATTTTCCGTAAAGAAGAAGGGGTCCAGATTGGCGCTGGGCGCGCCGATGACGCGGCTGTGAAACATGGGGTCGATGTAGTCCGGCCCGCATTTGAAGCTGCCCGTATCGATCCCCCGGTCCACCAGCGCCTGAAGCACCGCGCAGGCCAGGGTGGTTTTTCCGCAGCCGCTGTTGGTGCCCGCCAGCAGCAGGCGCGGCAGGTTCTGCTGCATCCGCCCGTCCCCCTCCGTTTCGTTTGAATGGATCTGTTTCGCGCTCAATCCAGGCCTCCGGCGGCCTGGAGGGCCCGGCGCACATACAGCGCCCGGATGCCGTCCAGACGGCCCAGCCCGCCCAGAACGCAGGCGGTCCGGAGGCCGGCCGCCTCCAGCCGCGCCCGGAGGCTTCCGGGCGCCGGGCCCGCCATGTCGTTTTTGGCGTGATCCCCGGCCGCCAGCAGCAGCGGGACCAGCAGGACCCGGGGCCGTCCCAGCGCGGCCAGCTCCGCCGCCGCGTCTTCAAAGGTGGGGACGCCCTCCACCGTGCACAGGCGCACCGCCGCCCCCGGCAGCGCCCGCAGGCGCCGGGCCATGGCCTCATAGAGGGCGTTGGCCGCATGGGCGGTGCCGTGCCCCATCAGCAGCAAGGCCGTATCCTCCCCCACCGGATAGGCCTGCCGCAGGGCGGCGATCACGCCGTCCAGGTCGTCCTCTCCGTACAAAAGCGGGCGGCCCGCCCGCACCTCCAGTCCGTCGGCCGCCGTCAGGGCCGCGCACAGGCCGTCGTACTCTTCGCCGGGGATGAGCAGGGTGGGCTGGACGACCACCCGCCCCATGCCGTCGGAGCGGATCCGCGCGAGGGCCTCCTCCACGCTGTCCACATGCATGTTCTGCCGCTCCCGCAGGCGGCGGCGCACGACGCCGCTGGTAAAGGCCCGGTAGACCGGGCAGCCGGGGAAGGCGTCGGCCAGCGCCTCCTCCACCGGGACGATATCCGCCCGAAGGGCGTCCAAATGGGTGGTGCCGAAGCTGACGGCCAAAACGGCTGTTCGCATGGCGTTTCTCCTTTCGTCAGACTACAGGTTCTTGCGCCGTAGGACCACCAGATTGGCCACGGCCAGGAAGGCGGCGGCGTACAGGGCCAGCACCCCCAGGCTCAGCAGGCTGGGCGCGGCGCCGTAAGCCATGGAACGCAGCGACCCGCTGGCATGGGTCAGGGGCAGGAGCCGGATGAGCGTCTGCACAGCCCCGGGCACCCGGTCCAGCGGGAAGAAGGTATTGCACAGGAAGGTCATCGGCAGGATGACAAAGGTGGAAAACCGGGTGATGTCCGCGTGGGTGCTGGCCAGGACGGCCGCCATGACCCCCAGGGCCCCGAAGGTCATTCCGTTGAGCAGCATCACCAGGAAAAAGGCCGGGCTCAGGCACATAGAGGCCCCGAAGGGGAACGAAAGCAGCAGGATGAGCACGCCGCTGTACATCCCCCGCAGGGATCCCCCCAGCATCTGGCCGAAAATATAGGCCGGCATAGGAGTGGGGGATATGATGATATGATCGAAGGAGTGCTCAAACAGGCGCTGGACGTTCAGCGGCTGGGCCACAGCGGAAAAGCTGGTGTTCATGGTGGTCAGGGCGAGGATGCCCGGCACCAGGAAATCAATGTAGGGCCGTTCGGTGACGGCGCTGGCCGAGCCCAGGCCCCATCCCAGCGCGATCAGATACAGCAGGGGACTCACCAGGGCGGAAGCGGTGATCTTCTTCCACTCGAAGCGAAACTCCACCCACTTCTCCCACAGCACGGTGACGACTGCGTTCACGATCGGATTTTGCCGCATCACACCGCCTCCAATCCGCGCCCCACCTGGGTCAGGAACACGTCTTCCAGCGTGGTCCTGCGCAGAAGGATCGGCTCGCTCCGCCCGCCGGCGTAGGCAAGGGCCGCCTCCTTGTCTGGAAAGAACGCGCTTTGGGTGTGATCTCCCGCAAACACGTCCACCGCCACCGGCCCCAGCAGGCGGATCAGGTTTTCCGGCGTATCCAGCCGCGCCACCCGCCCCTGGTCGATGAGCGCCACACGCTGGCACAGGCTTTCGGCCTCTTCAATATAATGGGTGGTCAGCAGAATGGTCAATCCCTGACGGTTCAGGGTGCGCAGCAGGTCCCACATCTGCCGCCGGGAGGCCGGGTCCAGCCCAATAGTGGGCTCGTCGAGGATCAGGATCTCCGGGTCGGTGAGCAGAGCGCGGCAGAGCATGAGCTTGCGCTTCATACCTCCGGACAGCCTGCGCACCGTCTTGTTCCGGTGTCCGGTCAGGGCGCAGAAGGCCAGCAGCTCTTCCCGGCGCCGCAGGATGCGCTCCTGCGGGATGCCGTAGAGCCGCCCCTGCAATTCCATGATCTGATCCAGCGTCATATCGCTGCGCAGGGAGTTGTGCTGGGTGATCAGCGCCAGCTTGCGTTTGATGTCCCCCCGGCGGCGGCCCAGCGTCTCTCCGTCGATCCGGATCTCCCCCGCCGAGGGCAGCAGCAGGGTGGACAGGATGCTGATAAGGGTGGTCTTCCCCGCCCCGTTGGGGCCCAGCAGGCCGAAAAACGCCCCTGATTCGATGGTCAGGGACACATCGTCCAGGGCGTTGATCCCGCTTTGGGGATAGCGCTTGCTCACATGACAAATCTCGATCATACGCCGCTCTCCTTTTCCTGCCATCCCTTCCAGCCCCGGTACACGCGCAGGCCTTTCTCCCGGGCCAGTTCCAGCAGGCGGCCGTTCATCCGGTTGAACACGGCGACGGGGGTCCCTGCGTCGATGACCGCCCCGGCCCGCAGCAGGGCCTGCTCCGCCGCGCGGCACAGCGCCTCGCCGGCGGGCTCGAACGCGGGAGCGGCGTACACGTGGTCGCTCAGCTCCCGGGCCACCTGAAAATCCACGTCGTTTTCAAACAGGACGCCGGTGGCAAAGGGCACCTGCTGCTTTTGCAGGGCACGGTAGCAGGGCACGCCGAAGCCGCCGCCCCCCACCACGAAGACCTGAGGCGCCCCTTCGGGGCGGGTCAGCTCCACGCTGCCGAAGAGCAGGTTGTAGGAGCCGTGCTCGATCTCATAAAGCCGGTCGATCTCGCCTCCCGCGAACAGCTCCTCCGGCGGACCGAACCGGGCGACGGTATCCCCCTTGACGCACAGAAGGTAGTCGGAGATCTTCATGGCCAGGTCGATCTCATGCAGGGACATGACCACCGTAACACGCTGCTCCCGGGCCATTTCCCGGAGAATATCCAGCAGCTCGATCTTATGGCGGATATCCAGATAGGCGGTAGGCTCGTCCAGGACGATGACCTGGGGCTGCTGGCAGATGGCCCGGGCCAGCATGATCCGCTGGCGCTGGCCGTCGCTGAGGGTGGCGAAGTCCCGCTCCTCCAGCTCCAGGGCGTGGACCCGCTCCAGGGCCTGACGGACGATGCGCTTGTCGGTCTCGGTCAGTTTGCCCAGGGCGTTGGTGTAGGGATAGCGGCCCATCGCCACCACTTCGCCGCAGGTCATCAGTTCCGGACGGATCCGGTCGGTAAGCACCACCGCCACCTGCCGGGCCATCTCCCGGGCCGACCAGGCGTATACCTCCCGCCCGCCGATGTACACCATGCCGCCCAGCTTGGTCAGATGGCGGGTGATGGACTTGAGGATGGTGGACTTCCCCGCCCCGTTGGGGCCGATCAGCGTGAGGATCGTCCCCTTTTCGATCTGGATGCTGATGTCGTGTATGAGCACCTGCCCGTCATAGCCCACGGCCAGATCTTCCGTTTTGAAATATCCCATCGCAGCCTCCTACTCCTGGCCCCTGCGGCGGCGCAGCATCATCCAGATGACCACCGGCGCGCCAAAGGCGGAGGTGACGGTGCCGATGGCCAGCTCGGTGGGCGAAAACGCCGTACGGGCGATCAGGTCGCAGAAAATGCAAAACACCGCGCCGCACAGATACGTGACCGGGATGACCAGCACGGGCCGGGAGGTCTTGAGCAGGGAGCGGGTGATATGGGGCACTGCGATCCCCACAAAGGAAATAGGACCGGCAAAGGCGGTGACACAGGCGGAGAGCAGGCTGGAGAGCAGGATGAGCAGCGCTCGGAAGAGCTTGATGTTGATGCCCAGGCTCCGGGCGTACCCCTCTCCCAGCGCATAGGCCCCGATGGGCTTGCTCAAAAGCCAGGCCGCCCCCAGTCCCAGCAGGCAGATCCACGCCGCGGTGGTCACGCTGCTCCAGTTCGCCCCGGAAAAGCTGCCCATGGACCAGCTGGTCAGGTTGACGATGTCCTCCTCCTTGGCAAAGGTGATGCAGAAGTCGGTGATGGCGCCGCAGACATAGCCCACCATGATGCCGATGACCAGCAGCATCGACATGCCATGTACCCGCTGGGAGAAGATCAGCACGATGCCCGCGATGAGCAGGGAGCCTGCAAAGGCGGAGAGGATCATGACCGTAGAGCTGATCCGGCTGAGATACCGGCTGAGGAAGATCATGGTGATCCCCACCACCATCTTGGCCCCCGAGGAGATCCCCAATACGAAGGGTCCGGCAATGGGGTTGCGGAAGAAGGTCTGGAGCAGAAACCCGGAGACGGAGAGCGCGCCCCCCAGAATGGCGGCCAGCAGCATCCGGGGCATCCGGATGCTGAAAATGATCTTGCTCTCGGTGGAGCCGTCCAGCACCGCCTGGAGCGCCTCGGCGTAAGCGCCGCCGGTAAACACTTCCATGACCTTCAGCCGCAGAGCATCCCACACCATACGGAATACCGCTCCGGCCGGGATTTGTACGGAGCCTGTATTGACATTCAGCACCAAACCCCAGGCCAGCAGTCCGGCCAGGACCGCCACCACGGCCGCAAAGCGCCCGACAGCGGTCAGGCGCTTTGCGCGCCGCCCCGTTTCCGCCAGGTGCGGGGCGGTTTGCAGCTTCGTTTCCATAGCTTGCCGCCTTTCCAACGATACTGGATAGAAGGAAATCGGCAGGGCGGAAGGCCCCGCCCTGCCGCGGCGCGGCGAACAAGCCCGCCGCGCCGCTCAAACATGCCGGCACTTTTCAAGGACCTGCAGCCCCCCCGCTGACGCCTGGGTCCGCCTGGGTCCCCCAGGGCCGCCCGCGTCCTTCTCCGTAAAGGGGACGCGGCGTCCGCAAGGCCGCAAAGCCGCCGACGGCTGCCCCGTGCGGGCGCAGACGCATGTTTCACGGCCGCGGGGGCGAGGCTATACGCGGCCTTCCCCCCCGCCAACGGCAGGGCGGGTTCTCCCACCTGCCGCTGGCGTGGCCCTCAGGACAGCTTGATCAGATGGTCGGTGGTCACATCGCCGTCGGCGCTGGCGAGAATGGCGTTCATATCCGACAGGATGGAGGCGATGGCGGCGGTAGACTGGGTAAAGTCCGGCGAGGTGATCCAGACATTGCCGTCCTGCACCGCTTTGAAGTCGGCAAACAGGGGGTTATAGTCGATCATTTCCTGGATGGAGGCAAAGGAGCGGGCAAAGTTCACATAGAACAGGTAATCCGCGTCCTTGTTGCCGGCGTACCACTCTTCAAAGGTCATATTGGTATTGCCGCTCTTCTCCGGCTCCATATCGGCCAGGATGTACGTGCCGCCGGCCATGCCGATCAGCTGGGCCATATAGTCGCCGCCGTTGCGGGCATAGCACTTGTCGGTGGAGGTGATGTAGCCCATGGCCACGGTCTTGCCGTACGCCTGCGCGGCGGTGGCGTCCTCCACAAGGGCCTTCTGCGCCTCAAAATAGGCTTCGGCCTGCTCCTCCATGCCGAAGAGTACGCCAAACAGCTTTACCCACTCCACACGGCCCAGGGGATGGGCCTCCTTGGAGGAATTCTCCACGATGGAGGGGATGCCCAGCTCGTCAAATTTCTCCAGCACCTCTGGATTGTTGTCGATCATGGTGGTATCCACGTGCAGCTGAATGTCGTTGGCGGTCATCTGCTCATAATCCGGTTCCTTATAGTGGCCGGAGAAGGCGATGCTGCCCTCGTTCATCTTCGCCACCACATCTTCGATGTACCAGTCCTCCACGTCGTTGGCCACCAGCTTCACGTGGTCCAGCCCGCCCATGGCGGCCACCAGTGAGGTCATGCCGGTGCTGGCCAGATAGACCCGGTCGATGGGCTGCTGCAGAACCACCACGCCCGCCTCCAGCTCCTCGGGGACGCTCATGCCCTCGGGCACCACCAGATAGGTGTTCCCGGTGGTGCCGGCAGTGAACATGCGGTAGCCGCCCTTATAGCGGTCGACGGCAAAATTCCGGGCATACTCCAGTTCCATGGGGCCGTCCAACACCAGCTTGCCGTCGTAATCCTCCTGGGGCGCGGCGGTCTCCGGCACAGCCGTCTCCGGGGCGGCGGTCCCGGACGCGGCGGGGTTCGTGTTCCCGCAAGCCGCCAGGCAAAGCAGCAGGGCCAAGGACAGGATGCTCATTCCGATTCGTTTCATAGTTTCCTCCTCATGTTATGGATCGCTCCAGTCTATAAAATCCCCCCTTGTTCCAGCGGACGCACCCCTCCCGTGGACGCAGAAAGCCGCGGCAGCGCTGAACGCTGCCGCGGCCGGTTTTCCGCAACAAAAAGTCCCCTATGCCATAACGCGTGGCAGGGACGTCCTCAAGCAGGTCTTCTGACTTACGCTTAGGGAGAGCTGCCTCTCCTGCGTCCGTGCTCTGCCTTCCCGGTTTCCCAGTGGCTGATCTTCATCAACGAGCAGCGGCCTCAGCGCTTACAGCGGCGGTACCGTCCGGGATTCTCACCCGGTTGTCTATCATTCCTCTAGGAGGGACACTTGAGGGAAATTTTATTAAGGCCATTCTACTGATTCCGCTCCGGTTTGTCAACAGGATTTTAGCACGCGGCCCGGCCCTTGCGGGCCAAGCCCGCCTCTGCTATACTCAGGCTGTTCCCTGCGGGAAGCGGGACCTTACGGAAAAGAGGAGGCGTCTTATATGCGTCTGTTTGTGGCGGCGGCGCTGCCGGAGTCCTGGAAGGACGCTCTGGACAGGGCGGCCCGGGCCCTGGCGGACCAGGGCGTACGCGGGAATTTTACCCGGCGGGAAAATTATCATCTCACCCTGGTCTTTCTGGGAGAGACCGACCGTCTGGACGACGTGATTGCCGCCATGGATACGGTGGACGCACCGCCCTTCCCGCTGCGCACCTGCGGCGTGGGAAGGTTCCGCCGTTCCAGCGGGGATATCCTATGGGTGGGCGTACAGGCCGCGCCCGGCCTCACTGAGGCCCAGTGGCAGCTCTCCCATGCGCTGGCGGGGGCTGGCTTCCCGCTGGAGGAGCGCGCCTACCGGCCCCATCTGACCCTTGCCCGGCGCGCGATCCTTCCCCGCTCCATGGACGAGGGCCGCTTGTCCGGCCTGCTGACGCCCCTGGAGCTGACCCTGGACCGGCTGACCCTGATGTGCTCGGAGCGCCGCTCCGGCCTGCTGCGGTATACGCCTATTTACGAAAAGCGGCTGTTTTAAGGCGTCACCGCACAATTCCCCACGCACGTCTTGGCGGCCAATTTGCCCCACAAATGCGTTGCAAAACCTTGTAATACGCAAAGTATTCCTGCGGTTTTGCGCCTTTTTGCGGCACAAATTTTCGCGCCGATCCGCACGCGCTGAATCATGCGGTAATGCCTTGACCCGAAAACGGCTTGCCCCGCAGCCGGACTCCCGCACGGCCGGGCCGGTCCGCGCCCGTTCAGCCAAACACGAACGCGCGGGGACGCACGGCGCACAGCGCGACGGAGCTCCCCGCCCTCAGGAGCAAAAGCGGTGGTTCCCGATGACTTTGATGAGGGGACGGCTCCAGATCCAGGCGCTGGTGGCCGTGCTGGGGTTAAAGTAGTAGATCGCTCCGCCGCTGGGGTCGGCGCCGTTGAGTGCCTCCCGGGCGGCGCGGACGGCGGAATCGGCCACCGGCTGGTCGATTTGCCCGTCCACCATGCAGGTAAAGGCTCCCGGCTGGTAGACCACCCCCGCGACGGTGTTGGGAAAGGAGGGGTGCTCCACCCGATTCAGAATCACCGCGCCCACCGCCACCTGCCCGCTGTAGGGCTCTCCCCGGGCCTCGGCGGAGATGACCCGGGCCAGCAGGTCCAGGCTTGCGGACTGGCTGCCGGAGGTTCCGGCGCTGGGCATGCCCAGCGCCTTCCGGGTGGCCGCACCTACGATGCCGTCCGCACTCAAGCCGTTGGAGCGCTGAAAGTATTTTACCGCCTCGGCGGTCTGGCTGCCGTAGATGCCGTCCACCGAGCCGTCGTAGTAGCCCCAATTTTTCAGTTTGGTCTGGATGGTGCGCACCTCGCTTCCGGTGGAGCCCACCCGGTATGTGGCCGCCTGGGCGCTCTGGGCCTGGGAGATGATGATACTGTTCACCGCGAACAAAAGGGCCAGCGCAAGAGCCAGCCGTTTCTTTTCCGCCATAGGTCCGCCTCCTTCCAATACGGTTTTAGTCTACGGAAAATTTCCGTCCCTTATGAGCGGAAATCCTTTCCACGCACGGAATAGCGGCGGCAAAAAAGGGCGATACTGGAAGGTATCAGGAAAGGATGTGGCGGCTGTGGTCAAAGGCGTGTCCCGACAGGTGATCGTGGTAAAATCCCCCGACCCGCGCCTGTTTGAACAGGCGATCTTTATCGTGAAGGAAGACGCCTTCGGGCAAGGCGTCTCGGCTGAGCAGGTGCTCCAGGAGGCCCGGCGGGTGGCCGACGGATATCTGCGCCGCAACGTGCGTCTGGGCCGCCCCCGGCCCCGCGTGCCCGCCCCCGCCTGGGTGGCCGCCGGCGCGTTGCTCGCCACCATCGGCTGGAGCGTGGGCCTGCTGCTGTAAAAAACACCGGCGCACGAAAAACACGTGCGCCGGTGTCGCTTTGCCGAAAAAGCCCCGCAGCGTTCGCGCCCGCAGGGGCGAGGGGTACCCGGGGGATGCGCGCTGGCGCATTCCTCAGTCGGCGATGATCACGCGGATGCGTCCGCCCTCGTTTTCCGGCTTGTCGTACCAGGCGGTCAGGTCGTAATCACCCGCCTGGACGCGGGCGAGGCTGGAGAGCTGATACTCGGCGCTCCCGGTCCTGACGTAATAGACCGCTGTCTCGGAGAGCGTATATTGCTTGCCGTCCGTGCCCAGCACGGCGCCGCCGTCCACAGTCTCCACGTCCACCGGCGTCAGGTTATACAGCCGCTCCACACTCTGGGGCCCCTTCATCTTGGCCTGGCAGGGCCCCACCTTCAGGTTGAACACGGTGGTCTCGGAGGAGAACGCCTGGGGCATGCCGCCCACGTCATAGACGTAGTTGGACGCCGTATTCAGGCCCATGGACACCTCTGTGACCGAGGTGATGACCCCATACTGGTGCAGGTCCCCGGTGGCGTCCTTCAGGATCAAATGACTGATCTCTCCCTGGGCGTTGAGGACATAGAAGCGCACGGTGCTGCCGGTGAGGCTGCTTCCCGCCAGACGGTCGGGATAGACCCGGATGGGCGTGCAGTTCTCATAGGTATCAAGGATCTCCACGTCGTCGGCAAATTCATAGGAACCCAGGCGCTTGCCGTCGTTGGACACCTTCCCGGTCAGCTTGACGGCCGTAAGGCGTTTGAGCGCAAAGCCGTCCTGGACGGCGTTTACCCGCACCAGATCCCCCACCTTCAGATCGTTTCGGTCAAAGGGATAGCGGTAGGCGGTCCCGTCGGTGGCGCAGACGGTGGCGGTCCGGGCGGTATAGGCGCCGCCCGCCCCGTCGTCATAGGCGGCGTCGGCGATGGCGGTGACCACGCCGTAGAGCAGCGTGCCCTCCGGCGCCCCGCCGGACACGGCGGCGACCCCGCCGTCACGGCCCAGCAGCAGGGTGATGGTATCCCCCACCCGGTACTCCCCCAGGTCAGACAGGGCAAAGGCGGCGGAAGCGGTCTCGATGGCGTAGCTCTTCCCCGCCACCGTCACCGCCGTGGGGGCCGACGCGGAGGGCGAGGCCGCCTGATAGGTGCCGGTGACCTGATTGGTATAGGCCCAGACGGTGCGCATGGATTTGGACCAGTACACCACGTCCTGATCCCGGATGGCGGACAGGGCGGACAGGCTCCCGGAGCGGTAGACCCTGGCGCCGCTCACGTCGAAGGGCACCTGGCTCTGCCAGCCGCTCCCGGCCACCACGGGGCCCTCCATGGCGGAGTTGACAAGGGCCACCCGGTCCAGCGTACCGGTCTGGCTCACCAGGTTCCGGGCGGGCTCCAGCACGTTCAGGTGGTACACGCCGCTGGTGTTCTTGGTGATCAAAAGGTTATAGAACAGGTACAGGGCATCCCGGCGCGTCATGGCGTCGTTTGCGGCGCAGCTTACCCCCTCGTTCAGCTTCAGGGCCTTGTACTGGGCCATCTGGCCGGAAGGCCATACGCCGGTGAAGGCGCTGTCCGGATAGCCCAGCAGGCGCAGCACGATGGTCACGCCCTCGGCCAGGGTAATGGTCTGGGTGGGGTTGAAGTAGCCCCTCAGGTCTCCCTGCACCAGTCCCAGGTCCACCGCCGCCTTGATCCAGGGGGCGGCCCAGTAGGTTTGGGGCACGTCCGGATACGGTTTGACCGGGACCGTATCGCCCACTGCGTCGCGGCTGGTGGAGGCGGCCACCGCCATTTTGGTAAATTCCGCCCGTGTGACGGCGCGCCCCAGCTCCAGGTTCCCGTCGGAATCGCCCACCATGATATCCAGGGCGGCCAGGACCTGAGCGGCTTCATCCTCCGCCGGCGCCGCCGCCAGGGCGGCGGGGGCCAGCCCCAGGACCAACACTGCGGCCAAAAGGCCGGATAGCAGTCGTTTCTTCATCTTCGTTTTCTCCTTCTCGTGGAAAGTCGGAACGCAGGCCGGCGCGGGTGCCGGCCCCCATCCTGTTTATCATATACCCCCCGGCCCCCGGTGGCAAGAGGCACGCGCCTGCCGGGACGGCGCATCCCGCGCGGCAGGGCGCTCCTGCACCCGCAGGGGGCCGGATCTACCGGCTCAGTCATACCGCAGCGCGTCGATGGGGTTGAGTTTTGCGGCCTTGTTGGCGGGCAGGTAACCGAAGAGGATGCCCACGCCCACCGATACGCAGAAGGCCACCAGGATGCCGCCGAGCGTCGGTATGGCCACAAATCCGTCGGTCCCGGTGCCCAGCACCGCGCCCACCACCGCCGTCATCACATTCGCCAGAAGGATGCCCAGCGCGATACCGATGACGCCGCCGATCGCGGAGGTGGTGCCCGCCTCGATGATAAACTGGCTGCGGATATCCCTGCGTTTGCCGCCCAGGGATTTGCGGATGCCGATCTCACGGGTGCGCTCGGTGACGGACACCAGCATGATGTTCATGATGCCGATGCCGCCCACCAGCAGGGAGATGGCGGCGATGATGATGAGGATGACCATGAGGGTGTCCAGCATGGAGTTCATGGCGTCCATCATCTCCGCCGAGCTCATGACAAAGTAGTAGTCGCTGCTCTGGTAGGTCTGGTAAAGCCGCTTTTCGATCACGCCCTTGGCGGCCGGGGCGGCGTCCTTATCCGCGGAGGTGAACAGGTACAGGTTCGCGTCGGACAGTCCGCTGAGGTGCAGGGCGTTTCCGTAGGGGATAAAGATCACGTCGTCGCCGCTGCCCTCGGTGGAGTCGGCCTTCTCCTCCAGCACGCCCACCACCGTGTAGGGCACGCCGCCGATGGTCATGCTCTTTCCCAGGGACGTGCCGTTGAACATCTCCTGATCCAGATAGGAGCCCACGACGCATACGTTCTGGTAGCGGCTGACGTCGATGTACCGCAAAAAACGGCCCCGCTCCAGCTTTTCGCCCCCCATGCTCTTGCCGGAGGCATAGTCGTAATACGCCTCGCTGACGCCGTAGATGGTGGTGCGCGCATAGTTGTCGCGGCCCTGGCGCACGGCGGCGCGGGTGCTCACGTAGGGGCTTACATCGCTGAGATACTGCGGGTAGCGGTCCACCAGGGCATACATATCGTCGGGCTCCACCGAGCGTGAGCCGCCCCGTCCGTAGACCTGCACCTGGATCAGATTGACCCCCATCTTCTCAAACTGGTCGTTCATGTACTGCTCCATCCCGTTGCCCAGGGAGACGATGACGATGACGGCGGCCACGCCGATGATGATACCCAGCATGGTCAGCAGGGCCCGCATCTTGCTGGTCAGCAGGGATTTGACCGCCAGACGGAAGGATTGCGCAAAGCTCATACGCCCAGCACCTCCCGCGCTCCGGCGTCTGCCGGGGCATCGTCCTCGCCGGGCTGGACCACGGCCTGCGGATCGTGGGCATCCCCATCGTAGATGATCCTGCCGTCCTGAAGGCGGACGATGCGCTTTGCTCTCACGGCAATGGAATTGTCGTGGGTGATGAGGACCACTGTGTCCCCCTCCGCGTTGAGCTTCTGGAGGAAATTGAGCACGTCCCGCCCGGTGCGGGAGTCCAGCGCGCCGGTGGGCTCGTCGGCCAGGATCACCGACGGATTGCCCGCCAGGGCCCGGGCGATGGAGACCCGCTGCTGCTGGCCGCCGGAGAGCTGGGCGGGCAGGTTTTTGCATTTATCCCCCAGGCCCACCCGCTCCAGGGCGGACCTGGCCCGCTCCTTCCGTTCCGAGGCGGGCAATCCCGCGTAGAGCAGGGGCAGCTCCACATTTTCCAGCACGTTGAGCTTGGGGATCAGGTTATACTGCTGGAAGATAAAGCCCAGCATCCGGTTGCGGATCTCGGCCTGCTGGTCGTCATCCATGGTGGACACGTCCACGCCCCCCAGGTGATAGGTGCCGCTGGTGGGTACGTCCAGACAGCCGATGATGTTCATGGCGGTGGATTTTCCGGAGCCCGACTGGCCCACGATGGCCACGAACTCCCCCCGGTCCACCGTCAGGGTCACGCCGTCCAGCGCGTGGACGGCGGTGTCGCCCATCTGGTAGATCTTATAGACATCCCTGAGTTCGATCAGATGCTGCATGGTCACATCCCCATCCCCATCATGGCGGCCATGGCGTTGGAGGCCTGGTTCTCGCTGAGCACCACGTCCCCCTCCTCCAGACCGGAGAGGACCTCGATATACTCCTCGTCGTTGCGGCCCAGGGTCACCTGGCGCTCCTCGATGGCGGTCGGATCGACTACGCTGCCGTTCTCGTCCAGACAGCCCGGACCGGCCACCAGCACCGTGTCGCCCCGGCCCACCATATCCACCGGGATGCACAAAACCTGCCCGGCCTGCTCCACCACGATCTTGGCGGAGACGTTCATGCCCGGATAGAGTTCGGCCGGCGAGCCGTCCACCTTGACGGTGACGGGATAGGTGGTGTAGCCGCCTACCGTGGTGCCGTTGATATTGACCTTATCCACCACCCCGGTGAAGCTCTTCCCGTCCAGTGCGTCCGCCGTGATCTCCACCCGCTGGCCCGTCCGGATCTTGTTGATGTCCAGCTCGTCTACGCTCACGTCGAAGGTCAGCTCGGACAGGTCGTAGATGACCGCCATATAGGTGTAGCCCGCGGTGGCGGCGGTGCTCCCGCCCACGTTGTCGCCCGCGTCCACGTTCTTTTCGATGACCGTGCCGGTGATGGTGGAGGTGATCGAGTAGTCCTCCAGCTTATCCCGGGCATTCTGGAGGGAGAGCCGGGCATTCTCCACCTGGATCCGGGCGCTTTCGATCTGGGTATCCATATCGGTCTGGGAGAGTACCGCCACGACCTGCCCGTCGGTCACCCGGTCCCCCTCACGGATGGAGAGGGCGTCCACGTCGCCGCTGGCCTTGGCCACGATCTGCTTGGAAGCTGCGTATGTAAAGGCGCCCCCCGATGCACAGGCCGCGCCGCTGATGGCGGCGGTGCCGCGGCTGGCGTCGCTGAGCGCGCCCGGATTCTGAACCAGCAGCGTCACCTGCCGCACCAGGGCGCCGCCGGGGCCCACCTCGTCGGTGGCGGCGATGGAATCCACGGTGCCCGTCAGCGTCTGGGCGGTGCCGTCCACCGTGACAACGGCGCTTTGCCCCTCATAAAACCCCGCCGCGTCGGCGGACTGGAAGGGGACGGTCAGCTTCATCCGCTCCCGGTCCAGCAGGTCTGCGATGGGAGCCCCCGCCATGACGGCGTCTCCCTGTTCCACATACAGCTTGGTGATCACGCCGTCGGCTTCGGCGCTTACCGCGCAATCCTCCCGGTTGTCCGCCTGCCGCTTGAGCAGATCGTCCAGGTTGAGTTGGGCCGAGCGCAGGTTGAGCTCCAGCTGCTGGATATTGTTCTCCACATCCTTTGCGTCGATGCGGAAGAGGAGATCGCCCTTGTTGACCGTCTGCCCCTCCTCAAAGGGGGCCTCCAGCACCTCGCCGCTGATCAGCGTGGTCACCTTGTAGGACTGATTGGGCTGGATGGTGCCGGTTCCGGAGACGGCCACCGTCATCTCGCGTACCTGGGCGGTGTCGGACAGATAGGCCCCCGCCACCGCCTGGGTGCCCGCGCTCATCAGCCGCAGCAGCAAAACGGCGAGGATCGCCGCGACGACCAGTACCGCCACCAGGCGCCTGACCCATCTGCGTTTCTTTTTCGGCGGCTTGAACTGGGCCGGTGCGTTCTGCTGCGTCTGCGTTTTGACTTGGGTTGCTTCCATATTCGCTTACTCCTTACTTCAAATAGCTTCTGCCGCGCTTCCGGCAGGCGGGGCGGCCTGCTTTTCCGCGCCCCTGCGGAGTATGTCCATCCGGCGGACCAGTCCGGCCCGGGCCGCCTCCGGCCCGCCGGGTCCGGCCGAGCGCATCAGGGCGCCTCCGGTGAGGAAAAAGAGCTGGTGGAGGATGGCTTCCAGGTCGCCCGCCTCCCGCAGGTCCAGCCGCGCGAGGTCCATCCGCTCCCGCAGGCCCTCCGGCAGGCCCCCCCGGCATTCGCCCGGGAACAGGCCGGGGCGCATATCGCCGTTGCGCCGGAGGATGTTCAGCAGATCCCGGTATTCCGCCCGGCGGTCCTGTACGTAATCGAACAGGTCCAGAAACGCGGCGAATACCGCTCCGTTCCGTTCTTCCAGCAGGCGCTCCATCTGGCGGATGAGCTGCGTGCCGAAGTCTTCCATCAGATAGCGGAACAGTTCCTCTTTGTCTGCGAAATACATGTAAAAGCTGCCCCGGGGAATCCCCGCCCCATGGATGATCCGGTTGACCGAGGCCTGGGCAAAGGGGGCCCGGACAAATTCGGCCCGCGCCGCCGCCAGGAGTTTTTCCCGCTTGGCCGGCGGCAGATTGAAAAATGTGGCGCTGGGCACCGTGCGTCCCTCCCCGCTGTACCGTGATATGACAATCTGTCATGTATCTTAGCCCGCCCTTCCCGCTCTGTCAATGCCGCGGCTGCAAAATTCGCAATTCGTTCACAATCGGTGCGCCGGAGCGTCCGGTTTGTCTCAGGATAACAGAAAACCTTCTGCGCTTCCTGAAGAATCCATTAAAGTTTCTTAAAAACGTACCGGATTTTACTCCCTCCCCCCACTGGAAGGTCAAGTGTTTTTTCAAAATTTTTGGTTTTCATGTATAACCGCCCGCAGGCATGTCCAAAATAGGCTTGGAGGTGCTGAAACGCATGAAAAAACCATTTATGGAACGCTTCGGCGACTTTATGGCGGGGAAGGGCTTCTACATAGTCCTGTTCCTGTGCGTCGCCGCAATTGGAATCTCGGGCTATTATCTCTTTTCTTCCCTCTCCCCCGACAAGGATCCCGGCACAGCCGTGGCCGGACCGGCTCAGGTCACTGTGACCCCCACTCCGGCATCCGCGTCCCCGGCGGTGCGCGTCACGCCCACGCCGGCGCCCCAGGCTCAGACGGCCGTCCGGACGACGCCCGCCCCCAGCCCCACGCCCGCGGCCACGCCCGCAGCGACCCCCCAGCCCGCCGCCCCCACGGTCTTTGCCTGGCCGGTGAAGGGCACGCTGATCTCCGAGTACAGTGTGGAGGCGTTGGCTTATGACGCCACCATGGGCGACTGGCGCACCCACAGCGGCATCGACATTTCCGCAGAGCTGGGCGCTCAGGTGGTATCCGCCGCCGCAGGCACCGTCATCGACGTGGTGCAGGACGACTTTATGGGCACCACCGTCTATCTGGACCACGGCAGCGGGCTGACCAGCTGCTACGCCAATCTGGCCGCCGTGCCCACCGTTGAGATCGGCGACACCGTGCGGGCCGGAGACGTGCTGGGCTCCGTGGGGAAAACCGCCATCGCCGAAAGCGCCCTGCCCGCTCATCTGCACTTTGAGATGGCGCAGGACGGCTCTCCCGTCGACCCGACAGACTACCTGCCCTGAGAACAGGCACATTCCACAGCAAGTCAAAACCTCCGGCAAAGCCGGAGGCTTGAGTAAGCCCTAGAAGGGCATGATACGGACGAAGCCCCTTAAGGGGCCCCGAAAGGTTTGCCGACCGCATTTCTTTCACGGGCTGCCCCTTAAGGGGTTTTCGCTGCGCCTATTTGTTCTGGCGACCCGTAAACGGGTCCACGAACTCCTTAAGTCCCAGTTGATCCGCCAGCTGGTCCGATTCTAATTGGTTTCGGATATATTCCGCTATTTGCTTTTTGTTCCTTCCTACTGTGTCTACATAATAGCCTCTAG
>CDZT01043699.1_pt1 | contig 46121 bp, 46 predicted proteins | sample 557531 | NCBI WGS metagenome assembly CDZT01 (sample SAMEA3182066, study PRJEB8094) | gut metagenome | biome: human; feature: gut; material: Stool; isolation source: human stools | place: Canada | collected 2013-03-05
GTTTTACACTTTGCCATTCTGTTACCGTCCTTATCTTTGTTTACCCCAGTATGGGGCATAAAGTAGATTCATGCAATACCGATTTACACAAACTATTTTACACTCCCCAATCACAGGCTAAAGTAGAAAGTGATTCGATCGCACAAAAGACTATTAAACAAAAAATTGCAGAAGAAACTAAAGTTAGTGCTATTGATTATTTTATTGTTACGCTTGTAGATATAATAGAAAATATAAAAATAAACGGAATACTTAGCCAAATTAAAAGCCAGAATATTGTTGGTGAGGTTATCCGGGGGCGTATTGATTTTCGTAAACAAATTAAGAAAAACCCGGCGTACGATAAATTCCACTCGATAACTAAGCATTCTGATGCTAATATATTACCTAATCAAATTATCCGAAGTGCTTTGGAAAAAGCCCTTTCGTTATCACAACTCGAATGGATGATACCGTATATAAAAAATGACATTATGTTTTTTGAAAATTTAGGGGTAAATGAAATAGAAGAAATCCAGGATATTCCTAATGTTAACGAATATTCATCAATTTATAGAGAAGATTACGAAACTGCTCTGCGTCTTTCAAAATATATATTATTAGGTTATGATCCGTTATCAGGAGAAAGCAAAGGAGAGTTTCCAGAGTTTTTACTTGATATGAATGTAGTTTTTGAAAACTATGTAACTTATGGTCTCCAACGGCTTTTTAAATCTGGCTTCGAAAGGAAAAAACAACTAACCTTGGGTGTTGGTCCCGTAGATATTCCGATTGATAGAAAAAATATTGAATTGGATGGTTTTTATTCATATAAGAATACTAAAGTGGTTATTGATGCAAAAGATAAATACCACAGTGTTATCGATAAGACTATTCCTGATTTTGTCGCAACTAATCCAGATATATATCAGCAATATTATTATGCATCAAGAGTTGGGGCTAAAAATATTGTTCTTGTTTATCCTTCCAGTAAATTTCGTTCGAAGCCGATAGGCAGTTACCAATTAAATTTTGAGGGACATGTATCAGTTAACATGTTTTTTTGGGCTTTAAATATTGCCGGGTCTCCAAGTACTGATAACAAAGCATTAATAAAATTAGCGGAATTTATTCAAGAGCTTTAATACATATTTCATAAATATAAATGAAATTCTTCTTTTGTGAAGCCCATATCCAAAGCCCGGTAAAGGAACCGGGCAGCAATGGAGGAGTATGGCTTCCACTTTTTACATTTCTTTTCTATGGATTTCCTTGACAATTTGTAGCTTTGTAAAAAAGCAACGTCTTCGAATGGTAGGATGTCCTGTCTATCCAGTACGAAAATCAAATACATCTTTGCAGTCCAAGTACCAATGCCACGAAGGCTGACTAATTCTTTGAGCGCAGCTTCATCTGTCATATCAGGAAACTTCGTAAAATCGAGTTCTCCTGTCAGGACAGCTGAAGCTGCGCTTTTTATATAGTTAGCCTTGGCAGTAGAAGTACCAATTGCCTTGATTTCCTCAACGGAGAGCTTCGCGATAGCGTTCGGGGTTATCTGGCCATTACACAATTTTTCAAACCGCCCATAGATTTTGGCTCCAGCTTTTACCGATAGCATCTGTTCGATTATTTCATGGATCAGAAAAGGGAAAGGATTATCAGTGTGTGGTTCATAGGTAATCGGTCCAACCATGCTGATGACTTTTGCCAACCGTTTATCTTTTTTGCATAAATATTGGACAGAAGGACTGTCTTGATTCAAGGTGACGATAGCGGCCATAGAAACTCCTTGTACACACCGTCTGTAAATTTTCTGAGCTATGGTGTGCTTATATCGAATTTCTTTAATTATAACACACTGCAACGAAGGCCACTATAGGTACAGCACAACCGTACTTACTATTTAGTACGAGTAATGAAAAATCGGATGCTCACTTGGGCATCCGTAATTTTTTTGCCTTCATAGTACTTAACGATAGCCGTTCTGTCCTATTACTCTTGAAAGCTAAATTTTCAGGAGGTATCCATCATGACAGATGAACAGAAGCAAAAGATTATCGCTCTGCGCCGGGATGGGGCAGGGCATGGGCAGATAGCGGCAGCAGTCGGTATTTCCATCAATACAGTGAAATCGTTCTGCAGGCGGCACAGCCTGGCAGCGAAAAAGGCGGCATCAGTCTGTGAACAGTGCGGCAGGCCGATTGAACAAAATCCTGGACGAAAGCGGAAACGGTTCTGCTCGGATTCCTGCAGAAATAAATGGTGGAATACCCATTTGGAGCTGGTGAAGCAGAAGGCCGTCTATACATTCACCTGCCCGAACTGCGGCAAAGAGTTCAGCGTCTACGGCAACAGCCATCGAAAGTTCTGTTCTCATGCCTGTTATATCGAGTACCGATTCGGGGGTGGCCACCATGGATAAAAGGTCGTTTCATGATGAAGCAGCCTTTTAGGTGACGATGTACTTGGTGAAGATGAAGTTATTACCCAAAAGAAAATAATACACGATGAAATCGAGGTGTTTTTATGGATAATCAGAATACAGTTGAAACCGTGATTCCTATTTTTCAGCGGTTCATGCTGACCCCTAAGGAAGCCAGCTTATATTTTCATATTGGTGAAAAGAAAATCAAAGCTCTTGCAGCAGAGCGCCCGGATGCTTCTTTTGTCGTCTATAACGGAAGTCATTTGCTCATCATCCGAAAAGAATTCGAAAAATTTCTTTGTCAGACTTCAAGCATCTGAATGAAAAATATGAGTTGACTTATTTGCTGGTTAGAGTGATGTATAGACTAGAAAATGAGAAAGGAGACTGAAATTATGTCATCTACGCAGTCGCATGTCCGCAGAGATAAGAAGCGGCGAAAATTACGGCCTGGCGAAACGGTCCGGGCAGATGGTAGATATCAATTCAAATACCAGTTAAATGGGAAGCCAAAGTTCTTTTACAGTTGGAAGTTGGAGCTTACCGATCCGCTGCCGGCAGGGAAAAAGCCTTGCAGATCACTGAGAGAATTAGAAAAAGATTTAGAAATCCGGTCTGCTATTTGCCCTAACAGAGACGATGATACTATGACCGTTATGGAATTGGTGCAGCGCTACTTAGCCATTAAGACTGGAGTAAAACCAAACACAAGGACAAATTATAATTTTGTCGTCAACTTACTATCAAAAGACCCATTTTCGCAAAAACCTATCGGCAAGGTCAAGATGTCAGATGCAAAACTATGGTTGGTTCAGATGCAGTCGGAAGGGAAAGGATATAGTTCAATTCACAGTGTCCGTGGAGTTGTACGGCCCGCTTTTCAGATGGCTGTCGATGATGAGATTTTATGGAGAAACCCTTTTAATTTTGAAATGAAAGAAGTCCTCATCAATGACAGCATAAAGAGAGAAGCCGTTTCCCGCAAGAATATGAGACTCTTCCTGGAATTTTTGAAAAATGACCGGCATTATAAAAAATACTATGAAGCGGTTTTTATCCTTTTCCACACAGGGCTACGGATCTCAGAGTTTTGCGGGCTGACTGTCGGCGATATTGATATGGAGCATCATACGATTAATGTAGATAAGCAGCTGCAACGGGATATAAGGGGGAAACGCTACATTATTTCTACTAAAACCAAGGCCGGGGCCAGATTGCTTCCTATGACAGAAGTGGTGTATCAATGTTTTGCTGAAATCCTGCGCTGTCGTAAACCGCCTAAAGTGGAAGCGATAATCGATGGTTATGGAAATTTTCTCTATTATGATAAAAACGGTAATCCCTTAGTTGCGATGCATTGGGAACATTATTTCGACCGGGCCGTCAACAAATTTAATCGAATCTATCAGTACCAGATTCCGAAAATTACACCTCATGTTTGTCGGCATACGTACTGCACCAACATGGCCCTTTCCGGGGTAAGCGCCAAGACGTTACAGTATTTGATGGGGCACAGCGATATTTCCATCACGCTCAATGTGTATACGCATATCAAATTCGATGATGCCCAGAAAGAAGTGGAACTTGTCCAGCAGCGGCAGCAGAAAGAAATGGAAAACGTACGCAAAGAGTTAGAACAAGTAGGTGCCATTCGGTCCAAGATTATCCCTTTCAAGAATGAAGCGTAGGTAAGGGAATATGCGAAGAAGGACTCACGGTTTCAAGACCTGTGGGTCCTTTCCATTTATATGACTTTTTAGATGAAACCCGGCACATTTTCTGTTACAATGGAACCATGCATTTTACGCAGAAGATTTTTACGGTAGTACGGTAGTCCCTGTTTACTACCGATTTTACTACGAATGGTGGCTGAGTTATGCCGACTTATACTACTTTATGGAATATATGAGGTAAATCGCTTGGAACGGGAGAATCGCTATAATACGGCATTTAGCGGCGTAACCCGGCATAAGAAGGAGTGAAAATAAAGTGATTAAGATACTTTTCGTCTGCCATGGCAATATCTGCCGGTCGCCCATGGCGGAGTTTGTGTTCCGGCAGATGGCCGAGCAGGCCGGGCTGGCAGAACGGTTCGACGTGGCATCGGCGGCTACGACGGATGAGGAAATCTGGAACGGCTATGGCAATCCGGTCTATCCGCCAGTGGAACGGCTGCTCCGGGCACACGGTATGGACCCCAGTGATAAGCGGGCCGTGCTGCTGATGGCTGGCGATTATGCAGTTTACGATTATTTCATCGGCATGGATGACGAGAACCTGCGGGACATGAAGCGCATCTTCCATGGCGACCCGGACCAGAAGTGCCATCTTCTCATGGATTATACGGAAAATCCCCGTCCTGTAGCCGACCCGTGGTATACGCGGGATTTCCAGCGGACCTGGGACGATGTCCAGGAGGGCTGTCAGGGACTGCTGACCTTCCTGTAGGGGCTGCCGGTATAGAAAAAGCCCCGGAGCGGGAGGTCTCCGGGGTTTTTTCTGATTCTATGATACCAAGTTTAGCGGCACGCTGGCCGGTGGACAGTACGGCGAACCTCTCCGATTCTGGTCGGGAGGCCATCCTGGCAGAGGGGTTCGGTAACGGGCCGGTGGGTTGCCGCCGGGGATAGCTGACTTCGTTTACAGTTATTACTATAACGGCATTATGTAAAAGAATGGTGACAGCCTGGTAAGAGTTAGGCAATTTTGTAGGGAGTGACGACGATGGCCATTGATTTGAATTCGATTTTATCCTTATTGCAGGACGACGGGGCGTCGGAACATTGGGCCCGGCAGGCACCGATTATGGGCGACCATATCCGCGTGCGCCGGCTGGGAGGCTTGTATTACCATCACGGCATCTATGTCAGTGACGATGAAGTCATCGCCTTTGCCGGAGATGACGACTACAATCCCATCGACTGGTGGGATACGGAAATCCGGTCGACGTCGTTCGATGAGTTCCGCCAGGGCGGTGACGTAGAAGTGCGTCAGTATACGCCGGAAGAACAGGCACAGCTCTGTTCTGTACCCGAGACGATTGCCTTTGCCCGTGCCTGCCTGGGCAATAAAAAATACGACCTGCTCTTCCATAACTGTGAACACTTTGCCAATGCCTGTAAGCTCGGCGTCTACCGCAGCCGTCAGACGGAAGATATCCTCTTCGGCGAGGCCATCCCCAAGGCCCTGGAATGTATCGGCGACGAAGCGCAGCGGGACCAGTGGCTCCAGGATGCCTGGCACGATTTGACGGCCCAGGTCCTGGATAAACTGCGCCGGGACCTGGAATCCCATCAGTAGATAGTCCGGTCGTCGATTTGCTGGAAGAGTTTTTCATAACGTTTCTGTTCACTTTTCAGGCAGACTAGGTAATAGTCTGTCTGACATTCCGGGTCCGCCAGGGAGATGTTGATGCGGCCCGGGATTTTTTGTCCCTGTCCGAGGAAATAGCTGGACGAAAAGCAGGGGTAGTCCGAGTGCTCCGTCAGCTCATGGAATGCATCCCGCTGGACTTGCAGCAAATAGCGGGCGTGCGGTGTCTTTTCCCGGGTCATTTTCATCCAGAAGCCGATATGAGAAAAGAGCAGGATGGCCCGGCCATCCAGGTCCTGCAGGCGGACTTCCGGATAAAAGGCCAGGGGGTCCGATGCGCGGACCGAGAGATAAAGTTTTTCGCTGCCGCATTTCTTGACGAAGAACTCGTCGCCGTCTGGCCGGGCATGCATGACGGCCAGCTGATAGGTCTGGCGGCGCAGGCCTTCCGGGAAGGAGACATCGTCCTTCATGTCGGCCGATAAGGTCATGCCCTGGAAAATCCCGTTCAGCAAGGGCGTCAGCACCATTTGCGGGACCGGTGCACAGTAGCCGATGGAGAGGGTATGCAGGCTGCGGTCATAGCTGCGGATGCGGTCGCAGAAATCCTGGTTTTCCTGGAGGACGCGTTGGGCGTAATAGACAGCATAACGGCCGGTCTGTGTCAGTTCCAGGTGGTTTTTGTGGCGCACGAACAAGGGGACCTCCAGCTCTTCTTCCAGTTTTTTCATAGAGCGCGTCAGTGCCGGCTGAGACGTGTGCAGGTCCTGGGCTGCCCGGGTCAGGGTGCCGGCCTTGGCGAAGGCGACGAATTGTGCAAGCAGGTTCGTTTCTATCATAGTGGCTCCTTTCTCTGCTTCAGTATATAAAAAGTGGATAGTGAATTCCCCTGTTGGCATTGTACATCTTTTGAAAGCTGTTGTAAAATAAGAGATGTAGACAGGAAATACCTATTACACACTATATCATATAAACAGAGTCTGAAAGGAGATTATACCATGGAATATACGACATTGAGCAACGACGTGCAGGTCCCGTTGTTAGGCCTGGGGACCTTCATGATCGGCCCGGAAGATACGGAGAAATCCGTTTATGCTGCCTTGAAGATGGGTTACCGCCTCATCGACACGGCCAATGCCTACGTCAACGAAGAAGCTGTCGGCAGGGGATTGCGCCGGGCTTTGGAAGAAGGTCTGGTCAAACGGGAAGATATTTTCATTTCGACGAAGTTGTGGCCGACGCTGTATGAAAAGGCAGGAGCTGTCGATAAGACCCTGGAACGGCTGGGCGTCGACTATGTCGATCTGCTGTTCATCCATCAGCCGGCAGGCAATTATCTGGCCGGGTATGCGGCTATCGAACAGGCCTATCGCGACGGCAAGGCCCGTTCCCTGGGGATTTCCAATTTCCATGGCGACAAACTGGAAAAACTCCTGGCCCATGCCGATGTCAAGCCCCATGTCATCCAGCTGGAAACGCACCCGTACCACGTCTACGATGATATCATGGCCCGCCTGGCTGAATACGGTACGAAGCTCATGGGCTGGTATCCATTGGGGCATGGCGACCCGGAACTGCTCCGCGATCCAATCTTTACGGCATTGGCCGACAAGTATCACAAGAGTACGGCACAGATTATCCTGCGCTGGGCTGTCCAGCGGCAGTTCATCACCATCCCCGGCACGAAGAATCCGGACCATCTGCGCAGCAATTTCGACATCTTCGATTTTGCCCTGACTGATGAAGAAATGGCCGTTGTCAACGGGCTGAACGGGACGCGCCAGTACTACACGGCAACACCGGATTTAGAAGAACGCTATGCCAATATGCATCTGCCCTTTGAAGAGAAATAGGAGGAAATCATGGAATTTGTAACCTTGAATAATGGCGTCATCATGCCGAAATTAGGATTTGGTGTCTATCAGACGGCATCGGCCGAAACGGAAAAAGCCGTCAGTGAAGCCTTGGAAACGGGATACCGCCTCATCGATACGGCTGCGTCTTACAGAAATGAAGAAGGTGTCGGTGATGCCGTGCGTCAGAGCGGCATCCGCCGGGAAGAGTTATTCATCACGACGAAATTATGGGTCCAGGACCATGGCTATGATGCGACCCTGAAGGCCTTCGACGTGTCGATGAAAAAATTAGGCCTGGATTATTTGGATCTCTATTTGATCCACAAGCCCTATGGCGATTACTATGGGGCCTGGCGGGCCATGGAACGGCTCTATCAGGAAGGCCGTATCCGGGCCATCGGCGTTACCAGTTTCTGGAACGAACGGCTGGCAGACCTGGCCAACATGAATACCATCACGCCGGCTGTCAATCAGATTGAAACCAACGTATGGGACCAGAAATGGGCTGAAGAAGGCCTCATGAAAGAACTGGGCATCCAGCAGGAAGCATGGGCGCCCTTTGCTGAAGGGAACAACGATGTCTTCCATACGCAGCTTTTGAGGGACATCGCTGACAAACACGGCAAGACCGTCGGTCAGGTCATGCTGCGCTGGCTGCTCCAGCGGGATATCGTCGTCATCCCCAAGACGGTCCATAAAGCGCGGATGCAGGAAAACATCGATGTCTTCGACTTTACCCTCGATGAGGAAGACATGAAGGCCATCCGCATGCTGGATACGGGCAAGAGTACCATCTATGACGAAATGGACCCGCATATTGCCATGGCCATCGGTAAAATGACGATTCACGAGTAAGAAGAAGGGCTGGTGCACGAAGGCTTCTACCATCATGCGAGGTTCCTTTTACTTTATAGTTTGTAGAAGCTGATTTTAAATTTTTTACCATTTGCTGCAAACTAAAAACTACAAACTTAAAACTCAAAAAGAGGCTGTCTTAATGCGACAGCCTCTTTTTACTAGTCACGAGTCACTAACCACGAGCTACGACTCCCTCATAAGTATAAGGAAGGTGCATAAATATTGTGTTAATTTTGCGTAAGTACTGCGTAAGAAGCTGTGTAAAAATTGTGTCTTCATTGTGAAAAACTCTTGTCTGATTTGTGTAAAATAGGACGATAGATGGCGCAGGTACGCCGTTTCTTCGCCTTTTGACAGGCTAAAGCCTTTTTCGTATACTGGCCATGCAGACAAACGTAGGCTGTGCAGGATGTTTGTCCCGGACTGGCGCTGAGAGAGGAAACTAGGACCACTCGCCTGCAGCGGCATTTTGGGAATCCTGCGGTTCACTATTGTGAAAATAAGGAGGAATTTCTCATGATGAAGACAAAACTTGCATAACATCAAATCGTGGGGCGTCGGCGGCAGCTACGTCTTTGCGAAGAACGCTCAGTTCAACGTCTACCAGAGCTTTGCTTCTAAGTGGAAAGACAATAAGAACAACGCTACGGATCCGGAAGAACAGACCAGAGCTGAATTCGTATTTGCCTTCTACTATGGTATAGTTTTAATGGGGCTGTCGCACGAAGGCTTCTGCCATCGTGTGCAGTCCCTTTCTCTTTATAGTTTGTAATACGGAGTTTGTAGTTTGCAGAACAAATCTTTAAAGCCATCTGCTAATCTTTAGCCACTAGTTGCTAGCCACTAACCACTTAAAAGGGCTTGTCGTTGTATGGCAGCCTTTTTTATGCGGGAAATGGTCTGGCAGCTTGTAGGGGCTCGCACGTGGCGAGCCCGTCAGGTATTGTGCGATACTTGTGAACCGGATTTGAGTGAACGGGCGCCCCACGTGGCGCCCCTACAGAAAAAGGCGCTGTCTTCATGGGACAGCGCCTTTTTCTATCCCCTGGAAGCGAGTATAATAAGGTATCATATAATCATGGAGGGCATAACGATGGATGAACGGGAATGGGAACAGTTATTGCATATCAAAACGGCTGGCCGCGACGACAGCCATTCCGATGGGGAGCACCATCCTTATGAGCCGACGGATTACGGCGTCCTCGAACGATTGGCCAACAGCGGCTATATTGGCAAGAGGGATACGCTCATCGATTACGGCAGCGGCAAAGGACGGGTCAGCTTCTTCCTGGCTTATCAGACGCGCTGTCAGGCCATCGGTGTGGAATACGACCGGCGGCTGTGGGAAAAAGCCCTGGCCAATGGACAGACGGCGGCGTCCCGGCGGCGCGTGACTTTCGTCTTGGCCGATGCCGTGGAGTACGAGGTCCCGCCGCAGGGGAATCGTTTCTTTTTCTTCAACCCCTTTGCCCTGCACACGCTGAAGCGGGTCCTGGGGAAACTTTTCGACGCCCATTACCAGGCGCCGCGGCCGATGCGCCTGTTTTTCTATTATCCTTATGAAGAAACAGAAGCTTTCCTGACGCATCATCCCAACCTCGTCGTTGAAGACGTCATCGACTGCCGGGACCTGTTCGATGAGGACGATGACCGGGAAAAAATCCTGGTCCTGCGGCTGCGTGACTGATTATCGGCAATTTATCTTATGAAAATATTCAAGTTAAACGATTGATAAATTGCCGATAACGGCATAAAATTGAATTAACGATTCTTAAAGAAGGAGAATGATTACTATGATAGACACGGAACACGTTGTACAGCGTTTTTTGAAGTATGTTTCTTTTGATACCCAGTCCGATGAAGACAATGATGCCGTCTGCCCGAGTACACCGGGACAGCTGGTCTTTGCCAAGGCCTTGGCAGAGGAACTGAAGGCAATCGGCTTGTCTGATGTCACCTTGGATGAACACGGATATATCATGGCCACGCTGCCGGCCAACGGGGCAGAAGGCCCGGTCGTCGGCTTCATTTCTCATGTCGATACCAGTCCCGATGCATCGGGGAAGGACATCAAGCCCGTCCGGGTCACTGATTATGACGGCAAGGATGTCGTCCTCAACGAAGCAAGGGGCATCGTCTTTTCGACGAAGGCTTTTCCGGAAGTCCTGAAATACAAAGGCCAGGACATCCTTTTTACGGATGGGACGACCCTCCTCGGGGCCGACGATAAAGCGGGCATCACGGCTATCGTCAGCGCTATGGAATACCTCATCCAGCACCCGGACATCACTCACGGGATGATCCGCATCGGCTTCACGCCTGATGAAGAAACGGGGCGCAGTGCGGCTTTGTTCGATGTGAAGCAGTTTGCTGCCGACTTTGCCTATACTGTCGACGGCGGCGAACTGGGCGGTCTGGAATATGAAAACTTCAATGCTGCCAACCCGGTCATCACCTTCCATGGCCGCAGCGTCCATACAGGCGACGCCAAAGGAAAGATGGTCAACGCATTGTCGATTGCCGCAGAATGGCAGCAGCTCCTGCCGGCCGGGGAAAAACCGGAATACACCGAAGGCCATGAAGGCTTCTTCCACGTCTATAAACTGAATGGCGACGTCGAAACGTGCACGATGCACATGCTCGTCCGCGACCACGACCGCCAGCGTTTTGAACGGCGCAAGGCCCTGCTGCAGCAGATGGCCGATTTCTTCAATGAAAAATACGGCGATGGGACCGTTGTCGTCACGCCGTATGATGTCTATTATAATATGCTGGAAAAAATCGAAGACGGCCATATGGATGTCGTCGACTTGGCCAAAGAAGCCATGGAAGCAGTCGGCGTCACGCCGCAGGTCGCTCCTATCCGCGGCGGTACGGACGGGGCCCAGCTCTCTTTCCGCGGCCTGCCGTGCCCGAACCTGTTCACTGGCGGCGCCAACTTCCACGGCCGCTATGAATACCTGCCCATTCCGTCGCTGGTCAAGGCCTGCGAAACGGTCATCGAAATCGCCAAGCGGGCAGCTAAACGTCCGTAGGCGCCGGATGGTCCTGCAACGATGAACAACCTGTGAGAAGACAAGACCTTCGTAGGGGCCGTCCCAAAGGGCGGCCCGCCTGATATGATGGTGTATACGTAATGCATAACGGGTGATGTGTGAAAACATTCCTCATATACCTGAATAGTTATATCCAAGATTCACAGCGGGACGCCTTAGCAGGACGTCCCCTACGGAGCGGTTCAGGCGATGTGGCGATTCTCGTCATTCTCAGGATGGGGAATGATAAAAGGGGGAATTTTGATGAAAGAGATTACTCATGATATGTTAGCCCAGTTCCGCACGGCTTATGAAGCCGACGGGCAGGCCCAGGTCCTTCATTCGGCCCTGGCCAAGACGGACATGGCTGACCTGGCTTATGTCCCCGTGGCCGGTGCCCGCCTTAAAGGCGCTTTTTCGGTCGAAGTGAAGACGCGGGGCATTACGGCCCAGCAGAAATCAGGCCGTTGCTGGCTCTTTGCGGCTTTGAATATCCTGCGGGAAAAGGTGGCCGAAACGTGCCACCTCGACCAGTTCGAGCTGTCCCAGAATTACTTGTCTTTTTACGATAAATTGGAAAAAGCCAACAATTTCCTGGAAATGGTCATCGACAACGCCCAGGAACCCATAAAAGGCCAGCTCATGCAGTACGTCCTGCGGGGCATGACTGACGGCGGCTATTGGAGCGAAGCCGTGGACCTCATCGAAAAATACGGCGTCGTGCCCAAACAGGTCCAGCCGGAAACGTATCAGTCCAACCACATAGACCGCTTTGTAGCGACATTGAACCGCCTCCTGCGCAAAGATGCCATGGAGTTGCGGGAACTCGTCCAGGACGGTGCGGACCCGTATCCGCGCAAGGCGGCCATGATGGCCGAAGTCTACAAGGCTGCCTGCATCGCCTTTGGCCAGCCTGTCCAGACCTTTGACTTCGCCTACCGCGATAAAGACGGCAACTACCATGAAGAGCGGGACCTGACGCCGCAGGCTTTCTATCAGAAATACGTCGGCCTGTCCCTGCGCGATTATGTCGCCGTCATCAATGAACCGACGGCAGATAAGCCGCTGGATACGCCCATCCAGTTCCATGCCGTCGAAAATATGGCCGGCTGCGACATGAAGGCCCTGAACCTGTCGCAGGAAGCCCTGGAAGAACTCTGCGTCAAACAGTTGAAAAACGGTCAGGCCATCTGGTTCGCCTGCGATGCCGGGGCCTTCGGCGCCCGCAAGGAAGGTATCTGGGACCCGGCCAGCGTCCAGTACGAAGCCCTTTTGGGCGGCTTTTCGACGGCCATGCCCAAGGGCAAACGGCTGGAGTATAACAGTAGTTCGGCGACTCACGCCATGTTGCTCACAGGCGTCCATTTCGACAAGGAAGGCAAGCCGGACCGTTGGAAAATCGAAAATTCCTGGGGCAAGGATGTCGGCGACAAAGGCTATTTCGTCTGCTCTGAAGCTTATTTCCAGGAATTCGTCTACGAAGCCGTCATCGACCGCCGTCATTTCAGCCCGGCCCAATTAGCCATGCTGGAAAAAGACCCTGTCGTCATCAACGCCTGGGACGAAGATTATTAGAAGGGAAGGCTTTTATGTATACGTTTGATGGCAAGGCCTATGACTGCCCCTTCGATTGTTTCATCGACATCATCAAAGGCAAATGGCGGACGTCTATCTTACTGGCCCTGGCAGATGGGCCGGTGTTCTTCGCCAAGCTGCAGCGGTGCCTGCCGGGCATCAGTGCCAAAGTGCTGACGGAGAACCTCCACGTCTTCGATCGCAACGGCCTGGTCCGGCGGAACGTCCATGCCACGGTACCGCCGACTGTCGAATACAGCCTGACCGACAGAGGGGAAAAGCTGATCCATGTCATGCAGGGCATCAACGGCTGGGTCGATGGCTTTTTTGGAAAATAAAAAGAGACTGTCTTCGTGCGACAGCCTCTCTTTGGGGAAGCGTTAGAACATCGTATTGTCGTTGGCTGCTTTTTCCGGGATATCCTGGATGACATCCCAGTGTTCTACGATTTTGCCGTCTTTGATGCGGAAAATGTCGACAGCAGCCTGACCACGGTCTGCTTTATTGAGTTTGATGTGATTGTGGATGAAGACCAGGTCGCCATCGGCGCCGATGTGCTTGATGACGGCCGAGCTGTCCGGATAGGCTTTCAGGAAGCCCGTGACGCCATCTTTAAAGGCCTGTTTGCCATCGGCGAATTCCGGGCTGTGCTGTTTGTATTTGGGACCGACCATCGTGTCGATGACGGCTGTGTCGTGTTTGTTAAATACTTCATTCCAGAAATATTCAGCTGCGGCTTTGTTGCTTTTGAAATGGGGCGTATCGGCTGCCAGCGATGTCCCCATGGGCAGGCAGCCGACAAGGGCCAGGGTCAGGCCTAAAAGGATTGATTTTTTGTTCATGTAAAAGGACCTCCTTGATTGATGACCTTATTATAAATAATCTTTCTCAGTTATGGAAGAAGGCACTTTCGGGTCAGGTCCTTACGTAGAGGTAAGTATTGGCCTTTTCACTCAGGGAGGGATTTTCATGGCATTTTCTATCGTTCACGGCGATATTGTCCAAATGGGAACGGATGCTATCGTCAATGCAGCCAATTCTGGCCTTCTCGCCGGCAGCGGTGTCTGCGGGGCCATTTTCCACGCTGTCGGGCCGCGGGCCCGGGAACTCCAGGAAGCCTGCCTGGCCCAGGCGCCCTGCCCGACGGGGCAGTCGGTATTGACGGACAGTTACGGATTGAAGGCGAAATACATCATCCACACCGTCGGTCCCATCTGGCAGGGCGGCCAAAGGGGAGAACGGAACCTGCTGGCCAGCTGTTATGCCACGGCCCTGGAACTGGCAGCGTCGCACGGCTGCCGGTCCAGCGCCTTTCCCCTCATTTCGGCAGGCATCTTTGGCTACCCGAAAGCAGAAGCCTTGGATGTCGCCCGGGAAGCGGCAGCGGCTTTCTTGAAAAATCATGACATGGATATTTACTTGGTCTTATATCCCTAGGAAAGGAAAACATTGTGATTCGCAATATTGTACATGACGTCATCTTCTTGGGCCGTAAGTCCGAAGCGGCGACGAAAGATGATTTGCCCGTCGTCCAGGACCTGCTCGACACGCTGAAGGCCAACCGCATGACCTGTGTCGGCATGGCGGCCAATATGATTGGTTCTTTGAAGCGCATCATCGTCGTCCATACGGATAGGGGCGACGAAATTTTCATCAACCCGGTCATCGAAAAGAAGGCCGATCCTTTTGAGGCCGAAGAAGGCTGTCTGTCCCTGGTCGGCACGCGGAAGACAACGCGCTACCGGAAGATACAGGTGTTCTACCAGGACCGCCGCTTCCGCAAACACCGCCAGACCTTTACCGGCTGGACGGCCCAGATCATCCAGCACGAATGTGACCACCTGGACGGCATCATCATATAGAAAGGACGCCTGCAGGACATCCGCAGGCCGCAGGGTATCGCACGAAGGTTTCTGCCATCGGGCTCGGTCCCTTTTGTTTTTTAATTTAAAATCCTTCGCTAACCACTAACAACTTAAAAGGGGTTGTCGTCATGCGGCAAGCCCTTTTTGCGCGCAATATGGTATAATAGGCTAGTGGCTAGTGGCTAGTGGCTAGTGGCTAGTGGCTAGTGGCTAGTGGCTAGTGGCTAGTGGCTAGTGGGCCGTAGGGGCCGTCCTGAAAGGCGGCCCGTTGGGGTCACCTTGGATTTATGAGTACTTTTCAAGAAAGTGAGACAATGATGAATCGATCGATGATTGCGAATTTGATGAAGCCTTTGACGCTGGGGCTGATCGTGGCCTTGTTTTTGGCGATCCACTGGGCCATTCCTTCGTTTTACAGCACGTTATGGCAGCTGACGGTGAGTCATGATATTCCGGGGCTGACGTCGTATATTTCTTCTTTTGGCAGTATTGCCGTGGTCCTCATGATCCTGCTCATCGTCCTGACCAACATGACCGGCCTGCCGTCGGTCCAGTTCGTCACGGTCAATGGCATCTTGTTCGGCCTCCTGCCGGGCATCCTCATTTCCTGGGCTGGTCAGGTCATCGGCAATATCCTGGCCTTTGTCATCATGCGCTATGTCTTCCGGCGCAAGGCACAGGTCCTGGTCGATAAGAGCCGCTGGCTGTCCAAGCTGAACCGCGGTATCGATTTCCGGCTTATCTTTTTCTTCCGGGCCATTCCCTATTCTCCGAATTTCGTCGTCACCGCCCTTTGTGCCCTGAGCCGTGTCCGCTTCGGCGAACATGCGGCGGCGACGATGACCGGCAAGTTCCTGGCCGTCTGTATGGAAGTCTGGCTGGGTTACGACCTCATCCACTTCAATCCGCACGGCCTCATCGTAGCCGGTATCATGGTCTGTCTGCTGGCAGCGGGTCTCTTTGGCAGCCGCCTCTGGCAGAAGAAAGACGAAAAATAGACATCTTATCATATTATATAATGGGAGGGATTCTTCATGGGTTTGATCAAAGCAGCTATCGGTTCTGTCGGCGGCGTCCTGGCCGACCAGTGGAAAGAGTTTTTTTACTGTGACAGCCTGAATGAAAATATCTTGATGGCCAAAGGTCAGAAACGGACCAGCCGTCATGGCCGCAGCGGCAATACGGACGGCGAAGACAATATCATTTCCAACGGCTCGCGCATTGCCGTCAACAACGGCCAGTGCATGCTCATCGTCGAATCGGGAAAAATCGTCGAAGTCTGCGCTGAACCGGGCGAATATACATACGATGCGTCGACGGAAGCGTCTATCTTCGACGGCGACTATGCCGGTGACCTGGGCGAATCGTTCCGCCTGCTCGTCCGCCAGATGAAGGAACGCTTTGCCTTTGGCGGCGATACGGGCAAGGACCAGCGCGTCTACTATGTCAACCTTAAGGAAATCATCGGCAATAAATACGGTACGCCCAGTGAAGTGCCCTTCAAGTCTTATGACGATACGACGGGACTGGCCCTGCTCATGCGCCTGCGCTGCTTCGGTGAATACAGCTACCGCATCGTCAATCCCATCCTGTTCTATACGAACGTGGCCGGCAATGACGTCGACGTCTACGAACGGAGCCGCCTGGACAGTCAGCTCAAATCGGAACTCTTGACGGCCCTGCAGCCGGCCTTTGCCAGGATTTCAGCCTTGCACATCGACTATTCCCAGCTGCCCGGCCATACGCCGGAACTGGCTCAGGCCCTGAATGAAGTCCTGTCGCCGAAATGGCGCGACCTGCGGGGCATCGAAATCGTATCTATCGGCATCAACAGTGTCAAAGCCAATGAAGAAGACGAAGAAAAGATTCAGAAAGCTCAGATGGGCTTGACCATGTCTCGGCCCGATATCGGCCTGGGGACCCTCGTCGATGCGACGGCCGATTCCATGCGCACGGCTGCAGCCAATGAAGGCGGCATGGGTGCTGCCATGGGCTATATGGGCATGAATATGGCCAATCAGGCCGGCGCCGGCCTGGCCCAGGAACTGGCAGCCCGCCAGGCGGCCCAGGCGCCTTCGCCGATGCCGCAGGCTGCGCCGGCCGGCAGCTGGACTTGTGCCTGCGGTCAGGCCGGCAACACGGGGAACTTCTGCACGGCCTGCGGCCGTCCCAAACCGCAGGCCGCCGCTGCCTGGACCTGCCCGAAATGCGGCCAGGCCGGGAATACGGGCAACTTCTGCAGCAATTGCGGCGCGCCGCGGCCCCAGGTTCCGGCCAACTGGACCTGCCCGTCCTGCAGGACTGTCAATACGGGGAATTTCTGTATGAACTGCGGTGCAAAGAAGCCGGAAAGGTAAGGTGAGGGTCATGGCGGATACATCGGTCAGCTATCAATGCCCGAACTGTGGCGCACCGCTGCAATTCAAGCCGAAAGACAAGACCGTCACTTGTGACTATTGCGATACGAAGTTCGACGTCCAGACCCTGGAAGCCATCTATGCCCAGAAAGAAGCGCGGGCTGCCGAAGCTGATGCGGCCCGCAAGGTCCGTTGGAAGACGGAAGCGGCAGGCCAGGATTGGAGCGACGACGAAGCGGCTCATTTACAGACCTACACGTGTTCGTCGTGTGGCGCCGAAATCGTCTGCGATGAGAATACCATGGCCACAGAGTGCTGTTACTGCGGCAATCCGACTCTCATTCCCAGCCGCTTTTCAGGGATGCTCAAGCCCGATTACGTCATTCCTTTCAAAAAGACGAAAGACGAAGCCGTAGCGGCGCTGAAGAAGTTCTATCAAGGGCGCTGGCTCCTGCCTAAGGCCTTTACGGCTGACAACCGCGTCGAAGCCATCCAGCCCATGTACGTTCCGTTCTGGCTCTTCCATGCCCAGGTCACGGCGTCGGCAGCTTTCCGGGCCGAAGACGATGCCGTCTTTGAGACGCCGGACGAAACGATTATCGAAACCAGCATCTACCACTGTGACCGGACGGGCTCTCTGGCCTTCCATCGCATCCCTGTCGACGGCAGCCAGAAGATGGACGATACATATATGGAAAGCATCGAGCCCTTTGACTACGGCGAAATGGTCCCGTTCAGTCCGGCCTATTTCGCCGGTTACTTGGCCGATAAATACGACGTCGACGCCGACGCTGCCGTCCCCAGGGCCGATGAACGGCTGTCGCAGAGTGCCTTCGCCATGTTGGAAGAGACAGTCGACAATCATCAGCGCCGGACATTTGAAGACGGCGTCGTCCATAAAGACGAAGGGACCGTGGAATACGCCATGGCGCCGGTCTGGATCTTGACGACGCGCTATGACGGCAAAGCCTACACCTTCATGATGAATGGCCAGACTGGCAGGATGGTCGGTTCCCTGCGGTATGACAAGGCCAAGTCCTATGAATACGGCGCGGCCCTGGCCGCCGTCCTGGTACCAATCCTGTATTTCCTGGTGAAATTCGTCATGGTCTGGTCGGGCCTGTTATGAAGGGAGTGAGTACGATGTGGAAATGGTTGAAAGAAACAATCCTTGCCATAGTTGTCGTGGTCCTGACGACGGCTGGTGCCGCAGCGGCAGCGCCGAGCCTGTCCGACGGCGCCCATCTACTCACGCCGGCAGAACAGGCTGAAGTGACGGCCGTCTTGCAGTATACAGAAGCAAGATATGGTGTACGCGTCGCTGTAGTCACCGTCGCCTCGACGAAGGGCGTCAAGGCCGGAACCTATGCCAATCAGCTCCTGGACCGGGACTATAAGGACGGCCAGAACGGCAATATGGTCCTGCTCCTGGCCATGGACCGCCATGACTGGTATGTTGCGACAGACAAGGCCATGAAGGAGAAAATCAGCAATAAAAAAGGCATCCCTTATCTCAAGGATGCCTTCCTGCCGGCCTTGAAGGACGGTCATTATGCGAAAGCCTTCGAGGCCTATGGCCAGTCGTCGGCAAAACTATTGGCTTATTACCAGGAAAAGGGCAAGGCCTATGACCCGGCCGATGCCTTCAGCCCCCTGGCCCTGGTCGTGGCCCTCGTCCTGGCTGTGGGTGGCGGCGTGGCTTTCCGGGCCTATCTCATCAGCCGGATGAGCAATGTCCGCCAAGCCGCGGCGGCTGATGCCTATGTCGACGCCGGCAGTTTCCATCTGACCGACAGCAGCGATACGTTCGTCTTCATGACCGTCCAGCACATTGCCAAGGCCCGTCCGGCCGATGATGACCTGCCTGATTTCGACAGTGACGCTGACTGCAGCGACGACGACCACGGCGGCGGTGGCGGCTCGTTCTAGGAACGGCGGTGGCACCATCAGGCCTTGTCGTCATGGAAGAATTCGATGATCTTGTGGATGGCCAGGGCCATGTGGTTCGGGTTCTGGAAGGGGTGGTTGGCCCCTTCGACGGGAACGAATTCGATGACGTTGTTTTCAGCGAATTCCCGGACGAGGTCGATGGGAATCATTTCATCCTTCGTGCCGTGGAGGATGAGGATATCTTCGGCAAAATCGAAGTATTCGTGGTCACGGACATCGAAGCTCTTCAAATCATCCATAAATGCCTGGTCGATTTTCATCTTGCGTTCGAAACCGACCTGGATTTCCTTGCCCTTCTTCAGCTTGGCAAAGCCTTCGTCGGAGACATGGTTGCTCATGCTTTCATACATGTTGACGCCTGGGCTGCGCAGGGCGATTTTCTGGAAGGGATTGCCCTTTTCGATGAGGTAGCGCAGGGTGATGTAAGCGCCGAAACTCGTCGAATAGTTGTAGATGTGTTTGGCCTGGAGCTCGGTCTTGGCGTAGTCGACGACCCAGGTCAGATAGTTCATGCATTCCGGGAGGGATAACTTCTTGCGGGCGTCGGCGCCGTGGCAGGGCCAGTCGAAGGCGATGACGGCGTAGTTCTTGTATTTGCTCGTCAAGTGTTCAGCGAAATGGACCGTCCCGGCCGTGTCCTTGTGGCTGCCGAAGCCGTGCGTGACGATGACGACATTGTCGAAAGTGCGCGTCTGTTTATCATTATCATTGATGAGCAGCTTGCAGCGGATGCTGTAGCCCTGCTGATTGATGTCAAAATTCTTTTCCATGCTGTCATTCCTCTTTACCCTAAATTCGTCAAAATGACGTACGTCGTTAGTATAGCACAAAAAAGGCGCTGTCGCACGACGACAAGCCCTTTTTCTTGTAGGGGCTCCCACGTGGGGCGCCCGCTCTGGGATATGTACGATTTCCCGACCCGTTTGCTAGAAGAATTATCCCAATTCCTAACAGGTCGCCCACGTGGCGACCCCTACAAGCTCCGTACTGCAAACTATAAAGACAACCTCCTACGGACCACGAGCCACGAACCACGAGCCACTAGCCACGAACCACTAGCCACGAACCCTTACCGATGCAGGCCATAGCGGATGATGAGGCGGCTGATTTCCAGGAGGGCGATCATGGGCAGGGCCAGGAGGCACTGGGACAGGATGTCTGTCGTCGGCGTGATGACGGCCAGGAGGATGATGTATTTCCGTTTCTTGGCCAGCATGGCAGACGTGATGAAATCCAGCTTGGCCAGGACGATGAGGACCAGTGGCAGGTTGAAGAGGACGCCGAAGGGCAGGACCAGCATGAAGACGAAATTCAAGTCATCCATACGTATGAAGACGTCTTCTGTTATGACGTCCACACGGACACGGCCTTAGCCGGCCAGCTGCTTCACGATATCATGAAACCCTTCGTCTTCCAGTGGCAGCCCGACGGTTCATCCCTGAAGGAATATACGATTGCCGGCCAGGGGGCACATCATGTCATTTCCATCGCTGAATCGATGTACCGCAGCCTGCTGCCGGATGTCGTCGTCGCTCAGGCCTGTGCCCATGGGGCCCCGAATGATGCTAAAGGGGAAGCAGACGTCGTAGCTTGGCTGAAAGCCGCGTCTCTCATGGCTCAGAAAGCCCCCGTCGCTTATGGCGTCCTCAACAAGATGGGCAATGGCCTGCCATCGCCGCACAGTCAGGAAGGCTATATCGTTCATCTCGGTGACCATGACTGGGTACTCAGCTCACCAGCCGGCCAGAAGACGTCGGCCCTGCTCAAGAAAATAGCTGTCCAGCAGTACGGCATGAGCGATGGCGACAGCCAGGGTGCGAAGTTCAATTACTTCAAGAATTATGTTGAATCCCAGTTGTCCTGCATGTATCTCAACATGCTCCAGGCCGAACCGGACGGGGAACGCCTGGTCGCTCAGGCTGTAGCCAAGGTCATCGTAAAATAAATCGTTTAACTTTTTATAATAGCAGATATTGACAGAAACCACTTAAAAATTTACAATGTAACAATAAAGATTTACAGGAATAAATTAAAATTGTAAAGGAAGTGTTATCTGCTCATGTTAAAAAATGGTGCACAAGTCGGATTGCTGTTGTTCGGCATGTTTTTCGGGGCGGGGAACCTTATTTTCCCGCCTTCTTTAGGTTTTCAGGCAGGTTCGTCGTTCATGCCGGCCGTCCTGGGATTTCTCCTGTCCGGCATCGGTATGCCCGTCATTGCCGTCATCATGGGGACCTTCAACCCCGGCGGTTTCCGGGCGGAAATGAACCATAAGATTTCGCCGCTCTTTTCGCTGGTCATCCTGACGCTCATGTATCTGGCCATCGGGCCCCTCATGGCCATCCCGCGGACGGCGGCGACGTCCTTTTCTATTGGTATCCTGCCCATCACGGGCGATGGCATGCTGCCGCTGGCCATCTTCACGACGCTCTATTTCATCTGCGCCTGGTGGCTGTCGATTACGCCGTCGAAACTCCTGGACCGCGTCGGCAAGGTATTGACGCCTATCTTTGCTATCATGATCGTCCTGCTCATCATCGTCGGCATGGTCGCCTATACGACGCCGTCTACAGCAGCTCCTATGGGGAAATACGCCGCTTCGGCTTTCGGCAACGGCTTCGTCGAAGGCTATAACACCGTCGACACCCTGGCCTCCTTTGCCTTTTGCATCATCGCCCTGGGTGCCATGAAGCGGATCCACTTCGCGTCGGAAAAGGAACACGTTGCCAGCGTCTGGATGGCCGGTGCTGCCGTCGCCGTCCTCATGGGCGGGCTCTATCTGGGACTGGCCCTCTTGGGCAATCATTTTCCTATTCCCCAGTCGGTCTATGAAGACGCCAGTGTCAATCTCGGCGCCTATGTGTTATCCCAGACATCATTCCAGATTTTCGGGACTGTCGGCATGGCCTTTTTGGCTGTCATGGTCACGCTGACCTGCTTCACGACGACCGTCGGCCTCATCGCCGCCGTTTCGACCTTCTTTGCCGAAGAGTTCCCAGTCCTGTCGTATAAGAAATACGTCACTCTCATCTGCCTGGTCAGCCTGGTCCTGGCCAATCTCGGCCTGAACCAGATCATCCAGGTCACGCTGCCCCTCTTGTTGTTCGTCTATCCCATTGCCATTTCCGTCGTCATGCTGACTATCATCAATAAATTCGTCGGCTTGTCGAAACTGGGCATGCGCTGTACTGTCACCGCTGCCGGCCTGGTATCGGCCATCGACATTGCGGCTCAGTTCTTCCATCTCGACGGGGCGGCTGCCCTCATCCAGGGCCTGCCCTTAGGCGACAGCGGCCTGGGCTGGCTCGTACCGGTCCTGATCTGCCTGGTCCTGTCCCTGGTCCTGCCCGGGAAAATCAGCGGCGAAAGTGCGTTAGATGAAAGTTTGTAATATAAGCGTTCATAGTTTGCAGAAAAAAAGAGGCTGCCTTTGTACGACGGCCTCTTTTCGTGTATAATGAAATTATAACGATATTAAGTATCAAATATAGCTAAATGAGATACAGGGAGGGAAAGTTATTATGGAAAATGCTGTCATAGGGATCCTTATCCCCTTTGCCGGGACGTCTTTGGGAGCGGCCTGCGTCTATGCCATGAAACAGGAATTGGATCGTCAGGTCCAACGAGGGCTGACCGGTTTTGCGTCGGGCGTCATGATTGCTGCCTCTATTTGGAGCCTCTTGATACCGGCTATGGAAGAAGCGGCGCCGTTAGGGAAGTTCGCCTTTGTGCCGGCTGTGGCCGGATTCTGGCTGGGCATCTTCCTGCTCCTGGCCCTGGACCGGCTGGTGCCGCATCTGCACATGTACAGTGAAAAAGCTGAAGGACCGCACAGCCACTTGCAGCGGACGACGATGCTCGTCCTGGCCGTGACGCTGCACAACATCCCCGAAGGCATGGCCGTCGGCGTCGTCTATGCCGGGCTTTTAGCCGGGCAGACGGGCATCAGCGCCGCCGGGGCCCTGGCCTTGTCTCTGGGCATCGCCTTGCAGAATCTGCCCGAAGGGGCCATCATCTCCATGCCCCTCAAGGCAGCCGGCGTCGGAAAGCACAAAGCCTTTCTCGGCGGCGTCCTGTCGGGCATCGTCGAACCCATCGGTGCGGCCCTGACCATTGCCATGACGGCCTTCATCGTACCGGTCCTGCCCTATCTCCTCAGCCTGGCTGCCGGTGCCATGTGCTATGTCGTCGTCGAAGAACTCATCCCGGAAATGTCGGCCGGCGAACACTCTGACATCGGCGTCCTGTCTTTTGCCTTGGGATTTACCCTGATGATGGCTTTGGACGTGGTTTTGTCGTGAGATTTTTTCAGGAGGAAAGGGAGGTATTCAGGTGAAAGTACGCATTACGGATGAACTGGCCCAGCAAATCGTCGATTCGGCCAGGGCTGTTGTCGGCTGGAATATCAACTTCATCGACCGTCATGGGCGTATCATGGCTAGTACGGATAGCGGACGTATCGGAACGTACCATAAAGCCGGTCACGTTGCGGCCCGGACCGGGCAGGTCCAGACTGTTCAGGAAGACCGGCTTGAGGACGGCGTCAGCCGAGGGGTCAATTATCCTATCATCATGGATCATCAGGTCCTGGGCGTCATCGGGATTACCGGGAATCCGGCTGTCGTCGGTCAGTACGGTTTCTTGCTGACGAAAATTTGTGAAGTCTTCCTCAAGGAATACCGCCTGAGTCAGGAGGCCTTCAGCGAAGAAGCGCATCGCAGCCGCCAGGTCATGGCCTTGATTTATCGCGATGAAGATACGGTGCAGCAGCTGGCTGAAGATCAGCCTGAATTGGCGGGAAGCTGCTATACGGCCGTCGTCTTCCGTTGGCATGATGGTTTCCGGCAGGCTGGAGCGTTTCGCCAGAAAATGGCCGGCTTCTGTCAGAAGTTGGGGGTTTCCTTATATACTTATGTTTATCCGAATACTTTCGTTGTCCTCGTTCCCAGCAGGGGCTATGCAGAATGGGACAGAAAACTGCCTCAGTGGAAAGAATGGTTCTATCCGGAAATCCTGGCCGGTATCGGGACGGAAGAAGCTTTCCACCGTATCTACGAATCGTACCGTTTTGCCAAAATGGCTTTGCAGGCAGCCGGGGACCGGCAGGTCTTTTGCGTCCACGCCGATGATATGAAATTGGCCTTTTTGCTGCAAAGTCTGGATGGTGCCGTGCGTCGCCGCTACTGTCAGGATATTTGTCACCTTTTGACGGACAGCGATATCCATTTACTCCAGGCCTATTATCAGCAGGATTTGTCCATCCAGGAGACGGCACGGATTCTCTGCATCCACAAGAATACCATGCAATACCGGCTGAAGCGGATTGCTGGGAAGACCGGCCTCGACCCACGGGTATTCTGTGATGCCGTGCCCCTTTACATTGCCACTCTTCCTTGGTTTAGAAAATAAAAATAATGACAATATATTGTGTCTCATAACATGGAAAGGGATGACCTCTTTTGCTACACTATAGGCATAGAGAAACACAGTCTTACGAATTTGCAGATAGAGGAGAGATCATCATGAAAGTCGTTGTAGCCATTGATTCCTTGAAAAATAGCCTGACTTCCGTCGAAGCCGGCCGGGCCATTGAGGCCGGCGTCCGTAAAGCCTATGGCGGCCATCCTGTCCAGGTCATCGTCAAACCCTTGGCCGATGGTGGCGAAGGAACCGTCGAAGCCCTCGTCGACGGATTGAACGGCCAGCTCCGCTATGTCGGCGTCCAGGGGCCTTTAGGTGAAGCTGTTTCCTGTCCTTACGGCTATCTGCCGGGGATGGAAACGGCTGTCATTGAAATGGCTGGTGCAGCCGGGCTGGGATTGGTGCCGGAAGAACAGCGTAATCCCCTGCACACGACGACATATGGCGTCGGTCAGGTCATGGCGCAGGCTATAGAAGCGGGTATCCGCCATTTCATCATCGGCCTGGGCGGCAGCTCGACCAGTGACTGCGGCGTCGGTATGCTCCAGGCTCTGGGTTATATTTTCCGAGATGCCCAGGGCCAGCCTGTCGGTTTAGGCGGACAGGAAGTGGGGCACATTGTTTCTGTCGATGATTCCCAGGTCTGCCGGCTCTGAAAGACTGTACCTTCGATGTCGCCTGTGATGTGACCAATCCGTTGTACGGAAATTGGGGCGCCGCCTATATCTTCGGGCCCCAGAAAGGTGCATCGCCGCAGGATGTCAAAGTCCTGGACGATGCCAGCCGGTCTTTTGCCACCGTCACCCAGACTTATACCGGTCATGACTATAGCCAGACAGCCGGTGCCGGTGCAGCCGGCGGTATGGGATTCGCCTTCCTGGCTTATCTGAACGGCCGCCTGCGTTCAGGTATCCAGATTGTCCTCGATTCCATCCGATTGGCCGATGCCGTCAAGGATGCCGATTACGTCATTACCGGCGAAGGCCGCCTCGACGCCCAGACGGCTATGGGCAAGGCACCGATTGGTGTAGCGAAACTGGCTAAACAATACGGTGCCAAAGTCATCGCCCTGGCAGGCTGCACGACCGCCGACGCTGCTGAATGCAACCGGCAGGGCATTGATGCTTTCTTTTCTATCGTCGATAAGGCCATGCCGCTGGAAGAAGCCATGAATAAAGAAACGGCCCTGCGCAATATGACCAATACGGCCCAGCAGGTCTTCAACCTCATCCGCGCCGTCAGCTGAACGAGAATCATCCGATTACATTAAATAGAAGCAAGGAGAATAGATATGCTGAAAAAAACAAAGATCGTCTGCACTTTAGGCCCCAGTTCCAATACCCCGGAAATTATCGAAAAGATGATTAAAGCCGGCATGAACGTTGCCCGCTTTAATTTCTCCCATGGTTCTCATGAAGAACATAAACAGCGCATCGACATGGTCCGCGCTGCCTCTCAGAAACTGGGTATCCCTGTTGCACTGCTCCTCGACACGAAAGGCCCGGAAATCCGTTTGGGCAAATTTAAGAATGGTTCGATCATGATGGAAGCCGGCAAAGATTTCACCTTGACGGCCCGTGACGTAGAAGGCCAAGACATCCATACGAAAATCCTCAACAGCGGCAAGATGAGCGACCGCAAACGCGTTGCCGTACCGGGCATTGCCATCAACCTGCCGGCTGTTTCCGATACAGACGCCGACGATATCGAATTCGGCTGCCGCATGAACATGGACTGGATCGCCGCTTCCTTCATCCAGCGCGGCAAAGACGTCCTGACGATCCGCAAGATTTTGGAAAAACACGACAGCCATATGAAGATCATCTCCAAAATCGAATGTCAGGCTGCGGTCAACAATATCGACGACATCATCAAGATGAGCGACGGCATCATGGTCGCCCGCGGTGACCTCGGCGTCGAAGTCCCGGCAGAAGAAGTGCCGATGCTCCAGAAAGTCCTCATCCATAAATGCCAGGCCGCAGGCAAACCGGTCATTACGGCTACGCAGATGCTGGAATCTATGTGCAACAACCCGCGTCCGACCCGTGCCGAAACGAGCGACGTTGCCAATGCCATCCTCGACGGTACCGATGCCATCATGCTCAGCGGCGAAACGGCTGGCGGCCTCTATCCGGTAGAAGCGGTAGAAACCATGGCCCGCGTCGCAACCTTTACGGAAAGCAACTTCACGCCGAAGTCCTATGAAGACGTCGACGCTGAATCGGCCACGACGACAGAATCCATCGGCAAAGCCGTCGTCAAGATTGCCCAAGACCTCCACGCTGCAGCCATCATCGCTTCGACTGAACGCGGCGGCACAGCCCAGATGATTTCTAAATTTCGCCCGACCTGCCCGATTGTGGCCGTATCGCCGCACGAAGCCATCGTCCGCCGCTTGCAGCTCAACTGGGGCGTCCAGGCCGTCACCGGCAAAGAAGCCAGCGACACCGATGCCGTCGTCGACAATGCCATCTTCGCAGCCCTCGACAACGACCTCATCAAAGCCGGCGACCTCGTCGTCCTCACGGCAGGTGTCCCCGTTGCCAAAGCCGGTTCGACCAATATGATCCGCGTCCAGGTCGTCGGTGACGTCCTCCTCCGCGGTACCGGTATCGGCCGTAACTCGGCTATCGGCAAAGTCTGCATCGCCGAATCGAAAGAAGACCTGGAAAAGAACTTCACCGACGGCTGCATCCTCGTAGTCCGTTCGGCCCGCGCTGATTTCGTCGACTACATGAAACGGGCCAGCGCCATCGTCTCCGAAGAAGCCGGCCTCACCAGCGAATCGGCTATCGTCGCCATCACCCTCGGCATCCCGACCGTCGTCGGCGCTGCCCATGCTGCCGATACCCTGGAAAACGGCGAAGTCGTCACCGTAGACGCCAGCCGCGGTACTATCTTCCGTGGCGAAGCCAACGCACGATAAACCATCGGGAGGGATAGTCATGAATCTGACCTTGTTAGGGACGGGGAACGCAACGGTGACCCATTGTTATAATACTTGTTTCGTCCTCCATGAAAGCGGTCAATATCTGCTCGTCGATGGCGGCGGCGGGAACGGACTCCTGTGTCAGCTGGAAAAGGCCCATTTGCGCTGGCAGGATATGCGGACGGTCTTCGTCACCCATAAACACATGGATCATCTTCTGGGCATCCTCTGGCTTATGCGCATGATGTGTCAGTCCTGGCGGCGCGGGACCTATGAGGGCGAAGCCGTTATCTACGGTCATGATGAAGTCATTTCCCTGCTGCGCACGATGGGAAAGGCTCTGCTGTCCTCGAAAGACAGTGCTTTCCTCGATGACCGCCTTCATCTTGTGACGGTGACCGATGGGGAGACGCGTCAGCTCATGGGTCATGACGTAATTTTTTTCGATATTCGTTCGACCAAGGCCAAACAATTCGGCTTTTCTTTAGAACTCGCCGACGGCAGACTGACCTGCTGTGGTGATGAGCCGTATCAGCCCTGGGAAGAAGCCTATGTCCGGGATAGTAAATGGCTCCTTCATGAAGCTTTCTGCCTCGATGCCGAAGCGGATATCTTCCATCCCTATGAGAAACACCATTCGACCGTCAAAGACGCCTGCCAAACGTCAGCCCGCCTGGGCGTACAGAATCTGATCCTCTACCATACTGAAGACAAGGACCTGGCCCATCGCCGCCAGCGTTACCATGCCGAAGGAAGCCGGTATTATCAGGGAAACCTGTATATCCCGGACGATTTGGACGTCATCGCTTTATAGTTTGTAGTACGGATTTGTAGGAGGCGCACGTGGGCAATCCGTTCGGGATTTGGATGGTTTTTCTAGCAAACTGGTCGGGGAATCGTACATATCCCGGAGCGGGCGCCCTACTTGGGCGCCCCTACAGAAAAGGGCTTATCGTCGGCGACAAGCCCTTTTCGTTGTACAATGTATCCGATTCTGTTAGAATAGATGTAAGGCCATGGCCTCGAAAGAATTTGGCAGCTTGGGAAAATGTTGTAGCAAAAATTAGCAGAAGTTGAAGAAGATCATTAAGGGATAGAGTAAGGAGACAGGGTAAAATGATACGTTTTAACAATGACTATAATCATGGCGCTCATGCCAGCGTCTTGCAGGCTTTGAATCAGACGAACGATACGCAGTACGGCGGCTATGGTGTCGATGACTGGTGTGACAAGGCAGAAAAGCTGATTTTGGAATTGGCCCAGTGCCCGCAAGGGAAGGTTTACTTTTTCCCGGGAGCGACGCAGGCCAATTTCGTCACCATTTCAGCCCTCCTCGGTTCCTGTGACAGCGTCATCTGTGCCGACACGGGCCATATCAACTGTCATGAATGTGCGTCCATTGAAAATACAGGCCACAAAATCGTCGCCCTGCCCCATCATGACGGCAAGATTACGGCGGACCAGATTGAAGGGGAAGTGCAGGCTTACTATAATTCCGGCGAAGCCGAATACCTGACGCGGCCGTCGCTGGTTTATATCTCTTTTACGACGGAATACGGCACACTCTATACCAAGGCTGAACTGACGGCTATTTCGGAAGTCTGCCGCAAGTATCACATGTACCTCTTCGTCGATGGCGCCCGCATGGGTTATGGCCTGGGGGCTGACGGGAATGACCTGACGCTGGCTGATTTCGGCCGCCTGGCCGACGTCTTTTATATCGGCGGTACGAAATGCGGGGCCTTCTTTGGCGAAGCCCTCGTCTTGACCGACGCCGGGATAGACCGCCGCTTCAAAGCTCACATGAAACAGTTCGGCGCCGTCCTGGCCAAAGGCTGGATTTTAGGGCTCCAGTTCTATACCCTGCTCCACGACGGGACGTATTTTGCCATTACGAAACGGGCCGACGAATACGCCGTCCGTATCCGCCAGGCCTTCCGGCAGAAAGGGATAGAAGAACTCGTCGTCAGCCCGACGAACCAGCAGTTCATCATCCTTTCGAGAGCTCAGGCCCAGGCCTTGGAAAGCAAATACATCTTTGAAGCCATGGGACCTGTTGACGATGACCACGTCTGCGTCCGCGTCTGCACGTCATGGAGCACGAAAGCCGAAGAAGTCGACCAGCTCGTAGCCGATATTTTAAACCTGTAGGGGCTTGCACGTGGCAAGCCCGTCCCTGCATATGAGCTGTTTTCCAGCTCGGAGAGCGCGTCCCCAATACCCAAGCGGGTCGCCCACGTGGCGCCCCTACAATAAAAACGAATCACTAGCCACTCATAGCTAGTGATTCGTTTTTATTTATACTTTACGGCCTGGGCTTTGGCCAGCTGGTCGCAGCGCTCGTTGAGTTCGACGCCGACGTGGCCTTTGACCCAGTGGAAGGTGACGTCGTGGGCGGCGTAGAGCTTGTCCAGTTCGACCCAGTAAGCCTGGTTGAGGACGGGCTGGCCGTCGGCTTTCTTCCAGCCCCGGCGCTTCCAGCCGGCGACCCATTTGGTGATGCCGTTCTTGAGGTACTGGCTGTCTGTGTACAAGGCGACTTTCGTGCCTTCCGGTGCAAAGCGCAGGGCCATGATGGCTGCCAGGAGCTCCATGCGGTTGTTCGTCGTCGACGGATTGCCGTCGCATAGTTCCGTCACTTCGCCAGTAGCGACGTTGCAGGCGACGACGGCCCAGCCACCGGGGCCATCGGGGTTGCGCAGGCATGAGCCATCGGTATAGATGACGAAATCCTGTTCTTCGTCAGGCCGCAAGGGCTGGGACGGCGCCGCGGTCTTTGCCGTCTGGCGGGACTTTTTAGGAGCTCCTGTCCTTTTCGGCGCCGTCGTTTCTTCGCCATTGAGCCATTTCCAGGCTTCCGTCGCATCGGTGAAGCTCTTGAAGCGGGCTCCCGGGAAGCCGTCCACTTGTTTTTTGCAGTCTGCCCAGGACAGGAACAGACCGGTCGTGCGGCCGCGCCGTACGGCATATATTTTCTTTTGCATAGGACACCTCGTTTTTATAGTAAAATCATACTGTATTCTAACACAAAAGGGAAAAAGAAAACAGACGCGAACTATGACTTTCGCGCCTGTTTGGTATATAATATAAGCAAAAGATGCGGCCGGATTTTTTATAATCGAGGTGGTCTTTATGCATATCCAACACGTGTATGCCGTTTATTTCAGCCCCACTGGGAATACCAGGCGCATCGTCTGTCAAGGTGCTTCCGAAGCGGCGCGGCTCTTCCAGGTACCGTGCCGGGCTATTTCCCTGAACCTGCCGAAGGACCGGGAAATGGTGCATACTTTTTCAGCTGGTGACCTGGTCATCGTCGGTGGTCCAACGTATGCCGGGAAACTGCCCAATAAGATTTTGCCGACATATCAGGAAAAACTCATCGGCAAGGGCGCCCTGGCCCTGGCTGTCGTGACCTATGGCAACCGGTCTTTCGATAATTCCCTGGCCGAGCTCTGTGCGACACTCGACGGCAACGGCTTCCGTACCGTCGCAGCCGGGGCTTTCGTCGGGACCCATGCTTTTTCTGATGTCCTGGCCCCTGACCGGCCCGATAAGGACGACCTGGCCCTCATGGTCCGCCTGACGGACATGGCCGTATCGAAAATCCGTCAGACCGATGGCATGGTACCGCGTCTCGTCGTCGATGGTGATGCCAGGGCTCCGTATTACGTCCCCAAAGGCGTCGACGGCCAGCCGGCCAAGTTCCTTAAAGCCAAGCCCAAGACAGACCTGGAAAAATGCGTATCCTGCGGCCTCTGCGCCCGCCAGTGTCCCATGGGCTCCATCGACCCGGACCAGCCGTCCGTCGTCAATGGCATCTGCATCAAGTGCCAGCGCTGCGTGCGCAACTGCCCGCATGGCGCCAAGTATTTCGACGACCCTGCCTTTTTATCCCATGTCAAGATGTTAGAGACGACCTATCAGGGCCGGGCTGACAATAAAATATTTATTTAGGAAGTGATTATCATGGATTTACAAGAAGTAAGGAACAAAGCACGCGAAAAAATGAAAGGCTGCCATGTCTGTCCCCTGTGCAACGGCAAAGCCTGCGTCGGCATGATTCCCGGTTTCGGCGGCCTGCGCACGGGACGGTCTTTCATGCGTAACGTCGAAGCGCTCCAGGAATACGGCCTGGTCATGCGCAGCATGTCTGGCGTCGACGACCCGGATACGGCTGTGACCCTTATGGGAAAACGGCTCAGTATGCCGGTACTCCTGGCGCCGGTCGGCGGCATCGTCCTCAATGCCCAGGTAGACGGCGACCCGGCGGAAGTAGAACAAGAGTATGACGAAGCCGTCACTCAGGCAGCCCTGGATGTGGGTACGCTGTGCTTTACCGGTGACAGCGGTGCTCCGTATATGTATTCATCCGGCATTGCATCTTGTAAGAAACGGCCGGGCATCGTCATCCCGACTATCAAGCCCCGCAGCAACGACCAGATCATCGAGAAAGCCCATCAGGCCGAAGAAGCCGGCGCTTTTGCCGTTGCCAGCGACATCGATGCGGCGACGCTGATTAACATGCGGATTTTCGGTCAGCCCGTAGGGCCCAAGAGTGCCCGTGACATTGCCGAAGTCGTCCAGGCTATCAAACTGCCCTTCATCGTCAAAGGCGTCATGTCGGCCGAAGAAGCCGTCTCCTGTGCCGAAGCCGGTGCCCAAGGCATCGTCGTCAGCAACCACGGCGGCCGCGTCCTCGACGGCATGGCCGGTACGGCCGATGTCCTGCCTGATATCGCCGCAGCCGTCAAAGGGCGGATCACCATTTTCGTCGATGGCGGTATCCGTCACGGCGAAGACATCCTCAAGATGCTGGCCCTCGGCGCCGACGCCGTCCTCATCGGCCGGCCAGCTGCCGTCGCGGCTGTTGGCGGGGGAGCGGAAGGGGTCAAACTCCTCCTGGATACGCTCAAACGCCAGCTCATGGATGCCATGATGATCACGGGCACCCGCGACTTGTCCCACGTCCCGGCGAACGTCGTACGGAAATTATAGCGATTCGCCCATAGCCACGAACCACTAGCCACTAGCCACTAGCCACGAACTCCACATTGACAGCCTGCTTGTCTTGCCCGTATAATAGTACTATTAGCTTTGTACTTGATAGGAGGTATTCCATGCACAGCATTTCCTATTTCTGGCACTTATCGCGCCTTATATACGGGCCCCGGAATTTCCAGGAAAACAAGCGGGCTGTCGTTTTTTTTGCCCGTGCCGTGTCCAACCGGGCTTTATTTGAAGAGCTCTACGATTTCTTTGACCATTATGAACCGATGAAGGGCTTCTTGGAGCAGCATGACCCGGATTTCCAGGAAGTCATGACCCGCGTCTTCTTGTTCAAGAATTCGACCATGCGCCAGCGTCTCGATGCCTTGAAACATCATTTCACTATCTTGCGGACTTTCTTTTCTGACGAGGTCATCCATGAACTCTACTGGGGGAACGGCTATACCCTGTGGACTTCGCCGGACGAATCGCTGCCCCTGGAAGCGCGGCTCATCTTCGATACGGGCCAGCGCAAGGAAGGCTTCTTGTCGCTCTACCTCTATCATGAAGGCCAGATGATCTATCATTTCAATTTTCGTTTCGATTACAATGTTGACGGGACGCCGTCCGTGTACATCGGCACCATCCAGGGCTCAAAGCACGGCCTGGAAACGACCAAGGTCCTGACCAAGAAGCTCTTTGGCTATCGGCCGAAGAATTTCATCCTCTATCTCATGCGCATCTTCGTCCAGACCTTGGGCATCCATGACATATATGTCATCACGGACGAAGGCTTCTATACCAACAGCCATATGCTGCGCGGCAACCGCTCGAAGAAGACAAATTTCAATGAATTCTGGATCGGCGAAGGAGCCGCACCGGATGGCAAGGAACCGTGGTATTACCACCTGCCTATCGAAGAAAGACGGCGCAAATACGGCGAAATCAAGTCGCAGAAGCGCAACCTTTTCCGCAAGCGCTATCTCCTCATGGACACCATCATCCCGCCGTACATCGCTGCCATCAAGGCCCTGTTCCGCCAGGGCTTCGACCCGGTACCGTCGGCCATCGACGAAGCATCCATTACGGACAAACCGGCTGATTACGACCCTATCGAAGCACCGGCGAAATAGTGAATGGTGATCCGTGGGAGGCTGTCGCACGAAGGCTTCTACCATCATGCGCGGCCCCGTTTACTTTATAGTTTGTAGTACAGAGTTTGTAGTTTGCAGAGAAAACCTTTAAATTTAAACCCATCCGCTAACCACTAACAACTAGCCACTAGCCACTTAAAAAGCGCTGTCTTCATGCGACAGCGCTTTCTTTTTTTTTTGCAATCAGCGGTCTGCGGATTGCGACAAACGACGAACGACCTACGCTTCTGTTTCTCCGATGACGACGCGGCGGCCGCCCTGGGCTTCGTAGAGGCGATGGGAGATGGAGAGGACCGTCCGGTCTTTGGCGGCGGCCTGCAGGGCCTGCAGGACCTGGCTTTCTGTCAGGGAATCGAGATTGGCCGTGATTTCATCGAACAAGAGAATCTGCGGGTTCATGACGACGGCCCGGGCGATGGACAGGAGCTGGCTCTGGCCGCGGGAAAAGAGTTCCGGCCGGAAGGGCGTGTCCAGTCCCTGGGGCAGGGCACAGCACGTATCCCACAGACCGACGAGGTGCAGGGCTTTTTCCATGGCGCCTGCTGTGACCCGCGGGTCCTTGAGGCTGATTTGGTCGGCGACGGTACCGCTGATGGCGTGGAACTGCTGCTCGACGTAGCCGAAGACCTGGCGCCGGACAGCAGGGTCCAGCCGGGACGGGTCGCAGCCAAAGATGCGGACCTGGCCTTCCCGGGGCTGGTAGAGGCCGAGGATGAGTTTGAAGAGGGTGCTCTTGCCGGCGCCGGTACGGCCGGTGATGGTGACCATTTCCCCGGCGGCGACGGTGAGCGAAAAGTGGCGGAAAATATCTTTTTCCCGGCCATAGCCAAAGGCGGCATCGTCGATGACCAGTGGTGCCGCTGCTGCGTCAGGGACTTCCGGTTCTTTTCGTTCCTGGATGGGTTCGGCAAAGAAGTCCTTCAGGCGGCCGATACCGGCGACGGCAGACTGGATGTTCTGGATTTCCATGCCGATGCTTTCTAAGGGCGAGAAGATGCGGCGCACATAGGCGATGAGGGCGACGACGCTGCCGACGGTCATGCCGAAGATTTCCTGCAGGGACGGACTGCTGACGGACAGGGCCATCATCAGGCAGATGATGACCGTGCAGCTGGTGATGATGATCGGCGAATAGATGGAGTCACAGAAATTGCTCCGTTCCATGGCGTCGAAACTGGCCCGGATCGTCCGGCCATAGCGCTGTCGCAGGTAGCGTTCCTGCTGGCACGTGTGAATCGTGCGGATATTATGGACCGTTTCCGGAATGAGTTCGTTCGTCCGGCCTACGGCGATGCGGTTGTCCCGCTGGGCCTGGAGCATGCGCTTCTGGAAATAGCGGGTCAGGATAAACAAGAGGGGCAGGCAGATACAGAGCAATATGCCCAGGCCCAGACTCAGGTGGAAGACGACGACGAGGATGCTGAGAATCGTGAAGGCATCGGCAATCATGCTGACGACGCCGGAATCGAAGAGGTTTTCCAGGGTATCGACGTCGTTGACGAAGAGCGATGTGACAGCGCCGGCTTCATGGCTGACGAAGTACGCCGCCGGCAATTCGTCGAGGCGCTGGCACATGGCTGAGCGCAGGCCGTAGGTGATTTTCTGGCCGAAGACGGTGATCAGCGTCTCCTTGAGGGCATCGACGAGGCCGCTGCCGGCATTGAGGGCAAAGTAGAGGATGCCTGCCGTCAGCAGGGGATAGGCGCTGAACGAGCCGCTGACCAGGCTGTCGACGATGTATTGCAGGATGAGGGGCGGCGTGACGCTCATGGCGATGGACGCGATGATGGCTGCGATGAGGATCACCAGGAGCAGGCCGTTCTTTTTCAGGGTCTGCCAGAAAATATTACGCATGGTGGGCACCTCCCTGGGCATGCTGCAGGTCATAGAGATTCCGGTAGGCCGGACAGGATGCATATAGAGCTTCGTGCGTGGCGACGACGCTGGTCCCGTCCCCGTTGAGCCAGATGACCTGGTCCAGATTGGGGAAGAGGCTCAGGCGGTGCGAGATGAGGAGGATGATGCGGTCGCTGTAATCCTGGCGCAGGCTGGTGAAAATCTTCCGTTCTGTCGCCATGTCGACGGCGGCAAAAGGGTCGTCGAGGATGAGGAGCGGCCGCGGATGGAACAGGGACCGGGCCAGGGCGATACGGGCCTGCTGGCCGCCGGACAAGCGCTGGCCGCCTTCGCCGATGGGCGTCTCTATCCCCATCGGAAAGGTAGCGCAGTCCTCATCCATGCAGACCTTTTTCAGGACCGGGGCGATGTCACCGGACAGGCCGAGGCGGATGTTCTCTTCGACGGTAGCCGCAAAGAGTTCCGCGTCGTGGCCGCAGTAGCCGACGATGCCGTCTGGCGCCGTGTGGCCGTTGCCCAGTTCCTTGGCGCCAAAGAAAATCTGGCCGCCGTGCGGGTTTTCACAGAGGAAGGCCTGGCCCAGCGTCGATTTGCCGCAGGCGACAGGCCCGGTGATGCCGATGATAGTACCGGGACGGGCCGAGAAGGAGAGGTCCTGGAAAATAGGGCCGTCACTGCCGGGATAGGTGAAGGACAGGTGGCGGACCGTCAGGGCTGCCGGGGCTGCCGGCGGTACGGGATCGGGCAGTTCCGTTGCCGCCTGGAGATGGGGCTGGATGCGCTGCCACGAAACCTGGGCTTTCTGGATGGCGTTGAACAATTTTGCCGCATGGGATGATTTCGTCGCCAGCTTGATGAAACAGGCCAGGTACGTCGAGAAAGCGGCGATATCCCAGCTTTCCCAACCCGTTCCCAGGACGTTGCGGCCGCCGAACCAGATGACCAGCATCGTGCCGATCATGGCGATGACTTTGTAAATCGGCTGGAGTGTATTTTCCCAGAGATTGGCCAGGATCATCTTCTTTTCATAGTCAGCCAGGTAGCCTTCATACCGCTGGTCCTGTATGGCTTCTTCGCCGTAGACGCGGTACGTCAGGGCGTTTCTGATGCGGTCCAGGGTCATGCCCGACAGGGCGCCGCTGCTTTCTTTGCTGCGGGCCGCCGTCACGGCGACCAGGCGGCGCAGGCTGTTGGCCAGGGCATAGGCGATGGGCGGGAAGACGAGGACGCACAGCGTCAGGCGCCAGTCGTACCAGACGAGCATGACCACATAGGCCGCCATGACGACGCCGGTATCGAAGATTTCCGTCGTGAACTTGCGCATCCCTTCGACGCAGGTGTCGATGTCGGAAATGACTTTGGTCATCAAGGCACCCGTATCGGCCTGCTCCATGTCCCGCTTCGGCGTCTGGACCAGGTGCTGGTAAAGCCGGTCTTTCATGGAAAGGCTGATGTTGTTGGCGAACTTCCGGACGTACAGGCGCTTGACATAGCGGGCGCCCTGGACGCCGAGGATGACCAGGGCGTAACAGAGACAGAGGGCGTACATATCCGCTGCCGTCCGGGTACCGCCGAAAATATCATAGAGGTATTGGGCCAGCTGCCCGTCGAACCAGGGGCCGGCAATCATGCCGACATTGTATAAGATACCGCTCAGCGTGACGATGAGCAGCAATTTCTTTTCATGGTAAAAATAATAACGGACCGAACCCGGGCCGAATCGTTTCAATGGGAACACCTCACATTTGATGATTATAGTTCATATATCATACACTATTATGGGCCTTTGTACAACAGGACGCAGGCAGGGTGCCGTTCATCGTTCGTCGTAGGACTATCGCATGAAGATTTCTGCCATCATGCAAAGTACCTTTCAATTTATAGTTTGTAGCATGGAGTTTGTAGAAAACCACTCACTAAAAACTACAAACTGCAAACTTAAAGCTCAAAAAGGCGTTGTTTTCATGTAACAGCGCCTTTTTTTCGAATGAGACTATTGCCTATATGATGGGAAATGGGGACAGGCCTCTTGCGTAAAGTCAAAAAGACGAATATAATAGAGTTGTATGAAAGTCAAAAAGGAAAATATATTTTTACGGGGTGATTATGATGAGTGTATTAGCAGATAAGATTGAACAATTCATTTTACATAAATTGTTAGAAGAAGACAATTCAGACATTGTATTGCGCCGTAATGAGCTGGCCGACGAACTGCAATGCGCTCCGTCCCAGATCAGCTACGTCCTGAGCACGCGTTTTTCCAACGACAAGGGCTATCTAGTCGAATCGCGGCGCGGGTCCGGTGGATTCGTCCGCATCATCAAGCTGACGCCGAAGAAGCAGGACCGCACGCCGGTCCTCCTGCACGAACGGCTGCCGGCCGTCAGCATTTCCATGGAAGACCTGGATGCCCTGCTGTACCAGCTCCTCAAGCGGCGCAGCCTGACCAACAACGAAGCGGTCATCCTACACTTGACTTTTGAATCCCTCTATCGCCGCATCGACGATGAAGGGACGCGCCTGCTGGTCATCAGCGACATTTTGAAGAACCTCAATCTCCATTGAGTGATAGAAAGGACGTGAGGGCTATGTTATGTGATGCCTGTAAGAAAAGAGAGGCTGTTGTCCATATCGTCAAGATCGAGAACGGGCGGCGCACGGATTTGCACCTGTGTGCAGCCTGTGCCAAGAAACAGACCAATTTTTCTAATTTCAGAGATTTGAATATCATTGATAACGACTTTTTCCGCAAGATGGCCTACCCGGACTACCAGGGACGCAGCGGCGACGAACCGCGCTGTGCCAGCTGCGGTATGACCTACAGCGAATTCAACCGCCTCGGGAAGTTCGGCTGCCCCGACTGCTACGAAGCCTTCAAGGAAGAAATTCCGCCGCTCCTGCGCCGCATCCACGGCCACAGCAAGCACGTCGGCAAGGTGCCCAACCGCGGTACCGGCGTCTTCCGGACGGCGACACACGTCAAACGCCTGCGCCAGCACCTGCAGAAACTGGTCCAGGAAGAACGCTATGAAGAAGCGGCGAAAGTCCGCGATGAGATCCGCGCCCTCCAGCGTCAGCTGCCGGATGGCGGAAAGGGGGAATAAGCCATGGTCCACGATATGCTCCAGCAGCCGCTCTGCCCCTGGCAGGACGGCACGGGAAACTTCAACGATATCGTCATCGACAGCCGCGTCCGCCTGGACCGGAACCTGAAGAAATACGTCTTTCCCGATAAGGCGTCGGATACGGAACTGGCCGCCGTCCTCGAAGAGGGCAAACGCCAGATTGGTACCCTCGATACCTTGGGCCATGGGCGCTATACCTTCATCGGCCTCGACGAATTGTCGCCGCTGGAACGGGAAATGCTGGCAGTGAAACATTTTTCCTCGGCCAGTCATATCGAACAGCCCAAGCACCGGGGCCTCCTGCTCCGTGAAGACGGGGCCGTGTCGATCATGATCAATGAAGAAGACCATTTCTGCATCCAGACGGCAGCACCTGGTTTCGACCTCCAGCGCGTCTGGGACCAGGCGGCCCAGGTCGACGATGCCCTGGAAAGCCACCTGGATTTCGCCTTCCGCGACGATTTCGGTTACCTCACGGCCAGTCCGTCCCTGACCGGTACGGGCCTGACCGTCGGCGTGACCATCCACGTCCCGGCCCTGATCCTCATGAAGCGGTTCAACCGCATCGTCCAGGGCATTACTAAATTCGGCTTCACCGTATCCGGGATGTACGGTGAACGCAATGAATGTATCGGCAACATCTTCCAGATCACCAATCAGATTACCCTGGGAGTGACCGAAACAGATATCCTCGACCAGCTGCGCAAAATCGTCACCCAGATTGTCCAGGAAGAACAGAATTGCCGCAGCCTGGTCTGGGACCACAATGAAAATACATTAAAAGATAAATGGCTGCGTACTTACGGCACCCTCAGCCGGGCATGGCTCCTGGCCGACCAGGAATCCCTGGCCCTGGCCAGCGACCTGCGTTTCGGCATCGACATGGGGGTCATCCCCGAAGGCCCTCTGGCTTATGAAGCCATCATGACCGTCGTCGAACCGGCTTATCTGCAGCTCAAGGCCGGGACCGAACTGAACGGGGAAGAGCTGGAACACCAGCGGGCTGAAGCCGTGCAGCAAGTACTCATTGCTTACCGGAGGAAGTGATTTCCCATGATGAACAATCGTCTCACCAATGACGCTAAAGCCGTCCTGCAGTATGCGCAGGAAGTGGCACAGAAATTCCACCATGATTACGTAGGGACCGAACATATCCTGCTCGGTCTCGTTCTCAATACAGACGGCATCGCCGGCCTGCTCCTCAACCAGCTGGGCCTGACGCCGGAAAACGTTACCCGTGCCATCGAACAGCATGTCGGCTGGGGCCAGGATTCGCCGACGAAGCTGCGCCTGACGCCGCGGACGAAGCGGGCTATGGAACTGGCCGTCCGTGAAGCCAACCGGCTGGAACAGAACTATGTCGGCACAGAACATATGCTGGCCGGCATCCTCGAAGAAGGGAGCGGCATGGCCGTCCAGATCCTGGAAGATATGGACATCGACTCGGACCTGGTCTCCCAGCGCCTGAGCGAGCTTATGAACGATCCGGCCGTCGAAGGCGGCGATGCCGTACCGTCCAAGAATGGCAGCGACTTGTCCCAGTTCGGCCGCGACCTTAATGAATGGGCCAAACAGGGGAAAATCGACCCGGTCATCGGCAGGGAAAAGGAAATCAGCCGCGTCATCCAGATCCTCAGCCGCCGGACCAAGAACAATCCGGTCCTCATCGGCGCCCCTGGCGTCGGCAAGACGGCCATCGCCGAAGGTCTGGCCCAGCGCATCATCACTGGCAATGTGCCCGACAGCCTGCTGGACAAGCGCATTTTCTCCCTCGATTTGGCCAGTATCGTTGCCGGTACCAAGTACCGTGGTGAATTTGAAGAACGGATCAAGCGCATCCTCGACACGATCGAAGAGGATGACTCGATCATCCTCTTCATCGACGAAATCCATCAGCTCATCGGAGCCGGTGCTGTCGAAGGCGCCATGGATGCGGCCAACATCCTCAAACCGGCCCTGGCCCGCGGCGATTTGCAGTGCATCGGCGCCACGACTATCGACGAATATAAGAAACACTTTGAAAAAGATGCCGCCCTGGCCCGCCGTTTCCAGCCCGTTCTGGTCGGCGAACCGACGGAAGACGATGCCATGGCTATCCTCTTCGGCCTGCGCGACCGCTACGAAGTCTTCCACAAGGCCCACATCACCGATGAAGCCGTAAAGGCTGCGGTCAAACTGTCGTCACGGTACATTTCCGACCGTTATCTGCCGGACAAGGCCATCGACGTCATGGACGAAGCGGCGGCCCGCGTCCGCATGAAGGTCTATGCGCCGTCCCATGAACTTCAGGACCTGGAACAGAAACTGGCCGACATCAATAAAGAAAAAGAAGCGGCCCTGGCTGGCGAAGACTTTGAAAAATGCGCGTCCCTCCGCGATGCCGGCAAGAAAGTATCGTCGGAAATCTCGGCCCTTCAGAAAGAAAAGAAGCAGCACGACGATGAAAAGCTCGTCGTTACGGAAAACGACATTGCCGACGTCGTATCCATGTGGACAGGCGTCCCGGTCCAACAGATTACGGAAACGGAATCGCAGCGCCTCCTCCATTTGGAAGCCGAACTGCACAAACGGGTCATCAGCCAGGACGATGCCGTCACGGCTGTGGCCAAAGCCGTCCGCCGGGCCCGCGCCGGCCTCAAGGATGCCAACCGGCCTATCGGTTCCTTCCTCTTCCTCGGCCCGTCCGGTGTCGGCAAGACCGAACTGGCCCGGACCCTGGCAGCCCAGCTCTTCGGCAGTGCTGACAACATGATACGCATCGACATGAGCGAATTCATGGAAAAATACAGCGTTTCCCGCCTGGTCGGCGCGCCTCCGGGCTACGTCGGCTATGAAGAAGGCGGCGAACTGACCGATGCCGTCCGGGAAAAGCCGTACAGCGTCATCCTCTTCGATGAAGTGGAAAAGGCCAGCAGCGACTTCTTCAACCTGCTCCTGCAGGTCCTCGACGAAGGCCGCCTGACCGATTCGAAAGGGCGGACTGTCGACTTCCGCAATACGGTCATCATCATGACCAGCAACCTCGGCGCATCGCATCTCAAGCCGTCGGGCCCGGTCATGGGCTTCTCGACGGGCGGCGACAGCGCCAAGGACCGGGAAGCATCTTTTGCAGTAGCCAAGAAGGAAATCATGGCCGATGTGAAACGCTTCTTCCGGCCGGAATTCCTCAACCGTATCGACGAAATCATCGTCTTCAAGCCGCTGGAACAGAAAGACCTGCGCCAGATCGTCGACATCCTGCTCAAGGACCTGACCAAGCGCCTCGGTGAAAAGGGTGTCGCCCTCGACTGGACAACGGCTGCCGACGACGTCCTGGTCGAGGAAGGGACGGACTTCGCCTATGGCGCCCGGCCGTTGAAGCGGGCTATCCAGAAGCTCGTCGAAGACCCGATTGCCGAAATGCTCCTCAGCAGCAGTGTCAAGGAAGGCAATACGATCCATGTCGACAGCCTGGACAAGAAGAAACTCGTCTTTACGACGGAGTAAGGAGCAGTCATGGCAAAGATAAAGACCCGTTACGTCTGCAGTAACTGCGGCAGCGTGTCCAGCCGCTGGCTCGGTCGCTGCCCGCAGTGCGGCGAATGGAATACCATGGTTGAAGAGACGGTCGCGCCGGAAGCGCCCAAAGCGGCACAGAGCATGGCTCGCAGCGGTCCGGCGTCGCAGGCGGCGTCCCTGGCGGATATCGCCATGGAAGACATGGCCCGCATGGAAACGGGCATTGGCGAACTGGACCGCGTCCTTGGCGGCGGCATCGTCCCAGGGGCGCTGATCCTGCTCAGCGGCGATCCGGGCATCGGCAAGTCGACGCTGGTCCTGCAGCTGGCCGCTGCCGTCTGTGACAAGAACGGCACCGTCCTCTACGGCTCTGGCGAAGAATCGGCGGGCCAGATCAAGATGCGCGCCCAGCGCCTGGGCATTTCCACGCCGGACTTGATCATCCAGGCCGATACATCCCTGGACCATATCCTCGACGAAGCCAAGAAGCGGCGGCCGGCCCTGCTGGTCGTCGATTCCATCCAGACCATGTACAGCCAGTCCGTCGAAGGGACGCCGGGCAGTCTGGCCCAGATACGCGAGAACACGAGCCGCCTCATGACCTTTGCCAAAAGCGAAGGCATCCCCATCGTCGTCATCGGCCACGTCACCAAGGACGGCGCCATTGCCGGGCCGCGCATGATGGAACACATGGTAGACGTGGTCCTCTACTTTGAAGGTGAACGGAACTACCAGTTCCGCATCCTGCGGGGCATCAAGAACCGCTTCGGCTCGACCAATGAATCGGGCCTGTTCACCATGACCAGCAGCGGCCTGTCGGAACTGGAGAACCCGTCTCAGCTGCTCCTGGCCGAACGGGCGGCCGACCAGGCCGGCTCAGCCGTAGCTGCCGTCCTGGATGGCATGCGGCCCATGCTTGGTGAAATCCAGGCCCTGACGGCCCATTCCGTCTTCGCCGTCCCGCGGCGGACGGCATCGGGCATGGACTATAACCGCCTGATCATCCTCCTGGCCGTCCTGGAAAAGCGCCTGGGCGTACCCCTGGGCAGCCAGGACGTCTACATCAACGTCGTCGGCGGCCTGCGCCTGACCGAAACGGCAGCCGACCTGCCCGTTGCCCTGGCCGTCTATTCCAGCCTGCGGGACATCTCCATGGACAGCCGGACCGTCGTCATGGGCGAAGTCGGCCTCACCGGCGATATCCGCCGCGTCCCCCAGGCCCTGCGCCGCGTCAAAGAAGCGGCCAAGATGGGCTTCAACGCCTTTATCCTGCCCAAAGGCAACCTGGAAGACATCGAAACAGACAAATTCCCGGACTGCCATTTCCTAGGCGTAGCCACCCTGCGCGAAGCCATCGAAAAGGCCTTCCGGAGATAACCTTATGCTACAAACTGCGAACTTAATACCCCAAAAGGCGCTGTCTTTATGCGACAGCGCCTTTTCGCTTGCCTTTTTTGAGTAAACCTGTTACGCTAATTTTAGTGGCTAGTGGCTAGTGGCTAGTGGCTAGTGGCTAGTGGCTAGTGGCTAGTGCTCCCCTGATAGGGGATCTGTCAGCGCAGCTGACTGAGAGGTTTTCAAGGCAACCTCTCCGGCCTTACGGCCACCTCCCCTATTATGGGAGGCATAATCCGCATGGGCCGTCTCAAGCCATTCTGGCCCATCAGGTGCCGGCCGATGAAGGGCGCAAGACGGTTGTCAGAACGGACAGCTGTAGCTGGCGGCCCGCCTGACCCGTAGGGGCGCCCACGTTGGGTGGCTGTTTTCCGGCTCCCCTGATAGGGGAGCTGTCAGCGAAGCTGACTGAGAGGTTGATGGCTGGCTGTTAACGATCACTATAACCGGAAAGGAGTGTATCATCATGCGAAAATGGATTCAGTTAGCTTTACTGGTTCTCTGCTTTTTCTGTCTCAGTGGAGCCGCCCTGGCTGCCTCGGCTGTCACGCCGGACGGCTATTTCAACGGCATCCGTCTGGCCGGCAAAGTCCGCGTCGTCGATTCCTTCCCGGATATCCGCGTCCAGGTCGTCAGCGCCTTCCCGGACCTGCGCGTCCAGACTGTCGACTATTTCCCCGATGACATCGGCCAATGGCAGTTCGTCGATTACGGCGAAGACTTCACAGTCCAATTCGTCGATTCCTTCCCGGACATCCGCATCCAGTTCGTCAACAGTTTCCCGGGAGTCCCCTAACTTAGTGAAGAGGTTATCCCCATAAAAATACGCGCGTTACAGTTGGTAGGCCACAAAAATACACGGCCAGCGGCTTTGTGCGTAGGGACCGTCCCAAGCCTTTTTGGCCCGTCAGGTGCCGACCGACGGAAGGCGCAGGACGGTTGCCAAAACGGACAGCTGTGGCTGGGCGGCCCGCTGTGCTATTCGGCCACAGCCTATGCACGTATAATGATGGGAACGGATGCTTTCCTTTATACGGCTGTTTTTAGCACAAGTCTATGATAGATATCGCTACATCCGTGAAAAGGCAGATATCAATGAAGTCCAAGCCCGCCTTTTTGATCACGTCGTCCAAGGACAGGCGACAGAAGACGAATTGGCCTTATCTTTGACCAATTTGATGGCTATGGTACAGAGTTACTATGGCCGAAAAGTTATTCTCCTTATCGATGAATACGATGCACCGATTCAACAGGCTTGGGAAAGCGGATATTATACCGGTTGTATCGGTTTCATGCGCCAATTTTTGAGCAGCGCCTTGAAAACGAACAACACCTTGGAATTTGCTGTCCTGACGGGCATTACCCGCATCTCTAAAGAAAGCATTTTCAGTGGCCTGAATAATCTGGATGTCTGTTCTGTTTTGCGCGATCAGTACGCCGAGGTCTTCGGATTTACGGAAGCAGAAATACAAGAACTCTTAGAAACCGTACATCATGGGGAAAAGCTTCCAGAATTAAAAAAATGGTATGATGGCTATCACATTGGCTGCGCAGAAATCTATAATCCCTGGTCCGTCATCAATTATGTGGCCCATGACTGCCAAGCCAGGCCTTATTGGGTCCGGACATCGGGAAACAGCCTTTTACGTCATCTCCTTTCTCATACGGATGAGTTACGGATTCAGATGATACAAAATCTGCTGCATGGCAAAGCCGTTCGCGTCACCTTAGATGACAGCCTCATCTATTCTGAAATAGACCAGGACCCGGGAGCCCTGTTCAATCTCCTGTTGACGACGGGCTATTTGACTGTCGAAAAGGTCTTATCCCTTAGCGATGACCGTTATGCATTAAGGATACCGAATGAGGAAATCCGCAAACTATACAGCACAGAAATCATGAATTCCTTAGGAAAAAATGTGACCAAGAATACCTTTGATGACCTGTTCGATTGAGCTAACGAAGCCTTACGACAAATTGAAACCAGAAATACATCACAGAGTTTCAAACCAGGGGAATCCATAACGTATGGAAATACGGGATTGCTTTTTATCACAGTTTCGCCAGAAGACTCTCCTCTTAGGTAGGGGCATCAATGGTGATGGGGCTGTAACAAAATGAGTTTTTTTGCTCATTTTGTTGCAGCCTTCCTTCTTTCCCATAACTAACACAATAGCTGGCATTTTTCATTTTCGTGAAAAATGCCAGCTACCTGTTTTTAGGCGTACTTTAATAAGCCTCGCTGTTTTTTCTTTTTTAGCAAGCTACTGTGTGTGTTTCTTCTTTTTCTAAATAGTGTTGTTGTAATCTGTCCGTATCACGGCGACTTCGGTATTTCCTCAGATCAAAGCCGAATGCCATGAATAACAGTTCCTTTTCTACACTTTCTTTTCCCTTATGTCTCACTCGGCGGTATTCGTAGTTTCCCTTTACCGTTCCAAACGCTCCTTCTATCTGTATGGATCGGTTAATCCGCAACTGGATTCCTTTTTTACTTTGAATGAACTTGTAGTCTTTGTCCAATAAGGATTGGTAGTAAGG
>CDZT01006847.1_pt1 | contig 45870 bp, 46 predicted proteins | sample 557531 | NCBI WGS metagenome assembly CDZT01 (sample SAMEA3182066, study PRJEB8094) | gut metagenome | biome: human; feature: gut; material: Stool; isolation source: human stools | place: Canada | collected 2013-03-05
CCCTTGAGCTTGGGCATCTTGAGTGTGACATCCCCAGAAGTGGTGGTAAGGTTGCGGTTGTAGTGGCCGCTGCGGTAGCCCTGGCGTTGCTCATTGCGCTCGTACCGGGCCGCCTGGGTCAGCTTCTCCGCTTCGGCCTCCAGCAGCTCGTTGAGGGTTTCCTCTACGCTTCCGCGCACAAGTTCCTTGAGCTGCCCCTTGATAACTTCTTCGTTTAGCTGTACAATCTTTTCGGACATGGTTTGCTGTCTCCTTTCGAATGGTGGTGTCGCAACTTCATTCTACCAGACATCTGCAAACCATGTCTCTTTGTCTTTTTGCGAAACTTATTCTACCTGACCAGAGTTTTCAATTAACCACGCAAATGATTATGTAGAAGAAATACTTGCAATGGTAAAGGTGTAAAAATTCAAGTTTGTAGGGGCAGTCTCGTTATGAGGCTGCCCTGTTATTTTGACGAATGGCACTCTAAATGCACAAACAAGGTAAAAGGGATGTTTCCCGCCCCTCGGGGGACAGGCATCCCCATCTAAGCTCATCGACGGCCCACCGGCGCCGCGCCCGGATGGGCGTACCTCTCTTTCCGGCTCAGCCCGTCCGGGCAGAATCTGAAACGGGCGGCCTGTTTTGAAACAGGCCGCCCCGCTTGCGGGAATCCCGCCAGTTTATTGCGCCGGGGCTGCGATGGCCGGGATCTGCTTTCCGGTATGGTCGATGGTATAGTCGCTGCCGTAGGTTCCAGGCAGGATGATCTGGGAGATCGGAACAAATGTGTAGCCCTCCTGGAGCAGCTTTTCAAGAATGCCGGGCAGGGCTTCCGGGGTGTGGAGGGCGGCGTTGTGAAAGAGCACGATGGATCCCGGCTGGGCCTTGGAAGTGACCCGCTGCGTGATCTCCGACGCCGGAAGGTCCTTCCAGTCCAGGCTGTCCACATCCCACTGTATGGGCTCCATGCCGATGGAGCGGATCGCAGTGATCACGTTATTGTCATACTCTCCATAAGGCGGCCGGATCAGGGTGGGACGCACGCCGGTCACCGCCTCGATCTTGTCGTTGCAGGCCTCCACATCGGCAATGATCTCCTCTTTGGAGAGCTGCGACATATGGGCGTGATCGTTGGAGTGGTTCATCACCTCGTGCCCGGCATCATGGAGCGCCTTGACCGATTCGGGGTATTTATCCACCCACGAGCCTACCACAAAAAACGTTGCCTTGACGTTATACTTGCCCAGGATGTCGATAAGCTGCTGGGTATCCTCATTGCCCCAGGCTGCGTCAAAGGAGATGGAGAGCATCTTCTGATCCCGCTGGACGCAGTAGATGGGCAGTTGCCGGTCGGTGGCATAGGCGCTGACCGCCGCAGGATAATTGACCACATAGAACATGGCCGCCGCCGCCAGGGCGCAGGCCAGGGCGGTCAGGCGCTTTCGCTGGAGCAGAAACACTTTCATAGCTGGACCTCCTAAACTTCGTTTGCTCCATCTTATGAAAGACAAGGCCGGTTCAGAAGAATGCGGCGGCAGAAAGGCAGGACAGCGCCAGGGCCAGCAGAATGCTTCTTCCCGCATGTCTCATGATCGTTTCCCTCCTGTGCTCCGATTCCTTCCCTGTAACGGAAACAGGTCGGATATGCAAGTCCGCGGAACCCTCCGGCAGGGATTACCGGCTATGTACCCCCCAGCTCCACCGGCTCCAGCTTCATCACGGACACCTCGTAGGCCACCCGCTGCTGACTGACGCCGTCCTCCACCTTGGTGTAGGAGCGGCTCTGCAGCCGTCCGGCAAGGCGCACCCCGTCCCCCACCTCCAACCCGGCGCAGCGCTGGGCCAGCCCGCCCCAGGCGATGCAGGGCAGATAGTCCGCCCGGCCGTAGCGGCGGTTGACCGCCAGCATCAAATCGCAGATCTCCCGTCCCAGCGGGGTACGGCGGAAGACCGGCGGCTTGCACAGCGTCCCCGCCAGCACCAGATCGTTGGCCGGCTCCCCCCCGCCCTTCCGCAGGGAGCGGGCATACAGAGTGATGACCAGGCGGCTGCCCCGGCCGCTCTTGTTGTTGAAGGAGCGCACTTCCCCCTCCACCTCCAGCGGTGTGCCGGCCGCCACGGAACATTGCTCCAGCAGCGGCCGGGCCGCAATGACGTTTACCCGGTCCTCCGAGCCGGAGAGCCGCAGCACCGAAAGCGGAAAGGTCTCGTAAGCCACGCCGTGATTCTCATGGGAAAGGGTGGGCGCCGCCGCCGCCACGCCCCGCAGCAGCGCCCGGTTCTCATTCCAGCCAGTTTGCATATCCATCCACGCTCCTGTGCATTGCTTTTTTGTTCACTGTGGCATGTATATGCGGGCATGTCCGCGGCTATGCCGCGCTCCGGGCCCTCCCCGGCACAAAACCGCCCCCATCCCCGGCGTCTCACGCGGGTGACGGGGGCGGCGCCCGGTGCGTACGCTTACCGCTCGGTGACGGGCTTGGCCTTTTCCTTGGCGGTTTTGGGCCTGCCCTGGAGCTCCGGTACGGGGGGCGCTTCGTTCCGGGGCTTTTCATGGGTGCGCTCGGGACGCTTCATGCCTTGCTTTGCCATAGGGGCACCTCACACATCGTTATTGGGGAGCGACTGCTTCTTTGCATTGGGATTCTGGTTCTGGTTCTCCCGGGTCAGCGGGGTCTGCCCGTTGCACTTCTTTCTTCGTGCCGTCTTGTTGTCGGGCTGGCTGTCCTTTGGCATAGGGCGCTTCCTTTCTGTGCTGTGCTACGCCTGTTCCTGCCAGTTGGCGGGGTAGACGAAGTACAGGAATCGGGCATGGCCCGTGACGGAAAACTGGATGGAGCTGTCCTTGGGGATATAGATCACCTCGCCCGGACCGGCGCTGACGCGTTCTCCGCCGATGAGCACGTCCAGTCTTCCGCTGATCACGTAGTCCATCTCGTCGTAGCGCAGGGTCCAGGGGAACGTGGTGTCGGTCATCTCCATGATGCCCGCCCCCAGGCGCGGGCTCTCCTGGAGGGAAAACAGATCCCGGGTATAGACCCGGTGGCGGGGGTCTCCCGTGTCCATGCGATGCTCCTCAGAGACCGGCAGGTCGGGTACCCGGACGGCACGCACGCCGTGGGCGCCCCCGCCCAGCTTTTCCAGCAGCACCTGGCGCACCAGCGCCTCCAATGCATTTTTATCCATTCCGTTCCTCCCGGCCGTCCTTGCCTGTGAGGAGCATGGCCACGATCACACCGCCGACGCCGCCCACCAGCTTGCCCACGATCATGGGAAAGATCATGGTGGAATCAAACCCGGCGGTAAAGCCCAAATGGTCTCCGAAGACAAAAGCCGCGGACACGGCGAAGGCCACATTGATGACCTTGCCCCGCTTGTCCATATCGGCCATCATACCGAACATGGGGATGTTGTTGGCCAGGGTCGCCACCATTCCGGCGGCCGCCACATCGTTCATACCCAGCAGCCGCCCCAGCTTGAGCAGAGGCTTCTGAAACACCTTGGTGATGACGAAGACCAGGGGAAACGCGCCCGCCAGCACCACTGCGATATCGCCCACGATGGCGACGCCCTCTTCGATGGGGTTCATGCCCGGGATAATGGTGAGGGGGGTGAGCTTCTGGATGATGGCGGCGGCCAGCCCGATGGTGATGATGATGACGATGATCTTGCCGAAAACCTGAAAGCCCTTGACCATTCCATTGGGGATCAGCCAGAGGCCCAGGGCGATGAGCGCCGCGAAGAGAACGATGGGGATCAGGTTGCGCAGCACCATCCCCACCGGGAAGCCCGCCACCAGGCCGCCCACAAAGCTGCCCACCGGGACGGCCACCACGCCCGCCAGCACGCCGGTAGCCAGATACCTGCGGTCCTCCGCGCGGATGATGCCCAGCCCCACGGGGATGGTGAACACGATGGTGGGCCCCAGCATAGAGCCTACGATCAGCCCGCCGAACTGTCCGGCCTGCTTGGTGAGGGCCAGCTCCTGGGCCAGGGGCGCACCGCCCATATCATTGGCCAGAATGGTTCCCGCGAACATGGCCGGGTCCGCGCCCAAGAACTGATAAAACGGGACCACCACAGGGCTCAGCAGACGGGCCAGCACCGGGGCCAGGCAGATGATACCCACCATGGACAGGGCCAGGGAGCCCATGGCCAGGATGCCCTCCTCGAACTTCTCCCCCAGCCCGAAGCGGTTGCCGATGATACGGTCTATGGCGCCCAGGGCCATGAAGACCACCATCAGGTATACAATGATCTCATTGACGGACATTTACATGTCCCCTTTCTTATAGCTTGGCATAAAAGCGCTTCCCGAAGGCGCCGCTCAGACAGACCCGTTTTCTGCGGCAATCCCGGCGGCCCGGGCAAAAACCGGCGCGGCAGGGCGGGACCGTTTGCCGGACCGGCGGGCGCACGGACGGTTCCGTTCTGCCCTACGGCCCATCGATGATGCCCACAATGGCGGCGTCGATGGGGATATGCGCTCCCGCCGCCACCCGTGCCGCGCCCCCGGTGGCCACCAGGACCCGCTCCCCCTCTCCCGCGCCCACGCAGTCCGCGCATACCAGCAGCGCCCCGTCCACCGCTACGGTCAGCAGGGCCTGTCCCGTCAGGGCGGGGGATTTCTTGGTGGCCCATACCTTACCCGCCACTTGTCCTAATAACACCGATGCCCATCTCCCTCATCTGGCGCTCCATGCCCACGAATTTCTGGTAGATGCCCATAGGGGCGGTACGCTTGTACTGCCTGTACTCCATCGCTTCGGCCAGTACCGCCACCCGCTCCCCCCGCAGCAGCGCGCCCAGGACCTGCCGCGCCGGCTCGTCCAGCGGGATGCCCAGGGACAGAAGGGCCATGTCCTGGATGGGCAGGCTGGTGATGACCAACCGCTCCCCTCTCTGCTCCAGCGTCACGGCAGCCTCATCCCCCGGCCGCCCGGGGCGGCGGAAGCGGGAGCGGCCGGCACCGCGGCGGTCGGAACGCGTCTCACGGCAAAATCATCCCCCTGTCGCCCTTCTGGAAGCCGCAGGCGTTGGCCTCGTCGTAGTCGATATGCACCACCGTGGAAAACTTGGGGGACACCCGCACTTCCATCTGTTCGAAGACCAGAGGCCGGTTGGTGAAGCACCGGAACCGGACGTTCTGACCGTCCGCCACGCCGAGACGGCCGGCGTCCTCAGGCGTCATGTGGATATGGCGCTTGGCCACGATCAGGCCCCGCTCCAGGCGGATCACCCGCTCCCCATGGCGCACGGTGAGGCCCGGAGTACCCTGGATATCCCCGGAGAGACGCACCGGGGGCGTGATCCCCAGGGCCACCGCGTCGGTCAGGGAGATCTCCGCCTGACTCTCGCTCCGTTCCGGCCCGAGTATCACCACACGCTCCAGTTTTCCCTTGGGGCCCTCCAGGGTCAAGCGCTCGGCGCAGGCGTACTGCCCCGGCTGAGAGAGATCCTTGACCCGGTTGAGCTGATAGCCCGCGCCGAACAGGGCCTCCAGATCGCCCCGTGACAAGTGGATATGCCGTCCGCTGGCCTCGATCTCGATGGTCAGCCGGGATACGATCTCCTCCGCCAGGCGTTCGATCGCAAGTACATTGGTTGTCATGTTGGTCCACCGCCTTGTACGGCGCGGCGCCCCAGCGCGCCGCGCATCAGGATTGGCGCCGGTATTGCCCGGCCTTCCACTTGATCATCATGATCCACATCAGTGAGGACAGCCGGTTCAGGCCCAGGATCATGTCGCTGCGCGTCACGTTCCCATCCGGGTCCCGGAACGCGGCATAGGCGGCCAGCTCGGTCTGCCGCACCACGGTACGCAGTTTGTTGAGGGCCAAAAGGGCGGGCCCGTCGGTGTAGCGGATCATAAAATGGGGCTGGCCGAAGTGCTTTTCCGGGTAATGGGAATACTCCCGCAGCTGCTCCGGCGTATAGCCGCACAGCCGGATGCTCCCGACCGGCTCGTCCAGCACGTCGAAGCGGATATAGCGCCGTACGAACCCCAGTACCTCCTCCAGCTCCTCCGCCAGCGCGGGGCAGCCCTCCCCCGCGGCCGCCTGCTGGGCCAGGGTGATCTCCGCCTCCAACGCGTCGATCCAGCCCCGGAAGGCGATGCGGGGGTGGTCCTTAAAGACCAGGAGATTGCCCTTGAGATGGGTCATATGCTCCGGCTTTTCGGTCAGCGCCGCGCCGAACAGCGTCTGATATCGGGGCGCAGACGGGGCTTCCGCGCCGCCGGAGCCCGGCTTTGCTGCGCCCTCGGGCCTTCCCTGGGGGTAGACGACCTCCACCCGGTGCTCCCGCAGGTAGTCTTTCGCCCCGGGTGTGAGCACCTGGTCCCGATTGACCACCACCGGCCCGCGTGCGCCGTTGTCCGACATGCGGCGCACATCCTCTTCGGTCAGCAGGGCCATGGCTTACTGTCCGTCGGATTCGCCCTTGGTATGGGGCAGGATGTGATCCACCTCGGCATGGGGCCGCGGGATGACGTGCACGGAGATGAGCTCGCCAACCTTCTCAGCGGCTGCGGCGCCCGCGTCGGTGGCGGCCTTGACGGCCCCCACGTCGCCCCGTACCATAACGGTCACCAGGCCGCCGCCCACCTGTTCCTTTCCCACCAGCTGGACGTTGGCGGCCTTCACCATGGCGTCGGCGGCCTCGATGGCCCCCACCAGTCCCTTTGTCTCCACCATGCCCAGCGCATTCGTGTTTGCCATACGTTCGTTCCTCCTGTGATTCCTGTTTTTTTCATCCGCCGCTTCCTTGGGAAGGGCGGCGCTTTGGCTCTCCTTTTTGGCGCTCCGGGGCCGCGCCGTCTTTGGGCCTGCTGCGTCCGGACGGGCGGCGGCGTAGCTGCCGCTCCCCGCCCCCCGGCGCCTGCCCGGCGGAGCGGCGGTCTCGGGCGGGATATGGGGCGCGCCGCCCACCGTCCCGGCCGCCTCGCCGTTTCCGGCGAAGACGGTATGCTCCTGGTCGTCCTCCATCCCCTGGGGCGTTTCGGCCATCAGGGTGTTGGACAGGGCCTGTACCTGCTGAAGAATGGCCTCATGGGGGTTGAGCAGCACGCCGTCGGCGTTGACCTCGCTCATACGTTCAGCCTCCTCAGGATCTGCTGGACCAGCTCCTCCAGGCCGGGCATGGCCACGGCCTGTTCCGGCCGTCCCGGCTGGTACGGCGCGCGATCCTGCCGCAGATCTTCCAGCTCCCGCACGCCCCAGGCCACGCGCTTGATGTTGATCAGGTCCAGCGGCCCGATGTTGTTGGAGCTGGAGGAGCCGCCCACCGCGCCGCATCCCAGGGTCAGCGCCGGGAACAGGCAGGTGGTGGCGCCCACGCCGCCCAGGGACGCCGGGGTGTTCACCAGCACCCGGCTGGCGGGCACCTCCTGGGCAAAGCGCTTGACGGTGTCCTCGTCCTGGGCGTGGATGGCAAAGGTATGCCCCGCGCCCTCCCACTCCAGGATCTCCACGCAGCGGCGGAGCACCGCCTCTTCGTCGCTCTCCACGTAGTAGGCCAGGATCAGGCCCAGCTTCTCGTTGGAATAGGGATAGCCCCGGCCAACGCCCCGCTCCCGGGCCACCAGCACCCGCGCCGTGGGCGGCACCCGGTCCAGCCCCGCCAGCTTGGCCACCGTCTCCACCGATTTGCCTACGATGGCGGGGTTCATGGTGCCGTTGGAGCGCAGGATGAACCGGGAAAGCCGGCTGTGCTCCTCATCCGAGAGGAGATAGGCCCCCTGGGCCTTCAGCTCGGCGCTCACCGCCGCCTCCATCTCCCGGGTGACCACGATGGACTGCTCGCTGGCGCAGATGGTGCCGTTATCGAAGGTCTTGGAATCCAGGATGCGTTTGACGGCCAGCCTCACGTCGGCGCTGCGGTGAATATAGGCCGGTCCATTGCCCGCGCCCACGCCGATGGCGGGCGTCCCGGAGGAGTAGGCCGCCTTGACCATGGCCCCGCCTCCGGTGGCCAGGATCAGACGGGTCGCGTCGTGGCGCATCAGCGCCTGGGTCGCCTCCAGGGTAGGATTTGTGATGCAGGCGATGGCTCCCGCCGGCGCGCCGGCGCTCTCCGCCGCCCGGCGCACCACGTTCACCGCCTCCAGGATGCAGCCCGCCGCGCTGGGGTGCGGGGAAAAGAGGATCGGATTGCCCGCCTTCAAGCAGATCATGGCCTTATAAATGACGGTGGAGGTGGGATTGGTGGAGGGCACCAGCCCCGCCACGATCCCTACCGGTACGCCGATGTCGATGGTGCGTTTCTCCCGGTCCTCGGCCAGGATGCCGTGGGTGCGCTCGTCCTTGATGGCGTCGTAGAGGGTGAGGGCGGCAAAGCGGTTTTTGATCTCCTTGTCCGCCGGGATACCGAAGCCGGTCTCCTCCACCGCCAGCTCCGCCAGTCTGCGGGCTTGCTCCGCCGCCGATGCGGAGATGGCCTTCGTTATTTTGTCCAGCTGTTCCTGGGTCATGCGTTCCAGGGCGCGCTGCGCCTGCCGGGCCTGTCCCAGCAGGTCCCGCACCTCCTGAATGGATTGCAGGTCCTTGTCCAAATCGTTCCCTCCTTGGGCTTGCAGAGACGGCTTGCCGCCTTTGCAGACATTTGCGGAATCGATGCCAGCCGCGGCGGCCCCCTCAAAGCGCGGAGAGGGGCGCACCGCAGGTGCACGTCCGGAGGGAAGCGCTCTCCCCCGGACGGCGCGTCGCGTTTGCGCCGAGAAGCGACGCGTCTAAACCTCACGCGGCCGGGCCGCCACGGCCTTGACCGCCTCGGCGAACGCAGCGGCGGCCGCGTTGCAGGCGGACTGGGTGCCGGTCAGCAGACCGCCGCCGAAGTTGGTCTCGCTGGGCGGCTCAAAAAGGGCTACCAGCTCCACGTCGGAAGCCTTGAGCGCTTCATCCAGGCCCACCACCGCCTCCAGCGGGGGCGCGATCAGGTAGGCCAGGGCCTCGCCCTCCTTTACCCCCGCCGTTTTGGACAAATAACTGCCTGTCCGGGAGACGGTATGGGCGAAGTAGACGATGGAGTCGTCCTCGTTGGCGGAGACAAAGCCCACGCCGCTCTCCATAAAGTCCACGCAGGATCTCAGCCCGCTCTGGACCTCCGCCGGGTTGGGCCCCGCCAGAATGCCGATGACCTCTCCCGCCAGCTTGGTGGAAGCATTGGCCGCTCCGGCATAGAGGGAGCGGCCGTAGACCACCTCCACAGCGGCGGCCTTGGTGGCCTCGTCCAGGGCGCAGTAGGTCACATCGTCGCTGTCGGCGGTAAGGATGCCGATGGAGCGGTATTCCTGGGGCAGGCCCAGCTTCTGGGCCAGCGTCTCGCTGACGTTTGCAATGGTATGGGTGGCCAATACCTTGGCCGGGATCCGGTCGCCTGTCATAACATCACCTCAAATCAATGCCGGAGGCTTTCTTCTCCAGCATCCTGTGAATCAATTCCGCAATGTGGGCCCCGGCCTCCACCGCGGTGGTGCCCTGCCGGTGGATGTTGGATACCACGGTGCGCTTGGACTCGGGTATGCCGATGTGGGGCTGATAGGTCACGTAGGCGGACATGGATTCCGCCGTCACCAGACCGGGCCGTTCTCCGACCAGCATGCACACCACCTCCGCCCCCGTCAGATCTCCGATGTGATCGCAGGCCCCCACCCGGCAGTACTTGACAAAGAGCACCGGCCCGGGCGGAATGCCATAGGCCTCCAGGCCCGCCCGGATGGCCTGCATGCAGTCGGCGGCGTTGGCCTCAATGGCGGCGGAGCTCAAACCGTCCCCCACCACCAGGGCCACCTTTGGGCTGCGTCCAAAGGTCTTTTGGATGATGGCCTGATTCTGCTCGTCGAACCGGCGGCCCCGGTCGGGGCGGGTCAGATATTCGTCCTTGTCGGCGCACAGCGTCTGGGTAAACACCCAGCCGTTTTGGTCCACAAAGGCCTCGTCCACGTGGGAAAACACGGAATCCTGCGCGGCCGCATGGTCTGCGCGCATGCGCAGCATGGTGATGGTCTTGTACCGGGCGCCCGCCCGGCCTACCCCCAGGCGGGCGGGGGTCTTCCGCTTCAGGTCCAGAAATGCCGGGCCGTTGCGGGGGTCCTTGACCAGATACTGCCGCCGCAGATCGATCTCGGAGATGTCGTCCAGACAGCCGTCTCCGGCGGTGCTCTCCCGTTCCATGGGGTGGTAGTCCGCTCCCTTCACCTGGGGCGTGGGCGCCTGGCCCGCCAGCTCCACGATCATGCGCTCCACCAGGGCGCGTACCTCTTTTTCGTTCATATCGATTGCTCCTTCGCCTCGCAGAGTTCTGTCGTCCGCAGACGACGGAATAAAATCAGGATCCGCCCGTTCCGGGAGACATCGGGTTCCCCCGGGGCGGCACGGCCGCCCCGGCCCGCGTGATACAGGCGCCGCTGGCGCATGTCCGCACGCTGCGCCCTCGGAACGGACGCTTCCCATGAAATTTTTGCCGACCGCTTCGTGCAGCTTCCTCGAACCGGCGGCAAAGCCGCTTTTTCCACTGCCTCGCCTGCCCCTTCGGGGCAATTCGCCTTCCGTGCGCCGCAGAATATACCGCCCGGCCCGTACAGGGCGGCTTCGCCGCTTTTTTGCCCGCCCGGCCGGAGAGGCCCTCTCCCGCCGGCCGCGTCAGGCCAGTAAAATCGACGCATCCCCCGCCAGGGCCGTGAGCTTGTTGTCCTCCACAAAGCCCATCTGCTCCAGCCAGCGCTGGAAGGGCTTGATGGCGGTCAGCCCGAACATTTCCCGCAGGGCCGCCGTCTCATGGAACCCGGTGGTCTGGTAGTTGAGCATGACGTCGTCCCCGTGAGGGATGCCCATAAAATAGTTGCACCCGGCGGTGGTCAGCAGGACGGCCAGGTCCTCGATGTCGCTCTGATCGGCCTTCATGTGGTTGGTATAGCAGGCGTCGCACCCCATGGGGATGCCGGTGAGCTTGCCCATGAAGTGATCCTCCAGCCCCGCCCGGATGACCTGCTTGGAGTTGTAAAGATACTCCGGGCCGATAAAGCCCACCACCGTGTTGACCAAATAGGGCTGAAAGCGCTTGGCAAAACCGTAGCACCGGGCCTCCATAACCACCTGGTCGGCCCCATGGTGGGCCTCGGAGGAGAGCTCCGAGCCCTGCCCGGTTTCGAAATACATCACATTGGGCCCCTCGGCATTGCCCTGGCGCAGCGCCAGCTGGCGTGCCTCCTCAATCAGCTTGCCGTCCAGGCCGAAGGCCTCGTTTCCCTTCTGGGAGCCGGCGATGGACTGAAAGATCAGATCGCAGGGCGCCCCCTGGCGTACCGCCTCCATCTGGGTGGTCACGTGGGCCAGTACGCAGATCTGCGTGGGAATGGCCCAGCGGTTCCGGATCTCATGGAAGCGGTCCAGCACCCGGCGCACGCTCTCCACACTGTCGTCTACCGGATTCAGTCCCAGCACCGCGTCCCCCGCGCCGTAGGTCAGCCCCTCCAGCAGGCTTGCCATGATGCCGTCCGGGTCGTCGGTGGGATGGTTGGGCTGAAGGCGGCAGGACAGCGTGCCCGGCTCCCCGATGGTCGTGTTGCAGTGGGCGGTGACGGTGATCTTCCTAGCCGCGTAAATCAGGTCCATATTGCTCATAAGCTTGGCTGCCGCCGCGATCATCTCGGCGGTAAGCCCCCGGCTGAGACGCCGGATGGCGGCGGAGTCGTTGTGCTCGTCCAGCAGCCACTCCCGCAGCTCGGCCACCGTCCAGTTCTTGATTTCGTCATAGATCGTTTCGTTCACGTCGTCCTGGATGATACGGGTGACCTCGTCCTCCTCATAGGGGACGGCGGGATGGTTGCGCAGGTCGGCCAGGGTCAGGTTCGCCACCACCACCTTGGCCGCCACCCGTTCTTCGGCGCTCTCGGCGGCGATGCCCGACAGGGAATCCCCCGACTTGACCTCGTTCGCCTTGGCCAAGACGTCCTTGACCGACTGAAACTGGTACACATGGCCCAGCAGCTTTGTTTTGAGTATCAAAAAAATCCGCTCCCTTGCAGCGGGGCATCCCCGCCCTACTTGTTGAATACCAACGTCTTAATGATCACCGGCAATACAGCTCCATTGGCGACGGGCGCGCCGATGTCGATGTAGTCGCCGTTGTCCACCCCCACGCCGTCCAGGCACAAAATAGGTCCCTCCAGCAGGGGCGCCATGGTCTGGCCCAGCACCTTGGCCATGTCCCGCTCTACCACGACCACGCTTGCAAACCCCGCCCGCCGCAGGGGCTCCAGCCCCCGTGCCACGCCCTGGGCCAGCTCCCGCACACGGGAATAGCCGGGGTTTTCCTCTCCCCGCAGGCCCAGGGCCAACTGGCTCAGGCCGCCCTCATCGGCAAACCAGCGCAGCTTGGCCCCGATGGCCTGCTCCAGCGCCTGGGCCGATCCCCGTTCCTCCGCCTCGGTAAGCTTCAGGATGGGCAGGTTTTTCAGCGGGAACACCGCGTTCCGATAGAAGATGGTCGAGCCGGAGAGCTCCGTGGAGTGGCTGCCCGCCCCCACTACCGTGGCCCGGATGGTCTCGGTGCCGGCGCGCAGCTGTGCCCCGCGGAACCGGGGCGACTCCCGGATGGCCCGGCCCAGCAGCACGCCGATATCGCCATAGGCGCGCCAGTCCCCTTGGGGCGTGTAGATGCAGTCGGCCACCCCACCGGAGAAGGAGCACACCGGCGGCCGGTCCGGCGGCTCCCACCGGGTCCCCTCGGTCAAAAGGGCGTCCAGCTTATCCCGGCCCGGCCGCAGTCCCGCCGCCTGTTCCAGCGCCTGAGTCAAAAACTCCACCACCGGCGCCAGCGCTTCGGGGTGTGCCCGTTCCCCTGCCGCGGGGGGCGGGCACACTCCCGTCCTCCGCAGCACCGGGGAGACATAGGTGACCAGCCCCGTCTCCCGCTCCAGCTTGATCAGCCGTCCGCCCACATCCAGGCATCCGGTGCGCACCAGCTCCCCATGGGAGTAAAGCGCCAGGTTGGAGGTGCCGCCCCCGATATCGAAGTTGAGCACATCGGTATGGTGCTCCCGGGCGTAGGCGTCCGCGCCCGCGCCCCGGGCGGCCAGGATGCTCTCCAGGTCCGGCCCGGCGGTGGCCACCACAAAGTCTCCGGCAAAGGCCGACAGGGCGCCGAGCACTTCCCGCGCGTTTTCCTTCCGGGCGGTCTCCCCGGTGATGATGACCGCGCCGGTGCCGATCTGGCGCTTGTCAAAGCCGGACTTCCGGTACTCCTCTTCCACAATGCGCCGTACCCCGTCGGCGTCGATCACGGTCTCCGATTTCAGGGGCGTAAAGTGGATGTCGCTGCGGTAGAGCACCTCCCGCTCCGCGATGGCTACCCGCGGCACGGAAAAGGGATTGGCCCGGTTTTCCAGGACCAGCCGCGAGATGACCAGCTGCGTGGTGGAGGTGCCGATATCAATGCCGACCGATAAAAGCTGCTCACTCATCCGGGCACCTCCGCCGCCGCGGCCCCGCAGGCCCGGTCAGGCTCCGCCGGCCCGGTGGAGGCGGGGCTCCGCCGGCAATGCCTGCCGGGAAACACTGCCCCGCCATGCTATACCAGCTCCTTCAGGATCGCCTTCACGTCCAGCACCGAGACGCTTCTGGGGTTTGTGGGGGTACAAAGGTCGGCCAGGGCGGCCTCGGCCAGCGCGTCCATGTCTCCCCGGAGCTGCCCCGCCTCCACGCCGCAGGCGCTCAGCCGGTCGGGCAGCTTCAGGGCGGCGCGCAGCCGGTTGAGTGCCGCGGCCAGCGCCCGGGGGTTCTGGGCCAGGCCGCAGCGCCCGGCCAGCCGGGCATACCGCCGGGCGGCTCCGGCGTCCGCCGCGTTGAACTGGATGACGTGAGGCAGCAGCAGCGCGTTGAGCCGCCCATGGGGCACATGGTAGCGCCCGCCCAGGCTGTGCGCCAGACCGTGGCAAAGGCCCAGCCCGGCGGCGTTGAACGCCATCCCCGCCATGCAGGAGGCCAGCAGCATGTTCTCCTTGGCCCGGCTCTCCCCCGCCGTCTCATAAGCCGGCTTCAGGTGTTCATAGGCCAGTGAGAAGGCCTGCTCCGCCAGCGCGTCGGAGAAGGGGCTGGCCTGTTTCGCCACGTAGGCCTCGGCGGCGTGGGTGAGCACATCCATCCCCGTGTCCGCCGTGACGGCGGGAGGCACGCCGGCCAGCAGCGAGGCGTCCAATACCGCCGCGTCCGGCAGCAGGGCATCGTCCACCAGGGGATACTTGACCCCCCGCTCCGTATCGGTGAGCACCGCGAAGGAGGTCACCTCCGATCCGGTCCCCGCCGTGGTGGGCACCGCGTAAAAAAGAGGAGCCAGCCCCGCCTCCAGCTTTTTCCCGAACTCCACCATGGCTTTGGCGCAGTCCATGGGCGAGCCGCCGCCGAAGGCCACCACCGCCTCCGGCCGGAAGTCCGCCAGCGCCCGGGCCCCCCGCGCCACCAGGGCCAAAGAGGGATCGGGAACCACCTCGGTGAACCGTTCCACCGTGCAGCCGGTCAGGCGGGCGGTCACCCGGTCCAGCAGTCCGGAGCTGGATAAGAACGCGTCCGTGATGACCATCACCCGCTTTCCCGCCAGCGCATCCAGCGCCGCCAGCGCGTCCGGGCCAAAATAGATTGTCGGTTTCAGTTGAAATCGTTCCATGCCGTTTCCCCTGCTTCTTCCTTGATGGGGTTAGTATGGCAGAGAATGAAATGATTATGCAGCATGACTTGCCCGGACCAGCTGCAAAAAGCCGCCGGGAACTCCGTGAGTCGGAGTTCCCGGCGGCTTTTTGCACGTTTGGGGTTGGTGTGGCGGCTTTGCAGCACGCTTATGCGGCCTGCTTCCGCCCTATCGGTCCCACTTCTCGATGAGGGCGCGCAGCTGGTCGGCAAACTTGCCCAGATCCTTGTTGGCGCCGCCCTTGTTGCGGGCGATGACCTGCATGAGCTGTGCGCCCATGTCTTCCAGACGCCGGTAGGCCGGGGATGCCGCAGGGGCCGCGGCGGCGGACTTGGGCGGCAGCGGGATGCCGGCGGCCAGTACGCGGTTTTCCAGCAGATCGTAGACCTCTTCGTAGTCCGGCGCGTGCGCGGGAAGGCCCCGCTGGCGCAGGGTATCCGCATAGATCTCGGTGACTTCGCAGTCTCCATGGACCACAAAGACCTGGCGCGGCTTGGGCTGATAGTGGTCGATCCACTGCAGCAGGCCGTCCCGGTCGGCGTGAGAGGACAGGCCGTGGAAATTGACGATCCGGGCCCGGACGGCGATCTCCTCCCCAAAGAGCTTCACGGAGGAAACCCCGTTCAACAGCCGCCGGCCCAGGCTGCCCTCGGCCTGGTAGCCCACGAAGACCACGGCGCATTCCGCCCGCCAAAGGTTGTGCTTGAGATGGTGGCGGATGCGCCCGGCGTCGCACATGCCGGAGGCCGAGATGATGACCTTGGGCGACTTGTCCAGATTCAGCGCCTTGGACTCCTCGCTGCTCTCGGTGATGTTCAGCCCCGGGAACTGGAACAGGGCCCCGCCTTTCAGCGCCTGGATGGCCTGCTCGTCCAGATAGCCGTGCAGGTCGCCGGAAAAAATACGCGTGGCCTCTCCTGCCAGGGGGGAATCCACATAGACCTGGAAGTTGGGGACGCTTTTGACCATTCCCTGCTCTTTCATCTCCCGCATAAAGTACAACAGCTCCTGGGTACGCCCCACGGCGAACGAGGGGATGATCACGTTCCCGCCCTTGCTCAGCGTCTCGTCAATGATGGCGGCCAGGTCGCCGGTGTAATCCGGCTGCTCGCTCACATCGTGGAGACGGTCGCCGTAAGTGCTCTCGGTGAGCACATAATCGGCCTGACGGATGTACTGGGGATCCCGAATGATGGGCTGGTCCCGGTTTCCGATATCCCCGGAGAAGACGATCTTCCGCGTCTCGCTCCCCTCGGTGAGCCACATCTCCACGCTGGCCGAACCCAGCAGATGGCCGGCATCCACGAAGCGGGCCTTCACCCCGTCGGCGATCTGGATCTCCGAATCGTACTCGCAGGTGACGATGCGTTTCACCGCTTCCTCTGCGTCCGCCACCGTGTAAAGGGGCTCCACCGGCTCCCGGCCGGCCCGCCTGCCCTTTTGGTTGGTCCACTGGGCGTCGCTCTCCTGGATGTGGGCCGAATCCCGCAGCATGATGGACAAAAGCTGCCCGGTCAGGCGGGTGCAGTAGATATTGCCTTGAAATCCCTGTTTCACCAGCAGAGGGATGCGGCCGGAGTGGTCGATGTGCGCGTGCGTGACCACCACCGCGTCGATGTACCCGGCGCTGAAGTCCAGCTGGCGGTTGTCCCGCTCGTCCCTGCCCTGCTGCAAGCCGCAGTCCACCAGGATCTTCTTCCCGCCGCACTCCACGCAGTGGCAGCTGCCGGTGACCGCCCTGGCCGCGCCGAAAAAGGTCAGTTTCAACAAAGCACCTCCTTGTTTTTTCGCTTCGACTTTATTTTACATCCAAAACCGCTCGGTGTAAATACCTGTCCAGCATCCGGTAGGAGGGGCAGCAGATCTGCCGCCCGAACACCTGGGACAGCGCTTGGTTCCACTCCTCCAGGGTATAGGTATTGACCGGCAGCAGGGTCAGCAGCGTCAACAGCCACGCCGGGTCGGCTCCACAGGGCTCCACGCCCATACTCCGGCGCAGGCGGGCCAGAATGCGGTTTTCCATGCCCTCAATCACCTCTGCGCCTATTTTATGCGCCTCAGGCGGCTGGCGGGACCCCCCCGCCGCCCGGCGACGGCAGATGCAGGCTGGGCGCGTGCCCCCGGCGGCGGGCTTTCGGATCCAAACGGACGGGCCGGCCCGGCGCCTTCAGCGGTAATAACGGCGCAGTTCCTCCAAAAAAGCCATCAGCAGGGGGTTGGCGTTTCCCCGCCGCCGGACGGCGCACAGAGCGCTCCATGTGTCCGGCAGGGGGAAAACCCGCAGCAGCGGGTTTGCATAGTCCCGCAGGAACCGGTCGCACACCAGCACCTCGTCGTCCCGCTGCAGCGCGCTGATCAGTCCGTGCGCGTTGGAGGTCCACACCGCGATATCCGGCGTGAAGCCGCCTTGCCGCAGGCAGATCTCCCGCACGTAGGCCGCATACCGGGGCGTCTCCTGCTCCCGTATACCCACAAAGCGCTGCCCCCGCAGGTCCTCATAGGTTACCCGCTCCTTCCGGGCAAGCGGATTGGAGCGCAGCATACATACCAGCTTGGGACAGGTGCAGATTTCTTCCTGCTCCAGCTCCGTCTCCGCCTCCCCCGCGTCGAACGCGATGGTGAGCACTACGTCCACCTCGTCCCGCAGCAGCTTGGAGCGCCACTGAGAAAACGAGGCGTATTCAAAGGACAGGTCGGCCTCCGGCTGCCGGCGCAGCAGTGCGTTGCGCACCTCCGGCATATCGTTGAGTACATTGAGGGAATCCACCGTGCATACCCGCAGGCGGCTGGCCCCAGTTGTCCGGAAGCGCTCCAGCACCTGGACGGACTGCTCAAAGGCGGCCAGCAGCGGCCGCCAGCGGCTGTAGAGCAGCTCCCCCGCCTCGGTCAGCCCCACCGGGCGCTCCTCCCGGCGGAACAGCCGCACGCCCAGCTCCCGCTCCAGCACGCCGATGCGGCGGCTGACGGTGGACTGCTCCAGATTTACCTGCTCCGCCGCCTTGGAAAAGCTGTGCTGCTCCGCCACGGCCAGAAATACCTGGATCTGCAGCAGACTTACGTCGAATTCCAGCATATGCCCCCTCCTGTACTATGTATTTACTGCATGATATCATGTAAAAGTTCATTTTACAACGGGCGTTCTTTTTTATATGATTACGCCAGCAATACAAATAACAGGAGGGATTATTATGGGCAAACCAACCAACAAGCAACTGACCAACAGCAAGTTTGGCCCCTGGGGCTGGAGCATGATACTTTATGCGTTTCTGCTCTACTATTTCTGGGCCGGCCTTTCAGTGGACGCCCTGAATGTTTACCCTGAAGCATTTGCCGCCCTGCACGGCTGGGACCCCAACGTACTGCTGGGCTTCGCCACCCCCGCCGGCATCATCGGCGTGCTGGGCGGCATCGTTTTCGGCCGCCTTATTATGAAGACCGGCGCCCGTAATTTGTCCGCAGTCACCCTGATCGTCACGGGCCTGATCTACATCCTCTTTGGCCGGGTGAGCTCCCCCACCATGTTCCTGGTCTGCCTGACCCTGTTCACCTTCATGGCCAACGCCTTCGGCCTGATCGTGACTTCCACCCTGATGAACAACTGGTTCCCCCGCAAGAAGGGCATCGCCCTGGGCTGGGCCACCATGGGCGCCCCCTTCTGCACCGCCACCTTCGTGGCCATTATTTCCGTTCTGTTCGGCAGATTCGGCATCCCCAACGCCTGCGCCATCGTGGGCGTGGTGGTCATCGTCTTCGGCGCGGCCTCCTTTCTCTGGGTCAAAAACTATCCCCACGATGTCGGGGCGTATCCCGACAACATCCGGGACGAGGGCGTGGATCTCAAGGCTCAGGCGGAAGCCGTCCACCACTATAAGAGTCCCTTTACCTTGGGCAAGCTGCTCCGGGACAAGGACATGTGGTGCATGGCCCTGGGCTTCGGCCTGCTGTGGATGGTCACCGTCGGCATTGTCAGCCAGTTCGTGCCCCGCATGATCAGCGTGGGCAATTCCCAGCCCGCCGCCCTGATGATGCTCACCGTGGCCGCCGTCGTGGGCCTGTTCGGCAGCTACTTCTGGGGCTGGCTGGACCAGAAGATCGGCACCAAGACCGCCAGCGTGATCTACTCCGCCTCCTACATCATCGCCCTGCTGCTGCTCATCTTCGCCAAGCTGCCCATCTTCACCTACATCGCCATCGTCTTTGTGGGCCTGGGCATCGGTGGCCTGCTGAACCTGATGCCCTCCATGGTCATCTCCGTGTACGGCAAGTATGACTTCACCGCCGCCAACAGCCTCGTCTCTCCCATCGCCTCCCTGCTGCAGAAGTTCGCCTTCCTCATCATGGCCGTGCTGCTGGGCAAGTCCGGCGGGGACTACACGCTGCCCTACGGCGTGTTCATCGTCATCGACGTCATCGGCGCGGCGCTGCTGCTGTGCGTCACCGGCAAGTGCAAGGGCAAGCAGGACGAAACCCAACAATAAAGGAGATATTGTCATCATGTCCGACTGCAAGAAAATGTACATCGGCGGCGCGTGGGTGGACGCCATGAGCGGCCAATTCTACGACGACTGCGACCCTTACACTGGCGAGGTCTTCGCCCGGGTGGCCAACGGCGGCGGCGAGGATACCCGCCGGGCCATCGACGCCGCCCAGGCCGCCTTCCCCATGTGGAAGGCCTACAACCCGGTGGAAAAGCGCAAGCTGCTCAACCGGGCGGCCGACCTGCTGGAGGAACGGATGGATCAGTTCGTGGACGCGCTGAACCGTGAGACCGGCGCGGCCACACCCTTCGCCAAATTCCAGGCCAAAAACTCCCCCGAGTTCCTGCGGGAAGCCGCCAGCCAGGTCCTCAATGTCCACGGGCAGATGTTCCCCTCTGAGACGCCCGACTGCGTCGGGATGATGTGGCGCCAGCCCATGGGCGTAGTGGGGTGCATCTCCCCCTGGAACGCGGCGCTGCTGCTGGCGCTGCGGGCGGTGGTCTTCCCGCTGGCCTGCGGCAACACCGTGGTCCTCAAGACCTCCGAGGCCTCTTCCGTGGTGGGCGGCGTCATGCTGGCCCAGCTCTTTGCGGACGCCGGCTTCCCCGCAGGAGTATTCAACCTGGTCACCACCGGCCCGGGCCGCTCCGGCGAGGTGGGGGATGTGCTCACCAGCGACAAGCGGGTGCGGTGCATCACCTTTACCGGCTCCACGCAGGTGGGCCGCGCCCTCAATGTCCAGTGCGCCCAGAACCTCAAGCGCTTCTGCGCCGAACTGGGCGGCAACTGTCCCCTGATCGTGCTGGGAGACGCGGACGTGGACTATGCCGTCAACGCCGCCGCGTTCGGCCGCTATATGCACCAGGGGCAGGTGTGTATGAACACCAAGCGTATCGTGGTGGAGCAGTCCATTGCCGACGCCTTCCTGGAAAAACTCACCGCCAAGGCCAAAAGCCTGAAGTTTGGCGACCCCAAGCTGCCCGACACCATCATCGGCCCTCTGATCAACCAAAGTCAGATGAATACGCTCCTCCGCCAGATCGAGACCGCCCGGGCACAGGGCGCCGAAATCCTCTGCGGCGGGCAGAACCACGGCCTGGTATACGAGCCCACGGTGCTGGTCATGACCGAGGAGATGGAAATCGCCCATCAGGAGGTCTTTGGGCCCGTGGCCAACGTGATCATTGCCAAGGATGCCGGGGACGCGCTGCGCATTGCCAACGACACGGACTATGGCCTCTCGTCCGGCATCATCACCGGCGACCTTGCCCGGGGCTGGGACATGGCGGAGCGGCTGGAGGCCGGCTGCTGCCACATCAACGACTGCACCCTGGGCGACGAGCCCCACGCCCCCCTGGGCGGCATGAAGGAGAGCGGAAGCGGCAAGAACGGCTTCATGGCTATCGAGGAATTCACGGAAGTCCGCTGGGTCACACTGCAAAAAAAGCCCCGTCACTATTTGTTTTAAACCAAAACCCGCCCCGGCGTTTGAAACGCCGGGGCGGGTTTTTCTGCGCGGCTTACAGGCGCTCGCCCACGACCTGAGCCTTGATCAGGTTGGTGGTGCCGGAGATGCCGATGGGCACGCCGGCCGTAATCACCACCGTGTCGCCGGGTTTGACGGCGCCCTCCTTCCGGGCCACCTCCACGGCCAGGGAAAACATCCGGTCGGTGGAGTCCACCTCTCCGGACAGGTAGGGGTGCACGCCCCAGGAGACGGCCAGCTGCCGCCGGGCCGACTCGGTCTGGCACAGGGCCACGATGGGGCAGGCGGGGCGGAAGCGGGAGATGACCTTCGCGGTATAGCCGGACTTGGTGGCCGCCAGGATGGCGGTGGCCTTCAGATCCATGGCGGTCAGGCAGCCGGAGTGCGAGATGGCGTCGCTGATGGTGGACACGCCGGGCAGCAGGCTGCTCTCCCGGAAGCGCCCCCAATAGTCGATGGCTCCCTCGGCGGCCCGGACGGTATCCACCATGGTCTCCAGCGCCTCGATGGGGTATTTGCCCGAGGCGGTCTCGCCGGAGAGCATCACGCAGGAGGTGCCGTCGAACACGGCGTTGGCCACGTCGGACACCTCCGCCCGGGTGGGCCGGGGATTGCGGATCATGGAGTCCAGCATCTGGGTGGCGGTGATGACCGGCTTGCCCTGCCGGATGGTGGCCTTGATCATCTTCTTCTGGAGGATGGGCACCTCATGGGCGGGGATCTCCACGCCCAGATCGCCCCGGGCCACCATCACGCCGTCGGAGGCGGCGATGATCTCGTTCAGGTTGTCCGCGCCCTCCCGGTTCTCGATCTTGGCGATGATGCGGATATCGTCTCCTCCGTGCTTGTGCAGCTCGGCGCGGATATCCTCCACATCGCCGGCCTTGCGCACGAAGGAGGCTGCGATAAAGTCGAAATCGTTTTCCACGGCGAAACGGATGTCCTCCCGGTCCTTGTCCGTCAGGGAGGGCAGCAGGATATGCACGTCGGGAATATTGATGGATTTATTGCTGGACAGGGCGCCTCCATTTTCCACCGTGCAGTGGATCTCATGGCCTAAGACCTCCTGCACCAGCAGTTCGATGAGCCCGTCGTCCACCAGGATGCGGCAGCCGGGGCCCACCTCGTTGTGCAGATTGGCGTAGGTCACCGACACCCGCTTGCCGTCGCCGGGCACGTCGTCGGTAGTAAGGGTAAACGCCTGCCCCCGCTCCAGGGTCACCGCTCCGTCGGCAAAGGCGCGCACCCGGATCTCGGGGCCCTTGGTATCCAGGATGGTGGCCACGGGGGCCCCCAGCTCGTCCCGGACCCGCTTGAGCTTTAAAAGCTGCGCCCTGTGGCTCTCATGGGTGCCGTGGGAAAAGTTGAACCGGGCGGCGTTCATGCCCGCCAGGATCAGCTTTCGGATGGTCTCCTCGCTGTCTACCGCAGGGCCCAGGGTGCAGATGATCTTGGTCTTTCTCATGTCATACCTCCATCGGGTAGGATGTCTGTTTCTCTCTTAAATAAACCGCAGTTATTTTACTACAGCCGTCCGGATTTGGAAAGTAAATTTTTTGTGTCCAGCCGCAGCGCGTCCCAAAGCAGCGCCGCGCCGGCGCAGCAGCCGCTGGAACACGAAGGCGGCGGTGGGAGGGGAGCGTCTTACCTTCGTCCAAGGGTCATTCCTCCGATGCGGCTTCGGATGGAAACAGCGCTGCGTTTCCCGTCGAACCCGCCGTCATCAGGCTCAGCACCAGGTCGGGCTCCAGCTTCACGACGGTGTCCAGCAGATCGCCGGAAAAATAGCGCAGGTCGATGGTGACCAGTTCCGAGCAGGACAGCGCCAAAAAGGGCGTCAGCGCGCAGGCGAACGAGTCCCGGAGGAGCACGATCCGGGGGCCGTCCGGGTTTCGGTGGTTGGTGACGGTGGCCAGGGGGTAGTCTCCCCCGGCGTAATAGGTGTAGGGATTGCCGCCGAACCAGTCCCGCCGGGCCACCCGTTCGGGAAAGCAGACCGATGTTTGGAAGGGTCCCCTGCGGTCGATGGCGTAAAAGGGACAGGCGTAGGTCAGCTCCGTTTCAAACTTCGGGGTATAGAGCGTTAAGCGGTCGGTCCCGGCATAGAGCGTGCCCACCCGCTTGCCCTGGCTGCCCAGGAAAAAGTCCTCCAGCACCCGGGTGTCCCAGTTGGACGCCTGGGTAAGGGCGGCGTCGCAGGCAAAGCCGTATTCCTCTTCCAGCAGTCCGGTCAGATACTGCCAGGCAAAAAAAGCCGCCTCCGGCTTCCAGTGGTGGTCGGTACGGAAGAACCAGTCCGCATAGCTCCCGTTTTCCTCAAAGAGCGGCCGCAGGTCGGTATAGGCCGCGCCCGCCTCCGCCAGCCCCGCCAAAAAGGCGTCCGCCGCGGCGTTGCCGCGGTCGGTCACCCCTGTGGGCAAAAGCGCCTGATCCCGGCCGATCTTCTGGGGGGCCAGCAGGAAACGGTAGGGGATGCCCCGCTCCGACAGGTCCTGGGCGAGGGCCGCCGTAGCCCCGGCGTTTTCGGCGGCTTGGGGCGCGGGGTCCGGACCGGTCAGATCAACAAAGTTCAGAGCCCCGGTCGAGAGCTTTACCACCGTGTTTTCTCCCACGGCGTCCTCCACCACCCGGCGGCCAGACAGCCGCTGTACCCCGCCAAACAGCTGGATGAAAAAATGATCCCGATCCAGGTCCTGATTGACGGCGCGTTCGGCCCCGTCCAGCACGGCCTGCACGTCCCGGTCCCGGAGGGCCTGCTTCAAAAGGGTCTCCAGCGCTCCCTCTCCCCCGAAGCAGGAGGAGACCACTACCGCCAGGGCCAGCGCCAGCGCCGCCAAAAATCCCAGCGCGGTCAGGGTATCTCTGCGCTTCACCGCTCTTCCCCTCCCTAAAAGTTAAAGTAGATAAAGGGATTGTAGGTCCCCTTGATGAGAAAGCTGGCCGCCGCCGCGAAGAGGAGCAGCATCAGCACCGCGTACCCCACGTCCAGCAGCAGACTGGGCCGGGCCGTGGTCTTTTTCCGCAGCCAGCGCCCCGCCGGCACGGAAAAGGCCGACGCCGCCAGCAGCACCAGAACGTTCTCCCGCAGGTAGAGGAGAAACAGGCTGTCCCAGCCTGCGGCCCCGAGGCCGAGCATGGCGCCCAGATACCGCCCGGCCGCGCCCAGGCTGTCCGCCCGGAAGAGTACCCAGGCGAAATTCACCATCAGGAAGGTATACAGTCCTTGCAGGGGGGCGGGCCAGCCGCGCCCCAGGCGGCCGTATTTCTCCAGCACCAGCAGCACGAAGTAGAACAGCCCCCAGGCGAGGAAGGTCCAGTTGGCGCCGTGCCACACGCCGGTGAGCAGCCACACCACAAACAGGTTGCGGATGTGCTTGGCCCTGGAGTCCACCCGGCTGCCGCCCAGTGGGAAATACACATAATCCCGAAACCAAGCGGACAGGGAGATATGCCACCGGCGCCAGAACTCGGTAATCGAGCGGGAAACATAGGGATAATCAAAGTTCTCCAGAAAGTGGAACCCGAACATCCTGCCCAGTCCGATGGCCATATCGGAGTAGCCGGAAAAATCATAGTAGATCTGAAAGGTGTAGCACAAAGACCCCAGCCAGGCAAAGGCGGCGGAGAGTTCCCCGCCGCCCAGGGAAAACGCCCGGTCCGCCACCACGGCCAGCTGATTGGCCAGGAGCACCTTTTTCCCCAGGCCCACCAGAAAGCGGCGGCACCCGGAGGCAAAGTCCGTCCAGGTCTCCGTTCGGGCGTCGATCTGCTCCGCCACCGTCTCATATTTGACGATGGGTCCGGCGATGAGCTGGGGAAAGAAGGCGATGTACAGTCCCACCTTCAGGGGGTCGCGTTGGACCTGGCCCCGGCCCCGGTGCACGTCCAGCACATAGCTCAGCGCCTGAAAGGTGAAGAAGGAGATACCGATGGGCAGCTCGATCCCCGGCACCGCAAAATGCCCGCCCAGCCGGTTGAGGGTGTCCAGCACGAAGGTCAGGTACTTGAAGACAAACAAAAGCCCCAGATTGGCCGCCGCGGCCGCCAGGAGCGGGAGGCGGCAGGAGGCCCCCGCCCGGCGGCGCCGGTCCACCCAAAGCCCGAACCCGTAGTTGGCCAGGATGGAGGCGATCATGACCAGCACGAACCAGGGCTCCCCCCAGGCGTAAAACAACAGGGAGGCCGCCAGCAGGAACACGTTCTGCCCCTGCCTCCGGCGGCGCAGGGGCAGATAGTACACCAGCAGCACCAGGGGCAGGAACAGGAAGAGAAACAGGGAGCTGGAAAAGAGCATGGCTTTGGCTCCTTTATGTGAGATAACGGCCCACAAGGGGGATCTTGGAGAGCACCCACGCCACGGCAAAGGAGCATAGGAAGATGCCCGCCGCCAGTACCGGTACGGCCAGCGCCGGCGCGAAGGAGAGCGCGTCGATCCCAACGCGGCGCAGCAGCATAAGAAACAGGTCATGCACCAGATAGATCCCGAAGCTCACCTGCGCGGCTTTGGACAGGCGCTCCCGGCGGGAGCGCTCCTCGCTGACCCCCAGCACATACCGAAACAGCACGAATACCGCCACGGACATCAGCGCTACATTAGGGCTGTCGTAATTATAAAAGACCTGCACCAGCTCCCCCCGCTGCCGGGAGAGCAGGGCCGTCCCGCCCACGGTGACCGCCGCCCCCAGCGCGCCCAGCAGATAGAGCGCAAATTCCGCCGCCCGGCTGAGCGTGTTCTGCTTCAAATAGTAGCCCAGCACGTAGTACCCTACATAGCCCAGGACCAGATGCAGGTTCAGATTGCCGATCCAAAGGCTCGCCGTCTGGCTGGGCCGCAGGCGAAGCAGGGTGGGCAACAGGAAGGTAAACACAAACACCAGCAGAAAAAACCAGTGAAAGTCCCCCCGGCCCGCGCCCCGGACGAAGGCCCGCAGCACCGGCGTGACCAGATACAGGCCGAGGATCATATACAAAAACCACAAATGATAGTGGGTGTGCCCCCGCAGGGCCTGCCAAAGGGCTTCCCGCACCCCGGGCCAGGTCCATGCGCCGCCCTGCTCCAGATGGTTGGCCACGGCGTAGACCGCGCCCCACACCGCCAGGGCCGTAAAAATGCGCAGGATGTGGCGGAACAGGAGTTTGGGCAGAGGCAGGCTGTGCTTGGGGTCCAGCAGGAAGGCGCCGGACAGCATCACGAACACCGGCACACACCAGTGGGTCAGGCCGTCGTAAACATTGAGCACCTGAAATGCCCCGGAATCCACCGGCACATCCGCCAGACGCGCGCCGGACACGTGGAGCAGGACGACTGCAAAAAGCGCGGCGCAGCGCAGCAGGTCCGCCCAGGCCAGGCGTCCGTTACCGTTTTTCCCCATGTATCCTACTCCCGGGCCGGGACGATCTCGATCCAGTAGCCGTCCGGATCCTCGATGAAATAGACGCCCATCGCCGGGTTTTCCAAGCACACGCAGCCCATGGCCTTGTGGCGGGCATACAGCGCGTCGTACCGGTCGGTCCGAAATGCCAGATGGAATTCCTGCTCCCCCAGGTCGTAGGGCTCGGTGCGGGAGCGCAGCCAGGTCAGTTCCAGCAAAAAGCCGGTCTCCCCGTCCCCCAGGTACACCAGCCGGAAGGAGCCGTCCCGGGCCGTCTTTTCCCGGACCGTCTCCAGCTCCAGCGCCTGCCGGTAAAAGGCCAGCGAGCGTTCCAGGTCCAGCACGTTGAAATTGAAATGGTTGAATTGCAGCATCGTTCTCTTCCTCCTGATCCTTCTCCGGGCGGCGCTTTGCCGCTTTTCCGCGAATCGCCCCCTACATCCCTTCCGCGATCCTTCTGCCGGTGGGTGTGGCCGCCAATCCGCCTCCGCCCGTCTCCCGCAGCGCGGCGGGCAGGGCGTCCTTCCCCGCGAAATATTCCATCCATTTCGCGGGGCCCCCTCCTTTCCCTTGCGCGGCGGAAATGAATTCCGCCTTGCGCCAAGGTTCTTGCCTGCGGCAAGAACGCTTGTGCGGGCTCCGCCCGGCCCGCCCTACATCCCTTCCGCGATCCTTCTGCCGGTGGGTGTGGCCGCCAATCCGCCTCCGCCCGTCTCCCGCAGCGCGGCGGGCAGGGCGTCGCCCACGGCGCGCATGGCGTCAATGACCTCGTCACAGGGAATGGCGCTCTCCGCGCCGGACAGGGCCATCTCTGCACAGGACAGGGCGTTGACCGCCCCCATCACGTTGCGTTTGACGCAGGGCACCTCCACCAGCCCGGCCACCGGGTCGCACACCAGCCCCAGGGTGTTGGACAAGGCCATGGCACAGGCATGGGCCATCTGCTCCCCCGTTCCGCCCATCACATGCACCAGCGCGGCGGCGGCCATGCCGGAGGCGGAGCCCACTTCGGCCTGACAGCCCCCCTCCGCACCGGCGATGGAGGCGCGGGTGGCGATGACCTGCCCAAAGCCCGCGGCGACATAGAGGGCCTGGATCATGACCTCGTCGCTGAGCGCGTCCCGCTCCCGCAGGGGGATGAGCACTGCGGGCAGCACGCCGCTGGCCCCCGCCGTGGGGGCGGCCACGATGCGGCGCATACAGGCGTTGCACTCCCCCGTTTTCAGCGCCGCGGCAATGATCCTGCGCAGAAAGGGCGGGCACAGGCCCGGTCCCGTCCCGTCCAGCCGGGCGCCCTCTCCCCCGCTCAGGCCGCTGGGCGAGCGGCGTGCGGGATCATAGTCCTCCAGCGGAGCCTGCATCGCCTTCCAAAGACGCTCCATCTGCGCCCAGGAATGCTCCCGCGCCACGCCCCGGTCCCGCTGGTCGTCCTCCAATACCGCCTGCCACAGGGGCGTCGTCCGGGCAGCCGCCAACAGTCCCTCAACGGATGAAAACGCCATGGCTCATTCCTCTCCTTCCAGATCCAGATAAGTCACGCTGACGATGCCGGGGCAGGCCCGCAGCTCCTCCGCCGCCGCGCCGCAGATGGGCTGGTCGCTCTCGATGACCATCACCGCCAGACCGCCCCGCATATCCCGGTAGAGCTGCATCGCGGCGATATTCACCTGCCGCCGGGACAGCACGCCGGTGACTTCGGCCACCATGCCGGGCTTGTCCCGGTTGCGGATGATCAGGGTAGGCAGGTCCCCCGTAAAGCTGGCCTCCAGGCCGTCGATGGAGCAGACCTTCACCCGGCCGCCGCCCAGAGAGGAGGCCACCACCTCCATCTCCCGGCCGCTGCCGCCCTTCACCCGCAGCAGCACCGTGTTGGGGTGCGCTCCGCGCAGCACCGTCTTTCCCAGGGCGAGGTCCATCCCGGCCTCCTTCGCCAGCTCAAAGGAGCGGGGCAGGCGGGGATCGTCAGGCCGCATGCCCAGCAGCCCCGCCACCAGGGCCCGGTCGGTGCCGTGCCCCGCGCCGGTGGCCGCGAAAGACCCGTGGAGCAGCAGCTGGGCCGAAACAGGCGGTTCCCCCAGCAGCCGCCGGGTAATCCGCCCGATCCGCGCCGCCCCCGCCGTATGGGACGAAGACGGCCCCACCATGATCGGCCCCATGATATCAAACAGGTTCATACGATCGCTCCCTTCTCCCTTCCGGCAGAGCGCCCCGCCAGGCCGCCCTCCGCGCGCTTTCGTTCAGCGCGCGTATACCGTCGTTCCGTCCTTGATGGTCTCCAGCACCCGGATCTGCCGGATGGACATGGGCTCTACCGCCGTCGGGTCGCCGCTCAGGATCACCAGATCCGCCCGCTTGCCGGGGGCGATGCTTCCCCGCTCGTTCTCCATAAAATACTGGTACGCGGCGTGGATGGTGACAGCCTTGAGCGCTTCCCGCGGCGAAAGGCGCAGCTCCGGACCCAGCACCGCGCCGCGCCGGGTCACCCGGCACGCCGCGCACCACACGCTCTCCAGCATGTCCGGCTGGATGACCGGGGTATCCTGGTGCAGCGTAAAGGGCAGGCCCAGCTCCGCCGCCCAGGCCAGGGGGCTGATGGAGGCGGCCCGCCGCGCTCCGAAGTTCTCCGTGTGGACATCCCCCCAGTACCACAGGTGGGCGGCAAAAAAGGAGGGGATCATCCCCAGCCGTTTCATCCGCTCCAGCTGCTCCCTGCGGACCAGCTGGGCATGGATCATCACGCTCCGGATGCAGGCGGCTTCCACGCCGGTCTCCGCCGCTGCCCGCTCCATACAGCGCAGGTACTGTTCCGCCGCCGCGTCGCCGTTGCAGTGCGCCAGGATCTGCCGCCTGCGCTTCAGCGCCGTACGCAAAAACCCCGTCACTTCGTCGTCGGAATAGACCGGGTAGCCCCGGTAATCCGTCTCCCCTTCCTCCTGCCGCGCGTAGGGCTCCAGCATCCAGGCGGTGCGTCCCTGGGGCGACCCGTCCAGGAAGATCTTATACCCGCCGATCCCGGGCCGCTCCGCCAGGTCCGGGTCATGTTTCAAATCCGCATAGCCCACGGTGTCCACCGTCAGCCGCGCCGATGCCAGCAGATCGTACCGCCCCTGGTCGGCCAGCCCCTCCTGGGCCAGCACAATGCCGTGGGACAGGTAGGTCTGCTCCGCCGCCGCCAGGGCCTTGCACGCATCCGCCCGGGACGGCGCGGGCAGGGCGGCGCGGATGCGAAGGAAGGCGGTCTCCTCCAGGTAGCCGTTGGGCGTGCGTCCGTCGGCCTCCCGGCCGATCCTGCCGCCTTCCGGGTCCGGGGTGTCCGCGGTGATCCCCATGGCCTCCAGCGCGGCGGTGCTGGCCACCCCCATGTGGCCGGATGCGTGGGTAATGAGGACAGGGACTCCGGGCATACATTCATCCAGCACCTGCCGCGTGGGGTGCGCCCGCTCGTCCAGCACGTTGTGGTCGTAGCCAAACCCGACCGTCCACCCCTGCGGATGGGCCGCGCGGTAGTCCTGCAGGGCCGTCCGGATCTCCCGAAAGGAGCCCGCCGCCCCCAATTGGCACAGGCCCAGCGTGGAGGCCAACGCCGTGATGTGGGAGTGGGCGTCCAAAAACGCGGGCATCAGGCAGCACCCCTCCAGGTCCCGCCGCCGGGCGCCGGGGGCCAGCGCCGTCAGGGCGGCCAGCGGGCCCGCCGCGGCAATTTTTCCATCCCGGACCAGCACCGCCTCCGGGGCCGGAGCATCCTCCATGGTCAAAATGCTTCCGCCGAAAAACAGGGCCTCACTTCTGCTCATGCTCGTTCGCCTTCTTATTGATAAATTCCGGTTTGAGCTTACTATAAACGATTTTTTGTTCGCTATACAGGCCATAATAACCGGAAAGCATATAAGAAACGCCGATCGAGACGGCGAAGAGCCCCAGGCTCTGTCCGGTAAACATCCCGTAGCTGTCTCCGGCGAACAGCTCCAGGGAAAGCAGCAGGGAGGTCAGCGGGCAGTTGGTGACGCCGCAGAAGACGCTGACCATGCCCAGCCCCGCCCCAAAGGAGGGATGCAGTCCCAGCAGCGGGGCCACGGTGCAGCCGAAGGTCGCCCCGGTAAAGAAAACGGGAACGATCTCACCGCCCTTGAACCCCGCTCCCAGCGTGATGGTGGTGAAGAGCATCTTCAGAAAAAAGGCCTCGGGCCGGGCCTGACCGCCGATCGCGGCGTGGATGACCGCCTCCCCCGCGCCGTTATAGTCGTAAGTGCCCGGGTTCCACAGCCAGACCAGGAACGTCAGCCCGATCACGACGGCTCCGCCCACTGCGGCCCGCAGCACCGGCCGGGGCAGGAAACGGTCGTAGATCTTCGGCGCGGCGTGCATCAGCCGGCAGAACAGGATGGAAAGGGCGGCAAACAAAATGCCCATACCGATCACCTGTACCAGGGTCAGCGGGGTCAGATCGGGCACCCCCGCCAGGTCAAAGGCAGTGCCGGGCACGCCAAAAAACTGCGCCACCCACAGTCCGATGATGGCCGAGAGGACGCAGGGAACGATGGCGGCATAATAGAGCACGCCTACGCTGGTGACTTCCATGGCGAACATGGCCGCCGTCAGGGGCGTACCGAACAGCGCGGAAAACGCCGCCGACATGCCGCACATGGTAATGATGCGCCGGTCCTTGTCGTTCAGCCCCATCCAGTGGCCGATCTTGGAGGAGATGGAGCCGCCGATCTGAAGGATGGCCCCCTCCCGGCCGGAGGAGCCGCCCACCAGATGCGTAATAATGGTGGAAAGGAAGACCAGCGGCGCGGTACGCAGGCGCAGGGGCTGGTCCTCCCGCACGGCCACCAGCACGAAGTTGGTGCCCCGGTCCCGTTCCATCCCGCAGGCCCGGTAGAGCAGCACGATGGCCGCGCCCCCGGCGGGCAGCAGAACGATGAGCCAGTGGTGGGCCTGCCGCAGGGTGGTGGCCCAGTGAAAGCAGAAATAAAAGGCGGTGCTCACGCCGCCCACCACGATGCCGATGACGCAGGCAAAGACCACCCACTTGAGGAAGACCCCCGGCTCGTCCAGCCATCTGCGCAGCGCGCCGCGGCGCGGTTTTGCTTGGTTCATATCCGCTCACTCCGTTGTCAGGATTACATATGGGGCCTGCGCGGCGGAAGCGCCGCGTTGCCGCCCGGATCCCACAGATGCCAACCCGTTCGCTGCGGAAGCCCGCAGGGCGGGAACGCAGCGTGCCGGGCAAGCGGCATAACAGCCGCATCGCGGCTATTATACCATGCATCCCAAGTTTTTTCTTCATTTATATAGATTTTTTTCGCAAACATGGTATACTGAATTTTGTATCGCATCCAATTTGTGCCGTATTTTTTAAGGAGGAATTTGTTTTGCAACCCCCGTTATGGCCGCAGCTGCTCTTACAAGTCGTACTCATCGCCCTCAACGCCTTTTTCGCCGCCACGGAAATCGCCGTCCTCTCCCTGAATGAGGCGGTGGTCCGCCGCCAGGCCGAGGAGGGCGACAAAAAGGCCGTCCGCCTGCTGGCGATCGTGGAGACGCCCACCCGCTTCCTCTCCACCATCCAGATCGGCATCACCCTGGCGGGCTTTCTGGGTTCGGCTTTCGCCGCGGACAACTTTGCCGGACGCATCACCCGCTTTTTTACCGTTCAGTACGCCCTGCCCGACGCCGCCGCCGGGGCGGTCCACACCCTGTCGGTCATCCTCATCACCGTGATCCTCTCCTTCTTTACCCTGGTCTTCGGGGAGCTGGTGCCCAAGCGCATCGCCATGAAGAAGAGCGAGCCGGTGGCCCGCTTTGCCTGCGGTGTGGTAAGCGCGCTGTCGGTGGCCATGCGCCCGCTCATCTGGCTTTTGACCGTCTCCACCAACGGCGTGCTCCGTCTGGTACATATCGACCCCAACGAGGAGGGCGATGAGGTATCGGAAGAGGGCATCCGCATGATGGTGGATATCGGCGAGGAGCAGGGCGCCATTGAGTCCGGCGAAAAAGAAATGATCGAGAATATTTTTGAGTTCAACAACACCACCGCCGAGGACGTAATGGTCCACCGCACCGATATGGTGATGCTCTGGGCGGAGGACACGGCGGAGGAGATCGAGCAGACCATCGAGGACTCCGGCCTGTCCCGGTTCCCGGTGTACGAGGAGGACGCCGACGATATCATCGGCATCCTCAACACCCGGGATTGGCTGCTCAACGCCCGCAAACCCGCCCCCAAACCCCTTCGCCAGCTGCTGCGCCCGGCCTATTTCGTGCCCGAGTCGGTGCGGGCCGACATTCTGTTCCGCGACATGCAGAGCAAGAAGGTGCACCTGTCCATCGTGGTGGACGAGTATGGCGGCACCTCGGGTCTGGTGACCATGGAGGACCTGCTGGAGGAGATCGTGGGCAATATCTACGACGAGTTCGACCCGTTGGAGGACCAGGAGATCGTGCCTCTGGGCGACAATCTGTGGCGGATCGCCGGCGGGGCCGATCTGGACGACGTAGCCCGGGCGCTGGATGTGGAGTTCCCTGAGGACGAGGATACCGAGACCCTGGGCGGTCTGGTCTTTGCCCAGCTTTCCGTCATTCCCGAGGACGGCAGCCACCCGGAGGTGGATGCCTGCGGTCTGCACATCAAGGTAGAGGAACTCACCGACCGCCGGGTGGAGTGGGCCCTGGTATCCAAGCTGCCCCCCACGGAAGCGGAAGACGACGACTGACGCCGTGTCTTCGGCGCGGCGATCGGCTCCAAAGGCCCGGCCCGCTGCGCGCGGTCAAACGCTGTTCCGGCGCTTGACCGGAGTTGGACCGGATGGGAACGGATGCAAACCCGTGCGCGGCTCAAACGGAGCCGCGCACGGGTTTTCTCGTTCCAGCCGCCCGCCGTCTTCCTATGCGCGTCCGGTCTCACGGCCCAGCAGCGCCCTGGCGCGGGCGAGCAGCTTGGTATACACCCCGTCCATCTGCCACTCCCGGGTGTATTCCAGCAGACGCTCCGCCGGGAGCCAGCCCACCCGGGTATTCTCCCCCTCCCGGGCCCGGAGCGGATCGGTTTCATCGGCCACCAGAAGATAGGAGACGTTCAGATGCTGGTGGGCGCATACATACCGCCCCCCCTTCACGTGGCCCCAGACGGGCAGGATATCCACCGAGGCGATCTGTGCGGACAGGGGCCGGACATGCTCCGCGCCGGTCTCCTCCCGCGCCTCCCGCAGGGCCACTGCCAGCAGGTCGGCTTCCCCGTCGGCATGGCCGCCGGTCCAGGCCCACACCCGGTAGAGGTTATGGTGGGCCATCAGCACTTTGGAGGCGTCGGCGTTGACCACGAAACCCGAGCTGGTCATGTGGGCGATCGCGTTGTCCCGGGTGAGGATATTGTCGGGAAAACGGCGGATATACTCCAGGATCATCCGCCGGTCCGCGTCCTCCTGCTCGTTTTGGGGCGAATAGGCCCGCAGCGCGTCGGCATACATACTAAGGCCTCCTGCGATAGGTCACATAGCGGAAGACGAGCCCCTCGTGCTCCAGCGGAGCCTCCGCCCCGGCCACGTACCAGTCCGCCCGCCGGTCCAGGTCGGGGAAAAAGGAGTCGGCGGGCCAGGCGGCGTCGATCCTGGTCACATAGGCGGTGTCGCAGGCGTCCAGCAGGGCGCGGTATACGCTCTCCCCGCCGATGACGAAGGCATCCGCCGGGGCGGCCCTGCGCAGGGCGTCCAGGTCCTGAAAGACCTCCGCCCCCTCGATCTCCAGTCCCGCCTGCCGGGAGAGCACCAAGTTCCGGCGCCCCTTCAGAGGCCGTGCGCCGGGAAAGGTGGCCAGGGTCTTCCGGCCGAAAATCACCGTGTGTCCGGTGGTCAGGGCCTGGAAGCGCTTGAGGTCGGCCGGGAGATAGCACAGCTGATCCCCGTCCTTTCCAATGGCCCAGTTCCGGTCCGCCGCCACGATCAGATTCATGCGCCCGCCCCCTTACACCGCCACCGGGATGGGCGTATCCAGCGGATGGAACTGATAGCCCTCCAGCTTTACGCTGGCGGGGGTAAAGCGGTAAAAGTCCTCCACCGCCGGATCCAGCCGCAGCCGGGGAGCCGGGTAAGGCTTGCGGGCAATGATCTCCTCCACCACCGGCACGTGCCGGTCATAGATATGCGCGTCCGCGATCACATGGACCAGCTCCCCCGGTACCAGGCCGGAGACCTGGGCCAGCATGTGCACCAGGGCGGCGTACTGCATCACGTTCCAGCCGTTGGCGGTGAGCATATCCTGGCTGCGCTGGTTCAGGATGGCGTTGAGGGTCCTGCCCGAGACATTGAAGGTCATGGAATAGGCGCAGGGGTACAGGGCCATCTCGTGCAGGTCGTGGTGGTTGTAGAGATTGGTCAGGATACGCCGGGAGGCAGGGTTATGCTTCAGGTCGTAGAGCACCCGGTCCACCTGGTCGAACTCCCCCTCGGGGTAGCGGTGCTTCACCCCCAGTTGGTAGCCGTAGGCCTTTCCGATACAGCCGCTCCCGTCGGCCCAGGCGTCCCAGATGTGGCTGTTCAAATCATGGACATTGTTGGATTTTTTCTGCCAGATCCACAAAAGCTCGTCCACCGCGCTTTTGAACGCCATGCGGCGGATGGTCTGGACCGGGAACTCCTCCCGCAGGTCGTAGCGGTTGACGATGCCGAAGCGCTTCACGGTATGGGCGGGGGCGCCATCCTCCCACCGGGGGCGCACCTCCAGATCGGTATCCCAAACGCCGTGGCTCAGGATCTCCTTGCAGTTTTGGATGAACAGCTCGTCTGCGCGGCTCATGTACATTCCTCCCGGGTTTCCTTGATTGGGTCATCCCATGGCATTACACGGCATACGCCCGCCGGAAGTCCGGCAGGCGTACTGCCCCGGATTCACCGAGGGTATCATAACACAAAAAATTGCAATTGGGTAGGGGTCGTGATAGGATAGAATCAATTGAGCTTCATCTGCTTGGGAGGCAACGCCATGAAGGATCATCCGGAAGAAAAACGCGGCCGCAGGTGGCTGGCGGCCCTGCTGCTTCTGAACCTGCTTTTGACCGCGCTGGAACGGACGCTGCCCGTCTGGCCGTACCGGAGCGGCCCTGTGCTCCTGCTTGCGGCCGCCGGACTGCTGCCCACGGCGGTGGTGCTCTGGGGACTGCTCCGGGGCAGCTGGCCCGCCCTGGCGGTGTTCTGTATCGGCGCGGTCCGGGGCGTGGGCGATCTGGTGGGGCTGCTCCAATTCGGCGGCGTTTCCGCCCTCGACCGGGCGACCGCTTTGACGCTGGTCGTCCTGCTCTCCCGCATCACGGTTCTGCTGGCCCTTTTCCGGCAGGACGACGTCAGCCGCTACTGGGAGCGGCGCCGCCTGCGCCGCCGCCGCGGGGACCTGGTCCTGGAGGCCGTTCTGTTTTTGTCGGCCCTTGTCCTGCCCCTCCTGCTGGGGGCGCTGCTGCAAGGCGCGTTTTCCTCCGGAAACCTTTGACGCTGCGGGAAAAAGGGCTTGTCAAGGGGCAAAAAAGGTGATATAATAAAACTACATTTTAATGTATGAAATTTACAGCGTGTAAACGACAGGAGGATGCTTCCCGGATGAACATTGTTTTGCTGGAATCCCTGGGCGTGCCGGACCAGATCCTGAACGCCTGCGCCAAGCCCCTGGTGGATGCGGGGCACACGTTCCAGGCCTACCCCAAGGACACCGATCCCCAGGTGCAGATCGAGCGCGCCAAGGCCGCCGACGTGATCATGATCGCCAATATGCCGCTGAAGGGCGAGGTCATTTCCGCCTGCCCGGAGCTGAAGTTCATCGACGTGGCCTTCACCGGCGTGGACCACGTGGACCTGGACGCCTGCCGCGCCAAGGGCGTGAAGGTATCCAACGCCGCCGGCTATTCCAACCAGGCCGTTGCGGAGCTGGTGATCTGCATGGCCCTCTCTCTGCTGCGCAACGTTCCCCAGGTGGAGGCGCGCTGCCGCGCCGGGCAGACCAAGGACGGCCTGGTGGGCTGCGAGCTGCAGGGCAAGACGGTGGGCATCGTGGGCGTAGGGGCCATCGGCCGGCGTACGGCGGAATTGTTCCACGCCTTTGGCTGCAGGGTGCTGGGCAATAAGCGGCACGTCAAGGGGGACGAGCCCTCCTTCATCCAGTTCGTCTCCCTGGACGAACTGCTGGCGCAGTCGGACCTCGTCTCCCTCCACTGTCCGCTGAACGAATCCTCCAAGGGCCTGATCGGCAAGGAGAACATCGCCAAAATGAAGCAGGGCGCGCTGCTCATCAATGCCGCCCGGGGCCCGGTGGTGGACTCCCAGGCCCTGGCCGACGCGCTGAACAGCGGCTATCTGGGCGGCGCCGGGATCGACGTGTTCGAAGTGGAGCCTCCTCTGTCCGCCGACCACCCCCTGCTCCACAGCAAGAACACCATCGTTACCCCCCACGTGGCCTTCGCCTCCGCCGAATCCATGGAGGAGCGCTGCAAGATCGTATTCGACTCGCTCCAGCAGTGGATCGCGGGCCGTCAAATCAACGTGATCCTGTAACAAAACCCCCGCCCACGCAATTGCGTGGGCGGGGGTTTTCGCTGCCGTTCACATGGCGTCATAGGCCAGGGCCTTGGAGATTTGGGCCGCCGTCCCCGTGACCACGGGGGCTACCTCCCGGATATGCTCCATCGTCATCCGGGAGATGGGCCCGGAAATGCTGATCCCGGCCACGATCCGGCCGGTATAATCCCGAACGGGCGCGGCCACGCAGCGGGCCCCCAGTTCGCACTCCTCATCATCCAGGGCATAGCCCTGGCCGCGGATCTCCTCCAGCTTAGCCGCCAGGGCCTGTTTGGTGACCAGGGTATTGGGGGTCAGTGCAGGCAGTCCCTTGGCGGCTATGTATTCGTCCAGCTGCTCCTCGCTGTAATTCAGCAGCAGCAGCTTGCCGATGCCGGTGGAGTGCATGGGCGCCCGTTTTCCGATCCGCTGCATGATCTTGAGCATACTGTCCGGGCCGTCCACCACATCGGTATAGACCACTTCCATGTCCTCCTCGATGGCCAGACAGGAGGCCTCGCGGCACTCCCGGGACAGCTCCGCCAGCAGGGGATGCACGATATCCCGCAGGCTCACCTGCTCACAGACCCGGCTGCCGATCTGTGCGAATTTCAGCGACAGGGAATAGCGCAGGCTGTGGGGATCCTGGTTCACGTAGCCGTACACCAGCAGCGTATTGAGCATCCGCAGGACCGTGCTGGCCGGCATGCCGCATCCGGCCGCCACATCCTGCAGGCGCATGGGCTGCCGCTCATGCGCCATGATCTCGATGATCTGGAGCACCTTTTCCACTGATTGATTGAGTTTTGACAATTTGGCCGTCATGTTCCCTCTACACCCTTCACTTCATTTCATTACGTAAAACTTTAGCACAATTTTTCCAAGCACGCAAGTGTAAAGGAACTCTTGGGGCAGAAATAAATCCGCTCAGCTTCTCCGGAGGCGCCCATAGGTGCGTATTTCATCCCGCAGGATGGCCGGATCCAGTTTCAGCTTCATAGGATACAAATCCCACAGCAGCAGATTGTTCCTGCCGCCCAACGTGTCGATGTAATAACGCACCACCGCGCGGGCCTCCTCCTCCGTACAGAAGTCAAATTTCTGCATATCCATGTTGGAGGAGAAGCCCAGCCGGTCCCCGTACTGCGCATAGAGCGCGGGCAGGTCACAGCAGGGCATCACCGAATCCCAGGTATCCGCGCCGAGCGCTGCGAAGCGCCCCACCAGCGGGTCCACCTTTCCGCAGGAGTGGAAGACGAACACCTTGCCCCGCGCATGCACATAGTCCGCGATCCGTTTCAGAGAAGGCAGGAAGAAGGCATCAAAGATCTCCGGGGAAAAGAACAGGCTGGTCTGGGTACCATAATCGTCCCGGTAATCCACGATATCCGGATCATACAGGTCGATCAGCCTTTCCATGAGCTTCAGACGGAAATCGGTCAGCGCCCCGATCAGCTCCAGCGTTGCCTCCGGGTCGTCATAGAAGGAGGTCGCGCCATATTCAAATCCCAGCAGGGAGTGCAGGCGCTCAAACAGGCCCTGAGACAGGGAAAGCCACAGCGCCTTGCTTTCCCGCTCCAGTCCGGGCAGGAGCCGTTCGGCCTCCGTCTTCCAGTCGATGGCGTCCAGGTCCGGAAATACCACCCGCTCCTTCCACTCCGATATGTCCTCGAACAGCGGCTCGTTCAGCGGGGAAAAATCCCGCCAGCGCACGCCGAACCAGTCCAGCCCCTCCTTTACCTTGTCCCGGGACTGGGGTACTGTGAAAAAGCGCACGCTGTCTGTAATGTTGGCGATCCACTCCGCCTTCCCGTCGTGCCGGAGTGCATGCAGGACATTTTCCTTTTCCGTCATTGCTGACCACGCTCCCTTCGTTATACATGGCGGCAGGGGCAGGGGCCGCTTCGGTCCCTGCCCCTGCCGGTGCTCAGTACTTTCGCTTCAGGTCGATCTCGTTGAACAGAGGCTCGCCCTGTTCAAAATGCTTCAGGTTCTCGCAGAACTGCTCCATGGCCCGGTCCATATAGAGGGTGCTGTCCGCCGCACAGTGGGGCGTAAGGATCACCTGTTCCATGTCCCACAGGGGGCTGTCCGCAGGCAGCGGCTCCGGATCCACGGCGTCCAGGGCGGCGCCGCCGATGATGCCCTTCTGGAGCGCTTCTACCAGCGCTTCGGTATCCACCACAGGCCCGCGTGCAATGTTGATGAGCACGCCGGTGGGTTTCATTTTGGCCAGCTGCGCCGCGCCGATCATGCCCCGTGTGGCGTCGGTCAGGGGCGTGAGGATCACCACGAAGTCGGAGGCGGCCAGCACCGTGTCCAGTTCCGTGTTGGGGTAGACCCGGTCATAGTGCTCCAGGGGCGTAACGGTACGCTTGACGCCCAGTACCGTCATATCCATGCTCTTGCAGAGCCGGGCCACCTCGCCGGCGATGGCGCCCGCGCCGATGATGCCCACGGTCAGGCCGGTGGGTTCCATAAAGGTGACGGTGGTCTTGTCCCACACATGCTCGCGCTGTTGGCGCAGCATGGTTGGGAAATGCCGCAGAAATGAGATGATGTACCCCATGGTGGTCACGCCCATGGTCTTGCCGTGAATGCCCTTGGCGTTGGTCAGACGCACCGGCAGATCGGAGATGGGACCGTCCATGATGGGGTTGACGCCGGCGGAAAAGGAGTTGATCCATTTCAGCCGTTTGGAAGATGCGCACCATGCCTCAGGCATCCTGCCGCTTCCGCCCCAGAGGAAAAGGACCTCGGCGTCCACGCCGTCGGCCAAAGCCTCCTCCTCGGTCTGGTAGTAGTACACCTTGCCGGAGCAGGCGGCCTGGACCGCATCCAGATGCCGCCGCTCCACCTTCATGGGGATGTCGGGCCGGTGCCCGAAGAGGATCAATACGTCTGCCATCGTTTTCTTCTCCTTATACGACAAACATGGTCAGGGGTTCCACATACACCAGCAGGAACAGGATGGCGATCATCAAAAGTACGAAGGGGAATATCTTTTTGACCAGATTCGTCATACTGACCTTCGCCACGTCCATCGCGGTGAACAGGCAGGTGCCGAAGGGCGGGGTCACAAAGCCGATGCACACCGCCACGCACATGCAGATGCCGAAATGGAGGGCGTTGATGCCCACGGCATTGCAGATGGGCAGGAAAATGGGGATGGTGATCAGCATGATGGGAGTGGCGTCCATGAGGCAGCCCATCACCAGCAGCACCGCGATCATGATGAAGTACAGCACGGCGCGGCTGTCGGAGATGCTCATGAGCACGTCCAGGATGATCTGGGGCACGCGGGCGTAGGAGATGACCCAGGCGAACAGTCCGGCGGCAGCCACGATGTACATGACCTTGGCGGTACTCTTGGCGGAGCCCAGCAGCACCTTGCCGATATCGCGGATCTTCAGTTCCCGGTAGACAAAGATGCCGATGATAAAGGAATAGATGACCGCGATGACCGACGCCTCGGTGGGGGTGCAGAAACCGGAGAAAATGGCGCCCAGGATGATGACGGGAGAACCCAGGGCGGGGATCGCGCCCACCACCGTCTTGAATACCTTACTCCCCGTGAGCTTTTCGCCCTCCCCCATGTTCAGGCAGGCGGTCTTGGACAGGCCCTTATAGCCGCGCTTCTTGCAGTAGAAGAAGCTCAGCACGCACAGGCCGAGCGCCAGGATGAGGCCGGCGGGGATGCCCATCAGGTACAGCGAGGAAATGGACGTATTGGTGTTGGCCGCATAGATGATCATGGCGGTGCTGGGCGGGATGATGGGGCCCAGTACGGAGCCGGCCGCCACGATGGCGGCGGAGAAGGACCGGTCATAGCCGGCTTCGTCCATGAAGGGGATCATAATGGCGCCCACGGTGACGCAGCAGGCCATGGCGGAACCGGTCATGGCGGCAAACAGGGCGCAGACAATGATGGTTACGTAGGCCAGGCCGCCGGTAATGTTGCCCACCACCAGGTTGGCCACCCGTACCAGGCGCTTTGCAATCCCGCCTTTGGCCATCAGGTCGCCGGCCAGAATGAAGAATGGGATGCACATGAGGGCCACCACATCCACACCGGCAAACATCCGCTGGATAACAGTGGAGGTGGGAATGCCCTCCAGGATAATAAAGATGACTGAGGACAGGCCCAGCGTGGTGGCCACCGGCACGCCGATGACCAGCAGGACCACGGCCAGAATAAAGAACAGCGCGACAGAGTTCATGCCTGCTCCCCTCCCTTCTCAGGCTGTTTGGCAAAGACCAGGATCAGGCGGAACAGATAGGCCACTACCATCAGTATGGTGACCACGGGGAAGATCCCGTAAACGATCCCCATGTTGATATCCATGTTGGAGGAGACGGCCTTGGAGGCCAGAGCCACCTGGGGGAAGCTGTAGTAGGCCAGCATCACGGAAAAGATCAGCCCCACAATGTCTTGCAGAACCAGCACGATCTTCTTCCCCAGACCGTGCACCAGGTCCTCGATGACGGTAACCTTGATATGTTCGTCATTGAAGATGATCTCAGTGGCGCCGATAAAGACCATCCAGATCATGCAGTACCGGGCGGATTCCTCCGACCAGACGAAGCTCTTGTGGAAGATGTATCGGGCTCCTACTTGGATGCCCAGGGACACGACCATCCAGATGAACAGGACGACCATGACGACCCTCATGATCTTGGTCAGCACATCACTGACCTTTTGCAGCGTGGAAACCATGCACGCGCTCCTTTCTCGACCTTTGGCTTAAGCAAGCGCCGGATCGTCCTGCACGGCAGGGATCCTCGGCGCTTCCTAAAAAATTGGGACAGGCGCGACGCAACCGACGCGCGCCTGTCCCAAGGCTGAACAATCTCTCTTTTTCTTCGGATCAGCCGGCCAGAGCCTGGATCTGCTCCACATAGGAGCCGGCGGAGTGGTTGGCGGTGAAGTCCTCATACAGGGGCTGCACCGCGTCAATGAAGGACTGCTTGTCCACGTCTTTGGTGACGACGGCGCCCTCGGACTCCATGGTGGCCAGCAGCTCGTCGTTCTCCACGCGCAGGGCCTCGGTCCGCTCGGCGGCGGCCTCCTGGGCGGCGGCAAGGATGTCGGCCTGCAGGTCGGCGCTCAGCCCCTCGAACAGGGCGTTATTGATGGTCAGGCCGTTGAAGTGGACGGCGTGCTCGGTGATGGAGATATACTTGGCAAACTCATAGTAGCGGTCGGCGTACTGCACGTTGTGCACGTTGTCGCAGCCGTCGATGGTGCCCTGCTGCAGGGCGGTCAGCACCTCGGGCCCGGCGATGATCTGGGGATTGGCGCCCCAGGCCTCATACTGAGCGCGGTAGATGGGGCTGTCGGTGACGCGGATCTTGGTGCCGGCGATGTCGGCAGGAGTCTTGACGGGGCCGGTGCACATATCCATGTTGCGGAAGCCCACGGCCTGCATGCACAGCATGCGCGCGCCGGTGGAGGTCAGGCTGTCCAGCAGCTGCTGGCAGATGTCAGAGGCCAGGAAGGCGTTGATGTGATCGTAATCCTGGAACAGGTAAGGCAGATCCAGCACCTGGAAGATTTCATCGTAGTTGGAGATAATGGGCGTGTTGTTCACGGCCATATCCAGAGTGCCGGCGATCACGCTCTCAAAGGACTCACGGTCGTTGCCCAGCACGCCGCCGCCATAGATGACCACGTCCACAGCGCCGCCGGTCTTCTCTTCGACGATGCGCTCAAAGGCGATGGCCAGCTGGGCCAGCTGGTTGGTGTCGTTGCCGGCAAAGTGGGAAAGCTTCAGCTCCAGCGGGTTTTCAGCGGAGTAGTCGCCGTAGTCCTTGTCGCCGGTGGAAGGAGCGGTGGTCTCGGGCGCGGCGGTCTCAGGCGCGCTTGTCTCGGGCGCAGTGGTGGAGGGCGTGTTGCCGGTGCCGGCGCCGTTGCCGCAGGCCGCCAGGGCGAGGGCCATAACCAGCGCCAGGATCAATGCCAGGATGCGGTTCGTCCTTTTCATTTTGTTGTTCCCCCTTAAATTTTACCAAATGAAACTAAGTTTCATTTGCTGTGGCTATTATATCGCTTTCGTCCCTTTTTTGTCAAGGCGGGCGGATAAAATTGCCACCGGCATTTCTCCTAAAATCTAAGTCGATTTTTTGTAGTAAACTCCAATTTCTATAAGTGAAACGCCGGTGGCTCTGTCACAGTTGTTACTTACGCTTGGCTTCCTTGGCCTGGATGGCCTCATAGCGCTCGATGGTCTCGCAGGCGGACACATACACAGGGGTATCCACCATGCCGCCGTCCATGGATACGGAGGCCAGGCCCTTGGCCAGGCCCTCTTCCTCAAAGAATTTCTTCACCTTGCGGGCATGGGCGACCGCCTCGTCAGTGGGGCTGTACAGACGGTGGGCAACAGGGATCTGGCTGGGATGGATGATCATGCGGCCCTCGTAGCCCATATCGATGCCGTCCAGGGTATTCTGCTCAAAGTCGGCCATGTTGGAGAAGTCGGCAAAGGGGGCGTCCAGGGCGGTCAGGCCGGCGCTGCGGGCGGCGATGGCCACGATGGAGCGGGCCACCTTCTGCTCGGCGGCCAGGTTGGTGCGCTTGATGCGCATGTCGGCGCAGTAATCCACGGCGCCGAAGAAGGCGGAGACCAGGCGCTTGGAGGCGGTGCAGATCTCATAGGCGTTCATGATGCCGGAGGCGGTCTCCAGCAGCACGCTCATCTTCACGCTGCCCTCGGGCATGCCGTAGCGGTACTCCATCTCGCTGATCTTCCAGTCCAGCCGCTTCACGTCGTCGGCATTGCGGGTCTTGGGCAGGGTGATGCCGTTCAGGCCGGGACGCACAACGGCCTCCAGGTCGTCGTTGGTCCACTCGGTGTGCCAGCCGTTGATGCGGACATACACCTCGCTGCCGCCCTCGGCAGCCATCTTCAGGCTCTCCGCGGTCATCTTGCGGGCGTTTGCCTTCTCCTGAGGGGGCACCGCATCCTCGATATCAAAGGTCACGATATCCGCGCCGGAGGTGGGGGCCTTTGCGATGAAGCGGGGGTTGTTGCCGGGGATGTACAGGCTGGTACGCATGACGTCGTTCAACATGGTAATTTCCTCCTAAAAAATATTATTTTGTATAGTGAAATCAGATCCGCAAAAAAAGAGGCCGCCGGGAGCGCCGCTATTTGGGCTGCCGCACCACGTCGATCACCGTGCCGTCCCGGTACTCCACCACCCCGATGATCCGGTCGGTGAATTCCTGGGGCGCCGGCGTCCCGGTCAGGTGCTCCCCGATGCGCCGGAGCGTATGGATGTCCACCAGGGGCAGTCCGCTGTCCCTGAGCCGCTCCAGCAGATCCGTCCGCCTGGGGTTGACGGCCACGCCGTACTCGGTGACCAGCACATCCACGGTCTCTCCGGGGGTGGTGATGGTGGTCACCCGGTCCCGGACCACGCACAGGCGGCCCTTGAGGAGATTGGTGACGATGATGGTGAGCTTGGCGCCCGCCGCGCAGTCGTTATGGCCGCCGGAGGCGCCCAGGATCACGCCGTCGGAGCCGGTGATCACGTTGACATTGAAGTCGGTATCGATCTCGGTGGCGCCCAGGATCATGACATCCAGGTTATTGACGATGCAGCCCTTGGTGTGGGGGTTGCCGTACAGGGAGGCGCTCATGGCCATATGGCGGGGATCCTCCGCCGCAGACCGGATGGCGTCCAGGTCGAAGCACTGTACATCGAACAGGGCGCGGAACAGGCCCTCCTGAAGCATCTTGACAAAGTAGGAATGGATCCCGCCGGAGCCGAATGCGCCCACCACGCCCTTCTCCTTCATATACTCCCGCACCTCGGCGGCCACGGCCAGGGAGGTCCCGCCCGCGCCGGTCTGGAAGGTCATGCCGTCCTTGATATAGCCCGCCTGGTCGATGAGCCGGGCGGCGTCGCGGGCGATGCGCAGGTTTACCGGGTCGGTGGTGATTTTGGTGGTACCGGAGACAATGCCGTTGGGATCGCCGATGGAGTCCACTTTTACCACGTAATCCACCAGGTTCTGGCCGATCTCGATGGGGCAGGCGGGGTAGGGCACCAGGTTGTCGGTGACCGCCACCACGGTATCGGCAAACTCCGCGTCGGCATAGGCATAGGAAAGATAGCCGCAGGCGGAGGGGCCGTGGGTCCCGTTCAGGTTGCCCATCTCGTCGCAGGTCGGCGCGGCGATAAAGGCCACGTCCACATGCATCTCGCCGCTCTCAACGGCACGGGGCCGGCCGCCGTGGCTGCGGAGGATGGCGGGCTTGCGCAGCTTGCCCTGCGAAATGGCCCGGGCCACCGGGCCGGGGTTGAAGGTATTGACGGAGATCTGGGTGATGACCCCGGACTCGATCAGCGGCACCAGAGGTTCATGGCAGGCAAAGATGCCGGAGGCCGCCAGGTGGATGTCCTGGAAGCCCATGTCCGCAATGGTCTGCATGACCAGATTGGTCACCTTGTCCCCATTGCGCAGGTGATGGTGGAAGGAGACCGTCATGCCGTCCTTCAAGCCGGAGCGCCGGATGGCCTCCTGCAGGGCGACCACCTTCTGCTCTCCGGGCGTCCGGGATTTGACCCGGGCGCCGGTGCGCCGGCGCTCGCCCACGTGGGCAAAGGCGCCGCTGAAATGCTCCACCCGCCCGTAATACTCGATGTAGTCGGGGACCGCCCGATCCGGCGCAGTCCGCCCGGGCGCCGGCACATCGTCGGCACGCGGGAACGAACGCGGCGGTACGCGCCCCAGCTCCGGCGCGCCGCCCGGTTGGGCGGGCGCGCGGCGGAGAAAGACCTCCATCCCGCTGTAATCCAGAAATGCGAGGGCCTCCTCGGTCAAAAGCTCCGCGGCGTCCCGCTCTGCCTCGTCCACACTCTCCCAGAGATCGATGACCACTTCCCGCTCCCCCCGCAGGGGGGCGTTGATGAGGGCCTTGGGGTCGTTGCCGCAGATGGTAAACCGTTGGCTCACGACGCAGTCCCCCCCTTCGCACGGCGCAGGGCGCAGCGTACCCGGGCCCGGATCGCAAAATCCAGCGCGCCGCCGCCGTCCCTGACCTCGATCCGGGCGGCGTCGACCCCCTCGTCGGCCGCCGCCTGGCGCACCGCACGCTCGATCTGGGCGCCGAATTGCTTTGCAATGATAGGCTTTGCCAGGAGCTTGACCGTCAGTTCTTCGGCAGGCGACACCGTGACCAGCACGTCGCTCTTGTTCTCGCTGCCCGCCTGGGCGCTGGTATTCAGCTTCATAGGCGCCTCCCTTTTTAGATGCGGGCCACGCCGCTGTCGCGGGCGGCCCGGGCCACGGCGGCGGCCACCGTCCTGCCCACCCGGGG
>CDZT01031933.1_pt1 | contig 44935 bp, 39 predicted proteins | sample 557531 | NCBI WGS metagenome assembly CDZT01 (sample SAMEA3182066, study PRJEB8094) | gut metagenome | biome: human; feature: gut; material: Stool; isolation source: human stools | place: Canada | collected 2013-03-05
TCGATCTCATCGATGAACACGATGCAGGGGGCCTTTTCCTTGGCCTGCCGGAACAGGTCGCGCACCTTGGATGCGCCCATGCCCACGAACATCTCCACGAATTCAGAGCCGGAAATGGAGAAGAACGGCACGTTGGATTCGCCTGCCACGGCCTTAGCCAGCATGGTCTTGCCGGTGCCCGGAGGGCCCACCAGCAGAATGCCCTTGGGCATGGATGCGCCAATGCTCTCGTACTTGCCGGGGTCGTGCAGGTAATCCACGATCTCCTGCAGGTTTTCCTTAGCTTCATCCTCACCGGCAACATCCGCAAAGCGGATGCCGTGGGTGGACTGCACATAGACCTTGGCATTGGATTTGCCCACGCCGCCGAACATCATGGACCCCGGGCCGCCGCCGGCCTTTTCCATCAGCTTTTTGTTCATCTGGTTGCCGATGAAGCTGAACAACAGGATGGGCAGCAGGAACCAGATCAGGAAATTGAGCATCGGCGACCCCTGCTCCACGATCTCGCTGGAAAACTGTGCTCCGGCATCATACAGGCGCTGGGTAAGCTCCGGGTCGTTCATCAGGCCGGTCTTGTAGACCTGCTTTTCCTCTTTATCGGTAAAAATGATCTGGTTGGATTCGATATCCACACGGCCGATGTTCTTTTCCTCGGTCATGGTCATAAAGGTACCGTAGTCCACTTCCTCCACCTGACGCTCGCTCATCCACGGCAGCAGCACAAGGTTGAGCAGCAGCAGGACCGCCAGCACAATGGCGTAGTAGATCGCCAGCGGCTTTTTGGAAGGTTTGACTTCTTTCATGTGGCAATTCCTCCTTTGGTTCCTGATGCAAGTAGTATAGCACAGTAAAACCGGGCGCAACAGCAATTCGAGCACAACTTTCCAAAAACTTAGCAGTTTGTTAACAAAGGTTCCCTCTGCATACAAAAAGAGAGCAGCCGAAGCCGCTCTCTTTGGTTTAGTATAGGTTTACTGTTTGGGGAACGCCTTGTTCCAGACCTCAATGACCTTGAGCTTGGGGGTCCAGCCTTCCGGCTTGAAGGTTTCTGCGGTCTTGGCTTCCATGATGCCCTGTTCCACGCACCACTGGGCTGCCTTGGCGGTGTCGGCATCTGCCACATCCGCAAAAGCCGGGGTGTTCACAGGTTCAGGTCTGCCTGCGGTGTTCCACACCAGCAGTGCCAGCTGGCCGCGGTTTGCGGGGATCTCTGCGCCCTCGGGCAGGATGTTGTGCAGGATCACCCGGGTAGCGATCTCGTAGCCGCCCCAGACTGCTGCGCCGCCAACAATAACAGCTGCAACTGCGCCGGAACCGCTGCCGGTAAAGTCGTCATCGTCGGGCACGACAGGGGGAGTGCCCACAGCGGTAATGGAGATGTACGATGCATCAACGGTTTCAGAGAATGTTCCGCCTTCTTCCTTTGTTGCAACAGGTTCTTTACTTGCAGCATCTTCGGCATTTTCACCGGCCTTGATCTCATAAGGTTTGGTACTGGGGTCCGGGGTGTATTTCAGCACACCGCTGACAGCATTGCCGCTGCCCGTGTTTTCCAGCACCACAGGGCCGGAGCAGATAATTTCAGCATCACCGCCAATGGTTGCTCCATCGTCGCGATTGCCAGAGATGGTCACGTCTGTTGCGCCCTTGATAATCAAGTTGCCCGCATGGAGTGCCGCTGCAGTATCACTGGTGATTTCCACCTTACCACTGCATTCGATTTTCGTCATGATTGTAGAATCATGACGCTCATCCCAGATGGCACGTCCAGCCGCCTTAATCTTTACGTCTTTAGCATCTTTAACCACAATCGGATCCCAGATTGCCATGCCATTGCTGCTTACGATTTCGACATTTCCATTGCCGCTGCAGGTGATGTCAGCTCTGCCGTAAATCGCATACGAACGATTTCCTTCAGTGCCCACATTTTTAATCGTGACACTCCTGGCACTGTTCACAGCCAAGTTTGTTGCGATATTAGTGCCTATCACATTGCCTGTTCCGGTATTTTCCATCAGGATGTCACCGGCGCAGGAAATAGTAGTTTTGCCATCAATGAGAGCGCTGGAAGATGTACCCGTTACTTCCACATCCTGTGCGCCGGTAACGGTCAGGCTGCCATTTACCACAGCACCGTTCGCATTGCTCAGTACCACATCCACCTTATCCTCGAGATCGTCAGTGATCTCGACCTTCATCTTGCCAAAGCTGCCGGTACCGGTCAGGGTGTGGGTATCCGGGTCATAGGTGAGCTTGTCGTTTCCGACTCCAAGAATGTTCCCGCAGTTTTCGCTGGTCACTTCAATGGGAGGATTATTGCCTATCGTGACTTTGATGCCGTAGTTGGTTGCTTGATCAGTGACCTTCTCCCATTTAGCGGTCAGGGTCGTGTTTTCGTTCACAGTAACAGTGATATTTTCGCTGGTCTCGCTGCTTCCCTCCCAGCCAGTGAATTTCCACCGAGAGACATTATCCGGCGCTTCGGCAACGACATACACCTTAGTGCCTTTGGCAACAGAATAAATACTAGCTTCGTTCTTGTCTGCTTCCACCGTATGGTTTTCGTCGGTATAAGCCTTGGCATTCGTCAGGGTAAGGGTGTGCTTGACAGTGGTATTTTCCGGCGTTCCGGTCTGGATGTTCAGATACTTTGCATCCACCGTTGCAGAGTAAGTCGTACCCGTCAGCGCAGTCTGAGTATTGCTGCTTTCACTTTCACCAACTGCCACACGGTAAGCACTTGTGGTATCTGCGCCGGTGAACACGACCTTGCCCACAGTGCCGCCGTTATTCTTCATGGTCAGGGTCTTGGCTTTGATCATGGTCGAATCGTAGGTTGTTCCGTAGAGCCATGCCAATCCGTTGCTGCTGCCTTCGATTTTAACGTCTCCGGCAGATTCAGCAACCCGGATGTAGCTTTCTGTGATTGCGCCGGACGGATTCGTCAGTGTAACATCGCCCTTGCTGTAAACAGAAAAATCACCCGAAATGATGAATCTGCTGTCATCGCCGGTCACTGTAACATTCTGTGCATTACCATATACCAGAACGCCTTCGGCTGTGCGGGTAGCACCGCCCGTGACCTTGCCGCTCGGGTTTTCAATCACCACATTACCATAGCAGTCAAGGCAGGCGTATCCCCTGATCGCCGCACTGCTGCTACTGTCTGTCACAATGGTAATGTTCTTGGCACCTCGGGTCTGAGACGGGAATCCGACCGTCAAAGCCGCACCTACTGCGCTATCGCCATTGCCGTCCAGCTTAATGCTATCCTCTTCAGGTTTTGTACAGGTCAGATTGACAAACGGCTTCTCACTCTCGGGAAGTGACAGCGTTCCCGTAAAAACAAAGGTACTGGTTGCCGTATCGTACTTCACATCAATTCCTTCAAACGGCTTTTTGCCGTTTTCCCAGCTGACGCTTCCATCTGCATAGTGGTTCAGCGTATACTTGACGATCGCATAATTGTCGGAATCTCCGTCGCGGACGATCAGCGAACTTACAGGAGCCACCTGTGCCGCTCCGCTGATATCCTCTGCCGCCAGTGCGCTGAGGGGGCTTGCCGCCTGCAGCAGCATACCAAAGCTCAGCAGACCGGCAAGGAGTTTTCGGGTCCATCGTTTCATAAAATGAGTGCCTCCTCTCTTTCTTTGTCTGTATCATATCATGCTTGCCCCTCCCCCGGACGATCTCCGGCACGAATCGACCGAAAAATGCGTCGAATCGACCGGTGCACAATTTTGGAAAATTCTGCCCCTTATTTTGTGAAATTGTTTCATTTTGAGAATGAGTCAGATTGCTTGACACTGCCCGCGAATCATGCTAAACTTAGTCCACTTTGAAAAAAGCACAAATGCGTTGACGGGGAAAAAACGATTTTCTTCTGCGTACAGAGAGCCGCCGGGTGGTGCAAGGCGGGTGCAGAGGGTTTCGGTTACTGGCCCCTGAGCGGCAGGGCTGAACACGCAAGTAGGCTCTGACGGATGTCCACCGTTACAAGGACAGCGATTCGCCGCAAAAAGCCGATCGTGCAAAGCGGCTGTGCCCAAAGGCGCAGCAAAGAGAGTGGTACCACGGGTGCCCTGTAGTTTGAACTTTACAGGCTCTCGTCTCTCAAGGTTTTCGCCTTGAAAGACGAGAGCCTTTTCATATGTAACTCCTTCAGTCAGCTTCCTCGGGGAGGGAGCCTCTGGCGAAACGGGAAGCTTTACCGCACTGCCAAGGGCCCCATCTCAGAGGGGGCTGTCACCGCAGGTGACTGGGGGAGTTGGGCAGGAAAAAACCTCAAAAGTGTAAATCGTTTAGGAGGACGCACATTATGATGGACGCAACCAAGTACGCTCCGGGTTACTACCCGGTACCCGCAGGCTATGACAGCTGGGTAAAGAAGGATCACATTGAAAAAGCCCCCGCATGGTGCAGTGTGGACCTGCGCGACGGCAATCAGGCCCTGATCGTGCCCATGAGTCTTGAGGAAAAGCTGGAGTTCTTCCAGATGCTGGTAAAGATCGGCTTCAAGGAGATCGAGGTGGGCTTTCCTGCCGCCAGCGACACCGAGTACGAGTTCCTGCGCACCCTGATCGAGAAGAACATGATCCCCGAGGATGTCACCGTGCAGGTGCTGACCCAGTGCCGCGACCACATCATCCGCAAGACCTTTGAGGCCGTCAAGGGCGCACCCCGCGCGGTGATCCACTTCTACAATTCCACCTCTGTGGCCCAGCGCGAGCAGGTGTTCCACAAGAGCAAGGAGGAGATCAAGCAGATCGCCACCGACGGCGCAAAGCTGGTCAAGCAGCTGAGCGAGGAGTATGAGGGCAACTTCCTGTTCGAGTACAGCCCCGAGAGCTTCACCGGCACCGAGGTGGACTACGCCGTGGATGTGTGCAACGCCGTGCTGGACATCATGCAGCCCACCCCGAACCGTCCCATGATCATCAACCTGCCCGTTACCGTGGAAATGAGCATGCCGCATGTCTACGCAAACCAGATCGAGTACTGCGACAAGCACCTGAAATACCGCGACAGCGTCATCATCTCCACCCATCCCCACAACGACCGCGGCACCGGCGTGGCCTGCGCAGAGCTGGCCGTGCTGGCGGGTGCACAGCGCGTGGAGTGCTGCCTGTTCGGCAACGGCGAGCGCACCGGCAACGTGGACGCCGTGACACTGGCCATGAACATGTACAGCCACGGCGTGGACCCCAAGCTGGACTTCTCCGATATGCCGGACATCTGCGCCACCTACGAGCGTGTGACCCGGATGCACATTTACGAGCGCACCCCCTACGCCGGTCAGCTGGTGTTTGCCGCCTTCTCCGGCAGCCATCAGGATGCCATTGCAAAGGGCATGGCCTACCGCAAGGAGCATGGCGAACACCGCTGGACCTGCCCCTACATCCCGGTGGACCCCCACGACATCGGCCGCACCTACGATGCCGATGTTATCCGCATCAACAGCCAGAGCGGCAAGGGCGGCATCGGCTTTGTGCTGGAACAGAACTTCGGCTACAATCTGCCGCCCAAAATGCGCGAGGCTCTGGGCTACAAGGTCAAGAGCGTTTCCGACCACAGCCACAAGGAGCTGAGCGCAAACGAGGTGCTGCACATCTTCGAGGATGCCTTCCTCAACCGCTGCAAGCCGCTCAACGTTCTGGAAGCCCACTTTGCACAGGTGGGCGGCATCACCGCCACCGTCACGCTGGAGCTGAACGGTCAGCGCAAGGTGGTCACCTCGGTGGGCAATGGCCGTCTGGACGCTGTGGCAAACGCCATCCAGAGCGCCACCGGCATGGAGTTCCACCTCGAGACCTACTCCGAGCACAGTCTGGACGAAGGCTCCACCTCCCGCGCTGCCTCCTACGTCGGCCTTGTCTGGGGCGATAACACCGTTACATGGGGTGCCGGTACGGATACCGATATCATCGTGGCCGGCATCAAGGCACTGGTGAGCGCCATCAATAATAAGTAAAAGCATTTTTTCGATAAAAGGAGAGTACCATCATGGGAATGACCCTGACGCAGAAAATTCTTGCCGCACATGCCGGTCTTGCCGAGGTCAAGGCAGGCCAGCTCATCAATGCAAAGCTGGACATCGTGCTGGGCAACGATATCACCACCCCCGTTGCCATCAACGAGTTTGAAAAGGCCGGTTTTGACGGTGTGTTCGACAAAGAGCACATTGCCATCGTGCTGGACCACTTTGTGCCCAACAAGGACATCAAGAGCGCCACCCAGTCCAAGCAGTGCCGCGAGTTCGCCAACAAATACGATATCCTCAACTTCTACGATGTGGGCCAGATGGGCATTGAGCACGCCCTGCTGCCGGAAAAAGGCATCGTGACCGCAGGCGACTGCGTGATCGGTGCGGACAGCCACACCTGCACCTATGGTGCACTGGGTGCCTTCTCCACCGGCGTCGGCTCCACCGATATGGCTGCCGGCATGGCCACCGGCATGGCATGGTTCAAGGTGCCCTCTGCCATCAAGTTCGTGCTCAAGGGCAAGTTCGGCCCCCGCGTCTCCGGCAAGGACCTGATCCTGCATATCATCGGCATGATCGGTGTGGACGGTGCGCTGTACAAATCCATGGAGTTCACCGGCCCGGGCGTTGCCAGCCTGACGATGGACGACCGCCTGTGCATCTGCAACATGGCCATCGAAGCCGGTGCCAAGAACGGCATCTTCCCTGTGGACGATGTGACCAAGGCTTACCTCAAGGGCCGCAGCCAGCGTGAGCCGGTGTTCTTTGAGGCCGACCCGGATGCCGAGTACGAAAAGACCATTGAGATCGATCTGGACAAGCTGGAACCCACCGTCAGCTACCCCCACCTGCCCGAGAACACCCACCTTGCCAGCGAGGGCAAGGACATCAAGATCGATCAGGTTGTGATCGGCAGCTGCACCAACGGCCGTCTGGAGGACATGGAAGCCGCCTACAATGTGCTCAAGGGCAAGCACATTGCCAAGGGCGTGCGCGGCATCATCATCCCCGCCACCATGGCCGTTTACAAGGAATGCATCCTGCGCGGCTGGACCACTGCCTTTATTGATGCAGGCTGCATCGTGTCCACCCCCACCTGCGGCCCGTGTCTCGGCGGCTACATGGGCATTCTGGCCGAGGGCGAGCGCTGCGTTTCCACCACAAACCGCAACTTTGTGGGCCGCATGGGCCATGTGAAGAGCGAGGTCTACCTTGCTTCTCCCGCCACCGCCGCCGCCAGCGCACTGACCGGCTGCATCACCGACCCCCGCACGGTCTGATCGGAAAGGAGCACAACAATGAACGCAAAAGGTTCTGTTTTCAAATACCCGGACAACGTGGATACCGATGTCATCATCCCGGCCCGCCACCTGAACACGCAGGATGCCAAAGAGCTGGCCAGCCACTGCATGGAGGACATCGACAAGGACTTCGTCAAGAAGGTGAAGGACGGCGACATCATGGTGGGCGGCTGGAACTTCGGCTGCGGCTCCTCCCGTGAGCACGCACCGCTGTGCATCAAGACCGCCGGCATCTCGGTGGTCATTGCCAAGAGCTTTGCCCGCATCTTCTACCGCAACAGCATCAACATCGGTCTTCCCATCATGGAGTGCCCGGAGGCTGTGGATGCCATCAATGCGGGCGACACCGTGAGCGTAGACTTTGACACCGGTGTCATTACCGACGAGACCAACGGCAAGGTGTTCCACGCCGAGCCCTTCCCGCCGTTCATTCAGGAGATCATCTCCGCCGGTGGACTGATGAAGTCCATCAAGGCGAAGCAGCAGTAACCCTCTCAGGCGCTTCGCGCCAGCTCTCCCAAAGGGCGAGCTTTTTGCCATCTTCCCGAATGTATTTTCTTCTAGGATAAACAACAAGCAATACCTTACCCGCCTGAAAAGCTCCCCCTTCGGGGGAGCTGGCAATGCCGCAGGCATTGACTGAGAGGGTTCAAACCGATAGAAGGAGTTTCCCAATGGAAAAAAACATTGCTGTCATCTGGGGCGACTGCTCCAGCCCGGAGATCGTCAAGCAAACCATCCGTGTGCTTGACAAGGTGGCCGAAAAGTACGGCCACACCTTCCACTACACCGACGCTGCCATGGGCGGCGAAGCCATTGACAAGTACGGCGACCCGCTGCCCCAGCACGAGCTGGACAAGTGCCTTGCTGCGGACAGCGTCCTGCTGGGTGCCGTGGGCGGCCCCAAGTGGGAGGGCCTGCCCGGTGAGCAGCGCCCGGAGAAGGGCCTGCTGCGTCTGCGTGCAGGCATGGGCCTGTACTCCAACAACCGCCCGGCCAAGATCTGGCCGCAGCTGGCTCCTGCCAGCCCCCTGAAGCCCGAGATCGTGGCACAGGGCATCGATTTCATCATCGTGCGTGAGCTGATCGGCGGCGTATACTTTGGCAATCACGAGACCCACACCCTCGCCAGCGGCGAGAAGCAGGCCATCGACTCCATGCCCTACGCGGAGCACGAGATCGAGCGCATCGGCCGCATCGGCTTTGAGACCGCACGCAAGCGCCGCAAGAAACTGTGCTGCGTGGACAAGGCAAACGTTTTGGACACCAGCCGTCTGTGGAGAAGTGTGATGCACCGCCTGCAGGCCGAATACCCGGATGTGGAATACAGCGAGATGTTCGTGGACAACTGCGCCATGCAGATCGTCAAGAACCCCGCCCAGTTCGACGTGATCGTTACCGAGAACATGTTCGGCGACATCCTGTCGGACGAGGCTTCCATGATCACCGGCTCCATCGGCATGATCCCGTCCTCCTCTCTGGGCGACGGCACCCGCGGCCTGTATGAGCCCATCCACGGCTCGGCCCCCGATATTGCGGGCAAAGACATCGTGAACCCCACCGCCTGCATCCTGTCTGCCGCCATGATGCTGCGCTACTCCTTCGGCATGGCCGAGGAGGCCGATGCCATTGAGACCGCCGTGAACAAGGTGCTGGACAAGGGCCTGCGCACCGCCGACAACATGAGCGAGGGCTGCACCTGCCTTGGCTGCACCGCCATGGGTGATGCCATTCTGGCCGAGATCTGAGTTTTTCCATAACGCACAAAGGGGAACGACAGCCGTCGTTCCCCTTTTCGTCTGCACAAAAAAGAGCAGCTGTTCCCAGCTGCCCTTCCATGATACAGTTTCTTACTTGGTGCCGTAGATGCGGTCACCTGCGTCGCCCAGACCGGGAACGATATAGCCGTTCTCGTTCAGGTGGTCATCCTCTGCACCGAGGTAGATGTCCACATCGGGGTGTGCCTCGTGCAGGGCCTTGATGCCTTCCGGAGCGGCGATCAGGCCGATGAACTTGATGCGCTTTGCGCCATGCTTCTTGATCTGGGTGATGGCGTCAATGGCGCTGCCGCCGGTAGCCAGCATCGGGTCCAGAACCAGAACATCGCGCTCTGCGATATCCTGCGGCAGCTTGCAGAAGTACTCCACAGGCTGCAGGGTCTCCTCGTCGCGGTACAGGCCGATGAAGCCCACCTTTGCAGCGGGCAGCAGGGTCAGCATACCGTCCAGCATACCCATGCCTGCGCGCAGGATGGGCACCAGAGCCAGCTTGCGGCCAGCCAGCACCTTGGTCTTTGCCATGGTGATGGGTGTTTCGATCTCCACCTCTTCCAGAGGCAGGTCACGGGTCGCTTCGTAGCACAGCAGGGTCGCGATCTCGCCAACGAGGTCACGGAACTCCTTGGTGCCGGTCTGCTTGTTGCGCAGAATGCTCAGCTTGTGCTGCAGCAGCGGATGCTCAACGATCATCGGGGTCATAAAAACACGCTCCTTATTTTAAATAGATAACTCTATCGGGTCCAAGATTACGATTTAAAACAGCTCCGCATACGCTTCGCCATGATCAGCGGTTCTCCAGTGCGGTCAGCTTGTCGATGCGGCGCTGATGGCGGCCGCCCTCAAACTCCGTATTCAGGAAGAGATCCACCAGCTGGCAGGCAAGGCCGGGGCCGACCACGCGGCCGCCCATGCACAGAGCATTGGCGTCGTTATGGCGGCGGGTATACTCGCAGCTGAAGCTGTCAGAGCAGCAGCAGGCACGAATGCCCTTGATCTTGTTTGCTGCCATGCTGATGCCCACTCCGGTGCCGCAGAACAGCAGTGCCTTGCTGCACTCGCCGCTCACAACTGCATCGCAGGCGGGCACGGCCATATCGGGGTAATCCACGCTGTCGGTGCTATGGGTGCCAAAATCGATGTATTCCAGCCCCAGCTCCTTCAGATGCGCCTTGACAGCTTCTTTCAATTCAAATCCGCCGTGGTCAGCGGCCAGTGCAATGGGTTTTGCCATGGAAATGTTCCTTTCTCTCAGTCACGCAGGGTTTTATGCCTGCTCCTTGTTTTGGGCGGCATTGGCTGCAGCTTCTGCTGCAAGGCGCTCTGCGCGCTCCCGCTCGGCCTGACTCAGGCGGTGGTAGTCCGGCAGCAGAGCCTCCGGCAGCACAGCCTTTCCGGCTTCGGCCATCTGCTTTGCCACAAGGGCCACTGCAGCAGCACGCCCGCCGCGCAGGGCCGCAGGTGCCTGCAGCACGCCCGGCACACTGCCGTATTTATTATAGCACAGAGATGCGCCATCACCAACAAAAAACAGGGGCTTTTTGCAATTTTCTACAAAATCGGCCAGATCTGCCACCGCCCGGGCATCGTCTTCCAGCAGGCGGCTGTGGGTGGCAAGGTCGAACGCGGCACTGTATACCTGCGCACGGCGGGCATCCAGTGCGCACAGCACGGTGCCCTCGCCCGTGTGGGCTGCGGCCAGTGCTTCCAGCGTGGAGACCGGTGCGCACAGCGTTTCCCGCGGGAAGGCCAGACCCTTGACCGCCGCCAGACCGATGCGCAGCCCGGTAAAACTGCCGGGGCCTGCGTTGACACCGTACAAGTCAATATCTGCACAGGTCATGCCGCACATCTTCAGGCAGGTGTCGATCATGGGCATCAGCGTTTCGCTGTGGGTCATGCCTGCGTCCAGATACACCTCGTACAGCAGGCGGTCATCCTGCAAAAGAGCCACACCAGCCGTTTTGCCCGCTGTATCCACAGCTAAGATGTTCATAGCGTTACCCCCTCAATGGTGATCCTGCGGGTATTTTCGTCCACGCGCTGGATATCCACCCGGATGGGGTTTTCCAGTGCCAGCAGGTCTGCAAAGTTCTCGCTCCACTCTGCTGCCACAATGGCCCCCTGATCCAAATAATCGTAAAAGCCTGCAGCACACAGGTCGTTCTCAGTGGAAATACGGTACAGGTCAAAGTGCGCCAGTGGCTTTGGGCCGCGGTAGTAGTTCACAATGGCAAAGGTTGGGCTGGACACCGGGTCGGTGCAGCCAAGGCCCTCGGCAAGGCCCTCGGTAAAGGCGGTCTTGCCCGCGCCCAGCCCGCCGGTGAACGCAATCAGCGAACCCGGTGCCAGCACTGCGGCCATACGGGCACCCAGCGCCACCGTCTCGGCGCGGGAGTGGGTGATATATTCTGACATGAAGCTTACCTCATTTTATAAAGCAAAAGGGACGGCAGAATGCTCTGCCGTCCTTTAGTATAATATACTTTGTGCAAAAGTGCAATGCCGTGTGTTGCTTACGCCGCCGCATCCACATCCGCTGCCGTGTAGGGGTTGGGCAGTGCAGCGCTTCGGTCTCCGCTGAGCATCGCATAGGATGCCGCCGCATGGGACCGTCTGCCGCCCTGCTCGTTGTACCAGATGATATCATCGGTGCCGTAGATGCTCTTGGCATAGTCCACGGCCTGTTCCAGCGTTTCGCCCTCGATCATCCGGTTTACAGCGGCCCACAGCATACTGCGGGAATACACCGAGTAGACATTGTTCACATAGCCCATCACCGCCTTGGCACCGCCTGCCAGCAGGCCGTCTGCCATAGAGGTGTCCACATGGCCGTTCTTGCCGTAGAACTCGCAGGTCTCGCTGAGCACGATGCCATTGCCGCGGTAGGCACTGCGGAAGAAATCGCCGTTGACGGCGTACATGCCGTTCACCTTGACCACGCGGTGGGCCAGCAGGTCAAAGCCATAGCGCAGATCGCTCCAGAAATCCGATCTCTCGGTCAGCAGGATCAGCGGTTCCGTGGTGGTCTTTTTGAACAGCCAGCCGTATTCATAGGTGTAGTACGCGCCGTGGGTGCTCAGGATGCACAGGTCGTAGCGGCCCATCCTGCGCAGGTCGGATACAGTAACGGTGGTATCCAGATCCGTCTGCAGGCCCACCGAATCCCAATAGGTCTGCATGTAGGCATAATACGGGTAGCGGGTGCTGTTGATCGTGTTGTCAAACGCATAATAGATCGCCGCCGTGCCCACCCGCTTGTTCTCTGCCAGCTCCTGCAGCTGGCTCTCGTCCAGCTCCGGCAGGGCTGCGGTGTTCTCCTCCTCCGGGTCGGTAAGCAAGATGCCGCCCAGCGCGCCGCAGCTGTAGGTAAAGCTGATCATGCCGTTTTCGGCATCGGTGTAGACAGACCCCTGCTTCACAAGGCCCTGTGCGGTCAGCGCATCCAGCTGCTGCAAAGCAGCATCTGTGCGCTCGTCCTCGGTCATCTGTGCATAGTCGCTGCCTCCGGTCAGTGCGGTCACAGCAGCATCTGCCTGCTGCATCTCGCGCACATCTGTGGCCGAAAGGCTCTGCTGCACAGCCGCCTGTTCTTCCGGCTGCTGTGCAAAAGCCGCTGTGGGCAGCGCTGTGAGCGCGAAAGCCAGAGCGCACAGTGCGCACCCAAAACGGCGGAGCATATCGTGTTCCATTCCCATTTCCTCCGGGCCTGCCGTGCGCCCATACAGCACGGGGCCCTTTTCCGGCAGGCATCTTCCTGCCATTTTCTTTGCGCGGCAGGCGCTCTGCAAAGGAGCTTTCTGCTGCACCTTCATTGTAGATGGTGCGGTCTGCTTTGTCAAGCATTCGTGCGGATTTTGCAAAGCTGTCACACCCGGTGGATTGCAAACGGTGTGCAGGCTGTGTATAATAGGATAAACTGAGTTGGTATTGCCCGCTGCAGCGGCAAAACCCGGTGTGCATCTGGGAACGAAAGGTGGTGCTTTCTTGGAAAGCATTCGACAATATTTTAAACGAACAGATAAGATCTATCTGCTGCTGTGCATCTTCAGCAGCACCATGGCGGTGGTGGCTCTTGCCTCCTGGGCTGCAAAGCAGGGCAACGGCTTTGCCACGGACGAGATCACTGGTGCCATTACCGGCATCGGCGATTACCGCCGCGCGCTGGTGCAGGCGGCAGCAGCCGGGCTTGGCATCGTAATTGCGCTGCTGCTCTCCTGCATCGACTACCGCAGCCTTGTCAAGGTGTGGCCGGTGCATGTAGCCCTGACATGGGGTCTGGTGCTGCCCACGCTGTTCATCCGCAATGTGGCCATCGGCCCGCTGACCATCGGCTTCAACGCCGGTGACACCGACAACTACTCCTGGTACAAGCTGGGCGGCTTTACCTTCCAGCCCACGGAGCTGGCAAAGATCAGCTTTATCCTTACCTTTGCCATGCACCTGAACAATGTGCGCAGCCGCATCAACGAGCCAAAGGAGCTGGTAAAGCTTCTGCTGCATCTGGCCGTGCCCATCCTTATCATCCACATTCAGGGCGACGACGGCACCGCCATCATCTACGCCATCATCGGCTGCTGCATGATGTTTGCAGCGGGCCTGAGCTGGAAGTATATCATCGGTGCCATTTCGGCAGCAGCTGTGGCCGTGGCGGCGGCGTTTGCCTTTTTCAGCGATAAGATCGGCAAGGGGTACCAGTGGTACCGCATTCTGGCCGTTATCGACCCGGAGAATTCCACCGGCTGGGCACCCAACGAAGCCACTTGGAAAAACATCATCTACCAGCAGCAGCGCGGCGAGATCGCCATCGGCTCCGGCGGCATCTTCGGCAACGGCCTGTTCAGCGGCCGGTACTACAGCGTGCCCAATGCCCACAACGACTTTATTCTCAGCTGGATGGGTAATGCCATTGGCTTTGTGGGCCTGTGCATCGTGCTGGGGGCACTGCTGGCGCTGGTGATCAAGACCTTTGCCACCGGTGCCCGCAGCGAGGATCTGCTGGGCAGCTATATCTGCGCCGGCATCGGCGGTGCCCTGATGGCTCAGATCGCCGTGAACGTGGGCATGAACCTGCGGGTGCTGCCGGTCATCGGCGTCACCCTGCCCTTTTATTCTGCGGGCGGCAGCTCGGTGCTGATGCTGTATATCTGCGTGGGGCTTGTGCTGTCGGTCTATATGCACAACACAAAGAGCCTGTTCGGGTAAGGCTCCGGCACACCGGTCTGTCTGTTCATCGTTTTCCCCCCTGTGATCCGGCTTTTTCTGACATACCAGACAAAAAAATGGTTCAACTCTCTTGCAATCTGCCTGTGCACATGGTAAAATTGTACAGAAGTTTGCAGTTTTATTGTGCAATAGGTGCAATAACTGTGTGGGAGAGTTTGGGGCTCTCCTTATTTTCTGTTATGGACTAAGAGGGAGTGAATCTGAATATGACAACTGTAACCACTGCGCCAGAAGCGGAATACTGGCTGCAGACTGGTCGGATGGAGGAGCCCGGCGCAGAGCTTGGCATCCGCAAGCCGGTCACGATCGACCGTAAGACAAATCTTCACGAGCACCGCGCCTACTGGTGTGTGCGCCGCACACAGGATATCTTCTTTTCTCTGCTGGCGCTGATCGCGCTTTCCCCGCTGATGCTCCTCACCTGCATTGCAGTCTGGATCGACAGCCCGGGTGCAAGCCCGGTGTTCAGCCAGCTGCGGGTGGGCCGCAACGGCAAGCTGTTCCGGCTGTACAAGTTCCGTTCCATGTGCCCGAACGCTGAGAGCAAGCTCAACGATCTGCTGCAGGACAACGAGATGGACGGCCCGGTATTCAAGATGAAGGACGACCCGCGCATCACCCGTGTGGGCCATTTCATCCGCAAGACCAGCATCGACGAGCTGCCTCAGCTGGTGAACATCCTCAAGGGCGATATGAGCATTGTGGGCCCGCGCCCGGCGCTGCCCCGCGAGGTGGCCCAGTACACGCCCTATGAATGGCAGCGGCTGTACGTGACACCCGGCCTTTCCTGCTACTGGCAGATTGCACCGCACCGCAACCAGCTGAGCTTTGACGAATGGATGGCACTGGATGTGAAGTACGTCAAGGAACGCAGCTTTCTGGTAGACTGGCGTATCATCTTCCGCACTTTCCGTGCGGTGCTGTTCGGCCACGGAGAATAATTCGGATCACAGATCGGCAGAGCCTGCGGGCTTTGCCGATTTTTTTACAGATAGCCTTCAGGAAACAAAAAACAGAGGAACGACGCGGGGTCGTCCCTCTGTTTTTGCTTAAATCATCAAATCACTTCAGCACAGCGCCCAGATTTGCACTGGTGACCATGCGTGCGTAGCGGCTCAGCCAGCCGGTCTTGATGTTGGGTTCGGGAGCGACGTACTTTGCCTTACGCTCGGCCAGAACTTCATCGGAAACTTCCAGCGTGATCTTTGCGTTGGGGATATCGATGTTGATGATATCGCCCTCTTCAATCAGGCCGATGGGGCCGCCGGAAGCAGCCTCCGGGCTGACATGGCCGATGGCAGCGCCGCGGGAAGCGCCGGAGAAGCGGCCGTCGGTGATGAGGGCCACAGTCTTGTCCAGCTTCATTCCGGCCAGAGCGGAGGTGGGGTTCAGCATTTCACGCATACCGGGGCCGCCCTTGGGGCCTTCGTAGCGGATGACCACCACATCGCCCGGAACGATCTGGCCTGCGTAGATGGCTGCAATGGCAGTCTCCTCGCTGTTGAACACGCGGGCCGGGCCGGAGTGCTGCTGCATCTCGGGTGCCACGGCGCTGCGCTTGACCACACAGCCGTCCGGTGCAATGTTGCCCCACAGGATCTGCAGACCGCCGGTCTGAGAGTAGGGGTTGTCGATGGGACGGATGGCCTTTTCATTCAGGATGTGAGCGCCTTTGATGTTCTCGCCCAGGGTCTTACCGGTGACAGTGGGCACATCCAGATCCAACAGGCCCTTCTTGGCCAGCTCGGCCTGCACGGCAGGAATGCCGCCTGCGGCGTACAGATCCGGCATGTGGGTGGGGCCGGCCGGTGCCAGATGGCACAGGTTGGGGGTCTTGGCGCTGATCTCATTGAACAGCTTCAGGTCGATGGGCACACCGGCCTCGTAAGCGATGGCCAGCAGGTGCAGCACGGTGTTGGTGGAGCAGCCCAGTGCCATATCACAGGTCAGAGCGTTGCGGATGGAGCGCTCGTTGATGATCTGGCGTGCGGTGATGCCCTTCTTGACCATGTCCATGATGGCCATACCGGCGTGCTTTGCCAGCTGCAGACGCTTGGAGTAGACGGCAGGAATGGTGCCGTTGCCGGGCAGTGCGATGCCGATGGCCTCGCACAGGCAGTTCATGCTGTTGGCGGTGTACATGCCGGAGCAGCTGCCGCAGCTGGGGCAGCAGTTGCAGGTGCAGTCTTCCAGCTGATCCTCGGTGATCATACCGGCCTTGTAGGCACCCACAGCCTCGAACATCTTGGAAAGGCTGACCTCTTCGCCGCCGTAGGTACCGGCCAGCATGGGGCCGCCGGAGCAGACCACAGCGGGCACATCCATACGGACAGCGGCCATGACCATGCCGGGCACGATCTTGTCGCAGTTGGGCACCAGCACCAGACCGTCCAGCTGGTGGGCCATGAGCATGGTCTCCACGCTGTCGCAGATCAGCTCACGGGATGCAAGGCTGTACTTCATGCCCACATGGCCCATGGCGATGCCGTCGCACACGCCAATGGCGGGGATCAGGATGGGGGTGCCGCCTGCCATCTCAACACCGGCCTTTACGGCATCGGCGATCTTGTCCAGATTCATATGGCCGGGCACGATCTCGCTGTAGGCGCTCACCACGCCGATCAGCGGGCGCTCCAGCTCTTCCTTGGTATAGCCCAGTGCGTAGAACAGGCTTCGGTTCGGCGCACGCTCCGAACCCTTGGTCACATTGTCGCTTCTCATTTCAAATCCTCTTTTCTGACAAAAAACCTCTCCGTCACGGCTGCGCCGTGCCACCTCTCCCGAAGGGGAGAGGTTTTTGCGGAGGATCTATAAGGTTCTCACTTTCAACAAAAGCTCCCCCTTTCGGGGGAGCTGGCCGCCGAAAGGCGGCCTGAGAGGGTTTTCCCCTTACTTCTTCAGCCAGCTCATCATGCCGCGCAGCTCTGCGCCGACCTTCTCGATGGGCAGCTCTGCTTCCATGCGGCGCTTTGCCAGGAAGTGCACCTTGCGGCCACCGTTGGGGCTCATCTCGGTCAGGAACTCGGAAGCGAAGGTGCCGTCCTGGATCTCGGTCAGGACCTTCTTCATCTCCTTGCGGGTCTCGGCGGTGATCAGGCGCTTGCCGGTGCGGTAGTCGCCGTACTCAGCGGTGTTGGAGATGGAGTAACGCATCTTGGAGAAGCCGCCCTCGTTGATCAGGTCAACGATCAGCTTCATCTCGTGGCAGGTCTCAAAGTATGCCATCTCGGGCTCGTAGCCAGCTTCCACCAGCGTATCGAAACCGGCGTGGATCAGCTCGGAAACGCCACCGCACAGCACTGCCTGCTCGCCGAACAGGTCGGTCTCGGTCTCCTCCTTGAAGGTGGTCTGCAGGATGCCTGCACGGCCAGCGCCGATGCCGGAAGCGTATGCCAGAGCAATATCCTTAGCCTTGCCGGTGTAGTCCTGCTCCACGCAGATCAGAGAGGGGCAGCCCTCACCCTCGGTGTACAGGCGGCGGACGATGTGGCCGGGGCCCTTGGGAGCGATCATGATAACGTCCACATTCTTGGGAGCAGTGATGGTCTTGAAGTGGATGTTGAAACCGTGTGCAAAGGCCAGTGCCTTGCCCTCGGTCATGTAGGGAGCCACCTGCTTGTTGTAGATGTCGGCGCACAGCTCATCAGGAACCAGCATCATGACAACGTCGCCGGCCTTGGCAGCTTCTTCCACTTCCATGACCTTGAAGTTCTCGTGAGTTGCTGCGAACTCAGAAGCCTTCTCCCAGTGAGCAGAGCCCTTGCGCAGGCCGACGACGACGTTCACGCCGCTCTCGGCCAGGTTCTCGGAATGGGCGTGGCCCTGGCTGCCGAAGCCGATGACAGCGACGGTCTTGCCGTCCAGCACGCCGAGGTTGCAGTCGGAATCGTAGTATTTCTTGATAGCCATGGTAGTTGTTCTCCTTTTTTGTTTTGTGTTTATTCAGTGGCTGATTGTAAACATTTTATTTTTTCGCTCCTTGAGAGCGGAAAAGCTCAGGTCCGTTTCGGGCAGTGGGTCCCCGGCAGAGGCAGCTGCGCTGCGCGCACCTCCTGCGGAGGCTTCTGCATATGCTGATGCATCCCGCCGCGCTCCAGTGCGGTAACACCGGTGCGGCACTGCTCCAAAATTTTGTAATCTGTAAACATTTTCAGGAAGGCATCGATCTTATCCGGCTTGCCGATCAGCTCAAACACCATGCTGTCCGGCGAAAGGTCGATGATCTTGGCCTTGTAGATGCTGGCGATCTCCCGCAGCTCGCTGCGGTTGTGCACATCGGATGCTACCTTCAGCAGCAGCAGTTCCCGTTCCAGAGATTTTTCGCCGTCCAGCACGAACACCTGACGGGTAACTTCCAGCCGTTCGGTCTGCAGGATCAGCTGGCTGAGTGCCTTTTCGTCGCTGGTGATGGTAACGGTGATGCGGCTGACCGCCGGGTCGTTGGTGGCCGAGACCGTCAGGCTGTCAATGTTGAAGCCGCGGCGGCAGAACAGGCTGGACACACGGGCCAGAACACCGCTCTGGTTGTCCACCAGCAGGCTGATGACCCTGCGCTTGTTGGATTCCATATTGCTGTGTCCTCCTTATTCCATGATGATGTCGTTGATATCGCCGCCGCCGGGGATCATGGGCAGCACCTTTTCGTCCTTATCGATGATGCACTCGATCCAAGTAGGGCCTTTCTGCTTCATTGCATCGGCAAAGGCAGCCTGAAACTCCGGCAGGTTTCTGCAGCGGTAGCCCTTCAGGCCAAAGCCCTCGGCCAGCTTGACGAAGTCCGTCTTGCGGTGGGGGTCGGTCTGGCTGTAGCGCTTTTCGTAGAAGATGTTCTGCCACTGGCGCACCATGCCCAGCACCGAGTTGTTGAAGATCACGGTGATGATGGGCAGCTCATAGCTCACGGCGGTGCAGGCCTCGTTCAGGTTCATGTGGAAGGAGCCGTCGCCGGTAAACATGACCACCCGCTGGTCGCGGCCCAGAGCCATCTGTGCGCCAATGGCGGCACCGTAGCCAAAGCCCATGGTGCCCAGACCGCCGCTGGTGATAAAGCCGCGGCTCTTGGCGTGGCGCAGGTACTGTGCCGCCCACATCTGGTGCTGACCCACATCGGTCACATACACGGCTTCGGGGCCGCACTGGTTGCACACCTCGCCGATCACCTGATGGGGCATCAGGCGGGTGGGGTCGGACACCGGGTGGTAATCCTGTGCCTGCCACTCATGGATCATCTTCATCCAGTCGGGATGCTTCTTTTCCTCGATCTGCGGCAGCATGGCGTTCAGCACGTAAGCGGCATCGCCCACGATGGAAAGATCAACCTCCACATTCTTGCCCAGCTCACTGGGGTCGATGTCGATCTGGATGATGGTGGCGTTCTTTGCAAAGGTCTTGGGGTTCAGGGCCACACGGTCCGAGAAGCGGGTACCCACTGCAATCAGCACGTCGCAGTCGGCCACGGCACGATTGGAGGTGTAACAGCCGTGCATACCCACCATGCCAATGTTCATCGGGTCGCCGTAGGGCACAACGCCTGCGGCCATCAGGGTGTAGGTGGCCGGGATCTCTGCCTTGTGCAGCAGATCACGCAGCGGCTGGCAGGAGGCTGCGCTGCGCACGCCGCCGCCAAAGTAGACCAGCGGTCGCTGGGCCGCATTGATAAGATCCGCTGCCCACTTGACCTGCTCCGCGTTGAAGGTGGTCACGGTGCGGATCGGCTCCGGCTTTTTGGGGGTGAACTCGCATACCGCTGCCGTCACGTCCTTGGGGATATCCACCAGCACCGGGCCTTTGCGCCCGCTCTGTGCAATACGGAAGGCAGAGCGCATGGTATCGGCCAGCTCTTCCACCCGGCGCACCGTGAAATTGTGCTTGGTGATGGGCATTGTGATGCCCTCAATGTAGGCTTCCTGAAAGCTGTCCCTCCCGATCCCGTCCGTGGTCACGTTGCCGGTAAAGGCTACCATGGGCACCGAGTCCATATAGGCCGTGGCAATGCCGGTGACCAGATTGGTGGCACCCGGGCCGCTGGTAGCCAGCACCACGCCGGTGCGGCCGGTCGCGCGGGCATAGCCGTCTGCCGCGTGGGCCGCGCCCTGTTCATGTGCCGTCAGCACATGGGTGATGCGGTCCGAATTCTTGTACAGCTCATCGTAAAGGTTCAGCACTGCGCCGCCGGGATAACCAAAAAGGGTGTCCACGCCCTGCTCGCAGAGGACCTCCACAAAAATCTGAGAACCATTCAACTGCATGGTGAGTTTCTCCTGTTTTCCTAACCTTTTTCCACTTTTTACACGTTCCCGGGGAGCTTCTTTTTTAAAAGAAAAGGCCTTTGTCCCCTGTTATCAAGAGACAAAGACCTTGTGATCATCAAGCTCTCTGCGGTACCACTCTCGTTGGCGTGCTGTGCACACCCTCTCACGGGCTTCCAACAAAGCCCTGCACGGTAACGGCTGCAACCGGCGCTGCTTACAAGGGTTTTGCACCCGTTGGGCAGGCTGCTCCGGGACGACTTCCCCTCCAAAGCTCTCTCTGCCTTGCACCAACCGGCAGTTCTCTGAACAGTGGGCTTTGGATGGTACTTTTTCCCATCCGCGCATTTGTTGATGTAAATTATACTATAAATCGGCCTTTTGTCAATCGACAATTTGTAACCTGAATCACCCCAAACATGAAGTTAATTGAACACCTCTTGCGCCATAGCACAATGCGCTGTATACTTCTGATATGCGCGCCTGCGCGTTTAATTTAAGACCAACTAGAGGACAGGAATATGAAATTGAGAGAATGGAATGCCCGGCTGCACGGGCTTGTTGTTTTCCGCAGCCTGCTGGACGACCCCGTTGTGGCAAAGCTTTTGGACCTGACCGACCGCATGGAAGCCGGTGCGCCCGGCTATGGCCCAGTGTGCGACGCTGTGGCCCAATTTGAAGCCGCACTGTTCGAGCACACCACCAACTGGGGCAGCTACCTCAGCGCCGCTGTGCTGGAAGCCGAGACCGTCTGCGTACGTCAGGCTGCATCGGGCACCCTCGCCCCTGCACTGCAGACCGCGCTGGACAGTGAACTGGCTTTTCTGCAGGCTCTGTGCGGCCTGACGCTGGACGAGCTGCTGGCCGCTGCCGGCTCTGCCACAGGGCAGGCGCAGGAGCTGGCCTTCCTGCCCCGGTGGGAGACCTCCGGCATCGACCTGCCTGCCGCCTACGCCCAGCGCATGAGCGAGGTGGGAAAAAAGGGCTATGGCATGTTTGCCAAGCACCATGTGTTCACGGTGGAGAACGGCCAGCTGGTGCCGGTGAAATACCCGGACCCTCAGCGCCTTTCCGAGCTGCCCGGCTACGAGAAGGAGCGCGAAAAGGTCATTGCCAACACAAAGGCCCTGCTGGCCGGGATGCCCGCCAACAATGTGCTGCTGTACGGCGATGCAGGCACCGGCAAGTCCAGTGCGGTGAAAGCCATTGCCAATGAGTTTGCACCTGAAGGCCTGCGGCTGGTGGAAGTGAAGAAGAACCAGCTCTACCAGATCCCGGATCTGATGGACAAGCTGGCCGCGAACCCGCTCAAATTCATCCTGTTCATCGACGACCTGAGCTTTACCGCCAACGACGACAACTTTGCCGCGCTCAAGGCCATTCTGGAAGGCAGCGTGGGCGGCCGGGCCAAGAACATCGCGGTATACGCCACCTCCAACCGCCGCCACCTTATTAAAGAAACACTGACCGACCGCACCGGCGACGACATCCACGAAGCCGATACCCGGCAGGAGCTGATGAGCCTTTCGGCCCGATTCGGCCTGACGGTCACTTTCCAGCGGCCGGAGAAGGCCCGGTTTGAGAACATTCTGGCCGAACTGGCAAAGCAGCACGGCATCGACATGCCGATGGATCAGCTGCTGGTCAAAGCCGAAGCCTTTGCCATCCGCGCCGGCGGCCGCAGCCCCCGCGTGGCAAAGCAGTTTATTGAGCAGTGCGAGGCGGGCGTGCAGAAGTAATTAGTTTGTCTTTATTTTAACATCAAAGTCTCTGACAAATCTTTCACAAAATGCCGAGAAGTCGTGAATTTTTTCACCTTCTCGGCATTCTTTGTCTATTTTTTATTTATCGGTAAAAAGCCTTGCATTCTATGGAAATTCAGGCTATAATATGGCCAACATCAGCCAATTGATATATCAACTGAGCACTTCTGGAGGGCAACTATGGGCTTTTTAACGGGTAAGACCGCTATCATCACCGGCGCAGGCCGCGCCGTACTTTCCGATGGCAGCTGCGGCTCCATCGGCTATGGCATTGCCACCGCCTTTGCAAAAGAGGGCGCAAATCTGGTCATCACTGGCCGTAATGTAAAAAAACTGGAAGAGGCAAAAAACGAGCTGGAAGCCAAGTATGGCATCCGTGTTCTGCCGGTGCAGGCAGATGTGTGTGCAGGTACCGACAACGAAGCCACCGTGCAAAATGTCGTCAATCAGGCTGTGGATACCTTTGGCGGCATTCAAGTGCTGGTGAACAACGCACAGGCATCCGCTTCCGGCGTGCCGCTGGCAGAGCACACCACCGAGCAGTTTGATCTGGCCCTTTATTCCGGCCTGTACGCTGCATTTTACTATATGAAGGCCTGCTATCCCTATCTGGCCAAGTCCAAGGGCAGCGTGATCAACTTTGCATCCGGTGCAGGCTTGTTTGGCAACTTTGGCCAGTGCTCCTACGCTGCCGCCAAGGAGGGCATCCGCGGCCTGTCCCGCGTGGCCGCTACTGAGTGGGGCAAGGATGGCATCAATGTCAACGTGATCTGTCCGCTGGCCTGGACCGCCAAGCTGGAGCAGTTCCAGCAGGCATACCCGGATGCGTTCAAAGCCAACGTCAAGATGCCGCCCATGGGCCACTACGCCAACCCCGAGACCGAGATCGGCCGGGTATGCGTGCAGCTGGCCATGCCGGACTTCAAGTATCTGTCCGGCGAGACCCTCACGCTGGAGGGCGGCATGGGTCTGCGCCCGTAATTGCTATTCTCATTCTTCCTCATACATACAAAAGGGGCTGTGCCAGCGGCACAGCCCCTTTTGTGTTTAGGCCTGGTCATTCGCGCACGGCGATGCACTCGATCTCCAGCTTTGCGCCCTTGGGGATGGCGGCCACCTGCACGCAGCTGCGGGCAGGGAACGGCTCCGCAAAGGCCTTGGCATACACGGCATTCACAGCGGCAAAATCGTTGATATCGGCCAGAAAAATGACAGTCTTGACCACATTTGCCATGGAAAGGCCAGCCTCGGCCAGAATGGCCTTGAGGTTTGCAAGGCTCTGTGCAGCCTGCTCTTCCACCGTATCGGCCATCTTGCCGGTAGCAGGGTCTACCGGGATCTGGCCGGAAACAAACACCATATTGCCCAGATCGATCGCCTGGCTGTAAGGGCCGATGGCTGCGGGTGCGTTGGAAGTGGAAACGACTTTCATGATAAAACGTTCCTTTCTTTTTTCTTCTATTATACTCTTTCGCTCACAAGCTGGAAACCCTCTTTTGCAAGCTCTGCGCGGATCTGCTCGATCTGCTCGGCATCGCGGGTCTCAAGGGTGAGCTTGAGGAAGCAGCTGGAAATGGGCATGTTGGGATCGGAGCCATCGTGCTGCACCGACACCACATTGCTGCCGCAGCGGGACACGATCTCGGCCACCTTCTTGAGCTGGCCGGGCTTGTCCTCCAGCGCAATGGTCATGTTCGCCTTGCGGCCGCTCATCACCAGACCGCGGGTGATCACGCGGTTGAGGATGTTCACATCGATGTTGCCGCCGGAGACGACGCAGGCCACCTTTTTGCCCTCGACCGGCAGCTTGTGGAACAGCACTGCAGCCACCGGCACGGCTCCGGCACCCTCGGCAACCAGCTTCTGGTTCTCCATCAGCGAGAGGATGGCGGCAGCGGTCTCATCCTCGCTCACGGTCACGATGTCGTCCACATACTGCTCACAGATCTGGTAGGTCAGCTCACCGGGAGTCTTGACCTGAATGCCGTCTGCAAAGGTAGAAACGGCTTTCAGGGTCTGGTACTTATGCTCGTGCAGGCTGCGGTACATGCTGGGTGCACCCTCGGCCTGTACGCCATAGACCTTCACCTCCGGGCGCAGACTCTTGATGGCAAAGGCCACGCCGGAGATCAGGCCGCCGCCGCCCACCGGCACAACGACCGCATCCACATCCGGCAGCTGATCCAGAATTTCCAGACCAATGGTTCCCTGCCCCGCGATGACCTGCTCATCGTCATAGGGGTGGATAAAGGTCATGCCGGTCTCTTCCTGCAGCTCCACAGCCTTGTCGTGGGCGTCGTCGTAGGTGCCGGGCACCAGACACACCTCTGCGCCCAGATTCTTGGTGTTCTCCACCTTCATGATGGGCGCACCGTCCGGCATACAGACGATGCTCTTGATGCCGCGACGGGTAGCAGCCAGCGCCACGCCCTGTGCGTGGTTGCCGGCAGAGCAGGCGATCACGCCCTTGGCGCTCTCCTCCTCGGAAAGCTGGCTGATCTTATAGTAAGCACCGCGCACCTTAAAGCTGCCGGTGGCCTGCAGGTTTTCGGTTTTCAGGTACAGCTGGCAGTCCTTGGAGAGCTTGGGTGCCTCGATGAGGTCGGTCTTGCGGGCAACATCCTTGAGCACAAAGGCTGCATGGTAGATCTTATCCAGAGTCAGCATGGTTTTCTCCCTCTATTTTTATCGTTCCCTACTCTGCGGCTTTTCCGCCCTCAGAGCCTTTATTTCTGGCTTATTATGCATGTTTCTCAGTATAGGTTAACAAAGTTGATTTGTCAAATGAATTTCCTTCATGCCTGAAATCTAAAAAGAGAACTGCCGCAGGCATACCGCCCACAGCAGTTCTCCGTGTTCTTGTGTTTTTAACGGCCGCGGCCACCGCCGCCGCCGTGGCTGCCGCCGCCGCCCATTCCACCGAAGGAGCCGCCGCCGAAGCTGCCGCCGCCGAACGAGCCGCCGCCGCGGGAGCCACCGAAGGACCCGCCGCCAAAGCCGCCGCCCATGGGAGGACGGGGCGGACGCCGGTTGTTGTTCCGGGGCGGGCGGGGCCGGTCATTGCGGGGGCCGGGGCCATAGCCCGGGCCGTATCCGGGGCCGAAGCCGGGGCCCGGAGGGGGCGGCGGGCCGTGACGATAATGCCGACGGGCCGAGCCTGCCATGTAGCCCCATGCGAAGGGGCCCCAGTTCCAGCCTGCTGCGTGGCCGATGGGTGCAATGAACACCCGGAACACGAACAGTACGATGATCAGCATCACCATCAGGGACATGAACAGGATCACGATACCCAGAACGATATCCCCAAAGGTGGTGGGGCCGTCGTCCGGCTGGGCATAGCTGCCATCGTCGTAGCTGCCATTGTTCAGATTTACCCCATAAACACTTGCAATGGTGTCGGCCACATTGTTGGCACAGGTGATTACTGCATCGCTGTAATCGCGGTTAACAAAATCACCTTCCATGGTCTGAGCGAGGGCACTGGCCTGACTTTCCAGCGTGGTGTTGCGGAAGCCGTCGCCGTAGGTCACGTAGTAATCGCCGTCCTCGTAGATGGGCGATTCCATCACCAGCAGGATCAGCACACCGTTGTTCTCGGAAGCCGAGCCAATGCCCCAGGCGTTGAAGGCCTGTGTTGCATAATCCTCAGTGGAATAATTGCCCGTATAATCTACAGTCAGTACGCCGATCCGTGCTCCGTTGCAGCTGGACTGCAGCTGGTTGTTCAGATCAACGATGGTCTGGGTAGTGCTGTCGCTCAGGATGTTGGCATCATCCACCACACATTCGTCTCTGGGCAGGTCCGGCAGGCTGGCGGCAGCAAGGGCCGCCGGGCACAGGGCCGCTGCGCCCACCACAAGGGCCAGCACCAGAGCGCTTACGCGTTTTGCAAAATTTTTCATGCGAAGGGTTCAACCTCCTTTACACCGGCAATGGCTCCCAGCACGCTGGCCGGGAAGCCGCCGGTCTCTTTCTGGTAGTCGTAAACGGCATCGTTGTATTTCAGGGTGCCGATGATGGTAGCCGCACTGTTGAACTGGCCGTACTGGCCCTGCACCGCGCCCATCTTCATGGGGTCTGCGGCCTGCTCCTGCAGCTTTGCGTAGAGCTGATCGATCCGCGACCCCAGCACCTCGTTGGCCTGATACAGCGCATGCATCGTGCTGCCCTGATAATAGGGCAGCGAGGTGAGTGCCTGACTTTTGCCGCCGTTCTGTACGGCTTCCAGACAGGCGGTAAAATCGCTCAGCGCGCTCTGTACGGCCTGTACCTCGGCACTGTCCGCTCCCAGCGTGCTGCCGGCGGTGGTGATGATGTTTGCCGCCGTGTTCATGCGGGTGGTCAGCTCCTCGTTGAGGTTATAGCCGTTGTCTGCCGCCACACCCACCGTGTACCATTTGCGGGCTTCGTTGTACCGGCTGCGCAGCTTGGCGCTGCCAAAGCCCAAAAAGGCCGCCAGCATCACCACCACGCTCAGAGCCAGCGCCGCCGCCCGGGTGGAAAGGGTGGCAGGCAGCTTTGCTTCCAGCCCTGCCAGCTTCTGCTGCAGAGGTGTCAGCGGCACGGCCTGCTCCGGCTGCTTTTGTTCGCGGTAGCTGCCCGCGTCAAAACCGCCGGAAGTGCTGTTCTGTTTTTGCGAAAAATCTGCGTTTGCCATCTCAGCTCCGGATCTCCATCATTTTTGCTTTCAGTTCGTCCTCGATGCGGTTCAGCTCCTGCTCGGCGGCAGCGCGCTTTGCGCGGCCCTCGCTCTGGATCTTGTTCAGCTCGTCCAGCGTCTCGATCAGGCTCTTGTTGGTCTGCTGCAGGGTCTCGATATCCACTACACCGCGCTGAGATTCCTTTGCGGTCTCGATGGTACCCATCTTCAGGGCCTCTGCGTTCTTCTTGAGCAGGTCGTTGGTCATGTCGGTCACGGCACGCTCGGCCTGCATGGCCTGCTGGCTGTGGGCCAGACCCAGTGCCAGCACCATCTGGTTCTTCCACAGGGGGATGGTGTTGACGATGGTGGACTGGATCTTCTCTGCCATCATGGTGTCGTTGTTCTGCAGCAGGCGGATCTGCGGCCCCATCTGCAGGCTGATGTTGCGGGTCAGCTCCAGATCATAGAGCTTCTTCTCAAAGCGTTCGCACTGGTCGGCCAGATCACGAGCAGCCTGTGCGTCCTCCGGCAGGCCGGAAGCCTTGGCCTTGTCCATGGCCTGCTGCAGCTCGTTTGCCCGCACATCGGCCAGCTTCTTTTTGCCGGCCAGGATATACATGCTCAGCTCCTTGAAGTAGGCCATGTTCAGATCATACATCTTATCCAGCATGGCGATGTCCTTGAGCAGCTGCACCTGATGGCCCTCCAGCATGGACTGGATCTTTTCCACGTTGGTCTCGGCCTTGTTGTACTTCATCTTCATGGCATCCAGCTGGTCGCCCTTCTTCTTGAAGAAGCCCAGAATGCCCTTTTTTTCTTCCTCGCCTGCATCAAAGCTCTTCAGCTCACCGATCAGGCTGGTGATCATATCGCCCACTTCGCCCAGATCCTTGGTGGCCACCTTGGAAAGGGCGGCCTCGGAGAAATCGCCGATCTTTTTCTGACAGGCGGAGCCGTACTGCAGCACCTGCTGGCTGTTGGTAATATCGATCTTTTCAGCAAACTGATCCACCATGGCCTGTTCTTCCGGGGTCAGGTTCACCTGCGGCTGCTCCGGTGCGGCAGCTTCCTGCTGGGCGGGTGCTGCCTTTTCCTCTTCTGCCGGGGTGGGGTCCAGCGTCAGGGTGGGTACTGCGGGTGCATCGAGGTCAAAGTTGAATGTATTATCAGCCATAAGAGATTCCTTCCTTTCCAAATACCATTTACCTTTTTTCTTAGCTCAGGCCCTGCCCTTTGAGCATGTTCTGCAGCACCGTGATATCTGCAGAAAGGTCCATGCTCTCGGCGGCGTACAGGGCATCCAGCTGGTTTTCAAACGCCGTGGCAATGGAAGCAGCATTGTGCTCCACCTCGGTACGGATGGCTGCGGCATTTTCGCCGCGCACGCCCTGCTTTGCCAGCTTTGCATACTGCTGCAGAACGTTCACCGCATCCGGCAGGTAATAGTTTGCAAACCTGCGCACCTGCTTTGCCTTTTCCGGGTTTGCTTCCACCGCTTCCACAATGGAGCGGCCCGCCTTTTCCATGCGGGTCATGGCGGCAGAGAGCTGCGGGTCCGGCAGCTGCTCGTTGAGGGTGTGCAGGGTATCCAGTTTCTGCTGGATGTCGGTCAGCATCGCGTCCACATCCTCCACACCGGTGTGGAAAGGCACTTCGTGCTCCACCACCCGGGGCGGGCAGACCTTCTGTGCCGCACCAAAGGCCACAAATGCACCGCCCAGCGCCGCCAGAAGCGCCCACAGCTTATACACCGGCAGTACCGCGCACAATACCAAAAAGACCAGTGCCATTGCATAAAATGGCAGAACGCTGGGCTTTCTGGTGCGGATGATCTTGCTCATGTTTCTTCTCCTTGTCCGGGGCATTGCCCCTTATGTCATCCATAATACCGCACCCCGCGAAAAACGCAAGGCTTTCACGGATAATTTACAACCTGGCCATCATTTGTTGATCCACGGCAAGAGAGCCGCGCCCCAGATTTCGCGCAGCTTTTCCGGGCGGCAGGCAGCGTTTGCCGGGCTGGTGCTGGGCAGCTTTACCGCTGCAATGCCGGACACCGGCTGCAGATACTTTGTATAGATCCGGTATGCGGTGGCTCCGTTGCAGAATACTGCTTCGATGGGTGCCTTTGCCAGCAGAGCGGCAATATCATTCGGCACTGCATCCTTGATGGACGCATCCGCTGCGCCGGTGATGGTGCAGCGTTCCAGCGTGTCCCAAAGGGCCAGCCCATGGCGCAGGATGATCTGCTTTTTGGCTTCAATGTCCTCACGGGCAGGCACCGGCTCACCGGTCAGCGCGGCCAGCACGGGCCAGAAGCGGTTCTGCGGGTGGCCGTAGTAAAAGGCCATCTCCCGGCTTTTGGGGCTGGGCCATGTGCCCAGGATCAGCGCCCGGCTGTGTTCGTTATACACCGGTTCAAAGCTCATTGTCCGCCTGCACTTTCAATTTTATCCCAAGGCGAGCCAAGGTCGCGGCCGGACGGCACTGCTGCGGGGCCGTCGAACCACAGCTCATCGATCAGGTCGGCAAGGCCGTCCTCCCGCACATCGCCAATGATGCGGTCGGCGGCAGCCTTTGCGTCCGGCGTGCCGTTTGCCATGCAGCAGCCAAGGCCCGCTGCCTTCAGCATGGCCACATCGTTGGCAGAATCGCCTGCTGCCACGGCATCGGCCAGTGTCAGGCCCATTTTTTCGCACAGGTCGGCAAGGCCCACGCCTTTGTCCATTCCACCGCGCACGATGTCGTAGTAGCACAGGCCGTCGGCATTCTGCGCGCCCACCTGCATCCAGTGCAGGCCCAGATGGCCGTACTTTGCCGCAAAATCTGCCACGTGCTCCGGCGGCACTGCCGCAAAGGCCGCGTGGGGCATGTCGATCAGGTGGCGGTCCTGATCTTCGCCGTCCATACAGTCCAGCCCGATGCTGTTCATCTGCTGATAGCCCCTGTGCAGATATTCATACTCGCAGTAGGCGTAGCAGGCATCCCTGAAATTGAACTGCAGCGGATAGTTATAATCCTCGCAGAAATCCACCAGCGCGTACATTTCCTCAGCGGTGAGCGGGTGCTCGGCCACGATGCGGCCCTCGCGGTCCACCACACAGGCACCGTTGCAGGTGATGGCATAATCGAACCGGATGCCGCCCAGCTGGCCTTTGAGGTTGACGCACGGATACGCACGTCCGGTGCTGAGCACAAATCTGCCGCCTGCGGCCTGCAGCTTCTTCACCGCCTTGACCACCTTCTGGCGGGGCTTGCTCTCGCCAAAGGGCACCAGTGTGTTGTCGTAATCGCTTGCCAGAATCTTATATTGCATTCTATTCTCCCCTATGGAACTGAGTTTTGTACCAGTATACCATACTTTTTTAAAATTGGGGTGCATTTGGGCATAAAAATAAGGCTATTGCACAGAATTCCATGCAATAGCCTTATTTTGTTTCATGATGCCGTTTTCTTTGCAGCTTCTTCTCGTGGTCACGCAAACACGGCCACGACCACCTGCATTGCCACGCCGAGGAATGCGCCTGCACCCCATGTCAGGCCGGTGATGAACAGGTTCTGCTTCCACGAAGGATTGGTGCGCCACAGCACTGCAAGGCCCACGCCTGCACCGGTGCAAAGGCCCGCCACCAGACTGGAAAAGCGCAGAGCACCTTCCACATACAGCTGGGTCAGCAGCACGCTGGCGGCGCAGTTGGGGATCAGGCCCACCAGCGCAGCCACTACCGGCTGGAAGAAGCCCATGCTGCCCAGAAGGTCTGCAAACACATCTTCGCCCACGCCTTCCACGATCAGGCCGAACACCAGACTGAACGCAAAAATGAACACAAAGATCTCCAGCGTATGGCGCAGGGCCGCTTTCCAGATGGGGGCGGGCTTGCCCTCTTCGTCGCTGTGCTCCTCGTGACAGTCCACCTCGTCGGCATGGCCGGTGTAGCCGCCGCGCAGCGATTTGGGCAGTACGCCGCGCAGTACAAAATCCAGCACAAAGCCCACCACAATGGCGTATACCACCTTGATGACCATGAGCACCGCCAGCTTGTCCCAATAAGCCGGCATGGATACCAACAGCGGGATGGCTTCGTCGCTGGTAGCAAGGTAAACGGCCATCAGGGTGCCCAGCGTGATGACGCGGGAGGAGTAGAAGTTGGACGCAATGGCCGAAAAGCCACACTGCGGCACACAGCCCAGCACTGCGCCCGGAATCGCGCCCCAGCGCCCGCCGCCTGCCAGCAGTGCTTCAATGCGCTCACCGTGGCGGGTCTCGATATACTCGATCAGAAGATAAGCCAGAAACAGGAAGGGCAGCATCTTGGCGGTATCCACCAGAGATTCGCCCAGAACATCCAGAAACAGTTCCATATACGCTCCTAAAAACGACCGTTCGTCGCTTCATTTTAGTAAATTGCAAATTGGTTGCATTTTTGAACAGGGATGATTATACACGATATTCTCTCCAATTGCAATACCAAAATGCAAATTGATTGCAAATTTATTTTTGCAGTATTTTTGAAGCCTGTGCCGCAGCGGTGCCGCCTGCTCTGGCAGGATGACGCGATGCCATGTCTGAAGGTCGGGCCAGAACTATGATCGACGATATTTTCTTCTGGGGAGTTCGAGGGCTGCATCCCGCTGGTGGTCTGGCGAGCGAAAGAAGGACAGAGTGGGCGGTGACACTGTCCATAACAGAAAGGACCCCAGAAAAATCCGCAGACTTTTCCGGGGTTCCGTAAAAAATATTTTAAATATCAGCCCTTCATCGGTACAAAGCCCACAAGGTCTTTTACCACCTCGCCGCCGATGATCAGGCCGGCCACCGAGGGTACAAAGGCATTGGAGCCCGGCACCGAACGGCGCTGGGTGCACTTGCGCTGGGTGCCCGGAGGGCAGATGCAGTGATTCTTGCAACTGATGGCGTCATCCTCGATGGGGGTCATGGCAGGCTCCTTGGAGTAGACCACCTTCAGGTGCTTGATCCTGCGCTTGCGGCACTCGGTGCGCATCACCTTGGCCAGCGGGCAGACCGAGGTCTTGTAGATATCGGTCACTTCAAAGCGGGTCGGGTCCATCTTGTTGCCTGCGCCCATGGAGCAGATGATGGGGGTGCCCACCTCCTTGCACTTCATCACCAGCGCCAGCTTGCCGGTAACGGTGTCAATGGCATCCACCACATAGTCGTACTGGGTAAAGTCGAACTGGTCCTGTGTTTCCGGGCCAAAGAAGCACCGGTGGGTGGTCACCCTGATGTCCGGGTCAATGTCGTGGATGCGCTGCGCAGCCACATCTACCTTATATTGCCCTACCGTGCTGCGGGTGGCGATGATCTGGCGGTTGAGGTTGGTCAGGCAGACCTTATCATCATCGATCAGATCCAGTGCCCCCACGCCGCTGCGCGCCAGCGCTTCCACCGTGTAGCCGCCCACGCCGCCGATGCCGAACACCGCCACGCGGGAATTGTGCAGTTTTTCCATAGCTTCCGCGCCCAGCAGCAACTGCGTGCGGGAATACTGATTTTGCATTTTGTTCTCCTTGTTACTTTTCCACTCTCGTAATGGTGCCGCCGCCCAGCACGGTGTCGCCCTGATACAGCACCACGGCCTGACCGGGCGTAGGAGCGCGCTGGGGCTGGTCAAATTCCAGCCGGAAGCCGCACTCCGCCGGGTAGACGGTGGCGGCCTGCTCCACCTGATGGTACCGGGTGCGGGCTGTGACCCGCAGCGGCCCGGTCAGCTCCGGAATGGCGATCCAGTTCACCTCGTCCGCATACACGATGCGGTCGAACAGCATCTCCTCCGGCCCTACCGTAACGGTGTTTGCCTGCATGTCCTTGCCGCAGACGTACACAGGTGCCCCCATGGCAAGGCCCAGCCCCTTGCGCTGGCCGATGGTGTACCGCACCGCGCCGTTGTGGGTGCCCACCACCCTGCCGTTTTCGTCCAGAAAATCACCTGCCGGGTAGTGTTTGCCGGTGAAGTCCTCCATAAAGCGGGCATAGTCGCCATCCGGCACGAAACAGATGTCCTGACTGTCGTGCTTGCGGGCATTGACAAATTTGTGCTGTTCCGCGATCTCGCGCACCTCAGTCTTGTGCAGGCCGCCCAGCGGCAGACGGATATGCGCCAGCTGCTCCTGAGTGAGGTTGTAGAGCACGTAGCTCTGGTCCTTGCCCTCGTCCAGCCCCTTTTTGAGCAGGAAACGGCCGGTGGCCTCGTCCTGCTCCACCCGGGCATAGTGGCCCGTGACCACATACTCCATGCCGTGTGCCCGGGCCCAGTCCAGCAGATGGCGGAACTTCATATATTTATTGCAGTCGATGCAGGGGTTCGGCGTGCCGCCCGCCTCATACACGCGGACGAATTTTTCAATGATCTGTTCCCGGAAGTCGGCCGTGAAATCCAGCACCTCGTACGGGATATCCATGGCATACGCCACCTCTGCCGCGTCCTCGATGTCCTTTTCCGAGCAGCAGGTGTGAAAGCCGGACTGTCCCAGCGTTTCGTTGCGGGTGAGCCGCATGGTGATGCCGGTGCAGTCATAGCCTGCCTGCTGCATGAGCCATGCCGCCACCGAGCTGTCCACGCCGCCGCTCATGGCAATGAGGGCACGCGGCTTTGAATCAGGGGTCTGTGTGGTCATAAGTTCTCCTTTGGTGCATTCAACACACTAAAACAGTAGTATAATAGTAACTCTGAAAAAAGAGCTTGTCAAGACGCAGCGAGCTGCTGCACTGCGGCCAGCAGGGCTTGCCGCTCGTTGGGATATTCTTCCCGGATCACACCGTCCAGCAGCGCTTCCAGCACTTTGCGGATGCCCGGCCCCGCCGGGACACCTGCCGCCATCAGGTCGCGGCCATTCACAGCCAGCTGGCTGACGCGGCAGCATACGCCGTCCGCGTCCAATTGTTCGGCCAATTCGGAAAGTGCAGCAAAATCAGCCGCGTGTTCCGGCTGCAGGGCTGTGCCCAGTGCCGCAATGCGCTGCACGGTACACAAGTTATATTTGCCCAGTAGTCGGCGGGCGTAGATAGTAAAGTCGGGTGTGACGGTAGTTTCTCTGAGGACCGTCCGCTGGGGTGGGACCCTGTTGCCGAAGGCAATAGGGCGGGCGATGGAATGGCCTGCAACGGCAACGACTGCCGCCTGCGGCGGAAACAAGGAGTTGCTGTTGGGGCAGCGGCCAGCAGGATGCGAGTGCTGCTCAAGGCACAAAGCATCCGCTGGGTGCCGCAACTCGAACTCGTGTCCGAAGAGAAAGCTACCGTCACACCCTCTGGCTTCCCGCACCAACACCGCCGCCTCTTCAATCAAGGCGTTGGAGCAGCGCAGGCGCTTGAGGGTGCGGCGGATGCCATCCTCGCCAAGGCTCAGCAGCAGCGCCGCCAGCCGGATGGGCAGGTTTTCCGCACCCGCCGGGCAGGCATCCACCACCGGCTTTGCCGCCGCCAGTGCCTCCGGTGAAAGCTCGGGCAAAACAACACCGAGTATTTTTTCGTCAAGATATGCCGCAGGGGCGGGTGCGCTCAGCAGCTTTGCAAGCTCTTCCTCGATGCGCTCCACCGATACACAGTCCAGATGGGCGCACAGCTCCTGTGCCGCCTGCGCCGTGGGCGGGTCGATGGCAAAGCCAAACCGGGCTGCGAAGCGGTACAGCCGCAGGATGCGCAGCGCGTCCTCGGTGAACCGCTGGCGGGGCACACCCACCGCCCGTACGATGCCGCTTTGCAGGTCGGCCTGCCCGCCAAAGGGGTCCACAAGGCCCTCTTTTTCATTGTAGGCCATGGCGTTGATGGTAAGATCCCGCCGGGCCAGATCCTCCCGCACATCCGGCACAAAGTGCACCTCGTCCGGGTGGCGGCCATCCGTGTAGGTGCCTTCTGTACGGAAGGTGGTGATCTCGTAAAGGGCACCGCTCTGCTTCACCGTTACCGTGCCGTGCTGCAGGCCGGTGGGGATGCACCGCTGCACGCCGAACAGCTCCATCACCTGCTGCGGCAGAGCACTGGTGCACAGGTCCCAGTCGTGCGGTGTAAGGCCCAGCAGACTGTCCCGCACGCAGCCGCCCACCACGTAGGCTGCATAGCCCGCCCTGTGCAGGGTGTCCAGCAGCTCTGCCGCACCCTCGTCCATCCGGATGGTCATGGCTGTGCCTCCTCGTACTGCAGGGTGATGCTTTTGCCGTCAAAGCCGCACTCCGCCGCCGGGAAGATGCTCTGTGCCTGCGCGGCATACTCCTCCGGGTCGGTGATCATGGGGGAATAATGGGTCAGCCAAAGCCGCCTTGCTCTCGCCTGCGCGGCAAGGGTCGCGCTCTGCCCAAAGGTGCTGTGCCCCCACTGACGGGCCTGGTCTTCCTGCTCCGGAAGGGCATAGGTGGCATCGCATATCAGCAGGTCTGCGTCATGCGCCGCCTGCAAATAATACGGGCAGGGGGCCGTATCGCCGGAAAATACCACGCTCAACCCCTTGCGCGGTGCGCCCAGCACCTGCGCAGGCTGCACCGTTCTGCCCTCCACGGCAATGCTCTGCCCTTTCTGCAGCAGCTTCCATTGCTGCACCGGCACCCCCAGCGCCTGGGCCTGCTCCGGCGAAAATTTGCCTGCACGGGGCAGCTCCAGCCGGTAGCCAAGGCTTTTTACCCGGTGCTTTGTGGCAAACGGCACCAGCCGCGCACCGGCAGGCCAGCCCTCGCTCAGCGCATCCAGCGCCAGCGGCTGGCCCGGCATAAGCATCTGCGGCTTCACCGGATAGGGCAGCGGGCCGGTCAGTGCCCGCACCGCCGCCCAGATATCCGGCAGGCCCTCCGGACCCAGCAGCGCAAGCGGTCTTGTGCGGCCCTGCGCCCCCAGAGTCTGCAAAAGGCCCGGCAGACCAAAGATGTGGTCGCCATGGTAGTGGGTCAGGCAGATGGCATCTGCCCGCATCAGGTTCACGCCCGCACGGCGCGCTGCCGCCTGAGTGCCCTCGCCGCAGTCCCACAGCAGGCCGTGGCCGCCGCAGGCAGCAAACGCCGCCGAGAGTGCCCGGTCCGGCAGTGGCATGGTAGCCGCAGTGCCCAGCAGTGTAATGGTCAGCATAAAATCGTTCTCCCTGCACAGTAGATTTCGATATTTTATTGTACCACAGCCCGGCACATTGCACAATCACTGCTGGCCGCGCATAGCATGGGCCAGCACAGCAAAAAGGAGGGCGTGGCAGGATGCGGCACAAAAAGGGCAGTTCGTTTTCCGGCAGATACCGCCGCAGCGGTCGGTTTTTGCGCTGGCTTGTGCTTGCCGCGTTAATCCTGCTTGTGCTGGCGTGCTGCTACGGGTGTGCGGTGCAGAAGCTGGTGTATTCTTCCCGCGGGACCATGATCTTTCTGCCCAGCGGGTTTTGAAAAAATGGGAGCATCCTGCTGCACAGAACGCTCCCATTTTTCTTTTTACTTTCCATCCGAATAGGGCAGCTGGCCGGTCAGGGTCAGCGTTTCGGCAAGCTCGTCCTCCGAGCGGAACCGCCACGCCGCCGCTCCCACGGCCACATAGCAGGCATCGGCACGACCCTCCGGTGTAACGGCAAGGATCATCGTTTCACCGTCGCCCACCGCCGTTACCATGCCATCCGCACTCACAGTTGCCACGCCCGGATTGCTGCTGATCCATGTCATCGTTCCGTTTTTGGCGCCTGCAGCCTGCGCGGTCAGCTTCTGACTAGCTCCCACTGCCTGCAGCAACATGGCATTTTTGCTCATCTGCACCCGTCCGATCTCCGATGTGACCGTTACCGTGCAGCGCAGCACCTGCCCGGCTGTGGTCAGTGCGCTGATGACGGCCTTGCCGGACCCCTGCGCCTTTACGGTACCGTTTGTGCTTACCGATGCCACCGCCGGGTTGCTGCTGACCCACTGCCGCACATAGGTAAACCCGCCTTTGTTCTGTTCCAGCTTCAGCTGTTTCGTCGGGGCAGGCTCCTGCTCTGTAATGGTAAGCGTCAGATCGCTGGTGTTCAGCACCAAGCGGCTGGCTGTGCTTTTGCGCACCGTGATGGTACAGGTGGTCTTTTCGCCGCGCTCATTGCGGGCCGTGACGGCCGCAGTGCCCTCGGCATGGCCGGTCACCTTGCCGGTGCCGTCCACCGATGCCACTGCCGGATCACTGGAAGTCCAGATCAGAAAGAAGTAGTCGTTGGGTGCCTGCACATTCAGGTAGGCCACCGGGGCCGGGTCTCCTTCGGTGATATCCAGCGTCAGTTCGGCAGTGTCCAATGTCATGCCGCTGTCCGGCAGCGGCTGCTCCTGCGCAGCATAGGCCGACAAGGCCCCGGCTGCAAACAGTTCTGCGCACAGCACCACTGCACAAACACACGCTTTGAACCCCTGCTTCATGGGCTTTGCCCTCCCCGCCTGCTTTGCTGCAAGATCCTTTAAATATTCCTGTCTCCGTATTATTTTACACGCAGTGCAAAACCGGGTCAAGTTTTTTGCCCATTCTGCCGGGCAGCTGAGCCTTATTTTGTGGAGAATAATAAAATCCGCTTTTCAATTTTGTACAAAACGCCGCCGCACCCGGCAAACCGGATGCGGCGGCGCTGTTCTGCTTTTGAATTTTCAGCTTAGTAGTTGATCTTTTTCAGCTCAAAGTAGCTCTGCGGATGTGCGCACACCGGGCACTTGAGCGGTGCGGACTTGCCGATATAGGTGTAGCCGCAGTTCCGGCACTGCCATACCTGCTGCTCCTCGCGGGCAAAGACCTTGTTGTTTTTCAGGTTTTCGGCCAGCGCACGGTAGCGCTCCTCGTGCTCCTTCTCGATCTGTGCCACCATGGTGAACAGTGCTGCGATCTGAGGGAAGCCCTCTTCTTTGGCCTCCTTAGCCATGCGGGGGTACATCTCGGTCCACTCGTCGTGCTCACCGCCTGCTGCCATGTCCAGACAAGTCAGGGTATCGGGGATCGCGCCGCCGCACAGCAGCTTGAACCAGATCTTTGCGTGCTCCTTCTCATTGCCGGCGGTCTCCTCAAAGATCGCGGCCAGCTGCTCGTAGCCTTCTTTTTTTGCCATGCTGGCAAAGAAGGTGTACTTGTTGCGTGCCTGGCTCTCGCCTGCAAACGCTTCCATCAGATTTTTCTCGGTTTTGGTACCCTTCAGTTCCATGATGCTCTCCTTTCAAAAACGGATCTTCTGTCAGGATCGACCGATCCCGGCTCTATCATTCAGCCCGGCGGTAATTTTTTCGCCTGCGGCTCAGGTTCTGAACAGAGTATACCATATTTTTTGATGGAAATCAAGAACGATTCCTATTTATTCTGAGAATATTTCTCAGTTATGCTGCTTCAGTGCACACACAGCAATGCTCAGGGCGCTCCACGCTGCCTGGTACATCAGCACCGTTGCCACCGAAAGCTCCCAGATGCTGCCTGCACTGGTGAGCAGCGCTGCAATGATAATGGAGAACAGCACCGAGACCATCTGTACCGTGGTGGCGCTGCTCTCGGCGTTCTGGGCCTGATCCGCAGCCTGCAGACCGCCGGTCAGGCTGGCAAACGCCTTGAGATGGATCATGCAGCAGGTATCCTCCGGGTCTTTCGGTGCGGCCTTGATGGCGTTGCACTGCTCCTGATCCAGCACGGTGATCATGCCTTCCGGCAGGCGGTATGCTTCGGTAATGTGGTGTGCAGTCAGACTGGGGTCCTGGCATGTGACCAGCAGGCGGATGTTCTCCTTTTGCAGCACGGCAAGGCCGCGGGCCACATTGCGCCCGCCCACATATTTCAGCACGAACATAGCGTGCAGATTGCCGGACACAGCCAGATACAAAATTTGCAGCTCGCCGTTCTTCGAGTGCTGCATCTCGTATTCCTCGTCCGGCAGTGGCACGCCCTCCTGCTCCAGATAGCGGCGGGTACCAATGAGAATGCGGTTGTTATCGCACCAGGCGGAAAAGCCCAGCCCATGGTGCTGCTCCAGATCCTTGACCGGGAACAGGATGTCTGTGCGTTCCTCAACGATCTGGCGGAACAGCCCCTTCAGGGTGCCGTGGCTCCCGTTCAGCACGCTGGCCGCGTACAAGATGGCGCGGTCGATGCGGCCGCCCTTGAAGATGCGGATATCCTCCAGCTGTGCGCTGTCGGCGGTGAACAGGTCGTCTGCATCGATCTGCAGCGTATCAATGCCGCCCAGCTGCTCAATGGCCTGCCAACCGGGCACGACTGCGCCCACAGCCGCAGCCGCACGCTGCAGCCGTAGCGAGGCAACGCCCGCAATCAGGGTAGAAGAAAGCGGTGCGCCCATGCACAGCACAGCGGCCATGGCAGCCGCCGCTTTGTTCCAGCCGGCACCTGCCAGCAGGAACAGCACACCGCTGAGCAGGGCAACGCCCAGCAGGATGTACGAAACTTTGCGTGCACGGCGCTCGCTTGCGCGTTCACTCAAGCTCTGCTCCACAAAGCCGTCAGCTTCCTTCATCGGGCGGCTCAGCAGCACCCAGGGGTCCTTCTGTTCCAGATCCCGTGCAAGGGCACGCAGCAGGTCTTTGTCCTTGGCGCGGTAGGCGCCCTCGAACTCCACACCATTGGTCACCAGCTCATAGCCGCCCTTGACAGCAGCCAGCATCACCCGGCTGCCCAGCAGCGCAAGGAACAGCCCCAGCGCGGCCATGCCGCTGAGCAGCGAGATGCCGGTGGTGCCGCGGTAAACATTTGCGTTCAGCATGGCTGTAACCGCCTGCACCAGCGCTGCTACTGCGGCCAGCGCCGGCATCGTCTCGGAAGAAGACCGTCCGCGCAGGCCGTTCAGGCCGTCGCGCAGCACCGGGAAGCCCACGCACAGGCTTGCTGCCAGCAGCAGCAGGTTTGCACCATAGAATGCCGCCGGGGCAGCATCCGGGTCCAGCGCCGCCATGGCGGGCAGCAGCCCATCCGATACCAAACCAAAATGCAGCAGCACCACAGCCAGAATGCCGCCTAGCACGCAGCGCAGCGTCAGCTCTGCACTCATACGGTGCAGCTTATCCACCGTAGCCTCCGGCTCGGGCAGCTCCGTTTCGGCATGTTCCTCCGGAGACACCGCGTCCTCCGCCTCAGCTTTCAGTTCCGGCTGTGGCGCAGCGGATGCCTTCTCCGGTGCCTGCTGCGGCTCTTCGCCGTCCAGCGGCAGCAGCGGCAGGCTCATGGTGTCCTCTTTTGCGGCAGGCTCCTCTGCCGGGGCCAAAGGTGCCTGCGGTGCGTCCTCGCTCTGCGCCTTGCCAAAGAAATCGGCCACCGGCTGCTTTTCCGGCTGCTCCGTTTTTTTCGGCTGCGGCACAGGTTCCGGCTGCAGCTCCGGTGCCGTCTCCTTTACCGCTGCAAACACAGCCGCGGGCAGCGGTGCACCGGACGGTTTCTTTTTGCTTTCAGCCGGTTCAGTTTCTGCTGCCGGGGCTGCTTCGGCCCTCGGTGCAGGCTTTTCCGGCTTCTGGTCGCTCAGGCCGTTGATCATCGCCTTGAGCTGTGCCATCTCCTGCTGCTCCTGCTCTTCCTGCGGCAGCAGCACCTCCGGCGCATTCTTGGGGTGCCGGAGAGGCTTTGCCGTGCTATGCTGCTCTGCGGGTCTTGCCGCCGGGACAGCGCTCTGCCGGGGTGTTTCCGGCTTCACTGCCGCCGGGGGTTCCGCCGTTTGCGGTGCAGATTTTTCCTCCGGCTTTTTGGCGGGTGCTTCCGGCTGTGCATCCTCTGCTTCCTTCTCCAGAAAAGGCCACGGGGCCAGTTCCTGTTCCGGGTCTGCCTCCGGCTTCAGCATCAGTTCCAGATCCGCTTCCGGCTCCGGCTGCGCATCCTCACCCAGCCGCACCTCACCGGTTGGCATTTCCTGCGGCTGCTCTGCTGCAGCTTCGTCAGTCTCCTGCTTTTCCTTACCACGGCCAAACAGGCCAAACCGTTTCTGCGGCTTTTCCTCCGGCTGGTTTTCGTCTCTCCGGGTCATCTCCTCCGGGATATCCACCGCCGTGGTGCTGAAAAAGGAGCGGAACTTTTCATCCGGGGTCATTTCCCGGCCATTATTTTTATCTTTCGGCATTCTTGTCCCTCCTGTAATTCAAATTGAGGTTCCGGCCCGAATGCCGGATCATGCCTGCTGTGCTGCGCGCTGGGACTGGATCTCGTACAGAATAATGCCCGCAGCCACCGACACGTTGTAGCTGTCCACACCGGTGCCCGGTGCTGCCATATCCAGCCGCACCACGCCGTCGCACAGCTTTTTCACCAGCTGCGAAACACCGCTGCCCTCGCTGCCCAGCACCAGTGCAATGGGGCCGGTCAGGTTGTTCCTGCGCAGAGACACGCCGTCCATATCGGCGCAGTAGACGAACACACCCTGCTCCTTCAGGCGGCGGATGGTCTCGCCGATGTTGGCCACACGAGCCACCGGCAGGCGTTCTGCGGCACCTGCGCTGGACTTGATGACGGTAGGCGTGACCGATGCGCCGCCGCGCTTTGGGATCACGATGCCATGCGCACCGCACAGCAGAGCACTGCGCATCACGGCACCCAGATTGTGCGGGTCTTCAATGCCATCGCTCAGCACCAGAAAAGGTGCCTCACCCTTGTCCTTGGCTGCTGCCATCAGGTCGTCTACCGTCACGTATTCGATCTCGCTGGCAAATGCCGCCACACCCTGATGGCTCTCGGTGCCGGTCATCAGGCGCAGCTTATTGGGGTGCACCCGCTTCACCGTGGCACCCGCATCCTTTGCCAATGCGGTATAGTAAGCCGCCACGGCCGGAGCCATGCCCTCAGCAATGAGCACGGTGTCCACGCCGGAACCGCTTTTCAGCAGTTCGGTCACCGGATTTTTGCCATAAACAAGGCTCTCGTTCTTCTGCAGCGGCTCTTCCGGGCTGCGGCGCGGACGGCGCGGCTGGTTCTTTTCTTCCATGATGATTTTCTCCTTCCGTTGTATCACCGGAAGGTGCTGTGCACACCCTCCAAAAGGCGCGCCGCACTCTGGGCCGCGCACCGGTATAATCTGAAGATGATAACTCATCTTGAAGTATAGCATAAGCCGACCTTGTTTGCCAGCAAATTACCGTTTTTTATCCGCGTCCTGCAAAAGTTTTTCTGTTCGTGGTGCCGGAGACCGTTTCCGCTTTTTTGCAGAAATGTTCTGCCGCCCTGCATCAGCTTTACCCGGCTGCTGGGTAGATATCCCTCTGTTTTGCCGGAGAAAAAAGTTTTCCACAAAAACGCGGTATACAATCCGTAGAAGAGCGATTATTTTTCCACATGTTGAAAACCCTGTGGAGAAAGTTCAAAAGTCCAGCTTTAAAGCCTGTTTTGCCTGTGGAATTCCACACTTTCCACAAGGTTTTCCACTTTTTGGTTCGACCTTTTTTGATTTCCTGCGTACAATTTGTAGAATACAAGTCGGAAATATGACAATTTTTTGAACTGCATCCTGTCCGCTTTTGCCAAATTGCCCAATATCATTTTGACGAATGTGGATCTGTGTTGAAAATCCGTCCTTCATCAAGCTTTCTGTCTTTCGGCCGCTTATTGCACATTATATGGAAATTTGTTGCATTCTATCGAATATACGCGCTTCTGGCAGTAACCCCCTGCACCCTGCCAGAAACAGAATCCCCGCATTGTTACAGGAAAAACACCGGTTTGGATTGATTTTGGCCGCTGTTTGGGGTATACTAATTCTGTAGGTTCGTTAAACCGTGCACAAAGCGGATATGAAACGAGCAAGACCCCAATGATTTTGTGGAGGTAATGAATAATGTTGGTAAATGCAACCGAAATGCTGATCAAAGCACGTGATGGCCACTACGGTGTGCCTCAGTTCAACATCAACAATCTGGAGTGGACCAAGTCCGTTCTGACCGCCTGCGAGGAAATGAAGAGCCCTGTGATTCTGGGTGTTTCCGAGGGTGCCGGCAAGTACATGACCGGTTTCAAGACCGTCGCTGCCATGGTCAGCGCAATGGTCGATTCCATGGGCATCACCGTTCCTGTTGCCCTGCATCTGGATCACGGCACCTATGAGGGCTGCAAGGCCTGCATCGAGGCCGGCTTCTCTTCCATCATGTTCGATGGCAGCCACTACTCCATCGAGGAGAATGTGGAAAAGACCAAGGAGCTGGTTGCTCTGGCACACGCTAAGGGCCTGAGCATCGAGGCCGAGGTCGGTTCCATCGGCGGTGTCGAGGACGGCGTTGTGGGTGCCGGCGAGATCGCAGACCCCGAAGAGTGCGCAAAGATCACCGCTCTGGGCATTGACTTCCTGGCTGCTGGCATCGGCAACATCCATGGTGTCTACCCGGCAAACTGGAAGGGTCTGGACTTCGAGGCTCTGGACCGCATTCACAAGGCCACCAATAATATTCCTCTGGTTCTGCACGGCGGCACCGGCATCCCCGACGAGATGATCGCAAAGGCAATCAGCCTGGGCGTTTCCAAGATCAACATCAACACCGAGTGCCAGCTGGTGTTTGCTGAGGCCACCCGCAAGTACATCGAAGAGGGCAAGGATCAGCAGGGCAAGGGCTTCGACCCCCGCAAGCTGCTGGCTCCCGGCGCAAAGGCCATCGAGGCCAAGTGCAAGGAGAAGATCGAGCTGTTCGGCTGCGCAGGCAAGGGCTAAGCAGAAGCTCGTATCGTAACCGGTACACCACCCAATAAAGTATGCGCCCCCGCTGCACCGTTATGCACAGTGCAGCGGGGGCGCTTTTTACTTTATATGCGAGCACTCAGACGCGGGTCTTTTCCATATCTCCAAAAATGTATTGCATACAGTCCTGCACCCAGAAGCAGGCAAAAAATCGAATAGCTAAGGATCGGAAGCCGCAGCAGTACGATCTTACCCGCGATCTGGGTAAAGAACCAGCCCGTTCCATACAGGGTCACGATATAAAGCACCAGCCATGTAGCATATTTCAGCCAATGCTCTCGTGGCGGAAAGCCTACCTGCTCCATCATCCGGCGGAACAGTGCGCAAAAAACCGTCACTGCAACAACAAGCTGCATCAGATAGCCTACAGAAAGTTCAAAAACCCAATCACCAATTACCGGGTAAAGCAGCAGCCCTTCCACGCCCCACTCCAAAAAGAAATACAGCGGTGCAACAAACCAGAAGTAATCCCCAGCCCCCAGTGTTTTCAAGCTGGGCTTGACTTCCTCCACAAAGGTCTTTGCGTCCGGAATTGAATGAAACAGTTCCCGGTTCTCCGCATTTGCCTGGATGGCAATATCAAGTAGATCGCTGCGTACAAGCTCGATTCCGCAGAAATCCCAGCTGACCCGGCGAAGATACCGGATCACTTCTTTTAGCTGCTCCTGGCTTTTTTCGTTCAGCAGCTTTGTACGCATCCGATTTGCCTTTCGCAACGCAAAATACTTATTCATATGGCTCCTCCTTAAAAATTTTTTCCACCAGCTGGCATAGCTGGCTCCAATCTTGTCGGAATTCAAGAAGCGCCTGCCGCCCTTCTTCCGTTACAACGTAGTATTTCCGGCTCGGTCCCTTGGGGGAGGGTCTGCGTTCCACCGTGACCTTTCCCTGCTGTTCCAGCCGCAGCAGCAGCGGATAAAGCGTGCTTTCACTCAAGTCAGAAAACCCGACCTGTTTTAGATGCATCACGATCTCATAGCCATAGGTCGGCTCTCTGCTAATGAATTTCAGAACACAGAATTCCAAAACGCCCTTGAGCAATTGTGTGTTGTTTTCCACTGGATACCTCCTTTTACCTATTATGCAATACATAGTAGCTTATCTATATTGTATTGCATAGTAGTATTTTTGTCAAGTCCTGTCCTGTTATCATTTCGACCAAAATCCGCTCCATATTTTTGTGCAAAAAAAAGCCCTGAGATTTCTCTCAGAGCTTTCTGTTCAAGTCGGCGACTACCTATTTTCACGCGCCGTTTCCAGCGAACTATCTTCGGCACAAGTGAGCTTAACTTCTGTGTTCGGAATGGGAACAGGTGGAACCTCACCGTCATCGACACCGACCGATCTGACTGAACCAGTATAACATGTTTGT
>CDZT01003563.1_pt1 | contig 44500 bp, 43 predicted proteins | sample 557531 | NCBI WGS metagenome assembly CDZT01 (sample SAMEA3182066, study PRJEB8094) | gut metagenome | biome: human; feature: gut; material: Stool; isolation source: human stools | place: Canada | collected 2013-03-05
TGGCGATTCTGCGAAACCACTTGATTTTCTGGAAAAAACACTCCACCAGATGGCGCTCCTTATACAGGTGCCAGTCAACCGGCCAAGGATCGGAAACGTTGCTTTGCGGCGGGATCACATAACTGGCCCCGTGCGCTGAGATATATTCCCGAATTGCCCGAGCACCATATGCCCGGTCTGCCAGTACGGCACTCCCTCTGATCCTGACTTTTTCCAATAGTTCAACAGCGTGAACGGCCGGGTGTAAAATTTTGTGTAAGCGTTTTTCGACAAAGTCAAGAATGGCGCTGGAAAGCAGGGCGGATTCTGGCCTGAATCCCTTGATTACCGAAAGCCATGGTGGTCAGAGCGGTATGCGCGCCGGCACGGCGTGAATGCCGTTCTGGCCGCTGTGGCATACTAGGACAAGGGAGTCAGCCAACGGCTCGGTCAGCGAACATGATCTCCAGCTGGCTGAGCACCAGATCCCAGTTTTGACATCTGGCGTGCCAGTGCTTCACGATACTCTGGGAGGCCAGATACAGCATCCGGCGCAGGGAGTCGTCGTTCGTGAAGGAGGGCTTGTTCTTCGTGATCTGCCGGAACTGGCGGTTCAGGCCCTCGATGATGTTCGTCGTGTATATGATTTTCCGAATCTCAACGGGGTATTCGAAGAATGTGCTTAAAACCGGCCAGTTTTCCTCCCAGCTTTTCACGCAGGAGGGGTACTGCTTACGCCAGGTCTCCGCGAAGGCCTGCAGATTTTTTTCGGCTTCCTCCAGTGTGACGGCACCGTAGATCTTCTTCAGATCCGCAACGACTTTCTTGATGTCCTTGTAGCTGACATATCTGGTGGAACTGCGCACCTGGTGGACGATGCAGCGCTGCAGCCGACTTTTCGGGAAGACGGCCTCAATAGCCTGCATCATCCCACACAGGCCGTCCGTGCAGAACAGATATACATCCAAAACACCCCTGCTTTTGAGGTCATTCAGCACATTCAGCCAGAATTTGCTGTTTTCGTGCTCTCCGATCCAGACGCCCAGGATGTCCTTCCTGCCGTCCATGGTGACACCCAGAACCACATAGGCTGCTTTGGTCACATACCGCCGGTCCTCCCGCACTTTATAGTGAATGGCGTCCATGAACACAAACGGATACACCGGCTCCAGAGGACGATTCTGCCAGGCTGTGACCTCCGGCATGATCTTTTCACTGATCTTCGTTACCAGCTCCGGAGAGATCTCCACGCCGTACAGTTCCTTGATCTGCTCGGCGATATCCCGTTGGCTCATGCCGCAGGCGTACAGCGCCAGAATCTTATCCTCCATCCCGTCCGCATTCCGGTCATACTTGCCGATGATCTTGGGCTCGAAGGAGCCGTTCCGGTCCCGGGGAACCTTGATGTCCACCTCGCCCAGCTGGGTCTTGACGGTCTTCTTCGTGTAGCCGTTGCGGTAGTTTCTGGGGGTGCCCTCCGGCTCGTCTGACCGCTCACAGCGCTCGCGACCAAGCTCCTCGTCCATCTCCACTTCCATGACGGTCTGGATGACATCCCGGAACATTTCCTTCATGGCCGCCAGGATCTCCGTCGTGCTGGTGAAGTGTTGGCTCTGAACGTATTCCTTCAATAAATCCTGTGGTACTGACTGCATAATCTTCGTCTCCTTCGTCTTGAATGTTTGATCTCATTCTTGACTCAGTCGAAGATTTTCATACTGTCGGGGAACGTCGATTACACAGAATTTTCGGCGGTCTCGCGTGAACCGAATCGTGGTCATTTCCAGCGGAGAGAAGGAACTCCACCGGGTTTCCCAAACCGTCCACTACCGCGTGGAGTTTTGTGTTCCACCCACCTCTGGTACGGCCAACCGCCTTATCCGCTGTTTTTTTCCCCGCCATTTGCGCTTTCATGTACCTTTACGCAAGTGGAGTCTACGCTCAGATTCTCCATGTCCGCGTCCCCGGACAGCGCGTGAAATACCGCCTCCAGTGTGCCGTCATCCCGCCACTTGGAGAATCGTGCGTACACAGACTGCCAGGGGCCATAGGCCGCCGGCAGCTCACGCCACTGAGCACCGCTCCGGACAATCCAGAGCATCCCGTTGAGCATCGTACGATTATCTTTTCGGGGGCGGCCACGCTTTCCTGTTTCTTCCGGCGGCAGCAACGGTTTGATCCGTTCCCATTGTTCTTTTGTTAATTCATATCGTTTCATGCCCTTAGCTTCGCATAACTTGCTTTATTGTGCAACTTTTATTTTTCAAACAAGCCCTAGCGATTTCTTTAATTATTCCTTAAAAATCCGTTCCTTCGATTGACGGCACCGGCCTGCCGATGCTATAGTGTGCTCAGGCGTTTCAAGAATTATATTAAGACCTGCTAAGTTTTGTCAAGGGGGGAAAATCAAAATACTGAAAATAGAAAAATGGCGCGCCTAATCAGGCCGCTGCGCATCTCAAAATGAAACGGCGGCCAACCAGAGCGATATGATAAGGTCAGATCTGTTCTAAAGATTCTAAGTAAGCTTTCACAGTAGCGTAGTAGATCCGCAGGAATTTGTTCGCAGATGCCATCATGTAGACGCGGTAGGGCTTGCCCTCGGTTCGCTTTCTATCCATGAACTGGTAGATCGGTTCATCCGGTGGTGATGTCTGCAAATAGATGCTCATGACAAGGAATAGGGTCCGGCGCAGAGATGATGCACCGACCTTGCTCATGCTCTTGTGCCTGCCGATTACATCGCCGGAGTCGTTGGGCGGGGCATCGATGCCGGCGTAAGCCACAAGGGCTTTCTTAGAGTAAAAACGGCGCACGTCGCCAATCTCGGCCATAAGCTGTGGGCCGAGAGTCGGCCCAATACCAAACATCTCCATGACAACAGGATATTCCGGCAGTTGAGAGGCCAGAGAGTGCATTTCCTGTTTGAGAGCAGCAAGCGCAGCCGAAGTGGTTCTGAGTTGAGATACAGCCTGCTCCACAAGCAGCTTCGTGGTTTCAGCCTTCGGCATGACGCCAATATGCCCGCTGGCTTCATCGTAAATGGCGTGTGCTTTATCCTCGCTGAAGTTGTACCCATGCTTTCGGCACCACCGCTGGTACTTGTTCACGAATGCCTTTTCGGAGCGCTCGCAAACGCACTTGCAATGCCAAAACTCCGCTACGAAATCTACCCACTTCTCGCTTCCATCGGCGCGAGCAGGGCTGTTGAACAGGCGGTTTGCATTTGGGAAAACCGTGTCCAACAAGGAAATCAAATTGTTCTTCAGAACAGTCTGTACCTTGGAATACTGCCGGTACTGACGGTAGCAATTTTTCAGCAACAGCCGAGTGTTTTCCTCCGGAATATATCTTGGCAAGGTAAGCCAGCGGTCAAGGCCATAGTTCGCCAGCTTTACGGCGTCCTTCCGGTCGGTCTTGACACGCCTCAAATCGTTGTTCCCGTAGCTGTGCACCAGCTTTGCATTGACAACGGAAACATATAGTCCAGCATCATGGAGCAGCTGCGCTACCGGCGCATGGTAGTTCCCAGTGGACTCCATGACCACACGAGTCTCACCGTCCAGGCTTTTGAGCAGTTTTGCCAGCTCACTCAGTTCACTGTCGGTGTGATGTACTTCAAAGGGTGAGATGACAACTTCTCCAAAGGGGCGCATGGCGGCCACCATACTTCTTCCTTTGGAAATGTCAATGCCAATAGAGTTCATGTATCTACCTCCAATACGAATTTGCAACCGGAATCCATCTTTTTCTCATTGCCGATTCAATCTATTGGGTGACGCGAACTCTATGGCTCAACCTGCTCAAATCGAACGCCGCAATAAGGGGATGGCTGACAGTCTTAATATCGGACATGAAAGCCCAAGGAGGGATTGGTCAGCCAGTTGCTCCCCTTATTGTAGCTTAGGCAATGATATGGAAAAAGACACGGCTGGCTGCCGTGCCTTAACCCTAAACATATTGTAATAGGAGGAGCCATGGATAGAAAGCTCTTCAAAAGCATTCTGCTGATCATCACCTATGCGGTGGTGCTGGTCATGGCGCTGGCCCGTCTGGACGTGGTGAGCGGCGGCCTCTGGCGCCTGCTGGGACTGTTCAAGCCTCTTTTCATCGGCTTTGGCATTGCTTTTGTGCTCAACCGGCCCTGTCACTTTTTCTGCCGCCTGTATGGCCGCGGCCTCGGCAGGACCCGGGCGTCCGGATGGGCGCGCCCCCTGGCGGTGGTCACCTCCTATCTGGTGCTGGTGATCGTCATCAGCGCCATCTTCTCTTTCGTGGTGCCCAAGCTGGCACAGAGCATCCAGATCTTCGTGGGCAGCTTGAGCGGGTACCTCAACAATCTGCAAACCTGGACCAACGAGCTTTTGGCCTACCTCAAGCTGGACACCCTGGACCTGTCCAGTCTGAAGGCCCCCCTCCAGAACCTGTTCGACCAGGTGCTGGCCTTCCTCTCCGACCTGGGCCCCCACCTGCTGGAGTTTACCAGCGGACTGGTGTCCATGGTAGTCACCGGAGTGCTGGCTCTGGTGTTCTCGATCTACATGCTCTCCGGCAAGGAACGCCTGCTCTCCCAGTGCCGCCGGCTGCTCCGGGCCTACGTCCCTCCAAAATTTGCCGACCCAATCCTGGACGTGGTACACCTCACAGGGGATACCTTCACCCACTTCGTCACCGGCCAGCTTATCGAGGCCTGCATTCTGGGCGGATTGTGCTCCATCGGCATGCTCTTCATTCAGCCGGACTATGCCCCTCTCATCGGGGTCATCATCGGCTCCTCCGCGCTCATCCCCGTGGCCGGGGCCTACATCGGGGCGATTCTTTCCGCTCTGCTGCTGTTGATGGTCTCCCCGCTCAAGGCGGTCACCTTCCTGATCTTCCTGGTGATCCTCCAGCAGATCGAAGGCAATGTGATCTATCCCAAGGTGGTGGGCACCTCCATCGGCCTGCCGGGCATTTGGGTACTGGCCGCCGTCACAGTCGGCGGCGGGCTGATGGGTCTGGTAGGCGTCCTGCTCAGCGTCCCCATTGCGTCGGTCCTCTATACCCTGCTCCGGCGGGATGTACACCGGCGCCTGGACCGGGCCTCCTGATCTGCCCTGCACATCCAAACAGCCTGACGGCGCCTCGGTCCCTGACCGAAGCGCCGTTTTTAATGGAAGATCACACGCACGGCCCAGGCGGCGGCCATGAAGCCTGCCAGGTCGGCGCAAAGGGCGGCAGGGACGGCATAACGGGTCTTTACGATCCCCGCCGCGCCGAAATAGACCGCGATGGTATAAAACGTAGTCTCCGTGGAGCCCAGCATCACCGCCGCCGTGCGCCCGATCTGCGAGTCCGGCCCATAGGTGGAGATCAGCTCCGCTCCGACGCCCAGCGCCGCGCTGCCGCTGACCGGCCGCACCAGCATCAGCGCCACCGTCTCCGGCGGGATGCCCAGCCGGGTGAGCACCGGCGCAAGGGCCTGGGCCGCCAGCTCCAGCGCGCCGGATGCGCGCAGCATATACACCGCCGTCAGCAGCCCCACCAGCGGCGGCACGATCTTGATGAGCACTCCCAGGCCCTCGCCGGCCCCCTGGACGACCGCGTCGTACACGTCCACCCGCCGCGCCATTCCATACAGGGCCACGGCGGCGATGATCAGGGGCACCAGCATGGTAAAAAACAGTTCCATCCCTACTTCCTCCACAGCCTTGCAAACACCTTCGCCGCCAGGATGCCCACGCACACTGAGATGGCCGAGGCCAGCCAGACGGCGGGCAGGATGTCAAACGGCGCGGCACTTCCGGCAGCCAGGCGGACGCTGGCCACGGTGGTGGGGATGAGCTGGATGGAGGCGGTGTTGCACACCACCAGCATGCATAACGGATCGGAGGCCACCCCCGGCGTCTTCCGGCTCATCTGCCGGGCGGCCTGGATCCCCAGCGGCGTAGCGGCGTTGCCCAACCCCAGCAGGTTGGCGGAAACATTGGCCGAGATACTGTCCATGACGTCCCGATCCCGCGCAAATTCCGGGTAGAGCCGCCGCAGGATGGGCCGCAGCAGCCGGGACAGGCCGTCGGACAGGCCGGAGCGGCGCATCACCTCCATAACGCCCATCCACAGGCAGAGGATACCGGCCATGGACAGGCACAGCTCCACGGCGGCCGCCGCGCCTTCCATTGCCGCCGCCGCAACGGCCGGTCCGTTTCCCGTGGCCAGGCCGCACAGAACGGCCGCTACCACCATCCCCGTCCAGATCACCGCCATCGCCATCGCCACACGCCTCCTTTTCCCTCCCCCTATCTATATGGCCCGTCCCACGGTTCCATTCCTGTTTTTCCAACTTTGCCCTTTTGCAGAGCGCGCCTCCTTATTTTCCATTTTTAGATAGAAACATACATATATAGTCAAAATTTTTCCAAATTTGAATTGACATTGAAATACCATGTGTTATAATGAAATATATCAGCTTCTTCTTGACGGGAAGCTAGGGCAGTTCATGGGGAAAGGAAGTAGTAATCTATGAAATCCACCGGTATTGTGCGGAAGGTCGATGAACTTGGGCGCATCGTTCTTCCGATCGAACTGAGGCGCACCCTGGATATTGCGGAGAAGGACTCTCTTGAAATCTATGTGGACGGTACCTCCATCGTCTTGAAGAAGTACCAGCCCGCTTGCATTTTCTGTGACGACGCAAAGGGTGTCATCAATTTTAAGGGCAAGAACGTCTGCCCCAACTGCATCAAGGAACTTCAGGCGAAGTAAGCCCTTTTACCGGGACGCCGCGCCCCCTGCCCAACCTGGGCAGGGGGCGTTTCCATGCATTTCCACCTCGTTTACAAAACTTTAAATTATACTCATCGTAATATTTTTAGCTGTGAAATATATCCAAAACAGGAAGCCGCACCATTCCGTGCGGCTTCCTGTTTTGCTCTTTTGGATGCTGTACGCGGCTATGTTCCGATCGCACGCTCATAAAGTTCGTTCTTGGGCAGCCCCGTCTGCTGCGCCGCCTGCCGTACCGCGTCCCGCAGGGAAAGCCCGGAGGCGCGCAGGGCGCACACCAGGGCAACGCCCTGCTCCATGGGCACCTCAACCGCCCGGCAGGGCTGCGCCCCCTCCAGCACCAGCACGAATTCTCCCCGGGGCGGGTTGGTTTCGTAGAATTCCGCCGCCGCGCCCAGGGTGGTGCGGCGCACCTCCTCATGGAGCTTGGTCAGCTCCCGGCACAGGGTGAGGCGCCGCTCCGGCCCGAACTGCTCCAGCAGGTCGGCCAGGGTGGCACGGAGCTTATGGGGCGCCTCGTAGAAGATCATGGTGCGCTCCTCGTCCCGCAGGGCGGCCAGATGGGCGCGGCGGTTCTTTTTGTTCATGGCCAGAAACCCCTCAAAGGTAAAGCGTCCGGTGGGCAAACCGGACACTGCCAGGGCCGTGATGAGCGCGCAGGGACCCGGAAGGGCCACCACCTCCACCCCTGCCCGGGCGCAGAGAGCCACCAGCTCCTCTCCGGGATCGGATACCGCTGGGGTGCCCGCGTCGGTCACCAGAGCGCAGCTCTCCCCCGCCAGCAGCCGCTCCAGCACGGCCTGTCCCCCCGCCTGCGTATTGTGGCGGTAATAGGATACCATAGGCTTTTTGAGCCCCAAGTGGTTGAGCAGCTTCCGGCTCACCCGGGTATCCTCGGCGGCGATAAAGTCGGCCTGGGCCAGGGTCTCAGCGCAGCGGGGCGAAATATCCCCCAGGTTGCCGATGGGCGTTGGGACCAGATAAAGCGTTCCGGCCATAGGGCTCACCTCTCGTTCAAAATCAGCGTGGGCAGCACGGACAGGCCCGGCCTGCCCTGGCGCACCGCCTCCACCAGCACAGCGGAGGGCGGCTTGTCCCGGTCATGCTGGACCATCTGCAGGCGCTTTGGTTCCAGGCCGCTCTGCCCCAGGGCCTCCATCAGCCCAGCCAGGCGCTCCGGCCGATGGACCAGGGCAAACCGCCCGCCGTTTTTCAGCAGGAAGGCCGCGGCGGCGCACACCTGCGTCAGGGTACAGCACAGCTCCATCCGGGCGCTGCCGCCGCTTTCTCCGCTGCCTGCGGGGAAGTAGGGCGGATTGGAGACCACCAGATCGAAGCGCCCCGCCGGAAACTGCTCCCGGACCCGGCGCAAATCGCCGGTCCGGATGACGCCGGACAGGCCGTTTTCCGCCAGATTGCGCCGGGCCAGCGCGGCGGCTTCCCCGTCCAGCTCCACGCCGGACAGGTCCAGGGAGCTCTCCCGCGCCAGCAGCAGCAGGGGCAGCGCCCCCGCGCCGCAGCCCAGGTCGCACACCCGCCCGCCCCGCCGGAGGGTGGCGAAGCGCCCCAGCAGCAGGGTATCCTGCCCCAGCGGAAAGCCTCCCTGCCGGTACGTAAAGGGCCCCAGGCGCTCCATGCCGCTCACGTGCGCTCCATTCCTTCCAGCAGCCCCCGGACGATGCGCCCGGTCATACCCCAGATGGCCCGCCCCTGCCACAGATAGATGGGCACATCCATACGTCCCCGGTGCCAGCCGTAACGTTTCTGCGCCCCCACCAGCGCATAGGGGAAGTCGTCGCCCACCTGGGGCACCAGTTCATAGGAATACACCCGGGGCGGGTGGTCCCGAAAAAAATCCACAGGCACCAGAAAGGTCTCCTTCACCTCCGCGGGGCTGGGACGCATGGCGTCTACGGCGGCTGGGTCCACCCGGCCCAGCAGGGGGTAGAGCACAAAGCTGCCCTGTCCCGTCTGGTAATCCAGGGGGGCGATCAGTTGCACCGCACTCCGGGGGATCCCCAGCTCCTCCTCCGTCTCCCGCAGGGCACAGCCGGCCGGCTCCTCCTCCGGCTCCATATGTCCTCCCGGGAAGCACACCTCCCCCGGCTGCCGCCCCAGAGTCTCGGCGCGCACCTCAAAGAGCAGACAGGCCTCTCCCGCCCGCTCCACCAGCGGCACCAGCACCGCGTATTCCTTCCGTACCCCCTGGGGACGCGGGGCATGTCCCCGCCAGCGTTCCTCAAACTCCCGAATGGTCATGGCTTCCCTCCCGGCCCGGCAAGCCGTCTGCGTCCGCGGCAGCGCCAGCGGCCGGTGCCCTCCGCATAGCCGCAGATCCGTGGATCGGCCGGCGCTGCATTCCGAAAGCGCGGCGGCCGGGGCGGCCCAAACACCCCCCGTCATTTCCACCGGCGCTTTTCCCGTTTTCCGGCACAGCGCCTTCCGGGGCTGCGCCGGGCCGGGTAAAATAACTTCCATATCTGTCTTCCCTCTTGGCCCTCAACCGTAATTTGTACACGGCTCCAGGGGAAGGGGCGGACGCCTTCGCCGCCGGGCGCTTAGGATTCCGGTACGGTAAAGTGAGACAGCGTGTCCCGCCGCGTCCACGCGACTGCCCGGCCTGCGGCGCGGCTTTTGGGCACGTCGATCAGCCGCTGGTTGCGGCTGCCCCGAAACAGCGCGTCATAGGACTTCTCCGCCAGCCAAAACGGCCCGTCTACCAGCACGTCGGTGGCCGCCAGCAGCTCCAGCCGGGCCGGGTCTCCTTCCGCCAGAAGCTTTTCATAAGTATAACCCGTATAGGTCCATACATTCAAGCCCTTTTCCCGGGCAATTCGGGCCAATGCGGCGCACTCCGCCGCCTGAAGAAAGGGTTCTCCCCCGGAAAGCGTCACCCCGTCGGTCAGGGGATTCGCCAGCATCCGTTCGGCCAGCTCCTCCAGGGAAGCCTCCCTCCCGCCCGCAGGGTCGTGGGTCTCCGGATTGTGGCAGCCGGGACAGCCGTGGGGGCAGCCCTGCGTAAAGACGGTAAAACGCAGGCCGGGCCCGTCCACGATGGAGTCGGATACCGTATTGGCAATGCGCATGCACTCACCTCCGCATTGGTTTGGGGCGGGCCCTTCGGCCCGCCCCCCGTTCTTTATACGCTGTGCTTGACCCGGTCGTGTTCCTCGGCCCGCTTGGCGTTGTTGAAGCGGTCCAGGGTGCCTACCAGATAACCGGTGATGCGCCGGATGCGCTCGAAGGGCACGCCGTCGGCCTCCGTGCGGCCGCAGCCGGGGCACTGATCCCCAATGATACCGGAAAATCCGCATACCGGGTCCCGGTCCACCGGGTGATTGACGCTTCCGTAACCGATGCCGTTTTCCTTCATGCAGCGGATGACCTTCTCAAAGGCCTCCAGGTTTTCCGTGGGATCGCCGTCCATCTCGATATAGCTGATGTGCCCGGCGTTGGTAAGCGCGTGATAGGGCGCCTCGATCCGGATCTTATCGTAGGCGGAGATAGGGAAATACACCGGCACATGGAAGGAGTTGGTGTAATAGTCCCGGTCGGTGACGCCCGGGATCGTTCCGAAGCGGGCCTTGTCCAGTTTGACGAAGCGGCCGGAGAGGCCCTCCGCCGGGGTTGCCAGCAGGGAAAAGTTGAGCCCCCGCTCCGCGCTCTCTTCATCCATCCGGGAGCGCATATGGGAGATGATCTCCAAGCCCAATACCCGGGCCTTCTCGCTCTGGCCATGGTGCTCGCCGGTCAGGCTCTTAAGGGTCTCGGCCAGGCCGATGAAGCCCACGGACAGCGTGCCGTGCCTGAGCACCTGGCGCACCTCGTCGTCCCAGTCCAGCTGGTCGGAATCCAGCCAAACGCCCTGCCCCATGAGGAAGGGGTAGTTGCGCACGTGCTTGCGGCACTGGATCTCAAAACGCTCCAGCAGCTGAGCCACACACAGGTCCAGCATCCGGTCCAGCCCCTCGAAGAACAGGGAAAGATCCCCCTTGGCCTTGATGGCCAGACGCGGCAGGTTGATGGTGGTGAAGCTCAGGTTGCCCCGGCCGTTGCAGATCTCCCGGCTGGGATCGTACACGTTGCCGATGACCCGGGTACGGCAGCCCATGTAGGCGATCTCCGTCTCCGGGCGGCCGGGCTTATAATACTGCAGGTTGAAGGGGGCGTCCAGGAAGGAGAAGTTTGGAAACAGGCGCCTGGCGGAGCAGCGGATGGCCAGCTGGAACAGGTCGTAGTTGGGCTCGCCGGGGTTGTAATTGACCCCTTCCTTCACCCGGAAGATCTGAATGGGGAAAATGGGGGTCTCCCCGCCGCCCAGCCCGGCCTCGGTGGCCAGCATGATGTTTTTCATCACCATGCGCCCCTCCGGGGAGGTATCCATGCCGTAATTGATGGAAGAGAAGGGGGTCTGGGCCCCGGCCCGGGAGTGCATGGTGTTCAGGTTGTGGATCAGGGCCTCCATGGCCTGATAGGTGGCCCGGTCGGTCTCCTTCACCGCCCGGTAGTGGGCAAACTCCTGGGCCTTTTGGATCTCCGCTTCCTCCCCGAACCGGGGCGCCAGCGCCAGACGCTCGGCCGCAAAATAGTCCCCGCAGCCCTCCAGCGTGGGCTGGAGGTCCTGCTTTTCCCCGATGCCCGCGATCACGCCCTTGAGTTCGCTCTCCGGATCCTCCAGCCCGGAGAGCAGCATCAGCGCCCGGGCCAGGTTCTGCCGGTAAAGGCGCACGAAGGTCTTTTTCACCCCGTCGGCCATGCCGTAATCGAAGTTGACCACGCTCTGTCCGCCGTGCTGGTCGTTCTGGTTGGACTGGATGGCGATGCAGCATAGGGCGGCATAGGAGGAGATGTCGTTGGGCTCCCGCAGGGTGCCGTGGCCGGTGGAAAAGCCGCCTTTGAACAGCTTCCGGATGTCGATCTGGCAGCAGGTGGTGGTCAGGGTAAGGAAGTCCAGGTCGTGGATATGGATGTCTCCCTCCCGGTGCGCCCGGGCATGATCCGGGTTGAGCACGAACATATCGTAGAACTGCTTGGCTCCTTCCGAGCCGAACTTGAGCATGCTGCCCATGGCGGTATCCCCGTCGATGTTGGCGTTCTCCCGCTTCAGGTCGGATTCCCTTGCGGCGGAGAACGTGATGTCCTCATAGGTCTTCATCAGGCGGGTGTTCATCTCCCGGGCCCGGCTGCGCTGGTCCCGATACAGGATGTAGGCTTTGGCGGTCTGTACGTAGCCGTTGTCCATCAGCACCCGCTCCACCAGATCCTGGATGTGCTCCACGTCGGGCTGCTGGCACCCCTCCACATCCAGGATGGAGAGCACCTCTTCCGCCAGGCGCTGGGCAGTCTCCTCCTGTCCCGGCTTGTAGGTGGCGTTGAAGGCCTTGGTGATGGCCTGGGCGATCTTTCCCTCATTAAAGTCGGCCAGCCGCCCGTCCCGCTTCCGGATCTTTGTCACTGTCATTTGCAAGCGCATCCTTTCTCCAAGCGTAAAAAACGCCCTTTTTCAGAGCGAAAAGTCCCTTTTCTGCGCAGCACTATATCTTGTGGTCTTTTTTCGATAAGCCGTTTTTATAATACCTTATCTTGCATGTTCCGTCAAGGCAGAAAACAAAAAGCACGTTCCAAAAACCGAACGTGCTTTTTGTTGGTTTCACCCATTTCGGCGTCTGTTCCAATCCCCGCGAAAGGACGAACGGGCGGCGTTTGCGCCGTTTTCAGACCAGGCACTAAAGCAGGACCAATCCATACCGGACGCGCATCTCCTCCAGAAACGCCTCGTCCAGATCACCGGTCCCGTCCCAGAAGGCCCGGCCCTGGTAGAGCCGCAGCGCCTTCTCCAGCAGCTCCGGCACGTCGGAGAACAGGCACAGGGCATCCTTGACCGCATACTGGTTCTCTGCAAAGATATCCAGGTCGTCCTCCTCCAGGATGGCGATCTTCAGCGCTCCCTGCGGGGCCTCCTCCTCCGCCTCCAGGATGTCCTCCATCAGGTCGCTGGTGCATGCGATCGTCTCCCCCACGTCCACATCGGGGGTAATGAAGCGCGCCTCCTTCTCGCTGGCGCAGGGGATCACGTCGGGGTCGTGCCCGACTGCGGGAAACGCTGCAAAATCGATCTCCGCCAGCGCCTCCCGCAAAGCGGCGATGTGTGCGGGCGTGGTGCCGCAGCAGCCGCCGAAGATGCGCCCCCCCGCCGCTGCAAACGCGCGGGCATAGGCGGCAAATTCCTCCGGCGGACAGTGGTAGACGACGCCCCCATCCACCCTCTCGGGCAGGCCCGCGTTGGGCTTTGCGATCAGAGGCACTGCGGCGTATGGGGTCAGCCGGCGGATCTGCTCCAGCATCCCCTCCGGCCCGGAGGAGCAGTTGAGGCCGAAGGCGGCCGCCCCCATGCCCTGCAGGATGATCAAAGCCGCCAGCACATCGCTGCCCGAGAGGGTACGCCCGTTCTCATCGCAGGTGAAGGTGACCCACACTGGCTTGTCCGACACGCTTTTACAGGCCAGAACCGCCGCCCGCGCCTCCGGCACGGTCATAGTGGTCTCGATCAGGAACAGATCCACCCCGGCCGCCGCCAGAGCGCGGGCCTGCTGGGCATAGACGTCCACCAGCTCTTCAAAGCTGCTCGCTCCGAACGGCGCCAGCAGCAGGCCCGTCGGAGCCAGATCGCCCGCCACCAGGACGCGGCCGTCCGCGGCCGTCCGGGTCAGTTCCACCAGGCGGCGGTTGTACTCCTCTACCCGGTCCTGGGCGCCGTGCCGCGCCAGGCTCACCCGATTCGCCCCGAAGGTGGGGGCGATCAGCACTTGGCTGCCCGCCTCCACATAGGCCCGCTGGATCTCCAAAAGGGCCTGGGGGTGCTCCAGCACCCACTGCTCCGTACAGACGCCGTTGGGCATGCCGCGCCGGTAAAGCTCGGTACCCGTGGCGCCGTCCATCAGGACCGGCAGGGATAAGGGGATGGTGTCCATAATGATCGCGTTCCTCCATCGTTTCACAAACTGTCCGCCCCAGGCAGGCCTGAGTCAGCTGCAGGAGGCCGGTGCGCGCAGCCTCCCGCTCCGTTTTCCTACATCTTCTCCGGCGCGGCCACGCCAAGCAGCTCCAGGCAGTTGGCAATGACGCTGCGCACGGTATCCGCCAGCTTCAGCCGGGCGCGGAGCACCGCGGGGGCCTCTCCTTTGATATAGCAGGCATTGTAGAAGCGGTGGAACTCCCCCGCCAGCGTAATGAGATAGCGGTTGACATGCACGGGATCATAGTCCCGTGCGGCGAGCCGGATGGTCTCCGGCAGCTGGGAGAGGGTCTTGATGAGCGCGCGCTCCTCCGCTGTGGCAAAGACTGCCGGGTCCACATCGGCCGCGTCGGGCACCGCCGCGCCCTCCTCCTCCAGCCGGGCGATCAGGGAGCAGATACGGGCGTGGGCGTACTGTACGTAGTACACCGGGTTCTCGCTGTCTTCCCGCACCGCCAGGTCCAGGTCAAAGTCCAGGGCGCTGGAGGAGGAGCGGGAGCTGAAGAAAAACCGGGCGGCATCCACGCTGACCTCGTCCAACAGGTCCCGCAGGGCGATGGCCTTGCCGGAGCGCTTGGACATGCGGACAGGCTGGCCGTCCTGGAGCAGATTGACCAGCTGCATCAGCACCACCACCAGCCGGTGCGAACCGTCCAGTCCCAGGCCGTCCAGCGCGGCCTGCAGGCGGGCAACATGGCCGTGGTGATCCGCGCCCCAGATGTTGATGGCCTTGGAGAAGCCGCGCTGCTCCAGCTTATTGCGGTGATAGGCGATGTCGGCGGCGAAATAGGTATAGAAGCCGTTGGCCCGGCGCAGCACGTCGTCCTTCAGGTCCAGCTTGTCCACCTGCTCCCGGCTCTTCCCCTCGGCCAGGTACTTCTGCCTGAGCAGGCCGCTGGTGTCCAGCCAGAGGGCCCCGTCCTTCTCGTAGGTCCAGCCCTTGTCCCGCAGCAGGCCCACCGTCTCCTCCACATAGCCGCTGTTGTGGAGGCTGGACTCCAGGAACCACTCGTCGTACTCGATGTGATAGCGGCGCAGATCCTCCTGCATGCGGGGGATGTTGACAGACAGGCCGTATTCGGCCATGGCCGCCTGGCGCTCCTCCTCGCTCTTGTCCTTCCAGTCCGCACCGTGGGCGTCATAAAAGGCCTGGGCCAGCTCCTTGATATCCTCGCCGCGGTAGCCGTCCTCCGGGAAGGGCACGTTCTCCTCCCCCTGGATCCGCTGCAGATAGCGTGCGTCGATGGACAGGGCGAACTTGTGGATCTGGTTGCCCGCGTCGTTCACGTAAAACTCCCGCCACACGTCGTAGCCCGCCCGCTCCAGCACACTGGCCAGCGCGTCGCCCAGCACGCCGCCCCGGGCGTTGCCGATGTGCATGGGGCCCGTGGGGTTGGCGGAGACGAACTCCACCATGACCGTTTCGCCCTTCCCCTCGTCGATGGCGCCGTACCGCTTTCCCTCCGCCTGAATGTCGCAGAGCACGTCCGCATACCACTTGCTGCCCAGGGTAAAGTTCAGGAAGCCCGGTCCCGCGATCTCCACCTTGTCAAAATAACTGCCGGCCAGATCCAGATGCTCCACGATGGCCTGGGCGATCTGCCGGGGCGCCCTGTGCAGCGCCTTGGCCCCCGCCATGGCAAAGGAGGAGGCGTAATCCCCGTTTTTCACGTCCTTGGGGATCTCGATGGTAGCCTTCACCTGCGCGCCTGCGGGCAGGACGCCCGCCGCCGCCGCTTTTTCGTAGGCGCTCTGGGTCAGGGCATGCACCTGTTCCCGCGCCGCCTGGATCATGTTTGACATCGTCTTCACCTTTTCTTTTATAATACGGCCCGTATCGGGAAACCGGCCCCGGCGCTTGCGCTGCACGCGGCAACTGAATGGCCGCGGCAGCAACGGTTTTGCCCTGCAAAACCGTTGGTTCGAGACCGCCCACGCAAAAATCACTGCTGCAAAATCGGCCGTTTCTCCCTTACGTTGATCTGGAATAAGTTCTGCCCCGCCACCGCGTGGTCGATCTCGATGGCGTAATCGATCTCGATGCTGCCGCCGGACAGGCCGAGCTCCGCATGCATCTTCCGGGTGCTCACCCCCACGGACAGGGACCCGTAGGGCGTGTCGTACAGGGACAGGTGACGCCGTCCCTGCTCAAAGACCATCTGAGAGTTGACCTCCCCGATGCGCAGCAGGGTGATCCGCTCGGGCTCGATCTGGAAGGTGGTCAGGGTACCCTCCAGCCCGGTGAGTTCGCTCTCCTGATAGCTCAGGGTATAGCCCTCCGTTCCATCCGGATCCAGCCGCCCCTCGGTGACCAGCTCGATGGTCTCGTCCTCCATATCCTCATAGGATTGCTTGCCCTTAATGGAAATAATCACGTTGTTTTCCATACGCCGGAGTACCTCAAATCCTCTGGATTGCAAATTGCAAATTATTATACACAAATCCTTTGAAAATGTAAAGAGACGCCCCTCAATCGGCTGGTCAAAAAAGCGGCAAAGCGGCTTTGGGGGCCGTCTCCTCAATAGCGGCCGATCTCCACCTGACCGACGGAATCAGCCACATCCCAGCCCAGGAAGATGGAGGCCAGGCGGGAAAAATCCTCCACCCGGTCGCTGACAAAGTAACGGCAGGCGCCCCTGCCGCGCCCCCCGGCCAGGGCGGAGCGCTCCCGCAGGGTCTCCGCCACGGCCCGCGCCCCCTCGGCCCCTGCGCTGACCAGCGTTACGCCGGGTCCCATATAGTTGCCGATGACGCTCTCCAGAAGCGGGTAATGGGTGCACCCCAAAACCAGCGTATCCACGCCCGCCTGCTTCAGGGGCGCCAAGTACTCCGCGGCCACCGTTTCGATGACGACGTCCCCAGGGGCGAAGCGGCCGTTCTCCACCAGCGGCACAAACAAAGGGCAGGGCTGCGGCAGCACCTGCGTGCCCGGCCGGGCCTGTTCGATGCAGCGCTCATAGGCCCCGCTGCGGATGGACGCCTGGGTGCCGATGAGTCCGATCCTTCCATTTCGTGTGGCCCGGGCCGCCGCCTGGGCGGCCGGAGCCACCACCCCCAGCACCGGCAGCTCATTTTCCGCCGCGAGCACGTCCAGGGCGGTGGTGGATACGGTGCCGCAGGCAATGACGACGGCTTTCAGATCAAACGTGCGCAGAAAGGCCACGTCCTGCCGGGCATATTTGATAATGGTCTCCCGGGACCGGCTGCCGTAGGGCACCCGCCCGGTATCCCCGAAGTACACGATATCTTCCTCCGGCAGCAGGCGGCACAGCTCCCGCACGGTGGTGAGCCCCCCCAGACCGGAATCAAAAACGCCGATTGGCCGTTCGTCCAAGGCGCTCCCTCCCATTCTATGTATCATAAGCAGACACTATCATATGCGAAAACGCGCCGGAAGACAAGGGGCATTTTCACAGTTTCCCAGCCGCTCCTGTTTGACATTTCCCCCAGCGTGATTATAATATAAATTAGGGATGGCCCGCTTCCATCCGCAAGCGCGCTTTGCGCGAAATGTTGCGCCAGGATCAGGCATGGTTTTTCAGGAAAACCGGATGCATTCCAAAAAAGCGCGTCAAACGGATGGCGCCTGCTTTCCGCAAAGCGCCGCAGGCGCATGGAATCAGCGTTTCCCCAGGGCAACCCCATACCGTCATTGCAGCGAGGAGGTTACGTGCATCATGAAGCTGGAACTGACGACCAAGCAATTCCGCCGCCTGCTGGATATGGTCTATATCGGCAACTGGATCTTAAACTCCACCCGCGGTGAGGACCGCTTTCAGGATTACGACAAAGTGGAAAGCCTGCTCTTTTCCAAAGCCCGCGCGGAGGGCATGGGTGCGCTGGCCGAGGTCTGGAACGGCGAGGTGATCCCCTCCCGCGCCTTTGCCGAGGGCGGCATCCATGAGGCCATCATGGAATATGAAAACAATGTGTTCTTCGACATCCTGGCGGAGGACCTGGCCCGCCGGGATATGGACGACGCCCCCATCGACGAGAGCAATTACGACGAGCTCAACCGCCGTATCGACGCCTATATCGCGGAATTTGAGGAACACGGCACCGATAATATCCTGGTGGACAGCGACAGCCTGTAAACGCGCCGCGCCCCCGGGGACCGCTTTGCGGTCCCCGGGGGCGCGGTCCTTTCCCGGCGGCTTATGCCTGCTCCACCAGTTCTTCCCGCCGGCGTTCCAGCTCCTGTACCTGCCGCTCCAGATCGCCGCGCAGCTGCCGCAGGCCGTCCAGCGCCTGCTCCACCCGGTCTGCGGCGTCTTCCACGTTGGCCTGGGCGTCGTGGATGCCGGACTGCACCGCCCAGTCGGCAAACAGGCCGTCGAAGAAATAGTCGGCGAAGGTGGCGAATTCCCCGATCTGTATCTGGGGCACATCTTCCACGCGCACGTCGGCCAGCTCCGCGCGGAACCGGCACAGCGCCTGCTGCGCCTGGTCGATCCCGGCGCGGGCCTCGTCGATATGCTCATGCTTGGCCATGGTCACAAACAATCCTCCGCCCAGCATATCCCAGGTGCCCAGGCCCTCGGCATCGTCCAGCTCCGCGCGCACGAAGGACAGGGCGCTGCCTGCCTGCTGCCCTGCGGAAAGGGCCTCGTCCACCTCCCGCAGCCGGCGGAGCAGGGGCGCAAGCTGCCCGTCCAGTCCGGACAGCTGTGCGCCCACAGCGCCTCCCATACCGCGCAGCAGGGCCTCCTTCTCCTTACGCAGCCGCTCCAGCTCCCCCGCCGGGTCCTCCAGCGTCTCCCGCTGCCCCAGCAGGGCGCGGAGCTGATCGTCGATGTACTCCAGATCCCGGCGGGCCTGGTCATAGCGCACAGCGGCCTCCAGCTCCTCCCGCCGCTCCCGGGAGAGCCGCTCCTCCTTCTCCCCGGAGAGGGCTGCCAAAAAGGATTTAAGCCCGCGTTTTTCCAGCGCCTCCACGTCGGCGCGCTCCTTTGCCAGGATGCCGGCGCACTCCTGCTCCTTCTCCTTGCGCTCCCGGCGCTGGGCGCGCAGATCGTCGATCCGGCGGTCCAGCCGCTCCCGGCGCTCCCGCGCCTCCTCCAGACGCTTCCACTCCTCGTTGATCTGCTGTAAACGCGCTTGCATACTCATTTCTCCTTTCGCCATCGGTTGACGATCTCTATTTTACAGGCCGGCCGGCAAATGTGCAACGGATTTGCTGGACTTCGCCGCCGGTTTATCGTAAAATATGGATTACGATCAAGCAGAAGGAGCATCCCAATGGAAACTATCGTATCGATTCTGGCCCGGGAACTGGGCCGGAGCGAGACGCACGTACAAAACGTCGTCGCCCTCATCGACGAGGGCAATACCATCCCCTTTATCGCCCGCTACCGCAAGGAACTTCACGGCGCCATGGACGACACCGCCCTGCGCGCCCTGGCCGACCGGCTGCATTATCTGCGCAATCTGGACGCACGGCGCAGCGAGGTCAAAAACGCCATCGAGGGGCAGGGCAGGCTGACCGCGGAGCTGTCCGCCGCCATCGACGCCGCCGCCACCCTGGCGGAGGTGGAGGACCTGTACCGCCCCTACAAGCCCAAGCGGCGCACCCGGGCCGCCATCGCAAGGGAAAAGGGGCTGGAGCCGCTGGCCGAGCTGCTGTTCGCCCAGGCGCGGGACTGCCCCCCGCCGGAACAAGCCGCCGCAGGCTTCCTGGATGCCGAAAAAGGCGTAACCACCGTGGAGGAGGCGCTCCAGGGGGCCGGCGATATCATTGCCGAGCGCATCTCCGACGACGCGGGCCTGCGCAAGACGCTGCGGGAGCTCTGGCAACGCAAGGCTTGTCTGGTCTCCTCCGCCGCGGAGCCGGATCCGGAGGACACGGTCTACCGGCTGTACTACGACTTCAAGGCGCCCGTGGAGCGCGTCCTGGGCCATCAGGTGCTGGCCGTCAACCGGGGCGAACGGGAGGCGGTCCTGAAGGTCTCGGTGGATATGGACCGGGAGGCCGCCCTCATCGCCGTGCGCCGGGCCGTGCTGGTACCCGGCGCGCCCTCCATGGCGTTTGTCCGCGCCGCCGCGGAGGACGCCTACGACCGGCTCATCGCCCCCAGTGTGGAGCGGGAGGTGCGCGGCAGGCTCACCGACGCGGCCAACGAGGGCGCCATCCGCAACTTTGCCCTGAACCTGAAGCCCCTGCTCATGCAGCCCCCCGTCCGCGGCCGGGTGACCATGGGGCTGGATCCCGGCTACCGCAACGGCTGCAAGGTGGCGGTGGTGGACAAGACCGGTAAGGTACTGGACACGGCGGTCGTCTACCCCACCTTTAACGAGCGGAAAAAGCAGGAGGCCATCGACGTGCTCTCCCGCCTGATCCGCAAACACGGCGTGGAGCATATCGCCATCGGCAACGGCACCGCCAGCCGGGAGACCGAGCAGATGACGGTAGAGCTGATCCGCCAGGTGGGCGGCGGGGTCAGCTACATGATCGTCAATGAGGCGGGCGCCAGTGTGTATTCCGCCTCCAAGCTGGCCGCAGAGGAGTTTCCGGAATACGACGTAAATCTGAGAAGCGCCGTCTCCATCGCCCGCCGTCTTCAGGACCCGCTGGCGGAACTGGTGAAGATCGACCCCAAGTCCATCGGTGTGGGGCAGTATCAGCACGACATGCCCCAGGCCAGGCTGGATGAGGCCCTCTCCGGCGTGGTGGAGGACTGCGTCAACGCCGTGGGCGTGGATCTCAACACTGCCTCCGCCCCCCTGCTGACCCGGGTGGCCGGTCTGAATGCCGCCACGGCCAAAAACATTGTCAGGTACCGGGAAGAAAACGGGAGCTTCACCACCCGGAAGCAGGTCCTGAAGGTACCCAAGCTGGGCCCCAAGGCGTTCGAGCAGTGCGCGGGTTTTCTGCGGGTACCGGAGTCCAAGTCCGTTCTGGACCATACCGGCGTCCATCCGGAGAGCTGCGACGCCGCCCAAAAGCTGCTGGCACTGTGCGGCTATACCCTGGCCGACGTGCAGGCGGGCCGTCTGCTCCAGCTGCGGGAGCGGCTGAAGGAATATGGAGAAGCCGCCGCCGCGGAGTGCGGCGTGGGGCTGCCCACCCTGCGGGACATCGTGGGCGAGCTGCTCAAGCCCGGCCGGGACCCCCGGGACGAGCTCCCCAAGCCCATCCTGCGCACCGACGTACTGGAACTGAAGGACCTGAAGCCCGGCATGGAGCTCACCGGCACCGTGCGCAATGTCATCGACTTCGGCGTGTTCGTGGACATCGGCGTCCATCAGGACGGGCTGGTCCACATCAGCCAGCTGTCCGGACGGCGGGTGCGCCACCCCTCCGAGCTTCTTTGCGTGGGCGATATCGTAACGGTCTGGGTGCTGGAGGCAGACGAGAAGAAGAAGCGCATCTCCCTGACGATGAAACCGCCGGCGGGCGGGCCGGAGGTCTCCGGCGCGGCCTCGTCGGACGGCCGGGCGGTATGAGCCGGGAGCGCACGGCCGGGCAGCGCAGACGCGCAGCGGACGCTTGAGGAGGGGGCCCTATGCTTTTGAGTTTTGATCTGGTCGGCGAGATCCTGGATAAACTGGCGGAGGCTTTCCCGCCGGAATTCTACCAGGATCTGAACGGGGGCATTTCGCTGCTGCCCGAGTGCAAGGAGGATCCGGAGGCCCCTCCGGGGGAGCTGTATGTTCTGGGCGAGTACTGCAGCGATCAGATGGGGCGGTATATCAACCTCTATTACGGCTCCTTCGCCGCCCTGGCCCGCCGGGAGGGCTGGACGGAGGAAGACTGGGAGGAGGAGCTCTACGCCACCTTGGCCCATGAGTTTACCCACCACATCGAGGGCCTGGCCGGAGAGCGCGGCCTGGAACTCAAGGATGCGCAATTTATGGAGGATTTCCGGGTGCGGAATGGGGAATAGCGGGCGTGTTCACCCCGCTCCTTCCAGGGCGGCACAGCGTTCGAACGCTATGCCGCCCTATTTGTAAGCGAAAACCACCGGCTGTGCCGGTGGTTTTCGCTTACAAATAGGGGATGGAGCGCCGTGCGCGGCGCTCCATCCCCTTTTGCGATCCCTTTTGCTCCCGGTCAATGGCTCGAACCTCGATGCTGCCGCAGTCCCTGCGGCTTTTTTTACGTTCCCTGCGCCGCTTCCACAGCGTTTTGGATGGTGCGCCCCTCGGCCTGCCTGGCATGGCGCTCCACGTCTCCCTGGTTGCGGGGACTGCGGATCAGCTGGGCGGGCCCCTGGACGCAGCCGCCCTCACAGCCCATGCCCTCGATAAAGTTGAAGTCTCCCACACCCTTCGCCGCTTTCAGGAACGCCAGCTTGCAGGCCTCAAACCCGCTGCATGGGTTGGCCTTCAGGGCAAAATCGCTGCCCTGTTCCTTCAGCGCTTCCGCCACGGCGGCGGCCACGCCGCCGCTGCGGGCGAAGGTACGTCCGTACCCGCTGGCCTGGTCCAGTTCGGTGTCTTCCAGCTGGGCTACGTCGAGCCCCCTGGACTCAAACAGGGCATAGAGTTCCTCAAAGGTCAGCACGCAGTCCACCGCGCCCATGGTCTTGCCCAGACGGAACTCCTTCTTCTTGGCCACGCAGGGACCGATGAAGACCACTTTTCCGCCGGGGTCCCTCTGCTTGATGTAACGGGCCGCCATCACCATAGGCGACGGGGTCTCGGAGATCAGATGCGCCTGCTCGGGGAAGTTCTTCTCCACATAGTCCACAAAAGCCGGACAGCAGGAGGAGGCCAGCATCCCCTTTTCCGTCAGCTCCTGCGCCTCGCGCCTGGCGGTCATATCCGCCCCCAGCGCCACCTCCACCACATCGTGGAAGCCCAGCAGCTTCAGTCCCGTGACCACCTGACTCAGGTCGGCGGGCGCAAACTGCCCGGCGATGGAAGGCGCGACGGCGGCGTATACCCGGTAATTCCACTTATCCGCACCCTTGAGCATCTCCACTGCGTCCACGAGGAAGGATTTATCCATAATGGCGCCAAAGGGGCACTGGTACACACAGGCGCCGCAGGAGGTGCACTTTGCCGGGTCCACGAACGCCTTTTTGTCCTCGCCCATGGAAATCGCCCCGGCTTTGCAGCCGCGTTCACAGGGGCGCTGGTTCTTCTCAATGGCGCCGTAGGGGCAGGCGGTCAGGCACTTGCCGCAGGTGATGCATTTGCTGTGGTCGATCACCGCCCGGTGATTGACGATGGAGATGGCGTCCTTCGGGCAGGTGTGGACGCAGCGGGTGGCGATGCACCCCCGGCAGGCGGGTCCCACGGCGATTTGGGTGACCGGGCATTCGTCACAGGCGATGGGCAGCACCTCCACCAGGTTGGGATTGCCCTTGTCGCCCCCCATGGCCAGCTTGACCCGCTGGGAGATGATGGCCCGCTCTTTATAAATACAGCAGCGCATCTTGGCCTCCGGGCCGGGGATGATCTGCTCCGGGATATCCAGGATGCCCGTCTGGAGATCGTCCTCCCAGGCCAGCTTGGCAACCGACCGAAGCACATCGTTCTTCAATTCCTGTACGCTGGTTTCAAACACCCGCATGACGATTCCCTCTTTCCAAAACGCGGAATTATTTCGTTAATTTTTTCACATTCTTATCATACCCGCTGGACCCACATCCTGTCAATCCGTAATCCTTCCCTGTGTTTGCAGGATTTTGCAGTCCCTTTTCGAAAACGCGCGGGTTTATACCGGGCGGTTCTCTATCCGGCGCCAGCGCTCCGCACCCCTGCCTGCCCCCCCGCATACCTTGGAGTGAGAAATTGATAACTTGGAGGTCATCTTATGCAGGCCCAACCTCAGGTCCGGTTCTTTTTGGGTGCAAATTCCCCTGGCGGCTTTTATTCTTTGTACGATCAGCTCATCGACCCCGCCCAGGCGGAGGAGATCTACATACTCAAGGGAGGGCCCGGCTGCGGCAAATCCTCCCTGATGCACCGGGTCGCGGAAGCCGTTGAAGCGCATGGCCTTTCCGTGGAGTATATCGACTGCTCCGGCGACCCCGATTCTCTGGACGCCATCGTGATCCCACAGCTGAAAACCGCCCTGGTGGACGGCACCGCCCCCCATGTGGTAGAGCCCAGATTTCCCGGCGCGGTAGAATGTTATGTCAATCTCGGGGACTATTACGATCATGACGCGCTGCGGCAGGTCAAGGGTGAGATCATCTCCTGTATGAAAGGCTATAAGGGATGCTACCAGCGGGCCTACCGCTGCCTCACCGCCGCCGCACAGATCGGGGAAGACATGCGTTCCCTGCTCTGCACGCAGGCGCTGGAGGAAAAAATGGCAAAGCGGGCCCGCGGCATTCTCAGCCGCGAGGTCCGAAAGGCCGGCAGCGACTCCGGCCGGCCGGTGCAGCGGTTCCTCGGCGGCGTCACCTGGAAGGGAGAACTGTGTCAGTTCAGCACAGCCGATTTGTTATGTAAACGAATCTACGAGCTTTCCGATCCCTATGGCCTGGCCCACGGCATGCTTACGCACCTGGCCCACGGGGCCATGGCCGCAGGGCACGATGTGATCGTCTGCCCATCCCCCATGTTCCCCGACCAGATGGAGCATCTGCTCATTCCCTCTCTTTCCCTCGGTTTCGTCTCCTCCACCCCTGCGCTGCCCTACGAAAAGCGGCCCTACCGCCGCCTGCGGCTGGACGCCATGGCCGACTCCGAACTGCTGCGCCGGAACAAGCCCCGGCTGAAATTCTCCCGCAAAGTGTCCGCCGCCCTGCTGGAAGAGGCGGTGGAATCCCTGGCGCAGGCCAAAGCCATGCACGACGACCTGGAGGCCGTCTACAACCCTCGCGTGGACTTTGAAGGAGTCTACCGCACCGCCGATCAGATCGCCGGAACGCTGCTCGCCCGCCTGTAAAAAACGTCCCGCCCGGAGCGAATGCTCCGGGCGGGACGCGCGGCTGGCCAACAATCGGCAAGCCGGTTCTATTCCGCAGGCTGGTCCTTTCGGCGCGCAAACGCGTCATAGGTCACCTGCCAGGCCTTCTCCTCATAGAGGTACTCTCTCGGCTCCGGCGTCCGCCCCAGCAGGCGGGAAAGCAGCCAGTAGTGGAAGTGGGGATTTTTCACCAGGACGGGCCCGATCAGGTGGGTGCCCAGAAAGTTGTTTTTCCGGAAGCCCTCCCCGCTGTCCCCTTCCCGGTTTCCCCGGCCCATGACCACCTGGAGCAGGGGCTCCACGTCCCCCTCCCAGTCCTCACAGTGGTTGAAAAATCCCACCAGGGGGCGCTCCAGCTCCGGGTGGCGGGCGATGGCGTCGCCGGTATAGCGCGTATCGCGCCGCTCCCGCACGGCAACGTCCAGCAGCCCCAGGCCCTGCCAGACCTGCCCGGCTGCGTCGGTGATCTCCCGGCCCAACAGGGCGGCGGCATTGCCGGTAAAGAGCGCATGCTTCCCGGCGTCCATCGCCTCCCGCAGCGCTCCGGCGCAGGGCCGCAGGTGCTCCAGCGCCGCCTTCTGGCTGCGCTCGGTGCCCGCGCCCATGTAGATCCAATCGTACGCTGCGATCTCCAGCGCCTCCCCCGGCGCTTTCCGGTCCACGCTCACGTCCTCCCCCTGGTCCGCCAGGCGGCGCTCCAGGGCGCAAAGGTTCCCGCTCTCCCCGTAGAGGTTCATCAGGTCGGGGTACAGATAGAGGATTTTCATGCCCGTCCCTCCTGTTCCACCTGCACGCGGGTCAGCAGCTTGTCCTTGTCGGAGAAGCAGGTGATGAAATAGATATAGCCCTCGCCGTGCTCCTTCACCCAGTCCACCGCCGCGCCGATGTCCCCGATCACGCGGACGCGCTCCGGCGGGATGGGGCAGTAGGAGAAGCGGACGGCCAGATCGTTGCTGTACCGTCCGGCCAGGACGATCTGCTTCACCTGAGGGGCGTTCAGGCGCTCGAAGTCGATGTCCCACAGCCAGGAGGTCTCGCTGGTGAAGTATTTGCGGCTGATGGCGTCCACCAGCACCAGCACCGTCACGTCCCGCCCGTCCTGGACGGCCAGGCGGATGGACTGGTCGTAGGAGATGGAGTTTTCGTGTTTGGAGGTCAGCAGCGTGCCCGCCCGCTCGCCCGCCCGGAAGGAGACGATGCGTCCGTTTTGCAGGGCGTAGCCGCTCAGCGCCCGGGCGATCGGCTCCTCCGCCAGCCCAAGCGCCCGGCAGGCGGAGAAGGCCGCCAGGGTGTTGTACATGTGATAGATGCCGGAAACGGCCATGTCCACGCGGTACTTTCCGTTGAGGATCAGATGCTTCTCCTCCAGGCTGGCCTGCGTGACGGCGTCCTCCGGCGTATGCCGGTGGTGCCCGCAGCCGGGGCAGCGGTAGGCGCCGATGTGGTTGTAATGGTAGTATTCATACTCCATGGGATGCTTGCAGTGGGGGCAGTACGCCCCGTCCCGGTAGCGGCCGGAGGGCTGCGTCTCGGAGAAGGGCAGCCGTTCCACCCCGAACCAGGTGACCGGGTTGTCCCGCCCCAGAGCGAAGCAGGACACCAGCGGATCGTCTGCGTTGAGGATGAGCCTGGTCCCGGGGTGGATGCTGTCCTGGAGGATGTCGAAGATCCACTCCGGGTGTCCGTTGCGGGTGAGCTGGTCCCGATAGAGGTTGGTAATGACGTAATGCGTGGGGGTAAAGTGCCGGAAGGTGTGGCGGGCAAAGCGCTCGTCGCTCTCCAGCAGGATCACGTCGCTGCGGCAGGTCCCCCCCAGCGTGCAGTCGGAGAGCAGGAAGGTGGTCACGCCCTCGATCTGGTTGGAGCCCTCCCGGTTGTAGGCCACCTTCCAGCCGTTCTGCCGCAGCACGTGGGCGATCATCTCGACGGTGGAGGTCTTTCCGTTGCTGCCGGTGACGGCGATGACCCGGTCAGGCAGCTTGATCTTTTGCAGGATATCGGGGTCCAGCTTCAGGGCCACGCTGCCGGGCAGGCTGCTGCCCTTGCCCAGCAACTTGCCCGCAAAGCGCAGCAGCTTGCAGGCCAGGATGGCGATGGTTTTCATCTTTCAGGCTCCTTTGGAGCGGAAATCGGGCTCCTTTTGATGCTATCTAAGATACCACATTTTCCCCCCCGTTGCAACGGCCATCATTCCGTCAGATGCGTCTGCGCCGGTCCCTCCAGCAGGCGGCCCCGGTGGTCGAAGCGTGAGCCGTGACAGGGGCATTCCCAGCTTTTTTCATCCGGGTTCCACTCCAGCTGGCAGCCCAGATGGGGGCAGCGGGTGGAGACCAGAAACAGCTCGCCCGTCTCGTCCCGGTAGGCGCCCACCTTTTCCCCGTCCAGCTCCACCACGCCGCCGTGGCCGCTGGGCAGGGCCTCCAGCTCCGCGCGGCCGGAGGTGAAAAGCTGGCGCGAGAGGCCTTTTACCGTCTGCTTGCCGTCCTCCAGCAGGTTGGCCCCGGCGGCGGGCAGCTTGAAGCGCCGGGGCGAGAAAACGGCCCCGTCCGGGTCTTCCCGCCCGGTGATACGGGCGCTGATGAGCATGGCGGCGGCCATGGAGGAGGTCATCCCCCACTTCTGAAACCCGGTGGCCACATACCAATTGGGGACGGAGGGCGCGTACACGCCGATATAGGGCACCCCGTCCAGTGGGATGCAGTCCTGCGCGGACCAATGCGCCGCCTCCCGGCTGTCCGGATAGCAGCGCCGGGCCGCCTGGCGCAGCAGCTCATAGCGTCCTCCGGCGGAGTTCTCCCCCGTCCGGTGGTTGCCGCCGCCCAGCAGCAGGTATTCCCCCGCGTTTCGGAAGGAGAGCCCTTCCGGGTCCACGCCGTAGTACATGCCGTCCAGCTGCGGGGCGTTTTTCAGCGCCAGCACGTAGCTGCGCTCCTGGTGCATCCGCGCGAAATAGTAGCCGGGGGCGTTGACGAAGGGGAAATGGCAGGCGAACACGACGTGCCGCGCCCGCACGGTCCCCCGGTCGGTCTCCACCCGCCCTCCGTCCACCCGCAGCACCAGGGTCTGCTCATATACCGTCACCTGCTCCGCTACCGCCGCCAAAAAGCGCAGGGGATGGAACTGGGCCTGCTCCTCAAAGCGCACCGCACCCTTCACCGGGAAGGGCAGGGCGGTCTGGGCGGTAAACTGCGCGTTCAGGCCCAGGGCCCGGGCGGCGTGGGCTTCCGCGCGCAGCGCGTCCTCGTCCAGCGTGGAGTAGAGATAGGCCGCCCGCTCCTCCAGCGCGCAGTCGATGGCAAGCTCCCGGACGATACGCCGGTACTCCGCAATGGCGCGCTGGTTGACCCGGGCATACTGCCCGGCCTGCTCCGCGCCGAACCGGCGCGTCAGCTTGTCGTAGATCAGCCCGTGCTGACTGGTGATCTTGGCGGTGGTGTTCCGGGTCTGCCCGCTTCCCAGCCGCTGCGCCTCCAGCACCACGGACTCCACCCCCGCCTCCTTCAGCAGCCAGGCGGTGAGCACCCCCGCCATGCCGCCGCCGATCACGGCCGTATCGGTCTCCAGGTCGCCCGGCAGCGGAGGCCGGGGGGCTATTTGGGTCGTTTCGCTCCAAATCGATGGCATTTGCCTCACCTCCGCAACAGCTTTTGCAATCGGAAGGAAATTATTCCCGCAAACGCCAGCGAAATACGCCGCTGCCCACGCATACCGGCTCAAAGGCGCGCAGCCAGGTACACAGGGCGCAGAGCTGCCTGCGCGTCCGGTTGGGCGTGCCGTCCACGTAAAAGGTCATATAGGCCAGCTCTTCCGGGCGGTGGACCCGGGCCTGCCAGAGGGCGCGGGAGACGCTCTGTTTGACCGACGCGGCGGAGACCCGGTATGTGACGCCCAGCCGGATGAACACTTCCCGGTCCGGTTCCCACCCCGCCAGGGCCCACTCCAGCGCGGTTTTGATGTACCGCCACCCCTGATAGCGGCGAGCGATCCCAAGGCAATACAGGATTACTTCCGGCTGTTTTTCCATCCGAATTTCGCCATAATTCATATTATCGCCTCCACAATATCAATTATATATATTTTTAATATATAAATCAATATATTTTGAGTATTATAAATACCGCTCTGTCATGATCCTTTTCATGTAAAATAGCACTGACAGGTGGTGATGCAATTGGAATGGAATATGGAGCAAATTGCACGCCGAATTGCATTTTTACGGAATCAGGCCGGCATTTCTGCCGGTAAAATGAGCGAAGCGCTGCACATGAGCAAATCCTACATCAGCAAGGTAGAGCGGGGCGAAATCCTTCCGCCCTTTCCTGTATTTTTTGCAATCTGTGACTATTTGGGCATCACGCCCCGGGAGTTTTTCGATGATGAAACTCCCTGTCCCCAGCAGCTGCACCGGCTGATGGACGCTTTAAAGGCGTTGGACGCCAAGCAGCTGGATGCGCTCGTCAACCTCGCGGAACAAATGAAACGCTAGAGCCGGCGGCCGGAACGGGCCCCGGCTCTGTTGTTTTCTGGGGCGCCCGGCGGAAACGCGCCCCCCCATTGACAGAATCGTCCAAAGGCTTCTATAATACTCTCTGTTGAATCAACCGCGCTGGGGTCGAACGGCCCTTTGGAACCGTCCGGATCGGATTCGGCCACGGCCGCAATGCGTATTTCCGCCGGCATGGCGCGCCATGCCGGCGAACGGCGCAGGATTTCCTGCGCGATGGAGGTGCATTTTTTGAAAAAGCTCCTGGCCCCCCTGGTGGGGGACGCGTCCCCGGTAACGGTGATCGGGCTGTGCAAGAACGCGGGGAAGACCACCGCCATGCGCCGCCTGATGGCGGAGCTGGAGGAGGAGTGCCTGGGCCTGACCTCGGTGGGCCGGGACGGCGAAGGCACCGACCTGGTGACGGGCACGGAAAAGCCCGACCTGTACATCAAAGCCGGCGACCTGTTCGCCACGGCCCGGGGCATGCTGCCGCTGTGCGACGTGACGGTGGAAGTGGCCTGCCTGACCGACGTGATGACCCCGCTGGGCGAGGTGGGCGTCTTCCGCGCCCTGTCCGACGGGTATATCCAGCTGGCCGGACCCTCCGCCGCCGGGCAGCTGCCGCCACTGTGCGAGGTATTTGCATCCCTGGGGGCGGACCGGGTGCTCATCGACGGGGCCGCCGGGCGCAAGTCGCTGGCCGGGGCCGGGATCGAGGGCGCCGCGCTTTTGTGTACCGGCGCTTCGCTGGACCGGGACATGGACCTTGTGGTGGCCGAGACCGCCCACACCTGCGCCCTGTTTGCCAGCCGCCGCCCGGAGCACCCCGCCCTCTGCGCCGCGCTGGACGCCTGCGCGCCCCGCTTTGCCCTGTTCACGCCCGAGGGCGCGCCGCTGGAGCTGCCTCTGGACGAGGCCGGCGCCCCCCGCTGGAACAAGCTGCCCCGCCGGCGCTGCGTGCTGTGGGCGGCGGGCGGGATCACCGACCCGCTGCTCAAGACCCTAGCCCGCCGGGGCGCGCCCCTGACCCTGGTGGCGGCCGACGCCACCCACGTGCTGGCCGGACGGGCGGCCTGGGATCTGTTCCTCCGCTCCGGCGGCGCCCTGGCGGTGCGGCGGGAGCTGACCATCGCCGCCGTGGCGGCCAATCCCTGGTCGGCCTACGGCTGGCATTTCGATCCCGATCAATTCGTCTCCGCCCTCCGGCGGGTCCTGGACCTGCCGGTGGTGAACGTGAAGGAGGAGTAACCATGGAACTGACTCACGAGCTGCGCGAACATTCCGGCCTGCAATGGGTGCTGGACCGGCTGGTCCCCCTGTCCCCCTTCGGCCGCGCCGCCGCCCGCGCCCCCCGGTGGTACGGCCCCGGGGAGGAAGCCGCCCTGGCCGACGAGCTGGACAATCTGGCCCTCTCCCTCTCGCTCTGGGACGCCAAGCAGCTCCCCGAGCCGGAGGAGCAGCCCTGCTGCTGCGACGCGCCCAAGGCCGTCCGGCCCAAGGAGCCCCCCCTGCGCGGCGTGACCCGCTGCCTGCCCCTGTTCCATGATATCCGCGGCAGCTTCGACCGGGACCCCGGCAACCCTTTTGACCTGGTGGAGCTGTTTGAGATCAAACATTTCCTGGTCACGCTGGAGCAGGTGCAGCAGGCCTACGCGGCCCTGCCCCCCTTTGCCGGGATCGCGTTCCCTCCCATGGACGCGGCCCTCGCCCTGGTGGACCCGGACGGCCGCCGCCTTCCCGCCTTTTCGGTGCTGAGCTCCTACCACCCCGGTCTCGGCCCCCTGCGCGAGCAGAAGGCCAGGCTGGAAAAGACCATCCGCGCCGCCTCGGAGGCGGAAAAGCCCGCCCTTCTGGAGCAGCGGCGGGAGCTGGCCGTGCGGGAGGACCAGCTGGAGCTGCTGGTGCGCCGGGACCTGACCTGCAAACTGATGGAATATAAGGCGGACTTTCTGGCCAACATGGACGCGCTGGGACGTCTGGACCTGATCTTCGCCAAGACCAAGCTGGCCCGGCGGTACGGCTGCCGCCGCCCCGTGTTCTCCCGGGACGGCTCCATCACCCTGCGCGGCCTGCGCCACCCCCAGGTGGCCGAAGACCTGCTTGCCCGCGGGGAAGCCTTTACCCCGCTGGATCTGGAACTGAACAAGGGCTGCACCGTGATCACCGGCGCCAATATGGGCGGCAAGACGGTCTCCCTGCGCTCCGTGGTGCTCTCCCTGCTCCTGTTTCAGTGCGGCTTTTTCGTCTTCGCGGAGGAGGCCCGCCTGCCCCTGTTCCACCATGTGTCCCTCATTCTGGCGGACAGCGGCCCCGGCGCGGGCGGCCTGTCCTCCTTCGGCAAGGAGGTCCACCTGCTGGACCGCCTGCTCCAGCACACCCGGGGCAGCTTCTTCTTTGTGGCGCTGGACGAGTTTGCCCGGGGCACCAACCCTCAGGAGGGGGCCGCCCTGGCCCGCGCCCTGGTGCGCCACCTGGGCACCCTGGACTGCGTGGCCCTGATGACCACCCACTACGACGGCGTGTCCGACGTGGCCACCGCCCACTATCAGGTGGCCGGGCTGGTACGGGAGATCGACGGGGACGAGCATGACGACCCCCGCCGCCGCATCGCCCGCCGGATGGATTACCGCCTGCTGCCCGCCCCTCCGGGAGCGCCCTGCCCCCGGGACGCCCTGCGGGTATGCCGCCTTTTGAAGCTGGACCCGGAGCTGATGGAGCTGTTCCAGGCCGACCTGTAGTTCGTTTTTTCTGTCAATTTTTTCAGCACAAATTTGTACAAAAAAAGTGTTGACAAATACCATGCTTTGGGATATATTGACTTTGTAAACAAGTAAATAACATGCATGGATAGAGGCGCGGAGCACAAGGTAACAGGCACGATGGCAAGGGCGGGCGAGCCCGATGCGGCCTGTGAATGTGTGTGCCGCCGAAGGGGGACGCGTACCGTACAACCCTCCCCCTGAGCCGTGGGCCCAGCGCTTACGGATTGTCATGAGTAACATGAAGCGCTATTTATGATGGACAGAGCCGAAGCACGGTCCTGTTGGTCATAAATAGCGTTTTTTGTTTTTGTGGAGCGCTGTCCCGTCGGTTTTTTTCCAGACGGGTCGGCGCGTACTTTTTTGGAGGAGGTATTTTATGGAAAAGCTCATCATTACAGCGGCCATCTGCGGCGCAGAGGTCACCAAGGAGCAGAATCCTGCCGTCCCCTATACCATCGAAGAGATGGTGCGTGAGGCCAAGAGCGCCTTCGATGCCGGCGCGGCCATCATCCACGTCCACGTCCGCTGGGACGACGGGACCCCCACGCAGGACAAGGAGCGCTTCCGCGTCATTATGGACGCCATCCGGGAAGCCTGCCCCGGCGTCATTCTGATTCCCTCCACCGGCGGTGCCACCGGCATGACCCCGGAGGAGCGCCTGCAGCCCACCGAGCTCTTCCCCGAGATGGCTACCCTGGACTGCGGCACCTGCAACTTCGGCGACGATATCTTTGTCAACGACATGCCCACCATGCGCGCGTTCGGCAAGCGGATGCTGGAAAACAACATCAAGCCCGAATACGAGTGCTTTGAGATCGGCCATCTGGACACCATCCTGACCATGGCCAAGAAGGGGCAGGTCCCCGGCGCGCCCATGCAGTTCAACTTCGTGCTGGGCGTTCCCGGCTGCACCCCCGCCACGCCGGGCCACCTGGATTATCTGGTCAAGATGATCCCCGCCGGCTCCACCTGGACCGCCACCGGCATCGGCCGCAACGCCTTTACGCTGGCCGCCGCCGCGATCGCCATGGGCGGCAACGTCCGGGTCGGCTTTGAGGACAACCTGAACCTTTCCCGCGGCGTTCCCGCCAAGAGCAACGGCCAGCTGGTGGAAAAGGTCGTGCGCCTGGCCAGGGAACTGGGCCGCGAGATCGCCACCCCCGACGAGGCCCGCGCGATCCTGTCGCTGAACAAGTAATCCACGGGAATTTCCCAACCGCACCCACAAAACACTCCCCAACCTGGAATCCCTTATTTCCCAAACTGGAACCCCAATCTCCCCAACCGAAAACCCGATTTCCCAAGCTGGAAACCCGATCTCCCCAACCAGGCAAAAACTCCCCAACCAAACGCAGCGCACAGACCCAATCTCCCCAACCAACGCACAGACCCAATTCTCCCCAACCCGAACTATCCCACAGACCGAACAATTGAAGCAGGAGGAATTTACTATGCAGAAAAAAGGCAACAAGTACGGCACCCACCGCGTCATTGAGCCCAAGGGCGTTCTGACCCAGGCGGCTTACAAAATCGACAACAACATGGACGAGATCTACTCCAATGAGATCCTGTGCAATGTGACCGCCCTGAACATCGACTCCGCCTCCTTCACTCAGATCTCCGACGCCTGCGGCGGGGACGAGCAGAAGATCGGCGAAATGATCATGGGCATCGTATCCGAGCGCGGCAAGCAGCAGAATCCCGTCACCGGTTCCGGCGGCATGTTCATGGGCAACGTGGCCAAGATCGGCGACGATCTGAAGGGCAAAATCGATCTGAAGGAGGGGGACAAGGTCGTCTCCCTGGTCTCCCTCTCCCTGACCCCCCTGAAGATCAACAAGATCAAGGCCATCCACAAGGAGATCGACCGTGTGGACGTGGACGCTCAGGCCATTCTGTTCGAGAGCGGCATCTACGCCAAGATGCCCGACGATATGAGCGAGCCTCTGGCCCTGGCCGCCCTGGACGTGGCCGGCGCTCCCGCGCAGGCCCGCAAGCTGCCCAAGGAGGGCGACGATGTGCTGATCCTGGGCGCCAACGGCAAGTCCGGCGTTCTGTGCGCTTACGAGGCGCTCAAGAAGGTCGGCCCCAACGGCAAGGTCGTCGGCGTTGTCCGCAATCCCAAGCAGGTCCAGGGTCTGATCGACCTGGGCGTCTACACCGACGTGATCGTGGCCGACTGCACCAAGCCCGTCGAGGTCATGGAGGCCGCTCTGGCCATCACCGGCGGCAAGGAGTACGATATCTCCATCTGCTGCGTGAACATTGAGAACTGCGAAATGGCCGCCATCCTGCCTGTCCGCGACGACGGTCTGGTCTACTTCTTCTCCATGGCCACCTCCTTCACCAAGGCCGCTCTGGGCGCCGAGGGCATCGGCAAGGACGTGACCATGATCGTGGGCAACGGCTACACCAAGAACCACGCCGAGATCACCCTGAACGTGCTGCGGGAGAATGCCAAGATCCGCAAGCTGTTCGAGGAGAAGTACATCTAATCAACAAGATACGGGGGAGCGGGCCGCGGCCCGCTCCCTTCCAAGCGGGAGGTGGACCCATGCAGAAAAAAGGCAATCGGTACGGCTCTCACCGGGTCATCGAGCCCAAGGGCGTCCTGACCCAGGCGGCCTACCGTATCGATAACAATATGGACGAGATCTACTCCAACGAGATCCTGGTGAACGTCTCCGCCCTGAACATCGACTCGGCTTCCTTTACCCAGATCGCCAACGAGGCCGGACACGACGATGAGAAAATCGGAGCCAAGATCCTGGAGATCGTGGCGGAGCGCGGCAAGCAGCAAAACCCCGTTACCGGCTCCGGCGGCATGTTTATGGGTACGGTCGCCCAGCTGGGCGACGATCTGAAGGGGAAGATCGACCTGAAGGAGGGCGACCGCATCGCCTCTCTGGTCTCCCTGTCCATGACCCCCCTGAAGATTAACAAGATCCTCGCGATCCACCAGGATATTGACCGGGTGGAGGTGGATGCCCAGGCCATCCTGTTCGAGTCCGGCCTGTACGCCAAGCTTCCCGACGACATGAGCGAGGAACTGGCTCTGGCCGCCCTGGACGTGGCCGGCGCCCCCGCCCAGACCCGCAAGCTGGTCAACCGGGGCGACAGCGTTCTCATCCTGGGCGGCGCGGGCAAGAGCGGCATGCTCTGCTGCTATGAGGCCATGAAGCGCTGCGGCGCTACCGGCCGCGTAGTCGCGCTGGTCATCAGCAACGAGGACGCACGCCTGCTCAAACGTCTGCGCCTGTGCCATGAGGCCATCGTGGTCAGCGCCACCGAGCCGGTGGCGGTACTGGAAGCCGCGCTGGAGGCCAACGGCGGGCAGGAATACGACGTGTCCATCTGCGTGGTCAACGTGAAGAACTGCGAGATGAGCTGCATCCTCCCCGTGCGGGACGGCGGCACCGTCTACTTCTTCTCCATGGCCACGTCCTTCACCAAGGCCGCTCTGGGCGCCGAGGGCGTAGGCAAAGACGTGACCATGATCGTGGGCAACGGCTACACCAAGGGCCACGCGGAGATCACCCTGAGCGAACTGCGTGAGAACGAGAAGCTGCGCTCCTATTTCCAGGCCAAATACGTCTGAGGGGGCGCGATCCCCCGCCCGCCGCAAAACGGCGGAACCTCTGTAAGGCGCCGGGGACCCGGCCCCGGTCCATCAAAATTATGTAGAAGGCGGTGCTCTTATTATGATCGAATCCCGTCGCCATATCCTGTTCCCCAACGTTTCTGATGAAGAGTGGAACGACTGGCACTGGCAAGTCAAAAACCGTATCGAGACCCTGGAGGACCTGAAGAAGTACGTGGAGCTCACCCCCGAAGAGGAAGAGGGCGTCAAGGCCTGCCTGGGCACCCTGCGCATGGCCATCACCCCCTACTATCTGTCTCTGATCCAGCCCGGTGATCCCCGCGATCCCGTCCGGCTGCAGGCCATTCCTACCGCCAAGGAGCTGCACCAGGCCGACTCCGACCTGCTGGACCCCCTGCACGAGGATGAGGACTCCCCGGCGCCCGGTCTGACCCACCGTTATCCGGACCGCTGCCTGCTGCTGATCACCGACCAGTGCTCCATGTACTGCCGTCACTGCACCCGCCGCCGCTTCGCCGGCCAGCATGACGCGGGCATGCCCGTGGATCAGGTGGATCAGGCCATCGAGTACATCCGCAACACCCCTGTCATCCGGGACGTTCTGCTCTCCGGCGGCGATGCGCTGCTCTGCTCTGACGAGCGCCTGGAGTACATCATCGCCAAGCTGCGCGAGATCCCCCACGTGGAGATCGTCCGCATCGGCTCCCGTACCCCGGTGGTCCTGCCCCAGCGCATCACGCCCGAGCTGTGCAACATGCTGAAGAAGTATCACCCCATCTGGCTGAACACACACTTCAACCACCCCAACGAGATCACCCCCGAGGCCGCCAAGGCCTGCGCCATGCTGGCCGATGCCGGCATCCCCCTGGGCAACCAGAGCGTGCTGCTGGCCGGCATCAACGACTGCGTGCACGTGATGAAGAAGCTGGTCAACGAGCTGGTCAAGATCCGTGTGCGTCCCTACTACATCTACCAGTGCGACCTGTCCATGGGTCTGGAGCACTTCCGCACCCCCGTCAGCAAGGGCATTGAGATCATCGAGGCTCTGCGCGGCCATACCTCCGGCTTCTGTGTGCCCACCTTCGTGGTGGACGCCCCCGGCGGCGGCGGCAAGACCCCGGTCATGCCGCAGTACGTCATCTCCCAGACGCCGCACAAGGTCATCCTGCGCAACTACGAGGGCGTCATCACCACCTACACCGAGCCCGAGCATTACGAGGAGACCTGCCAGTGCGAGTACTGCAAGGCCGAGCGCGAGGGCAAACGCAAGGTGGAGCTGATGGGTGTGGCCGGTCTGGAGCGCGGCCAGGCTCTGTCCATGGAGCCGGCCAATCTGGAGCGTCATAAGCGCTCCCACCACGAATAAGTACCTCCTCTCTCCTCCTGCGGGCGGGCCGCTGCTGCGGCGGCGGTCCGCTCCCCCCTTTTGACTGACACACAGAATGGAAGTGAGTGCATTTGGAATCCAAGCTGAATCTTGATTTTGATCTGGTGGCGCAGGCCCGCCAGCACGCCTCCCGGGTAGCGGACGATACCCAGCGTTTTATCGACGGCTATACTACGGTGGCCGTGGAGCGTACCATTTGCCGCCTGTTGGGCATCGACGGAGTGGACGAATCCGACGTTCCCCTGCCCAACGTGGTGGTGGAGCACCTGATGGACAAGGGTGCTCTGGCCCAGGGCGCGGCCTTCTGGCTGGGCAACGCCATGCTGGAGACCGGCAAGGACCCCCAGGCGATCGCCGAGGACATCGCCGGGGGCAAGCTGGATCTGACCGCTCTGAGCGCTCATGACGAGGCCGCCATCCACGACGTGATCGCCCCCATCGTTACGGATGCTCTGGCGCGCATCAAGGCCCGCCGTCAGCGCCGTGAGGACTTCATTGCCGCCCACGGAGGCGAAAAGCAGGGCCCGTGGATCTATCTGATCGTGGCCACCGGCAACATCTATGAGGATATTACGCAGGCGACCGCCGCCGCCCGCCAGGGCGCCGACGTCATCGCCGTCATCCGTACCACCGGCCAGTCCCTGCTGGACTACGTGCCCTACGGCGCCACCACCGAGGGCTTCGGCGGCACCTACGCCACCCAGGAGAACTTCCGCCTGATGCGCGAGGCCCTGGACAAGGTCGGCGAGGAGATGGGCCGCTACATCCGCCTGTGCAACTACTGCTCCGGCCTGTGCATGCCCGAGATCGCCGCCATGGGCGCCTTCGAAGGGCTGGACGTGATGCTCAACGACGCGTTGTACGGCATCCTCTTCCGCGACATCAACATGCAGCGCACCCTGGTGGACCAGAACTTCTCCCGCGCCATCAACGCCTACGCGGGCGTGGTCATCAACACCGGCGAGGACAACTACCTGACCACCGCCGACGCGGTGGAGGAGGCCCACACCGTTCTGGCTTCCCAGTTCCTCAACGAGCAGTTCGCCCTGCGGGCGGGCCTGCCGGAGGAGCAGATGGGTCTGGGTCATGCCTTTGAGATCGATCCCGATGTGGAGAACGGCTTCCTTTACGAGCTGGCTCAGGCGGAAATGGCCCGCGAGATCTTCCCCAACGCTCCGCTGAAGTACATGCCTCCCACGAAGTTCATGACCGGCAACATTTTCCGCGGCCATGTGCAGGACGCTCTGTTCAACATGGTCACCATCCTCACTGGCCAGAAGATCCATCTGTTGGGCATGATGACCGAGGCCATCCACACCCCCTTCCTGTCCGACCGCTTCCTGGCCATCCAGAATGCTCAGTACATTTTCCGCACCATGCAGGACTTGGGCAATGAGCTGGTCTTCAAGGACGGCGGCATCATGCAGAACCGCGCCAATGAAGTGCTGCACAAGGCTACCGACCTGCTGGCCCAGATCGAGCAGCTGGGTATCTTCGAGACCCTGGAGCGGGGCATCTTTGCCGACATCAAGCGCCCCCGCGACGGCGGCAAGGGCTTGGACGGCGTCGTGAGCAAGGCGCCGGGGTACTTCAACCCCTTCCTTGCGCCCATGATGAAAGGGGGTGCCGGCAAATGAGTTCCGGACTGTATCAAATCCGCGACAAGGACCTGGACACCACTCTGGACCTGACCCGGCTGAAACCCTACGGCGACACCATGAACGACGGCAAGGTGCAGACCTCCTTCACCCTGCCCGTTAAGGATGACGACAAGGGCGCGGCCGCCGCCGTGCTTGTCGCCCAGAAGATGGGCCTGGCCGACCCCAACGTGGCGCTGCGGCAGAAACTGGACGAGAACTTTACCTTCTACGTGGTCTACGGCTCCCTGACGCATACCATCAACTACAATGAGATCGTGGTCCAGACCGTTACCGACGAGGTCATGGACATGCATGAGACCGACAACTTCCTCAAAGAGCGGCTGGGCCGCAAAATGGTGGTCATCGGCGCCTCCACCGGCACCGACGCCCACACCGTGGGCATTGACGCCATCATGAACCGCAAGGGCTTTGCCGGGCACTACGGCCTGGAGCGCTACGAGATGATCGAAGCCTACAACCTGGGCAGCCAGATCCCCAACGAGGACTTCCTCCGTAAGGCCGCCGAGGTCAACGCCGATGTGCTGCTGGTCTCCCAGACGGTTACGCAAAAGGACGTGCACATCCAGAACCTGACCGAGCTCATCGAGCTGGCGGAGGCCGAGGGCGTGCGCGAGAAGTACATCTTCTGCTGCGGCGGCGCCCGTATTACCCACGCTCTGGCAAAAGAGCTGGGCTATGATGCCGGCTTCGGCGCGGGCACCTACGCCGACGACGTGGCCACCTTCTGCTCCAAGGAACTGGTCCGCCGCCTGGATAAATAGAGACCCACCTTTAAAAACGTGCGCTTCCTTTGGAAGCGCACGTTTTTTGCAAAGATGTTCCAAAAGACATGGCAAATTACCATACACAGCGGCCCCTCCTGTGGTAACCTGATCGTATCATACGATACAGTCAGGAGGCCGATCATGAAACGCAACATGTATGAATGGGTGGACTCGCTCAAGACGACCGCCCCCAAAAAGACGACTCCCGTGCTCTCCTTTCCCGCCGTGCAGCTCATGGGCGTCACCGTACGGGACCTGATCTCCAGCAGTGCGCTCCAGGCCCGCGGCATGGAGCTGGTGGCCCAGCGGGTCCCCTCCGGCGCCTCCGTGAGTCTGATGGATCTGTCGGTGGAGGCCGAATGCTTCGGCTCCCAGATCCGCTTCACGGACGACGAGGTGCCCACCGTAGTGGGGAGCATCCTCTCCGATGAGGCGGCGGCGGAAGCTCTGACCATCCCGCCCATCGGCGCGGGCCGCACCCGTATCTACATCGAGGCCATTGAGAAGGCCTGTACGCGCATCACCGACCGTCCCGTCCTGGCCGGAGTCATCGGCCCCTTTTCCCTGGCGGGCCGCCTGCTGGATGTGACCGAGGCTATGGTCTACTGCTACTCTGAGCCGGATATGGTCCACACCGTTCTGGAAAAGGCCACCTCCTTTCTGATCGACTATATCAAGGCCTACAAGGCCGTGGGCGCTCACGGCGTGGTCATTGCCGAGCCCTTGGCCGGCCTGCTCTCTCCCGCTCTGGCGCAGGCGTTCTCAGCGGATTACTGCAAGCGCATCGTGGATGCGGTGCAGGACGAGCATTTCATCGTGGTTTACCACAACTGCGGCAACACCACCATCCTCACCATCGATTCCATTCTTTCCGTAGGCGCCAAGATCCTCCACTTCGGCAACGCGATCGACATGGCTGAAATGATGCCCCACATCCCCTCCGACATCGTGGCCATGGGCAATGTGGACCCTGCGGGCGAGTTCCGCAACGGTACGCCGCAATCCATCCGTACCGCCACGCTGGCCGTTATGGAAAAATGCTGCAAATACCCCAACTTCGTCATCTCCTCCGGCTGCGATATCCCCCCCATGTCCAAGTGGGAGAATATTGACGCCTATTTTGCCGCCGTGGCGGAGTTCTACGCCCAATAAAACAGCTGGGCGCGGTCCGAAAGGACCGCGCCCAGCTGCAGTTCAATTCCCAAACAGCGCCAGAATGGCGGGCTTGAACTTTTCCCAATACCCCATAACGAAGATGATCAGTACAATAAAAGGCAGGACCCAGGTCATGTAAAAATGTACCCGGCTCGGGAATCGGATCCCTTTCCCGGTATCGCACTCCGCCAGGAAATTCTCCCAGCCCCAGCCCTTCCGGGACACGCAGAAGAGCAGATACACCAGCGAGCCCAGCGGCAGCAGGTTGTTGGACAAAATGAAATCCTCCAGATCCAGCACACTGGACCCCGCGCCGAACGGCTGAAAGCCGGACCACAGATTAAAGCCCAGCAGGCAGGGCAGCGAGAGCAGGAAGATCGCTACAAGGTTCACTAAAACCGCTTTTCTTCGGCTCCATCCGTATTTATCCATCGGAAACGTTATGATATTTTGGAACACGGCGATGACTGTGGACAGTGCCGCAAAGGACATAAACACAAAAAACAGCGCGCCCCACAGACGTCCGCCGGGCATGGAGTTGAACACATTGGGCAGGGTGATGAAAATCAGATTCGGACCCGCATCCGGCGTCACGCCAAAGGCAAACGCCGAAGGAAAAATGACCAAGCCCACCACAAAGGCCACAAACGTATCCAAGATGCCCACATTGATGGCCTCGCCGAACAGGCGCTGCTCCTTACCGATATAGCTTCCAAAAATGGCCATCGCCCCGATCCCCAGGGAAAGGGTAAAAAAGGCCTGTCCCATGGCGGCAAAGATGGCCTCTCCCAGTCGGAGGCTGCCGTCGGAGGCGTACATCAGGTGCCGGAAGTCGGGTTTGAGGTAGAACTCCAATCCTGCCGCCGCGCCGGGCAGCGTCACGGCGCGGACCACCAGCACGACCAGAATGACCAGCAGGCAGACCATCATAACTTTCGTGATCTTTTCCACACCGTTCTGCAGCCCAAGGGCACACACACCCATGCCCAGCAGCACCACGATCCCCATAAAGGCCAGCATTACGCCCGGCTGACCCATCAAAGTCCCAAACTGCTCCGCCACACCGGCCGTATCCAGCCCCACAAAGTCCCCCCGGGCCATCTTGACAAAATAGAGGATCATCCAGCCGGCCACGGTGGTATAGAACATCATCAGCATATAATTGCCCGCCATACCAAACTAACTGTACCAGTGCCATTTGCTCCCCTTAGGTTCCAGCACATGAAAGGACCCGGCGATGCTCCTCCGGCTGGCACGGCCCACTGCAAACTCCATAGCCATGATGGGCAGCCCCATGATCACCAGAAACACCAGATAGATCAGCACAAACGCTGCGCCCCCGTACTGCCCCACAATATAGGGAAAGCGCCACACATTCCCCAATCCGATGGCGCATCCGGCAGAAATCAGCACAAAGCCCAGCCGGGATGCAAACGTCTCTCTCTCGTTCAAGCATACCCCTCCTTGGATTGTTTGCAAGACACACTGCATCCAGCATAGCCGATTTTTCCCTTCCTGTCAACACAAAGGACCGTGCGGCTCAGCCGCACGGTCCTTTGTGTCCTCTCGTTTCAAAGCCAGTCGTCCACGACATCCCGCAGGGTGGCCGGTGTGACGGTATTGCGCCGGAGCAGCTCCATCAATGCGTCGATCCGAGTCACACTGACGGTGATGTGGGGGACGCAGGCCGTCTCCCCTTCTTCCCCCACCACCTTGACGCCGTAGCTTTCACAGGCGAAGCCGTCGCCCAATTCCATTTGGTCCACCAGGATATAATACGCGAAGGTATGGTTTGCTCCCGCCTCATCCTCCGTACGGCAGGTATCGACAAGCAGTTCCCTCATTTTGTGTACCTCCTCCCAGCGCTTCGGTTCGTAACTACATTATATAGTAATTTCCAGAATTTGCAAAGTGAATTCTATCGCATTCTTCGACACAATGGTCTTCATAATTTCTCAAATTTTGTTTTCTGTAAACCCATCTTTCAGATCTTGAAGTTTTTGGTCGAATCCAGTCGCTAACATTTTGATTTTTTGCCTATAATTTTGTATTGTTTTGTTTCTCTTCGCCTGCTATCATAGGCGCATACTGTAACACGAAGGAGGGTACGATGCGCTTTTTCCAACGGCTGGCCTCCATGCACCCGATCCCCCGCTATGTACTCACCCGCTGCGTGCTGCTGACCTGTGCGCTGCTCGCTTCCGCTCTGGTGCTTTTGGTATGGGCCGGCGGCTATACATATGAGACCGTATTGCTCTACGACTACGCAGAGCATTTGCAAACGATGGCTCTGATCGTGCTGGGTACCGGTCTGATCGGGGCAGTGCTTTTAGAGGACGTGCTGATCCGATAGTCTGAGGACATAAAACGGCGGCGCGCCCAAAAGTGATATGCTCCCTATAAAGTAGACAGCGGAAGAAACAAAGCTGTCGAAACGGAGGGAACAATTATCATGAGTTTAAAAAGCAACATACCGCCGGAACTAAAGATTCAGGCCGTGGAAGACTACCTGGCAATCCGTAAGGGTTCCACACAGATTCGGGAAGAGTTAGGCATACGATTGAGCACCTTCCAGGCATGGCTGCGGAAATATCAGACGGAGGGGCCTGCGGGTCTGCATCCGAAAAAGGGATTTACCAGTTACCCGTCGTCGCTCAAGCTGGTGGCCGTGGAGGACTATTTTAAGCGGAGAAGGGTCGCTGGACGCCATGTGCCGAAAATACGGGATTTCCTCCCATGCGGTTTTGCAGCAATGGATTACGTTGTATAATCAAGGCCATAGGGACTTCAAAACGCGCAGAGCGCAGGAGGAAAGCGGTATGGCCGAAAAGAAGAAATTATCGTACGAAGAAAAATTGCAGGCAGTGTTATATTGCATCGGGCACCGGTTGGATTACCGGCAGGCCAGCGAGCAGTACAAAATCACCTACCAGCAGATCTATAACTGGATCAAAAAATATCAGGAGCAGGGAGAAGCCGGGTTGCTTGACCGCCGGGGGAAACGCCGCTCTCCTGCCGAATACAACGAGGAGGAAAAAGCTGCGGCAAAGCTGCGGAAGCTGGAAGCGGAAAACAGAAGGCTTCAAATGGAGAACGATTTCTTAAAAAAATTGAACGAACTCGAGGGGAGGCGGTAAACAGGCTCACACGCCGCGGGAAGGTCTATGAGGCGATCCATACGCTTCATCAGGAAAAAGGATATGAGATCGCATCGTTATGCACGTTATCCGGGATTCCCCGCTGTTCTTACTACAAATGGCTTCACCGGGAAGAAAGCGCCTCAGAAAAAGAAAATACCCGCTTGCTGGAAGAGGTCATCCGTTTGTACAGCGAAGTAAAAGGCATCTACGGTTATCGCCGTATGACGCTGAATGTGAACAGCCGGCTCAAAAGGAACTACAACCACAAGCGGATTTACCGCCTGATGAAAAGTGTACATATGCAGGCCGTGATACGCCGAAAGAAGAAGCACTATGTCATATTAGAACCGCGTGTTACCGCGGAAAACGTATTGAACAGAGAATTTTCGGCAAATAGTCCCAATGAGAAATGGCTGACAGATGTCACAGAATTCAAACTTCACAACGGGAAGAAAGCATACCTGAGCGCGATCCTTGATCTCCATGACAAAAGCATCGTTGCGTATGCGCTGGGCCGATCCAACAACAATCAGCTTGTCTTTGACACCTTTGACAGGGCGGTGAGCGCCAACCCCGGCGCCCATCCTCTGTTTCACAGCGACAGAGGCTATCAGTACACCAACCGGCAGTTCAAAGCAAAGCTGGACGGTATCCATGCAACGCAGAGTATGTCCCGGCCCGGCCGCTGCATCGACAACGGCCTTATGGAGGGCTTCTGGGGGATTCTCAAATCTGAAATGTACTACCTCCGGCAATTTCATACCTTTGAGGAATTGAAGAAAGCCATCGACGAATACATGGACTTTTACAATACAAGGCGACTTCAAGCTAAGTTAAAGGGCCTGGCTCCCCTTGCTTACAGGAACCAGACCCTCGTGGCGTAATTTTTCTTTTTTCACCTGTCTACTTGACTGGGGGCGG
>CDZT01047736.1_pt1 | contig 44450 bp, 47 predicted proteins | sample 557531 | NCBI WGS metagenome assembly CDZT01 (sample SAMEA3182066, study PRJEB8094) | gut metagenome | biome: human; feature: gut; material: Stool; isolation source: human stools | place: Canada | collected 2013-03-05
CGCCTCTCCACATAAAACTCAATAGTTCCTGCCAGGGCCCCTTTTTGTACGGTCCGCACAACCTGGGGCAGTTCAATCCTCCAAAGCGGCTTTTCCGCTTGATCGAAAAGCTCTTGTGCCCCCTCTGCCGTGGACAGAGGGGGCACATTCATGATTCAGCCGGATTACCGCTGTCCCCGTCCGAGCTCCAGGCCCTTTTCAAAGGCCTGTTTGTTGAGGGGCAGCAGCTTGGGCTTGGAGGCGAGTTTGTGCTCGATGGTCTCCCACACGATAGCGGGATCGATGACCTCGGTATAACCTACGTATACGCCCAGCATGATGACGTTGAGCACCTTGGCGTTGCCCATCTCCAGGGCCAGTTCCGTGACCGGGGCCTTGACCAGCTTCACGTCGCTGCGGCCGATGTCGTCGGAGACGATGGAGCTGTTGATGAACAGATTGCCGCCCTGCTTCAGCGTGGGCAGAAACTTAGCCAGCGAAGGCCCGTTCATGACGATCAGGTCGTCCATCACGTCGCCCAAAGGAGCGCCGATGGCCTCGTCGGAGATGACGACGAAGCAGTTGGCGGTGCCGCCGCGCTGCTCGGCGCCGTAGGAGGGGAAGAAGGTCACATTCTTATCGGTGGAATTGCAGGTGGCGTCCGCCAGAAATTTGCCCAGGGTCATGACGCCCTGGCCGCCGAAGCCGGCTACACACAGATTGGTTTCCATTTCCGCTCCTCCTTACCGGTCCCGAATCACGCCAAGCGGGAACTCGGGCAGCATTTTTTCCTCAATGAAGTCCAGCGCCTTCAGCGCGTCCATACCCCAGTTGGTCGGGCAGCTGGTGACGATCTCTACCATGGAGAAGCCCTTGCCGTCCAGCTGGTTCTGGAAGGCCTTGTGAATGGCCTGCTTGGTCTTGTTCACGTTGGCGGGGGTATTGCAGCTGGTGCGTACCAGATAAGCGGGCGCGGTGAGCTGGTTGAGGATCTCGCACATATGCATGGGGTAGCCGTGCTCCTTGGGATCGCGGCCGCGGGGCGCGGTGGAGGCCTTCATACCGACCAGCGTGGTGGGGGCCATCTGGCCGCCGGTCATGCCGTAGATGCCGTTGTTGATGAAGATCACGGTGATGTTTTCACCCCGGTTTGCGGCGGAGATGGATTCCGCCAGGCCGATGGAGGCAAAATCGCCGTCTCCCTGATAAGTAAAGACCAGACTGTCGGGATTGGTACGCTTCATGCCGGTGGCCACGGCACAGGCACGGCCGTGGGGGGCGGTGGTGTTGTCGTAGGCGATGTAATCCATATGCAGCCCGCAGCAGCCGATGCCCAGCACGCAGGCGGCCTTGTCGACCAGCTTCATTTCGTCCAGGACCTCGCCGATCAGCTTGATGACGGTGGAATGCATGCAGCCGGGGCAGAAGCCGGAGACCTTGTCCTCCTGGATGGTGGTCGTTCTTCCATAGATCTTTTCCATCTTATTTCCCCTCCATGATCTTCTTGGCCGCGTCGAGGACCTTGTCGCGGCTCATAATATTGCCGCCGGAGCACAGGCACGTCTCGATGGGGCAGCGGTCTTTCACGCCTGCGGCCACGTCGGTGACGAACTGGGCGGGGATGGACATCTCCACATCCAGCACTGCCTTGACGCGGCTGTAGTCGATGTGGTCATAGGCCTTGTAGGGGAAGGGATGCAGTGTGATGGGGCGGATCAGGCCGGCCTTGATGCCCTGCGCGCGCAGAAGATCCACGGAAGACTTGCAGATGCGTGCGGAAATGCCGTAGGCGGTCATGACCATCTCCGCGTCCTCCAGCCGGTATTCCTCTACCTGTACATCCTTCTCCCAGGAGGCATACAGGGCGGCGGCGTCCTCGTTGGCTTCCTGCATCCGTACCGTGGACCACTGGCCCGGCTGGATCCAGGAGCGATGGGCGTAGTCCAGCGCGTGGCCCACGCAGGCCCAGGACTGCTTGGACGCCTTGATGGCAGCGACCTCCTCGTCGCTCTTCATCTCGGGCAGCACCACCGGCTCCATCATGGTGCCGATGACGCCGTCGGCCAGGATCAGCACCGGGTTGCGGTCCCGGTCGGCGTAATCAAAGGCCTTGTAGGTCATATCAACGGCCTCCTGCACGGTGGCGGGGGCGAAGACCATCATCTCGAAGCCGCCGTTGCCGCTGGCCTTAGTGGCCTGGTAATAGTCCATCTGGGCGGGCTGGATGGAGCCCACGCCGGGACCGCCCCGGGAGATGTTGGCGTATACCATGGGGATGCGGGCAGAAGCGCAGTAGGAGATGCCCTCGCTCTTCAGGGCGATGCCGGGGCTGGAGGAGGAGGTCATGGACCGGGTGCCCGCAGAGGCGGCGCCGTAGACCATGTTTACGGAAGCGACCTCAGACTCGCCCTGGACGAAGGTGCCGCCCACCTCGGGCAGACGGCGGGAAAAATATTCGGGAATCTCGTTCTGCGGGGTGATGGGGTATCCAGCAAAGAACCGGCAGCCGGCCCGCACGGCCGCTTCCGCGATGGCCTCGCAGCCCTTCATAAATACTCTTGCCATTTCAGTGCCCTCCCTTATTTGTAGATTTCGATGGCCCCGTCGGGACACATGCGGCCGCAGATGCAGCAGCCGATGCAGTCGTCCGGGCTCACAGGTACGACGTATTCGTACCCTTTGGAGTTGACCTTGTCGCCGATGGCCAACACATGCTTGGGACAGAACTTGATGCAATAGCCGCAGCTTTTGCAGCGCTCCGCCACGATTTGGACCTTTGCCATAATGACATCTCCTTCTACCTTCAATTATAATCTTGCATCTTGCAAACCTTGAACAAAAAATTTTTGGAACTCAGTACGAGCCGTCTTCCGGCATCCTGTTCCAGGGATAGGTGAGATACAGGCGGATGGGGAGGAGCGGGGCGGAAACTGCGCCCTTCACTTGCTCGTACAGGGGTTCCCAAACACAGAAAAAGTCCAGGGGCTTGTAGGGGGCGACCAGTTCGGTCAAGGTACGGATCCCGTCCAACACATCCTCCCGGGTGGTGTGGATGCCCAGATTGGGATTGCCGATCAGCTTCAGGTGATCCAGCTGGACGTGGGAGACGCCCAGAGTCTCGCCCAGGACCCGGTCGATGTGGTCGATGGTCATGGACCAGGGGCGGAAGGGATTCATCACGTAGTAGACGGCGGTACGGCTATCGTTGAGCAGGGGAGCGTAGCCGCCGATGGAGCGGGCCCCGATGTAGTCGCCGCCCACGTCCAGGACCGTGTAGCAGCGCTCCTCCCGCAGAAGACGGGTGACGCCGCCGGTCACTGTGGGGGCGTCCATAAACTGCTGCTCACAGTGAAAACGGATGCCCATCGCCGCAAGCGCTTCTCCCTGATCCCGGCTGCGGAACAGGGGCTTGGTCATGTCCAGATCGAAGAGGTGGACCTCTTTACCGCCCTGCTGGTGCAGGGACAGGGCAAAATTGATGGCGATCTCGCTCTTGCCGCTTCCGGCTTCCCCCAGAAAAACGAAGTTTTTCGTCTGTTCCCCCAGCCTGAGGGGGCGCAGGCTGCTGCTTTTTTCCATCGGCATCCCTCCCGGATTCCGTGCTCCTTCCCGTCCCTCCGGGAAGTCTTGCAGGATATAAGATATTGTAAACGTTCTTTCCCATGATTGCAAGAGCAAAATCGAAAAATTCTGCTTTGGCTGGGAACTCCCCCTGACCCGCAGCCGGGTCAGGGGTCAGCGGTCCGGGAAGCATATCAAAAGAACTATTTTACAAACGGCGAGGGGGATGCTATGCTTAACTCATGAGGGCAGGCCCGCGGTTCATGGCCAGATTGCCGCCTTCCCGCAAGTGTGTACGCAGATGGGGCCGGGGCGGTCGGGGATCGCCGTTCGGTTCGGTGCGCGGACCCATATCAAAACGGTTATCGTGAAAAGAGGAAAATAAAGGAGCGAGTGACATGTCGTTTGAGTTTCGTCCCATGCGCAGCCTGATTTTTGTAGACTGCGTCCGTGAGGAGTATCGCCATCGCCTGCAGCACTGGCTGTACAACACCCACATCCCGGACAGCATCTCCAAGTTTACCCCTTACTGTGTGAAGTACGCCTTTTATAACGCGCTTCCGGTGCCGCCGGGCGGCGAACGTTTCGGCACCCGCCGGATGCAGATGACCGAGCATTACTGGCTCATCAACGAAATGCTGCCTGAGATGCGCAATAATGCCTTTGGTGAGGTTATGCCGCCGGAAGTACTGCGCTGGCAGGGCATGCTGCCCGATTCGGACGAAGCGATCGCGCAAATGGCCAATATGACCGGAGAGGAGCACCGCTCCTCCGGCGGCGATAACGGCTGCCCGCCCTTTGTATTTGCCCATGTGCCCATCAACTGGGAGGAGGATTTCAAGGGCGCCGGCCGCACCGTAAAGGATGGCCCCAACTACCGCTGGCAGTTTGTCCTGCGCTGGCCCTGCGAGAAGACCGGTGAGAAGTGGTTCCACGATGTGATGGCGCCCTATTTCCAGAATCGCCCTGAGGTCACCCGCTTCCTGTCCAGCAGGATCTACCACGACGTGGTGGGGTGCCAGTTCCACCGCCTGGTGGAGCTGTGGTTTGAGGGCCCTGACGAGTGGTGCACCGCCATTGAGGCGGCCAAACAGGAATTGGCTCAGCCTGAGTGGGCCAAGGAGGCCCCTGAGGCCGCGCCCCAGGCCCAGTTTCCCTTCCTTAAGTCCAACTTCGGCATTGTGGGCATGTTCCTGACGGATTACGCCGCCAGCGACAATATGACCCAGTTCCGCGGCAACTTTACCATGCGCTGAGCCGGGCGGCCCCGCGTCGGCTTGTCGAAACGATCCCGCAGTGTGCGCAGCGGGCTGCATCTGATCTCAAACATTTTAAAAACCGTGAGGAGGGCGGATATGCACTGCATATCCGCCCTCCTCCTGTTCTTATAAGGCAATCCAATACCGCTGGGTGAGACGTCCGCCTTCCGCAATCGCGCCATCCAGTACGCCGCCGTTTGTCCGAATGGTACGACGGGAGGCCTCGTTTGCGGCGTCGCAGGTGACCAGGACTTGTTTCAGACCCAGGCGGCGGGCCTCCTCCAGCACCAGACGCAGCATCTCCGTGGCGTAGCCCTTCCTGCGCTGGGAAGGGCGTACGCTGTAGCCGATGTGCCCGCCGAAGTGAAGCAAATAGTCGTTGAGGCAGTGGCGGAGCTGGATCATACCGACCAATGAGCCGGCGGCATCCTCCGCCAAAAAAGAGGTGGCAGGGACCATTCCGGAACGCACGCTTTCCGCACGGCGATTGTCCTCCACGGCGGAGAACCACTCCGCAAAGGATTCCGCACGGTCCAGCGCGGCGGTACCGTCCAGACTGTCCCCGGCCCGGAGGAACTCCGCTCGATACGCCCAGATCCGCTCCCGGTCGGACGGCGCGGGGGAGCGTAATGTGATCATAAAATTACCCCCCAAGGCCATGCAGCCGCGCAGCGGCCTCCGCCACGTGACGGGCCAGCACCGAGGTGGTCACCGCGCCAACGCCGCCGGGGACAGGCGTGACGGCGTCCGCCACCGGTTCTGCAGCAGCAAAGTCCACGTCGCCCACCAGCATCCCATCCGCATCCAGGTTGATGCCAACGTCGATGACCGCCTGACCGGGGGCGATATGGGATACGCCCAGCATCCCGGCTTTCCCGGCCGCCGCGATGAGCACGTCGGCCCGGCGGCACTCAGCCGCCAGATCGGCCGTACGGGTGTGGCAGAGCGTGACCGTGGCGTTTCGCTGCAGCAGCAGCATGGCCGCTGGTTTCCCAATGACCAGACTGCGTCCCACCACCACCGCCCGCTTGCCGGTCAGCTCATAGCCGTAGTAATCCAGGATCTCCAGGCAGGCCTGTGCAGTACAGGGGGGAAAGCCGCTGCCGCTGCCAGCAAACACTCCGGCCAGGGAACCGGCGGTGATCCCGTCTACATCCTTGGAAGGGGCGAGCGCGGCACAGACGGCGGCTTCGTCCAGATGCCGGGGCAGAGGGCGAAACAGCAGACAACCATGGATCGCGGCGTCCTGGTTGATCGCTTCGACGATGTGCAGCAGCTCCGTCAGCTCCACTGTATCAGGCAGGATAAACTGCTTTATAGTAATGCCGACCATTTCACAGCGTTTGAGCGCCCCGCGCTCATAGGACAGGTCTTCAGGGCGTTGGCCGACCCGAACGATGGCCAGTGCGGGGGAGACCCCGCGCTGCTTCAAGCGCTCGACCTGGGCGGCCACCCGCTCGCTCAGGGCAGCCGCTACCGGCGCGCCCTTCCAAAGCCGGGCCATCAGGAAAACCTCCTCATCACGGATTGATAGACCTGATCGGCGACGTTCCCATATTGGCTGACCAAATCGTCCGCTTCCTGATTCATAGCCCGTGCAAAGGCCTGGTCGGCTATGCTTTTGGTGTTCACCTTCACATTGAGCCATGCGCCGTAGAGGGCGCTCCGGCAGAAGATGACCCCTGTGCCAACGTCGGAGAGCATCAGAAGACTTCCTTTTTCCAGCATCTCTTTGTGAAGGCCGATCACTTCACAGCTAAGACGCAGGATCTCCATGGGCGCGGCGGCGGCATCCCGCAGACAGCGCTCCAGGACGGCGTCCCGCTGCGGATCGTCCTTGGGGATTGAATAAGCCTTTGAAAGCGGCTCAAAGGCGGCGGCGTCCTGGTCCACCAGCGCCAGCAGCCGTCCGCGCAGGTCCTCGGCCTTCTCCATAAGGACCCTGACGTCCGCCTCCACTGCGGCATACTTTTTCTTTCCAACGGTATAGTTTCCTACCATGGTGCACAGGGCGGCACCCAGCGCCCCCACCAGCGCGGAGGCACCTCCGCCGCCCGGCACAGGGGCCTTGGAGGCCAGTGCATCCAGAAAGCCGCCGCAGGTCTGTTCCGCCGTGTTCACTGTGCTGCTCCCCCTCTCTCCATCAAAACAGGCCGGAGATTCGGCCGTTCTCATCCACATCGACCGTCTCGGCCGCAGGGACTTTGGGCAGGCCGGGCATGGTCATGATATCGCCGGTCAGTGCAACGATGAATCCGGCCCCGGCGGAGACCTTCAGACTGCGCACCGTCACCCGGAATCCCTCCGGAGCACCCAGCAGGGACGGATCGTCGGAGAAGGAATACTGGGTCTTTGCCATGCAGATGGGCAGCGCGCCAAAGCCCAGGGCGGTCAGTTCCGCAGCCTGCTTTTTGGCCGCTGGGGTCAGATCCACGCCGTCACCGTGGTAAACCCTGGTGACGATCTGCTCCAGCTTCCGCTCAATGGGTTGATCCAACGCATAGGAGCAGGTGAAACTGCCCGGCGTTTCACACAGCCGGACCACCTCGCGGGCAAGGGACATGCCGCCCTCGCCGCCCTTGGCCCATACCTCGGACAGAGCCACGTTGACGCCCAGGGAGCGGCACTTGTCCTCTACCAGCCGCAGCTCGGCCTCTGTATCGGTGGGGAAGCGGTTGATGGCCACCACGCAGGGCAGGCCGTAGACGGCGGTGATGTTCTCCACGTGCCGCAGCAGGTTGGGAAGGCCGCGCTCCAGCGCGGCAAGGTCTTCCGTGCCCAAAGCCCCCTTGGGACAGCCGCCGTGATGCTTGAGGGCCCGGACCGTGGCCACCATGACCACGGCGGACGGGGTCAGGCCCGCCAGGCGGCACTTGATGTCCAAAAACTTTTCCGCCCCCAGGTCGGCGCCGAAGCCAGCCTCGGTGATGACGTAATCTCCCATTTTGAGGGCCACGCGGGTAGCCATGACGGAGTTGCAGCCGTGGGCGATATTGGCGAATGGACCGCCGTGGATAAATGCGGGGGTACCCTCCAGCGTCTGAACCAGGTTGGGCTTCAGCGCGTCTTTGAGCAGGGCAGCCATGGCGCCCTCAGCCTTTAGGTCATGGGCGGTGACAGGGGCGCCGGTGCTGGTATAGCCGACCACCATACGGCCAAGACGCGCTTTCAGATCAGTCAGGCCGTCGGCCAGACAGAGCACCGCCATGATTTCAGAGGCCACAGTAATGTCAAAGCCGTCCTCCCGGGGCATGCCGTTGGCCTTGCCGCCCAAGCCGCAGACGATGCTGCGCAGCTGACGGTCGTTCATGTCTATGCAGCGTTTCCAGGTGATGCGCCGCACGTCGACAGCAAGCTCATTGCCCTGTTGGATATGGTTGTCCAGCATGGCGGCCAGCAGGTTGTTGGCCGCGCCGATGGCGTGAAAGTCTCCTGTAAAATGGAGGTTGATATCCTCCATGGGGACCACCTGGGCATATCCGCCCCCGGCCGCGCCGCCTTTGACGCCGAAAACCGGGCCCAAACTGGGCTCCCGCAAAGCGACCACGGTGTTCTTTCCCAGGCGGCGCATGCCGTCGGCCAGTCCCACGGTGGTGGTGGTCTTGCCCTCACCTGCGGGCGTCGGGTTGATGGCGGTGACCAGTACCAGCTTGCCGTCGGGCGCTCCGGCACGGTCGGAAAGCAGCTTCAGGTCGATTTTGGCTTTGTATTTGCCGTAATACTCCAGATAATCCTCGTCCACGCCCGCCAGTTCCGCGACGTCCCGGATGTGCTTCATCCGGCAGGACTGTGCGATTTCGATGTCGGTCTTCATAGTATTCCCTCTTTTCCATGTGCCCAAAATACAAAAAAGGGCACACTCAATCATCAGTGTGCCCAGACGGTCGGCAAGAGGACGCGGTCTACGTCCGGCCACACTCCATGTGGTTGCTCCACTTCCGTCAGTCGTATGGTCGTTTGTAGTGTATCACGGCCCGCCCGCCCGCGTCAAGAGGACGAGCGGACGGCTTGGTAAATTTGTGTAGGACTACAATACATGTTGGACAGATGAATAAAAAAGGATGAAAGATAAGGCCTCATCGGTTAAAGTTGAGTTACCACACAACAACTTGACGAGAGGAGGCCCTATCCCTCATGAGCAAGAGTATAACACAGGACATGCATCCGGCAAACTGGACGCCCCGATGCGCGTAGTGTAGTTATGGAACTTGAAAACCGTTGGAAACAAAAGCTCCAACGGTTTCAAGCTGCTGCCGCAATTCAGCCGCACGACATAATTTCAATCCACAGATTTCTCTGACGGATTTCATGATACCAAACGAAACTTGCGTAATGTGACGAACCATATACCATAAAATCATATTCTATGTAGTGTGACTGAACTGTTTTATGCAAGGGCATCCTTCTAAAGGATGACATCTCAACATACATTTTCTTGGGGTGTTCGTCATGTGTTCAATTAGAGGGCCGCCTAAAAGCGTTCCAAAAACAAGATGTTGACAAATAGAAAAATCCTTCATGTTTTCACATGAAGGATTTGGTCGGAGTGCGGGGATTCGAACCCCGGGCCTCTTGGACCCGAACCAAGCGCGATACCAAACTTCGCCACACCCCGATGGACACTGTTAGATATTATAGTGATTTCAAAAGAAATTGTCAAGCAGAGAATTATCGACTCCCTTCTATCGGCTCCCTTCCATTGCAGCTGTTGCTGGAATCAAAATCCGTCGATTTTACCGAAAGCCCCATTGCGGACCATTCAATCGTATCGTAAAATGAGATTGATCAAATCGGATTTGCCGGAGGACCGATCATGGAAGAAAGAGTATTGCTTGATCATCTTGATAAAATTCATACTACTCAAATGGGGGTTGACAGGATTAGAAGAAACTTGAAGTTAGATACCGCTGATGTAGTTGAATATTGTAAAAATAGGATTTTGGATAGAAACTATAATATATACCGGAGAGGAAAGAACTGGTATTGCGAGATCGACGATAAAAAGATAACGATCAATGCTTATAGTTATACGATTATTACAGCACATACGATCCAGTAAACCCGGATCTATCGGGCAGCTGCTATGTTTAAGGCGGCTGCCTTTTTCGTATATTCCGACAAATGATTTATGGATGAAGCTCGCAGCAACACAAACGGGAACAGGGAGATTCCCGGTACGGGTAGGAAGCGGCTGGGAAAATAGACAAGCGCGGGCTTTCGGGTGATTACAGTGTTCCCCCTGAACTGTTTTTGTGATATAATGTCGAAAACAGAGGGGTGGAAGCATGAAAAACGGCGTATTAAGGGGCGTTGGTCTGCTGATATTGGCGGCTTGGCTGATTGCCTCGCCTGCCCGTGCGGCTGGATGGACCGATCTGACAGAGGAACACTGGGCATATGAGACCATGGCACGGGCGGAAGCGCTGGGGGTACTGGGCGGCCTTCCGGATGGGACCATGGCTCCGGAGGGGACGCTGAGCTGGGGCGAATATCTGACCATGCTGGCCCGGACCTTTTATCCGGAGCAGTATGGCTCCGGTGAACGGCTGCCGGGAACGCACTGGGCGTTTCCGGCCTATGAGGCGGCCCTGTCGGCAGGCGTACTTTGCGGAGGGGACTTTGTTACGGTAAATGGAGCCACGTTGGGCGAGCCGGTAACACGCCGGGATGCGGTAACGCTGGCGCTTCGGGTGCTGGAAGGAGAGCCGCTTCCGGCGGCGGAGCCGGCCGTGGCGGATTTTCAGCAGCTGCCCGCATCCTATCAGGCTTTTGTAGCGCGTTCTTATGTGCTGGGACTGATGACCGGTTATCCGGATGGCACGTTCCGGGGGAGCGCAGTCCTGAGCCGGGCCCAGGGCGCAACGCTGCTGCTGAGGACGCTGGATCTGAGCAGCGGGGCGGTGTTGGAGCAGGAAACAGCGGAGAAAGATCTGGCCCCCGCCCAAACGCAGACGGATTCTGCCCAGGCGCATCCGGTCGAACTGCGGACGCTGGGGGAGAACGGCGCCAAACGAGAACGGCTTTTTGGCAGTGCGGAAAAGCGCCGTTTTACCGACCAAGCGGAGGCCCGGACCAATATGACGGAGGTTACCGTGCCCGTATGGCGGCTGAATGAGAGCACAGGGGAGAAAACGGCGGGAGAGGTCACCTTTATGATCCACAAGGCTCTGGCTGCCGATATGACGGAAATCTTTACCGAGATTTTCAATGATCCGGAACAGTTCCCCGTGAAAGATATCGGCGGTTTTCGCTGGACGGACGGCGCCAAAGGAGAACACAACTGCGGTACCGCGATCGACATCAACTGGAATGAAAACTATCAGGTATATCCAAACGGCACGGTGGGTGCAGGCGCCTACTGGCGGCCGGGCAAAGACCCCTGGTCCATCCCTGCCGAGGGAAGCGTGGTGCGCAGTTTCAAGGCCCACGGTTACAGCTGGGGCGGCGACGCCTGGCCCACGAACAAGGACTATATGCACTTTTCCTATATGGGCGTATGAGGCAAAGCGGACGGCCCTGCCCCAGGAATGCAGGACCGTCCGCTTTTGCGAAAATAGTGGAGATACCTGAGCGGAGGGATGTCCGGCCGCCCCGCGTGCGTGCGGAACAAGGGGGCGCCGGGCGCCAAACGTTCGCGCAGCCGGGCCGATTCCCCCGGTCCCGATAAGAGCTAATACCAGGTGGGCGCAGGCAGATAAACGCGTCCGCCGATGACCTCCGCCGGATACGAACGGGACATGCGCTGTGCGTAATCACGCAGACGTTCCATGGAATCTACCGCCTGATAGCTTGCGTTGAGCTGTTCCTGTACATAGGAAGGCAGGGAATTGAAGTAGGCCTCTGCCTCCGGCTCATGGCGGAACAGGGCGTAAAGATCCCGATAGGGCTGACGCATACGAATCACCTCCGGATCAGTATGCGCCGCTCCAGCGCCCTTTACGCAGGAAATGATTGCGCGTTCGCCCGAACCTACGCGGAAGGCGAAACGGAGCCGCGCCGCTGTGCAAGGGCGCGTTAAAAGCCCCAGGCGGTTTTCAGGCGCAGCAGCGCGCCGGTCATATCCTCCGCCGCGATATGGGTGTAGCCCAGGATCAGCGCAGCCTTCCGCCCAGAGGGAGCAGGGGCCAGATCATAGGCGGAAAGCGGTGAGAGCCCGACGCCGGCTTCGGCGGCCCGGCGCACCAGTTCCGCCTCGTTGCGTCCCTCCAGCCATAGGAGGAGGTGCAGCCCGGCATCCCCTCCGGAAAACCGGCCGATGTCCAGCAGCCCGGTTTCCTTGGCGGCGGCGCGCAGCGCTTCCCGCCGGGCCTTGTAGCGATTGCGGGCGCGGGCAAGGTGCCGCTCAAAATGACCCCGCTGCATGAACAGAGCCAGGGTATCCTGCTCAAAGGAGGGGACCGTGGAGGAGTAGAACCAGAGTTCCCGCCGCCATCGTTCCAGCAGGTGGGGCGGCAGCACCATGTAGCTGATCCGCAGGGAAGGGGCCAGAGTTTTGGCAAAGGTATTCAGGTAGATGACCCTTTCGTTCCGGTCCAGACTCTGGAGCGCGGGAATGGGGCGGCCGGAAAAACGAAACTCACTGTCATAATCGTCCTCCAGGATGTATCGGTCGGAAGCGCCGGCCGCCCAGGACAGAAGGGCGCTGCGCCGACTCACCGGCATAATGATGCCCAGCGGAAAGTGGTGAGAGGGCGTCACGTGGACGACCCGCACGCCGGAGGAGGCCAGCGTGTCCACCCGCAGGCCCTGTTCGTCCAACGGCAGGGGCGTCACCCGCGCCCCATTGCTGGTGAGAATCCGATGGGTCTTGCCATAACCGGGGTTCTCCACGCCATAGAGGCCCTCACGGCCCAGCAGCTGGATCAGAAGGCCGGTCAGATATTCCGACCCGGCCCCCACAACGATCTGCTCCGGATCGGCCCGGATGCCCCGGAAACGGTACAGGTGTTCCGCGATCGCCCGGCGCAGCCCGACGGCGCCCTGCGGATGAGATGCGGAAAGAAGCTCCGCCTCCTGTCCGTTCAGCACCTCGCGCATGAGGCGGGCCCAGGTGGAAAAGGGGAAGAGCGCGGTATCGACCCCGCTGGTGGAAAAGTCGTAGCGAAACCGCTTGCGCGACCCCGCCTCCGCCGGCATGGAGACAGGCGGCGCAGCCGCTGGAGCGGGGCGGTCCGGAAGCGCTTGGACGAAAAAACCGCGTTTGGGCTCGGAGCGAAGATAGCCCTCGGCCAGCAACTGCCCATAGGCGCCCTCCACCGTGACGACGCTGATCTTCAAATGGGCGGCCAGGGCCCGTTTGGAGGGCAGCCGTTCTCCGGCGCTCATGCGCCCCGCTTCGATCTCCCCGCGGATGTGCCGGTAAAGCTGCTCATAGAGCGGACGCCGTCCGCCGGGGTCCAGAATGGGCGTGATCATAGGCAAGACTCCTGAAATGATAGAATTAACCGGGTCAGATTGATTATAAACGCAGCGTCCCGCAAAAGCAAGCGGCGCGGCCTGGCCGCGCCGCTTGCTGGCTTAGAACCCCATCCGGTCCTCCAGCTGGTCTTTCATGCGGTCCATCCGCCGGGCGGCCTTTCGGGCCATGCGGCGCATGTCGTGACCATAGCCGGACCTGGAGGCCACGGCGATGCCGATCGCCGCGCCGGCCACCACGCCAAGGCCCATGCCTTCCAGAAACGCATGTTTCGTCATAATTCCCGATTCCTCCTTTGCTGATGCCCTCTGATATTGTGCCCGGAAATCCAGAAAAATGCGTTGCTAAAATATGCGATTCCATATATAATAAAAACGAGAAATAAGATGTTGCTGCGGTAAGGGGACGGGGGTGGACCTGGACCCTTTTTCCATGTGCGAAAGGAGTGGTCAAGTGAAGCTGCTTATACGCCAAGGACGGCTGGTGGATCCCGTGGGCGGGATCGGCGGCGTGATGGACATTCTGATCGAGGACGGCAAGGTGGCCGTGATCGGGAGCAATATCAACGAGCCGGGGGCGAAGCTCATCGACGCCAGCGGTATGGTGGTGTGCGCGGGCCTGGTAGATATGCACGTCCACCTGCGGGAGCCCGGCTTCGAGTATAAAGAGACGGTGGAGACGGGCGCTCTGGCCGCGGCGCGGGGGGGCTTCTCTTCGATCGCCTGCATGCCCAATACCCGCCCGGCGGTGGACAGCCCGGAGCAGATCGACTTTTTGAAAGGGAAGGCGGCTGCGGCCTGCGGCGTACACGTCTGGCCGATCGGCGCGGTGACCCGCGGGCAGAAGGGACAGGCGCTGACGGATTTTGAGGCGCTGAAGGCCGCGGGTGCGGTGGCGCTGTCGGACGACGGCGTGCCGGTACAGAACGCCAACCTCATGCGGGACGCGCTGATCCTGGCCCACCGGCAGGAGCTGACCGTCCTGTCCCACTGCGAGGACGCGGACATGGTAAAGAATTATGCGGTAAACGAGGGACGGGTATCCCGCCAGCTGCGGCTGGAGGGACGGCCTGCCATCGCGGAGGAGATCATGGTGGCGCGGGACGCCATGCTGGCCGAAGAGACCGGCGGCGCGGTGCATATCTGCCATATCTCCACCGCAAAGTCGGTGGGACTGGTGCGCCGCTATAAACGCAAAGGGGTGCAGATCACCTGTGAGACCTGCCCCCAGTATTTCAGCCTGACCGAGGATGAGATATTGGCGCAGGGTTCTCTGGCACGGGTGAATCCGCCCCTGCGGACCCGCGCGGACGTGGATGCCGTGATCGAAGGGCTGAAGGATGGCACCATCGACGCCATCGCCACCGACCACGCCCCCCACTCCGCCGAGGAGAAGGCACGCCCCCTGACCGAAGCCCCCAGCGGCATGGTGGGGCTGGAGACCGCCCTGGCGGTGACGCTGACCTATCTCTATCATACCGGAGAGCTGGGCCTGTCCGATATCCTGCGGAAGATGACCATCAACCCGGCCTGTATCCTGCGTCTGCCCACCAAGGGCCGCCTGTCCATCGGGGCGGATGGCGACGTGGTGATCTTCGATCCGGAGGAGGAGTGGACGGTAGACCCGGAGCGGTTTGCCTCCAAGGGCCGCAACACCCCGTTTGCCGGAAGGACGCTGAAGGGCAGAGTGAAGTATACCGTCGTGGGCGGCGAGGTCATATACCAGGCGCAATAGAAAACATAAAAAACAGGCGGGAGCGGGGTGCTCCGCCCGGAGCCGCCTTTGACGAAAGCGGAGCGCGAGACAGACTGCCCGGCGCGGTAAACCGTGCCGGGCCAAAGGATGCCGCCGTCGGCGGTGCCGTATCAATCAGGAGGAGAAGGAAATGTCGTTTGACGTACTGCAAGACAAGATCCGGGCGATGAAAAACCCCACTGTGGTCGGGTTGGATCCGAAACCGGAGTATGTGCCCCCCCAGATGAGAAAGGAATGCTACGACCAATACGGGGAGACCCTGGAGGGCGCGGCCGAGGCCATCTACCGGTTCAACTGCGGCCTGATGGATGCGCTGTGCGACATCGTGCCGGCGGTGAAACCCCAGGCCGCTTATTATGAGCGGCTGGGCTGGCGGGGGATGGAGGCGCTGGAGCGCACCATCCGCTATGCCCGGGAAAAGGGCTTTTTCGTCATTGCGGATATCAAGCGGGGCGATATCGGTTCCACCGCCCAGGCCTACAGCGACGGCTGGCTGGGAAAGACGAAGGTGGGCTCTGCCGAGCGGACCGCGTTTGACGCCGACTGCGTCACCATCAACGGTTACATGGGGTCTGACGCCATTCAGCCTTTTATCGAGACCTGCAAGGCGGAGGACAAGTGCCTTTTTGTACTGGTAAAGACCTCCAATCCCAGCTCCGGCGAGCTCCAGGACATGGTGGCGGGGGACCGGGTAGTCTATAAGGTCATGGGCGATCTGACCGAGCGCCTTGGCCGGGGCACTGCGGGCAGACATGGCTTCCACCTCACCGGAGCAGTGGTGGGAGCAACCTATCCCTCCGACCTGCGCGAACTGCGCCGCCGCCTGGAGCACACGTTTTTCCTGGTGCCCGGCTACGGCGCCCAGGGCGGCACCGCGGAGGATGTGCAGTATGCGTTCAACAAGTACGGCCACGGAGCCATCGTCAATTCCTCCCGCGGCATCATGTGCGCCTGGCAGAAAACAGGCCGGGTCGGCTCCGATTATCAGCAGGCCGCCCGGGACGCCGCCGTCGCCATGCGGGACGATATCAAACAGTTCGTAACCATCGTGTAGCGCTGCGGCGGGAATTGGCCGGCGGCCCGGGCGCGGTGCAGAATCGGGATCTCCTGCGGGCCGCAGCCGCCCCGGGATGCGCCGTCCCGCACGGAAAACGAGCAACGAGAGGGAGAAAAGCCTATGCCCATTGAGCAGATTTGTACCATTGTCAGCGCAGAAAAACTGAATGAATTTGCCTGGTCCTTTACCCTGGAGGCGGGGGACCTGGTGAAGCGGGAAGGCCTGCGGGCCGGACAATTCCTCCATGTCAAATGCGGGGCGGAGCATTTGCTCCGCCGCCCCATCTCGGTGTGCCTGGCCCAGGCGGACGAGCCGGTGGATCTGGTGCGCATCGTCTTTGAGGTGCGGGGCGAGGGCACCGCATGGCTCTCCCGCCGAAAAGCGGGAGACCGGCTGAGTGTGCTGGCTCCGCTGGGCAACGGCTTTGAATGCGGTGAAAAGGACCGCCTGCTGCTGGTGGGCGGCGGCATCGGCGTGCCGCCGCTGCTGGGACAGGCCGCCTATACCTGGGGGCGTTCCGTTGCCGTGCTGGGCTTTCGCTGCGCGGAGCGGGCGATGCTGGTGGAGGACTTCCGGGAAAAATGCACTCAGGTCGTTTTGTGCAGCGACGACGGAAGTCTGGGGCATCACGGCTTTGTGGATGAGCAGGTGCGGCGGATCCTCGCAAAGGATCAGACGGTTGCGTCTGTCCTGGCCTGTGGACCCAAGCCCATGCTGCGCGCGGTGGCGGCGGCGGCGGCGGAATACGGGGTGCGCTGCCAGGTCTCCCTGGAAGAGCGCATGGCCTGCGGGATCGGGGCCTGCCTGGGCTGCGCGGTCCGGATGGCGGATGGGACCATGAAGCATGTATGCAAGGACGGTCCGGTGTTCGAAGCGGAGGAGGTGGATTGGAATGTCTAACCCGGTGGAGCTGTCCGTCGATCTGGCGGGCGTGCATCTCAAAAACCCCGTGGTGGTGGCCTCCGGCACCTTCGGCTTCGGCAAGGAGTACGGCGCCTTTTACGATCTGTCCGAGCTGGGCGGCATCTGCTGCAAGGGACTCACTCCGGCCCGCCGGGAGGGGAATCCGCCCCCCCGCATTGCGGAGACCCCCATGGGTATTCTCAATTCCGTCGGGCTCCAGAATCCCGGCGTAGACGCCTTTATCGCGCAGGAACTGCCGGAGCTGAAGCGCCACGACCTGGCCATTATCGCAAATATCTCCGGCAATACCCCGGAAGACTACGGTGTTATGTGCGAAAAACTCTCGGCGGCAGGGGTGGATATGATCGAGGTGAACATCTCCTGCCCCAACGTAAAGGCGGGCGGCCTGGCCTACGGCACCCGGCCTGAACTGGCCGCGGAGGTCACTGCGATCGCCAAAAAGCACGCATCCGTTCCGGTGATGGTCAAGCTTTCGCCCAACGTCACGGATATTACCGAGATTGCCCGGGCGGTGGAGGGCGCGGGGGCGGACGCGCTGAGCCTCATCAACACCCTGCGGGGCATGCGCATTGATGTGCATACCCGCCGCCCCATTTTAAAAATGAATACCGGCGGCCTGTCGGGACCTGCCGTGCTGCCTGTGGCGGTGCGGATGGTTTGGGAGGTGGCGGGCGCCGTCAAGATCCCGATTTTGGGGATGGGCGGCGTTTCCAGGGGAGCGGATGCGGCCCAGCTGATGCTGGCGGGCGCTGCTGCCGTGGCGGTGGGCACCGCCTGCTTCGACGATCCCTTCGCCCCGCTCAGGGTGCGGGACGAGCTGGCCGCCCTTGCTGCGGGACAGGGGCTTGACAGGGTGTCCGAGCTCACCGGCGGCGTCCGCCCCTGGTAAGGAGAGCCGGATGGAAGGACAGGGCGTCACCTTTACCGTCTCCTGCGCGCTGGAGGAGTGCGCGGAGCGGATCTGCCGCGCCGTTGTGGACGGCAGCGTTACCGGCGAATGCATCGACCGCTACCGGGCCGGCGGCCCCGACGGACGCAGCTGCCTGGCGCTGGTCTTTGAAAAGCACTATTACCGGGCGGGAAACCGTCTGACGTTGACCGCCCTGCTGGACGACCTGAGCGGAGTGACCCGGGTCCATCTGGTAGGCGGCGGCGGGGGAGAGGGGCTGTTTCGGTTCGACTGGGGCGCGGCGGAGGATTTTGCCGCCGTGGCCGCCGAAGCCCTGCGCCCCTACCGGCTGTGACCGGGCAGTGTCCCGGAGCGGCGGAAAGGAAGCGATGGCATGGCGGTCGTTAAGACCCTCTATCCTGCCGGAACGGCGGAGGAATGCGCGCGCTGCATAACCGAAACGATGCTCGGCAAGGGCTTCAGCCAGGGGCGGGAGGCGGACCGCTATACGGTGGAGACCGCAAGCGGCACAATCCTGGTGCTGGTATTTGAAAAGTACTTCCTGTGGCAGCGGGGAAATTTGACCCTGACGGCGGTACTGGACACTGCGGAAGGCGGCGCGGTCCGGGCGCATCTGATCATTGCAGGCGCCAATGAGGGGACCGGCGCGGAGAAAAAGCTGTTGGAATGGCTGGAAAAGGCCCTTCCGGCCGGCTGACGGATACCAAACAAGAGAGTGTGTAATCATTTATGACCCGATTTTATATCATCCGCCATGCAGAGGCGGAAGGAAACCTGTACCGGCGTGTCCACGGCTGGTATGACAGCCTGATCACCGACAACGGTTACCGGCAGATCGCCGCTCTGGCCGGACGCTTCCAGGACGTCCCCATCGACGCGGTGTATTCCAGCGATCTCTTTCGTACCCGTACCACTGCCGGAGCCATTTGGAAGCCCCGGGCTCTGGCGCTACATACCCGCAGCGACCTGCGCGAGATCGGCGTGGGCGCCTGGGAGGACCGGACTTGGGGGGATCTGGAGCGGCACGACGCACAGGAACTGCTCCGCTTCAACCATAGCGCCCCGGAGTTCCGGGTGGAGGGGGCGGAGACCTTCGATCAGGTGCAAACGCGCATGAAACGTGCGCTGCTGGACCTGGCGCGGCTGCATCCGGAACAGACGGTGGCGGTCTTTTCCCATGGCACGGCTATCCGGTGTCTTCAGGGGGCCCTTCGCGGCCTGGGACCGGGGGAAATGGATGCGCTGGGCCACAGCGACAACACCGCCGTCACCTGCTTGGAGGTGGAGGACGGACAAGCCCGTATTCTCTTTGAAAACGACAATTCCCACCTGCCGGAGGAAATCTCCACGCTGGCCCGGCAAAAGTGGTGGAAGGAGCAGGGCGGCCGGGCGGCTGACGCCAATTTGTGGTTTCGCCCGCTGGACATGCAGAACGAGGCGGCGTGGTACCGTGCCGCCCGACAGGACGCGTGGCTGGATATCCACGGTCCCCGGATTCCCTTTGACGGGGAGGGCTTTGTGAACGACGCCCTGCGCTGCTGGCGGCAGGACCCGGCGCAGGCGGTCGTGTGCGCGATGCGGGGCGATGAGACCGTCGGGGTGCTCCAGCTGGACCTGGAACGGCATGCCGGACAGGATGTAGGTTATATCCCGTTTGTCTACATGACGCCTCAGCACCGCAAACAGGGGCTGGGCGTACAGCTGATCGGTCAGGCGGTGTCCGTATACCGGCCTCTGGGCCGGCGGTATCTGCGTCTGCGCTGTGCGCCGGATAACGCCGTCGCCCAGCGGTTCTATCGGAAATACGGTTTTATCAAAGTGGGCGAGGACAAGGGCGCCCGTATCACTTTAGATCTATTGGAGAAATATATTGGATACGAACCGAATCAAGCGTGACCGCTTTCTGCCGGTCAGCCGGGAGGATCTGGCGGAGCGCGGCTGGGATGAATACGATTTTCTGGTGATCACCGGGGATGCCTATGTGGATCACCCTACCTTTGGCCCGGCCATCATCTCCCGTCTGCTGGAGTCTGAGGGCTACCGGGTAGCCATCCTGGCACAGCCGGACTGGCGAAAGGAATCTGCCTTTACACAGCTGGGGCGACCACGCTTTGGGGTGTTCCTTTCCAGCGGGAATATCGACTCGATGGTCGCCCACTACACCGTGGCGAAAAAACGCCGTCACGACGACGCCTATTCCCCGGGAAACCGGACGGGCCTGCGGCCCGACCGGGCGGCCATCGTCTATGCCAATAAGGCGCGGGAGGCCTTTGGAGACCTTCCGTTGATCGTAGGCGGGCTGGAGGCCAGCCTGCGCCGTTTTGCGCACTATGATTATTGGGAGGACAAGGTGCGCCGCGCCATTCTCTTCGACAGTCAGGCGGACCTGCTGGTCTACGGTATGGGAGAGACCGCCACAAAGGAGATCGCCGCCCGGCTGGCCTCAGGCACTCCGGTGGAAGAGATCACAGATGTAAAGGGAACTGCCTTTATTGCAAAAAGCCCGGGGGCGTGTGTCTATCCCAAGGTGGAGTGCCCTTCTTTTGAACAGGTGAGCGGCGACAAGCGCGCCTATGCGCAGGCCAACCAGATTCAGTATGAGGAGCACGATCCGATCCGGGGCCGCGCCATCCTCCAGCGCCACGGAGCGCGCCTGCTGGTGGTCAACCCGCCCGCCATGCCGCTGACCACGGCGGAGCTGGACTTTGTGGCGGAGCTGCCCTACGTGCGGGAGCCCCACCCCATGTATGACGCGATGGGCGGCGTGCCCGCCATCGAGGAGGTACGCTTTTCAGTGGCCCACAACCGCGGGTGCTTCGGGGCGTGCAACTTCTGCTCCCTGGCCTTCCATCAGGGGCGGATCATTTCCGCCCGCAGCCATGCCAGCGTGCTGCGGGAAGTGGAGGCGCTGACGAAGCACCCCGGCTTCAAGGGCTATATCCACGACGTGGGCGGCCCAACCGCCAATTTCCGACATCCGGCCTGCGCCAAGCAGCGCAAGGCGGGGGTGTGTAAGAACCGTGCCTGTCTGGCCCCAACGCCCTGTCCCAATCTGGACGCCGACCACACCGACTATCTGACGCTGCTGCGCCAGGTGCGGGCCGTTCCGGGGGTGAAGAAGGTCTTCATCCGTTCGGGGATCCGGTTTGATTATCTGCTCCAGGACAAGAGCGGAGAATTTTTTGCTGAACTGGTCCAGCATCATGTCTCCGGCCAGCTGAAAGTGGCGCCCGAGCACTGTGTGGACGGGGTGCTGGACTATATGGGCAAGCCCCACATCGCTGTTTATGAGCGCTTCAAGCAAAAATACGACCGTCTGAACCAGCGATACGGCAAGCAGCAGTATCTGGTGCCCTACCTGATGTCTTCCCACCCCGGATGCACGATGGACGACGCGGTGCGTCTGGCGGAATGGCTCAACCGCACCGGACGCCAGCCGGAGCAGGTGCAGGATTTTTACCCCACGCCGGGAACGCTGTCCACCTGTATGTATTATACCGGTATCGATCCCCGCACCATGAAGCCGGTCTATGTGCCGAAGGACCCCCACGAAAAGGCCATGCAGCGAGCACTGATGCAGTGGAAGCGCCCGGAAAAGCGCGCTTTGGTGCGGGAGGCGCTGCACGCCGCCCACCGGGAGGACCTGATCGGCTATGGCAAGGGGTGTCTGCTGCGCCCCTCCGCTCCGGCCAAGGCGGGCGGGAAACCCGCCGGACATGAGCAAGGCCGCCGCATCCAAGACCAGGGAAGGCCGGATCCAAAGTCGCCGGCAGAAGAGAAGCCCCGCCGGCGCCCCGCCAAAAAGGCGGGTTGGGCGGCGGCAAAGCCCAAGAAAAATGCCAGGCCCAAAGCAAAGCGATAAAAAGCCGCCCCGCCGCAGCTTTGAACTGCGGCGGGGTCTTTTTATGCTTCGCTCCCAACGATGCGGGGCAGCCGCGGGCCCAGACGGGAGAGAAGCTCATTGGTGATGGTGCCCGCCGCCTCAGCTGCTGCTTCGGCGGTGAGCACGGCGTCGCCATCCCGGCCGATGAGCGTGGCGGTATCTCCAGGGCGGACATCGGGGATCTCGGTCACATCCGCCAGAAGCTGATCCATACAGATCAGACCCGCAATCGGGGCCGGCTGGCCGTGGAGCAGTACCCGGCCTCTGCCGCAGGAAAGGGCGCGGGGCCAGCCGTCGGCATAACCGATTGTGATCAGGGCCAACCGGGTCGGGCGGGATGCGGTGAACGCCCCGTCGTATCCGGCGTGCTCGCCCGGCTCCAAAGTGTGGATTTGGGCTACCCGGGCCCGGAGCGCAAGGACCGGGCGCAGGTCGGGGCAGATGCGGGGATGATCCTGGGGAGCGCTGAGCAGGCCATACAGCGCGATGCCGGTGCGTACCCAGCCGCAGCCCTCCAGGGGGCCGTAGTTGAGCAGACCATAGCTGCTTTGTATATGGAGCGCTCCGATGGGCAGACCGGCGCCGCTCAGGGTTTCCACCGCGTGCCAGAAGCGGCGTATCTGCGCCTGGGTGCAGGCTTGATCGGAGGGAGAACAGGTCTCACTGGCGGCCAGATGGGTAAACAGCCCCTTTACCTGCAAATGGGAGCAGGCGTAGAGTTCGCGCAGAGAAGCCGCGTCATCCCACCCGGTACCGAGGCGGTGCATCCCGGTGTCTATCTTGATATGGACCCGCAGGCGTTTTCCGCAGCGGTCCAGGAGCCGGGCGTGTTCCGGACTCGCCACCGTCTGGGTCAGGCGATAGCGTCGCAGCAGCGGGACCGCCCCGGCACCGGACCAGCCCAGCACCAGAATGTCTCCCCGGACGCCGCCCCGGCGCAGACGGGCTCCTTCTGCGGCGGTGGCCACGGCGAAGGACCGGATGCCGGCCTTTTGACAGATGCGGGCGCATTCCAGGTCGCCGTGTCCGTAGGCGTTGGCCTTCAGCACCGCCGTGAGTGCGCATCCCTCCGGCAGCAGGCCGGACAGGACGTTGACATTGTGCCGCAGGGCGGCGGCATCCAACTCGATCCAGGCCCGGCCCCGTTCCGGCTCCGGGCGCTTTCGGGGGACCAACGCAAAGGGAGCCGCCAGCAGACCGGAAAGAAAGATCACCGCCAGATAGTGGAGCAGGCGGTTTTCAATGAGCAGCGCGCTCAGGCCAAGCGCCTTGGCCCCGCCGCGGACGAGCAGAATGCAGAGCGGATGGAGCAGATACACCGCGGCAGACCAACGGCGCAGTTGGGGACGGGCCGGCAGATCCAGACCGCGCAGCCAGCAGAGCAGAAAGAAAATACAAAGCGGCAACGAGAGGTAGAGTGCGTCAAAGCGCGCAAGGTGAAATTGCTTTACAAGAAGTCCTTCGGCCAGCAGAAGCCCCAGAGAGAGCAGCAGCCCGGCAGCATACCGGCCATCAGCGCGCCGGTTTCCCCTACCGGCAAGCCAGCCGCCCAACAGTAGAAACAGGGGCGCGAAGAACAGGCCGTTGCGGGTATAGTCAAAGCACTGGAGCAGAGCTTCATAAAATGCCTTCAACGGTGGTATCGCATTTGTAAAGGCATAGTAGCTGTCACCAAGCAGGCCCAGGACGTAAAGGACAGCACAGACTGCCGCGGCAGTGGCCAAACGAAGCCGCCGGACCAGCAGGCAGACGATGCATCCACCCAGCAGCACGGCGGGAAAATACCACAGGTGATAAAAAAGACCGTTGAAACAGGCGTCGCGCAGCAGCTCCAAAGGAAGCCCGGGTTGAGAAAAATAACCGCTGTAGAGGTTGATGGGAGCGTACAGCAAAGCGGAGAGGCCGTAGAGGAGAAGGCCCTTTTTTAAAAAGGGGAGCAGGGCGCTCACGCCCCGAGCCCGCAGCTCCGGCACGAGGAAATATCCGCTGACGGCGAAGAAAAAGGGAACGGCCAGCCGGGCCAGAATATCACAGAGCAGGTAGTTGACGTCGCGGCTCCAGGAGAGCAGCGGCCCGGTGTGTATGGCCACCACCAGCAGCGCCGCGACGGGCCGGAAGCGATCCAGTCCGCCCAATCGGCATTGCTTCATCCTGCGTCCCTCCACAAAGTGAACACCATGCCGCCGGTATTGGTGTCCGAACACTGGCAGGGCATGCCGGAGGAAAGCAGCGCTTCCAGAGTGTCCAGATGTCCGTCCGGTGCGTAACATACCTCGAACGAGCGGCCTGCCGCCCGATAACGCAGAGGAGCGCCCTCTGCCGGAAACGTCCGCAGCCATGCCAGATATTCTTCCAGCACCAGATTCCGCTCCGTCATGATCCGGGCATGGGGCCAGCCCACATAGCGGAAATGCCAGGGCTCCCAGCCGATCCCGGTGATCGCTTCCTTTCCCTTTGGGTAACGGAGCACGAAGCCGTAATCCGCCGCCTTTTCCCGCAGAGCACGGCAGGGGCCCGAGTCGGGGAAGCAGGGGCATATGAAATCCAGATCAGGCACATTCTCGCCCAGATCCACGGCCAGACCGGTCTGGTGTTCACTGCACCCCGGCGCGGCCACATAGGTCCGTGTGAACCGGAGCCCCCGTTCCCGTACCGTATCGTCCCAGATCTGCCGCTGCTCCCGCTGGGAGCGGTAACCGCTCACCGGAATCACGCTTCCCTTTGCCCCGGCGGCCTGCAGCAGTTCATCCAACATGACCTTGGCGCGGCGGTGAAGCAGAATGTCCGGATGCCGGCGATCCACCGCCGTCAGTTCTTCGGACTCCGGCGCCCGGAGAAGCGGGTGCTCCCGGTTGACCAGCAGAAGCGTCCCGGCGGCAGGCCACGGAGGAGCAGATTTCATGCGCCCACCGCCAATTCGATCGCACGGTCCAGAAGCGCCCCGAATTCCAGGCCGATGCCGTGCATCATGTTGGGGTAACGGCTGTGACTGGTGAAGCCGGGGATGGTATTGACTTCATTGAATACCACACGGCCCTCCGGCGTTAAAAACAGGTCCACGCGGGCAAAGCCCGAGCAGTTCAGCGCCCAGTAGACCTTACAGGCCGCCGCCTTGACGGACTCCGCCTTTTCCCGGGAAATCCGGGCGGGCATATGGATCTGAGCGGTCATCAGGTTGTATTTTTCCGTGTAGTCAAAAAATCCCTGCGTCAGCTCGATTTCGTCCACTTCGCCTACGGTCAGCCCCAGATTGCCCAACACAGCGCAGCCCACCTCAAAGCCGGGCACCGCTTCCTCTAAAAGGATCTTGCTGTCATGCTCCAGCGCGGCGGTCACCGCCGCGTCCAGCGCGTCGGGGCGCTCCACCCGGCTGACGCCGAAGGAGGAGCCCGCCCGGGCAGGCTTGACGAACAGCGGATAGCCCAGTCGTGCAGCCTGGGACGGCAGCATGGCTCGATCCTCGCCGGCGCGGAACACCACCGAACGCGGCACAGCCACGCCGGACTGGCCGGCCAGGCGATGGGCCAGGTCTTTATCCATACAGACCGCGCTGGCACATGTTCCGCATCCGACTATCGGGATTCCGGCAAGCTCCAGCAGGCCCTGTACGGTTCCGTCCTCGCCGTTTTTTCCATGGAGCACCGGAAAGGCCGCATCCAGGCGGACGGCGGTTATTCCGGCGGGGGCGATCACCAGCAGACCATGCAGGCCGCGGTCCGGAGAGATGACAGCCGGGATGGTGCGGCGTGTGTCTTGGTGCCAGGTATCGTCCAGCAGAGCTTCCAACGGGCCGGTATACAGCAGCCATCGGCCCTCCCGGGTGATCCCCAGCAGCACCGGTTCATATTTTTCCGGGTCCAAGTGGGCGAGCACCGCGTGAGCGGATTGAAGCGAAACGGAGTATTCGCTGGAGCAGCCGCCGAACAGAACGGCCAACTTTCGTCGGGACATAACCATACCTCCCTGTTTTGTTTGTCCAAAGCATAACAAAAAAGGGACCTGGAGATATGAAAACAAGCCGTCCAAAGACTTAAGAAATCAGAACGCGATTCTTAAAAAAGACAAACATCCCGCAGCATAGGCTCCTATGCTGCGGGCGCGACCGCTTTTTCGCCGCTTCAAACAAACTGCGGCATGGAAAACCCATGCCGCAGTCTGTCCTTTGGTCAGTGCAAGGCGTCTTTTACTCCGGTGCCGATGTCACGGGCGGCATTGCCGACTCCATTGACGATATCACCGGCGGCATTGCCGACTCCGCCGACGATATCGCCGGCCGCATTGCCGATATCACGGCCGGTTCCGGTACGCGGAGTGGGGCGGATGGTGGTGCCGGCGACGCCTCCGGTCCCTGTGGTGCCGGGGGTGCCGGTGGCGTGCGCGTCATTGGTCGACTCATTGCCAATGATGCCGTCGTTATCATTAACGGCGCCATCATTGGTCCCTGGGGTCGTGACCGGACTCGTACTGGGCGTAGCGGTAGCGGCCGGTGTCGTGGGGGTCGGGGTCACATTGGGCGCCTTGTCCCGGGTACAGCCGGCCGTAGTGAGCGTCAGAGCCAGCCCCAGGCACAGAATTGTCAAAATCCGTTTCATTCCGTATCCTCCTGCTGATTACGCAGTTTTTTAGATGATCTCCATCCGCAGTTTAGTATGCACGGCGCCAGTCGCTTTACGCCCGGTAAAATTTTTGTTTTTTTATAAATTGCGCTTGCAAAAGGTGGGAAGAACTGTTATATTAATAACAGTAATAGTTACTGATCTCGAAAGAGGAGATGAGCAATGAAGGGCAAACGATACTCACGGCAGCGGGAGTTGATTTTTGAGGCATTGAAAGCCAGCCATGAACATCCGACGGCGGAGATGATGTATCAATGGCTCAAGCCGGAGAATCCAAATCTGAGTCTGGGGACGGTCTATCGCAATTTGAATCTGCTGGCAGACGAGGGCGCCATCGTGCGCATGGCGTTTCCGGTGGAGCGGTATGATGCCAATACCATGCCTCATCCCCATTTCAGGTGTTCCGCCTGCGGCGCGGTATATGATTTGGGCCTGCCCTATGACCGGGGACTGGATGAACAGGCGCTTTTGCACAGCGGCCACGACGTGCATGGTCATGAGGTCCTTTTTCATGGGATCTGTGTCGGCTGCAAGCGGGTGCATTGACTTATTTTCCTCAATTGATCGCGAACCAAAAACAGCGGACCGAACAAAAATATAGTAGAAGGAGTGTCATGAAGTATGGAACTGAAGGGCAGCAAAACGGAAGCCAATCTCTGGAAAGCTTTTGCGGGGGAGAGTATGGCCCGCAATAAGTATGACTATTTTGCCAGCAAGGCCAAGAAAGAGGGCTACGAGCAGATTGCGGCTATTTTTCAGGAGACTGCGGGCAATGAAAAGGAGCACGCCAAACTCTGGTTCAAGGAGCTGGGCGGGATCGGCGATACCCCGGCGAATCTGAAGGCTGCCGCTGCGGGCGAAAAGGAAGAATGGACCCAGATGTACCGGGAGATGGCCGAGACTGCCAAAGAGGAGGGCTTTGAAAAACTTGCCTTCCTGTTCGAAGGCGTCGGAAAGATCGAAAAGGAGCACGAGGAGCGTTACCTGACCCTGCTGAAGAATCTGGAAGAAGGCGTGGTCTTCAAGCGCGGCGACGAGTACATGTGGAAGTGCCGCAACTGCGGTCATATCCACATTGGCAAAGAGGCGCCCGAGGTTTGCCCGGTGTGCGCGCATCCCCGCGCTTATTTTGAGCTGCGGGCCCAAAATTACTGAGAAAGTTCCGCCCGGACCCCGGCGCTGAGGCGCGGGCAGATCTGTGACGCGCCTGCAGGCGCAGGAAAAGACGAGACGGATCGGGCGGCGATCGCGTGTAAGCGCTCAAGCCCGGACCGGCATACATCCCTCTCTGCTGCAAAAGGCCTTCGGCCTGTCTCGAGCGACGGAACGGCATGGCATAACGCCATGCCGTTTTTCCGGCTTTAAACGCATGCGGATCATGTTTTGGCCGCACATTTTTGTCGCATGCTGTAAATTGCTCTTTTCTTTTTATGCATAACTGGTGTATAATATAATTATCTATGTGTATTATTGATTGCCTGGAGGAATCCGAATGACCAGAACTGCCGCCCGAGAGATTGCCGTCCACTTCACGTTTGAATTGGGCTTTACCGGGCAGACTGCCGAAGCGCTGCTGGCGCAGGCTATGAATCGTACCACCTTCGCCTCCATCGGGGAGGAGGAGCCCCTTTACAGCGAGTACCCCAACGAGACCCAGCGCGCCTATATCAGCGCGCTGGTGAAGGGGGTGTATGAACACGCGCCGGAATTGGATGAGTACATCTCCCGCTACGCGATCGGCTGGAATTTTGCGCGGCTCAACCGGGTGGCGGTGGCGATCATGCGGGTCGCCATGTATGAGATCCTGTATATGCAGGACATCCCCAATGCCGCCGCGATCAATGAGGCGGTGGAACTGACCAAGCACTACGAGGAACCGGAGGTGGTCTCCTTCGTAAACGGTATCCTGGGCTCCTTCGTACGCAGCGAGTGCCCGCCGGATCCGGTGGGGCTTCCCACCACGCCCAAGGATGCGCCCTGACATGCGCGCGCTTGGGATCGATACCAGCAACTACACCACTTCCGCCGCTGTTTTTGACGGAACGGCGGGAAGGAACGCCGGACGGCTGCTGGACGTGCGGCCCGGCGAACTGGGGCTGCGTCAGTCCGACGCCCTTTTTCAGCATGTCAAGCATCTGCCCGACCGCTTCGCCGAGCTGGAGGCGGAGGGCTGGCTGGAGGGAATCTCTGTGGTGGGGGCATCTACCCGCCCCAGGGCGGTGGAGGGCTCCTATATGCCCTGCTTTTTGGCGGGGGAGAACCAAGGGCGCGTACTGGCCGGGGTTTTGCACGTCCCGTTCTGTCCCGTCTCCCACCAGCAGGGTCATATTGCAGCCGCAGCCTGGTCGGCGGGACGGTCGGAGCTGCTGGATGCGCCCCTGCTGGCCTGGCATCTGTCCGGCGGCACGACTGAGCTTTTGTATGTGCATCCACAGGGAACCAATGTCTGCGCGGTGCGCATCGGCGGCACCAGCGATCTCTCCGCCGGACAGCTGATCGACCGTACCGGCCTGCTGCTGGGCCTGGATTTCCCGGCGGGGAAGGCGTTGGATGCCCTGGCGGCGGAGGCTCCGCCCTGCCGCGGCTTTCCCGTCCGGCGCAACGACCTGACCTTTTCCCTTTCCGGAATGGAAAATCAGGTGAAACAGTTGGCGGCGCGGGGGGAGGCGGCGGGCCGGATCGCACGCTTCGTGCTGGAGACGCTGGCGGACGTTGTGCGCCGGTGTACCGATGCCGCGCTGGAGCGGTATCCCGGCCTGCCGGTGCTCTGCTCCGGCGGTGTATCCTCCAACCGTCTGCTGCGCAGCGTGTTGGACGGCGCGGTCTTCGCCCGTCCGGAATATTCTGCCGACAACGCCATGGGCGTGGCCATCCTGGCCCGGCGGAGCCTGGAAGGGGGGCGCGCTTGATGAGCACGGCACCTGTTTACAGCGTTACCCAGGTCAATCAATATATCAAGGGCCTGCTGGACGGCGACAGCGCCCTGTCCGGCCTTTTCGTACGGGGCGAGATCTCCAATTATAAGGCCTATCCCTCCGGTCACCACTATTTTTCCCTGAAGGATGGGGAGGGGGCCATCCGCTGCGTCATGTTCCGGCGCGAAGCCATGTCGCTGCGCTTTCGCCCGGAAAACGGCAAAAAGGTGGTTGCCTTCGGCCGGGTCACCGTGTTTCCCAGGGACGGCCAGTATCAGCTTTATTGCAGCGCCCTCTCCCCGGATGGGATGGGCGATCTGCATGCGGCCTTCGAACAGCTCAAGGAAAAGCTTTATCAGGAGGGGCTGTTTGACCAGGCTCATAAAAAAAAGATTCCCCGGTTTCCGGAGCGTATCGCCCTCATCACCTCCTCCGCCGGTGCGGCGGTGCGGGATATGATCCGCATCCTGGGCGCCCGCTGGCCCATGGCGGAGGTGCTGGTACTGCCGGTGCGGGTGCAGGGGGCGGAGGCCCCTGGGGAACTTTGCGCCGCCATTGCCTGGGCCAACCGCCATCAGGCGGCGGATTTAATCATTACCGGCCGGGGCGGCGGCTCCATGGAGGATCTGTGGGCCTTCAACGACGAGAACGTGGCCCGCGCCATCTACGCCTCCCGTATTCCCGTGATCTCCGCCGTGGGCCATGAGCCGGACGTGACCATTTCCGACTTTGTGGCCGACTTGCGGGCGGCTACCCCCTCCAACGCGGCCGAGCTGGCCGTCCCCGACCAGAACGAGCAGTATGCCGCGCTGGATCAGCTGTCCCGGCGGCTGGGCCGCGCCGTGTCCCGGCGGCTGGATGGGGCGCGCTTCCTGCTGGAGCGGGCCCGGCGCTGCCGTACGCTTCAGGACCCCATGAGTTATGTGAATGACCGGCGCGTCCTGTTGGATTATCAGCGGGAAAAGCTGGCCCATGGGCTGCGGGGCACGCTGGGCCGGGAACGGGAACGCTTTGCGCGGCGGGCGGCCACACTGGACGCCATCAGTCCGCTGAAGGTCCTGGGCCGGGGCTATGCGATCCCCAGGAACGAAGACGGGCATGTCGTCCGCTCCATCCGGGAAGCACATCCCGGCGACAAGCTGGAACTGCGCATGGCGGACGGCAGCATCGATTGCAAGGTTCTGTAGGGGCGGGCGTTTCCCGCGCCGCTGGGAAAGGGAGAGATCATATGGCAGAGAAAAAGCTGAATTTTGAGCAGGCCATGGCCCGCCTGGAGGAAATTGTGACCAGGCTGGAACAGGGGGACGCCCCGCTGGAAGAGGCCCTCACGCTGTTTGAGGAGGGAACCGCTCTGATGAAGAAATGCTCCGGCATGCTGGACAAGGCGGAGCAGAAGGTCAGCAAGCTGCTGGCCGGGCCTGACGGCGGCCCGGTCAAGCAGCCCTTTGACGGGGAGGGACGGGAATGACCCATCAGCAGCGGCTGGACGGACACCGGGCACAGATCGAAACCTGGCTGAACGAGTGCTTTCAGGAGCGGGAACCAAGGGGCGATCTGTACGACGCGATGTATTACAGCCTTTTGGCGGGGGGCAAACGGATCCGGCCTGTGCTGGTGCTGGAGACCTGCCGGATGTGCGGCGGCGACCCGGCGGCCGCGCTGCCTTTTGCGGGCGCCGTCGAGATGATCCACACCTACTCTCTGATCCATGACGATCTGCCCTGCATGGACGATGACGATCTGCGCCGGGGCCGTCCCACCAACCATAAGGTATACGGCGAGGCCACGGCGGTGCTGGCGGGCGACGGCTTGCTCACGGCTGCTTTTGAGACCATGCTGGAGCTGCCGCCGGAGCTGCCGCCGGAGCGTGCGCTCGCGGCGGCAGGCCTACTGGCCCGTGCGGCCGGCGGCAGAGGCATGGTGGGCGGGCAGGTGCTGGATATGGCGGGGGAGGGACACTCGCTCAGCCTGGCCGAGGTAGAAGAACTGCAGCGGCTCAAGACCGGCGCGCTCATTGCCGCGGCGGCGGAAATGGGCTGTATCGTGGCCGGCGGCACACAGGAGCAGCGTCAGGCCGTGCGGCATTATGCGGAGCGTCTGGGTCTGGCCTTCCAGGTCCGGGACGATATTCTGGATGTAGTGGGAGACGAGGCTACCCTCGGAAAGCCCATCGGTTCCGACGCCAGAAGTGAAAAAACGACGTTTGTGACCCTCAAGGGCCTGGATGCCTGCCGGACGCTGGTAAAGCGCCTGACCGGCGAGGCGATAGAGGCTCTTGCCCCCTTCGGCGGCGAGGGCGGCGCCCTGTGCTGGCTGGCGGAACAGCTGGCCGGACGGGAGAAATGAGGGAAGGGGCAGTCGGATGTTAAAAAACGCAGTGGACTTTTTAACCGGCAATCTGATTTTGAATCTGGCGATTTTGGCCTGGGCGCTGGCGCAGGTGATCAAGTTTGTGATTACTCTGATCACCAAGCATAAGCTTGATTTTCGCAATATCCTCTCCAGCGGCGGCATGCCCAGCTCCCATTCCGCCTTTGTATGCGCCTGCGCTTCAGCGATGGGCGCTATGTATGGCTGGACGTCTCCCACCTTTACGCTGGCGGCGGTGGTGGCCATCGTGGTCATGTACGATGCGGCCAACGTACGCAAGGCGGCGGGGGAACAGGCCAAAATTCTCAATTATATTATGGAACACTGGACGGAGATGAAGCCCGCCCTCTTTGGCAAGGAGCTTAAGGAGCTGCTCGGCCATACCCCGTTCCAGGTGCTCATGGGCGGCCTGCTGGGGATCGGCGTGGGGCTGCTGGGCGCCTGGTGGTTTGCATGAAACAGGCCAAGGAAGGCCTGGAGGTGATACCATTCTTAGCTTGGATACATTGACAAACGACCTCAGCGGCCTGAACGACAGCGAAGCGGCGCAGGTCTGCGCCCTGCTGCGGGCGCGGCTGATCGATACGGTCTCCCGTACCGGCGGACACCTTGCCTCCAGTCTGGGGGCGGTGGAACTCATCGTGGCCATTCACCGGGTATTCGATACCGGGCGGGACCGGCTGGTCTTTGATGTGGGACATCAGTGCTATGCGCACAAGATTCTGACCGGACGCAACGACGCGATGGAAACGCTGCGCACCTTTGGCGGGATCGCCGGGTTTCCCAAACCGGCGGAAAGCGTCTGCGACGCTTTTGTAGCGGGGCATGCCTCCAACTCCGTATCCGTGGCGGTTGGAATGGCAAGGGCAAGGACCTTACAGAAGCAGGACTATCATGTTTTGGCGTTGATTGGGGACGGAGCGCTGTCCGGCGGCCTGGCTTACGAGGGATTGTCTGACGCAGGCGACAGCGGCGAGCCGCTGATCGTCATACTCAACGACAACGGCATGTCAATCACCAAAAGCGTGGGCGGTGTGGCAGACCACCTGGCACGCCAGCGCCTCAAGCCCCAATATCTGCAATTCAAAAAGGGCTATCGCAAGGTCATGAGCGTGCTGCCGTTGGGCGGACACATTTATAATGTGACACACAAAATCAAAACAGCGGTCAAAGAGACGCTGCTTCCGTGCAGCCTCTTTGAAGATATGGGCTTTACCTATCTGGGTCCGGTGGATGGTCATGACGTGAAGGGATTGACCCGGCTGCTGGGCTACGCCAAGGAATTAAAAAGCCCTGTTCTGCTCCACGTCAGAACTGTAAAGGGAAAGGGCTATCCACCAGCGGAGCGCAATCCGGACCGCTTTCACGGCGTGGGCCGGTTCTGCGTGGGGAACGGGGAGCCGGTACAGCCGCCGAAGCCGAACTTTTCCGCAGTGTTTGGGCAGACCATGTGCGCACTGGCCCAGCAGGATGAACGGTTGGTCGCCATTACTGCGGCCATGCAGGGAGGTACCGGTCTGGACGAATTTGCCCGGCGCTTTCCCCAGCGCTTTTTCGATGTGAGCATAGCGGAGGGCCATGCCGTAACGATGGCGGCCGGTATGGCAAAGCAGGGGATACGTCCGGTCTTTGCCGTATATTCCTCCTTTTTGCAGCGCGCCTATGACATGCTGATCCATGACGTGGCCCTCCAGCAGCTCCACGTGGTGCTGGCGGTGGACCGGGCCGGTCTGGTGGGGGAAGACGGAGAGACCCATCACGGGGTATTCGATCCGGCCTTTCTGGACACGGTACCCGGCATGACCGTTTTGTGCCCCAGCAGCTTTGCGGAACTGCGCTCCATGCTCTCCTATGCCGTCTATCAGGTCAATGGCCCTGTAGCGGTGCGCTATCCGCGCGGCGGGGAAGGGACGTATACCGCCGATTCTGCACCCGCGCCCGCGTGCATCCTGCGGCGGGGGAGCGACATCACATTGGCCGGCTACGGGAGCATGATCGATCCGCTGCTGGACTGTGCCCGGCGGCTGGAGCGCTATGGCGTTCAGGCTGAAGTCGTAAAGTTAAATTGCATTACACCCATAGCGTCGGATATTCTGTTGGAATCTCTGCGCAGGACCGGACGGCTTCTGGCAGCGGAGGACAGCGCTCCCTCCAACAGCGTGGGGAACCGGCTGGCCGCCGCCGCCGCACGCGCCGGTATTCCGCTCAAAGGACTGGCTCTGGCGGATACCGGGCCGGGGTTTGTGACGCATGGGACCGTACAGCAGCTGCGGCATTATTGCGGCCTGGACGGTGAGAGTCTGTGCAGAAAGGCGTTGGAGGTCTGCGGACATGGCAACGGTTAAAAAGCGGCTGGATCTGCTGCTGGTGGAACGGGGACTGGCGGAAAGCCGCCAGCGGGCCCAGGCGGTGATCATGAGCGGTCAGGTCTATGTGAAGGACCGGAAGGTAGAGAAGGCAGGCGCCCCGGTCGAAGAAAACGCGCCGATCGAGGTGCGTGGACAGACCCTTCCCTATGTGAGCCGCGGCGGGCTCAAGCTGGAAAAGGCGCTGAAGGTATTTACCGGCATTGATTTGACAGGAGCCCATGCGATTGACGCAGGCGCTTCCACCGGCGGTTTTACCGACTGTATGCTTCAGAACGGTGCGGAGAAGGTGTACGCTGTGGACGTGGGCTACGGTCAGTTGGCGTGGAGCCTGCGCAGCGACCCAAGGGTCGTGTGTATGGAACGGACCAATGTACGCTACCTCACGGCGGAACAGATTTCAGAGTCCCTGGACTTTGGCACCGTGGACGTGTCCTTCATCTCTCTGCGCCTGATCCTGCCCGCCCTGCGCGGCATCCTGAAAGAGGATGGGCAAGTGGTATGCCTTGTCAAGCCGCAGTTTGAAGCGGGCCGTGAGAAGGTGGGGAAAAAGGGGGTGGTTCGGGACCCGGCAGTCCACCTGGAGGTGCTGGAGCAATTCCTGCGCAACGCGGCGGAAGCGGACTTTTCTGTAAAGGAAATAAGCTTTTCGCCCATCCGCGGGCCGGAGGGAAATATCGAATATCTGGGACATCTGACCGCCGGAGCCGGAACGCCGTGGAACGGAGACCTGAAGGCCTTGGTGGAAGCCTCTCACGACGCGCTGGAGGGAGAGAGAGCATGAAAGTGGTACTCAGCCCCAACCCCTACCGGGATCGTGGGATCAAGGCGGCCCAATCCGCCGAGCGCATTTTGAAAAACGCCGGGGTGGAGACCGCCATGTGTCTGCCGTTTCAAGTGGAGGGCACCAATGTGGAGCTGCCCAGACACATCCGCTTTCTGGACACCCAGCAGGAATTGAAGGACGCGGACATGCTCATCTGCTTTGGCGGGGATGGAACCATCCTCCACGCGGCCAAGGACGCCAATGCCTGCGGCGTGCCCATCCTGGGGGTCAATTTGGGCAGTGTGGGCTTTATGGCGGAACTGGAGCAGAGCGAGCTTTCCCATCTCTCCAAAATTGCTGCCGGCCGGTATACCGTGGAGTCCCGCATGATGCTGGATGTGACGGTCCGCCGGGAAGGTAAAAGCGTTTACACCGATATTGCGCTCAACGACGCGGCTCTGACCAAGGGCGCGGTGGCCCGCATGGTGGATCTTGAGGTCTGCGCCGACCAGATGCGGATCTTCAGCTTTTCCTCCGACGGCGTCATCGTCAGCACGCCGACCGGCTCCACCGCCTATTCCATGTCGGCCGGCGGTCCCATCGTCGAACCGACGGCGGAAAATATCATTATTACTCCGATCTGCCCCCACGCGCTGTCCGCCCGTTCCTTTGTGCTGGGAAAGGAGCGGACGGTCTCCGTCAAAATGGGACGTGCCGCCCGGAAGACGACCTATCTCTCCGTGGATGGCGGAAAGGCGTTCAAACTCAACGGCGGGGATGTGGTGGAATTGAAGATGTCCGCCTCCAAAACCCATCTGGTTCGGCTGACGAACCGGTCCTTTTATGATATTTTGAACCAAAAGTTGGGAGGAGCGTAACCATGAAGTCAAAACGGCAGCAGGAGATCTTACGTATCATTGAGGAGCGGGATGTGGAGACCCAGGATCAATTGCTCTCGGAGCTGAAGGCGCGTGGGGTCCAATCCACCCAGGCCACGATTTCCCGGGACATCAAGGAACTGCATCTGGTCAAGGAATTGACGGGGTACGGCACGTACAAATACGCCGTATCGGAGCGCAAGACCTCCCTGAACTTTGCCGGGAGGCTGCGCACGATTTTTAAGGAGGGGGTCATTTCCTTCGATCTGGCGCAGAATATCGTGGTATTGAAAACCATGCCCGGCCTGGCCTCCGCCGCCTGCTCCGCCATCGACGGGATGGAGATCCAGAATCTGGTCGGCAGCCTGGCCGGAGACGACACCGCTATTCTGATCCTGCGCACCAATGAGGATGCGGCGGAATTCTGCAACGAAATCCATAAGATGCTGAAATAAGCCCGGAGAGGGACGCTGCCACGCCCGGCGCCGGATCCGGGGCGGCGGAACGTCTGTAAGACTGGTGGTGAGACGATGCTTTCTTTGCTCCATATCGAAAATATTGCGGTGATCGAATCGGCGGATATCCAGTTTGACCGGGGCTTCAACGCGCTGACCGGCGAGACCGGCGCGGGCAAGTCCATCGTGGTGGACGCCATCGGAGCGGTCATGGGCGAGCGTACCAGCCGCGACCTGATCCGCACCGGGGCCAGGTCTGCGTTGGTGAACGCGGTGTTTCAGGGCTTGCCGGAACTGCCTTGGTTTCGGGAAAACGGCATGGGGCCGGATGAGGACGGAACGCTTCTGCTTCAGCGTGAGATCCAAAGCGATGGGAAGAATGTCTGTCGTCTGAACGGTCGGCTGATCACGGTATCCCAGCTTCGGGCGCTGGGACGGCAGCTGTTGAACATCCATGGCCAGCACGACGGGCAGCAGCTTTTGGATGAGAGCTGCCACCTGGGCTACCTGGACCGCTTCGGCGGTACCCAGGCGCTTTGCGCGGCCTATCAGGCGGCCTTTGACCGGTTCCAGGCCATACGGCATGAAATGGCCGCGCTGGAGATGGACGAGGCGGAAAAGGCCCGGCGGATCGACAGCCTGAGTTTTCAGATCAGCGAGCTGGAGCGGGCCGGTCTGAAACCGGGCGAGGATGAGGCGCTGAGCGAACGGCGTGTGTTGCTGCGCAATGCGGGCCGGCTCATCGAGGCGGTGGAGATCGCCCACGCGGCTCTGTCCGGCAGCGACGAACTGGAGGGCGCCGCGGCTCTGATCGCACAGGCGGAGGGGGCGCTGCGCGCCGCCGGGCGCATGAGCGCTCCAGTGGCCGAATTGGCTCAGCGGCTGTCGGGGCTGCGCTCCGATGCCGACGATCTGGCCGAGCAGGTCCGAGAGCTGCGTTGCGGCTTTGAGTTCGAGCCTGGTGAATTGGATGAGATCGAGGGCAGGCTGGACGTGATCTACCGTTTGAAAAAGAAATACGGCGACACGGTGGAGGAGATGCTGGCCTATCTGGACCGCTGCCGGAAGGAGCTGGATGAGATCCAGTTTTCCAGCGACACGCTGGCGCGGCTGGAGAAGAAACGGGACAAGGCGCTGGAAGAGACGCGTGAGAGCGCCAAACGGCTCTCTGATGCGCGGCGTCAGGCGGGCGAAACGCTCCAGAAGCGCATCCAGTCCGAGCTGGCCCAGCTGGACATGCCCAAGGTGCGTTTTCAGGCGGAATTCCGGGAGAAGGGCGGAGAGTACGGTCTGGATGAGACGGGGATGGATGAGGTGCAGTTCCTCCTGTCCGCCAACGTGGGAGAGGATCTGAAGCCGATCCAGAAGATCGCCTCCGGCGGCGAGCTGGCCCGCATCATGCTGGCCCTGAAAAACGTGCTGGCGGAAAACGACGACGTGGGCACCCTGGTCTTTGATGAGGTGGACACCGGCGTGTCCGGCCGTGCGGCCCAGAAGGTGGCGGAAAAACTGGCCGATGTGGCCGGGCGCAAGCAGGTGCTCTGCGTGACCCATTTGCCCCAGCTGGCGGCGATGGCGGATGTACATTTTTCAGTGGAAAAAGGAGAGCGCAAGGGGCGGACCTTTACGCAGGTGGAGGTTTTGGACCGGGAGCGACGCAAGGCGGAGCTGGCCCGGCTGACCGCCGGAGCGCAGATCACCCCCGCGGCGCTGGAGAGCGCGGGGGAACTGCTGGACGCGGCGCAGCGCTATAAAAAAGAAAGTCGTTGACAAACAAAACGGGTTATACTATAATGCAAGGCAATATCAAACTGCGATGACAGGGAAGAGTACCAGGAAGGCGCCTGCCCAGAGAACCCCCGAAATGGTGCGAGGGGGAGAGGGGCCGCCTGGGAATACGCCTTGGAGCAGCCGCCGGAACGGTTTTGACCTAGTAGGGCTGTGTCGGGTGCGCCCGTTACCGCGTCTGGGGTGTGACTGCACCCGATGAGGCCGTTGTCTGCGAGGAGACGGCGAACCAGAGGTGGTACCGCGTCTTTACGCCCTCTGTCCGAACGGACAGGGGGCGTTTTTTGATCGGAAAGGGTGTGGACTTGGGTGAAACGGGAGATCTGCCTGCGCTGCGGCGGAGCGATGGGCTGGGTCGGACAGGAAACGCTGCAAAAAGGGAAAGCCAGCTGGCTGTTCGGCAATTTGGACCATCTCTTGTCCGGCGCGTTGACCGTAGACCTCTATTGTTGCAGTTCGTGCAGGAGGCTGGAATTTTACGCCGTGGAATTACCCGGGGATGCGGGCAGCGGTATCGCGCAGGTCCCTTGTCCCGCCTGCGGACAGTCCCACGACCTGGACGACCCGAAGTGTCCCCACTGCGGAAAGAGGCTGCTGGAATGAAAAGGACGCTGTGCATACGACCGCTCTGCCGGGCGGATTACGGACGCTGCAAAGAGCTGATGGCCCAGGTCCACGCGCTCCATGTCCAGAATCGGCCCGATCTGTTCCGGGCGGCATCCCCGGAGACGCTTGCGGCATACTATCGGGACGAGTTGGCGGAAGGGGAGCGGTTGTCTGCGGTAGCAGAGCGGGATGGGGTTCCAGTGGGGGCCTGTCTGGTCAGCGTCAAGACGCAGGCGAAAGGGCAGACGATCCTGGCGGGGCGTAGCATCGCCTGTGTGGAAGCCTTGTGTGTGGCGCAGTCCTGTCGGGGACAGGGGATCGGGACATCGCTGATGCGCTGGGTAGCGGAGCGGGCGGCGGCGCTTGGGCTGGACAGCGTGGAGTTATCGGTCTACGCCTTCAACAATTCCGTCCGGTCGCTGTATGAGGGACTGGGGTTTCAGGTGAAGAGCTATCACATGGAATATTTGCGGAACATCAAACGAGAGGAAAGAAATGAACATGACTTGTTATGAAGAACTCAAGGCCCGGGGGCTGATTGCCCAAGTCACCAATGAGGAAGAGATCTCTAAAATGATCAATGCGGGCAAGGCGGTATTCTATATCGGCTTCGATCCCACTGCGGATTCCCTTCACGTAGGCCACTTCATGGCCCTGTGCCTGATGAAGCGGCTGCAGATGGCGGGCAACCGGCCCATCGCCCTGATCGGCGGCGGTACCGGAATGATTGGAGACCCCTCCGGCCGAAGCGATATGCGCACCATGATGACGCCCGAGACCATCCAGCACAACTGCGATTGCTTCAAAAAGCAGATGGAGCGCTTTATCGAATTCGGCGAGGGGAAGGCCAGGATGCTCAACAATGCGGATTGGCTGCTGAAGCTGAACTACGTGGAATTGCTGCGGGAGGTGGGCGCCTGCTTCTCCGTCAACAACATGCTGCGGGCCGAGTGCTACAAGCAGCGCATGGAAAAGGGCCTGAGCTTTCTGGAATTCAACTATATGATCATGCAGTCCTACGACTTTTACCACATGTTCCAGCACTACGGATGCAATATGCAGTTCGGCGGAGACGATCAGTGGTCCAACATGCTGGGCGGTACCGAGCTGATCCGCCGCAAGCTGGGGAAGGACGCCCACGCCATGACCATCACGCTGCTGCTCAATTCCGAGGGCAAGAAGATGGGCAAGACCCAGTCCGGGGCCGTATGGCTGGACCCCAATAAGACCGCTCCGTATGAGTTCTATCAATACTGGCGCAACGTCGGCGATGCCGATGTGCTCAAGTGTTTGCGCATGCTCACCTTCCTGCCGCTGGAGCAGATCGACGAGATGGATCATTGGGAGGGGGCCCAGCTCAACACTGCCAAAGAGATCCTGGCCTTTGAGCTGACCAAACTGGTCCATGGGGAGGAGGAGGCCGGGAAGGCCCAGCAGGCTGCCCGCGCCCTCTTTGCCCAGGGCGGAGATAAGTCCAATGTGCCCGCCACCGGACTCGCCTCCGACGACTTGACCGACGGAAAAATCGCGCTGCTGGATTTGATGGTCAAGTGCGGCCTGACGCCCTCCCGCTCGGAAGCCCGCCGCCTGGTGCAGCAGGGCGGCGTGGAGGTGGACGGCGTCAAGATCACCGATATTGCAGCCGCGCTCACGGAGCAGCAGCTCTCCGGCGAGGGCGTGATGCTCAAAAAGGGCAAGAAGGTATTCCACCGGGTAAGCCTGATTTGAAAAACAGACGGTAAAACAGAACAGCGGCGGGGTCTGTTTCTTGTATCAGGACGGGTCCCGCCGCTGTTTTTTCGAAAAAAACAAAAGAACCTTAAAAAATAGTTTATCGGTCCAACCGTTGGGTATGGTAAGATTAAGGCATTACCGCATCATTCAGCGCGTGTGGATTGGCGCAAAAATTTGTGCCGCCAAAAGGCGCAAAACCGCAGGAATACTTTGTGTATTGCAAGGTTTTGCAACGCATTTGTGGGACAAATTGGCCGCCAAGACGCGCGTGGGGAATTGTGCGGTGATGCCTTAAGAAAAGAACGGAAAGAAGCGCGGATTTCATGACCATATTCCAATCAGACTGCGGCAGGACCGTTTCCGGTTGCGCAATACCGGCGGCCGTGCTATGATACGGAATAAGGGGAAACCGTTCTGCGGCTGATTCGTGCGGCCCTGCCGCAGCAAGACGCACGACCGGATCGACCGTACTGTGATCCATAACCGTAGCAACCGAAGGGGGACAGGATGCGTGCCGGATAAGGAAAACAAGGACAAACGAAAATGGTATATTTTGGATGGGAGATCCATTTCACTGCTGCTGGTCCTGCTGATTGCGATTTTGTTCTATGTGGCGCTGACCCATTTCGACGTGATCCAGACCCGGCTGAGCCTGTTTATGGGGGTGGTATCGCCTTTCATCGCCGGGTTTGCCATTGCCTATCTGCTCAATACGCCCATGTGCTTTTTTGAACGGAAGGTTTACCGCAAATTAAGGTTTAAGCGCGGATTATCCATCCTGACCGTCTATCTGCTGGCCCTGGCCCTGGTGGTGATTCTGCTGCAGATGATTTTGCCGCAGGTGGTCCAGAGCATCATGGATCTGGCCACGAACATGCAGTACTACCTGAACGGACTGGAACGTTTGGTCCAGCAGGTGACGGAGCAGTTCCAGCTGGAAGGGGCCGGGATCGAGGAAAGCCTGGAATTTATCAAAAACTTGACCAGCAAGCTGACGGAAACAGTGGCCAGCTCCCTGCCGCAGCTGCTGGATTTCGGGATGGCGGTGGGCAGCGGCATCATCTCCGGCATCACTGCGGTCATTTCCTCCATCTATATGCTGGCTGGAAAGGGGCGGCTGGTGCCTCAGCTGAAAAAAATGCTCTATGCTGTCGTTCCAAAGCGGAGGGCCGACAAATTTCTGCAGATCTGCAGCCACGCCAACAAGGTGTTCGTGGGTTTCATCAACGGCAAGCTGATCGACTCCGCCATTATCGGCGTATTGTGCTTCCTCCTGTGCCTGATCCTGCGTATCCCGTACCCCATGCTGATCAGCGTTGTGATCGGGGTGACCAACATCATTCCCTTTTTTGGCCCCATCCTGGGTGCGATCCCCTGCCTGATGATCCTGGTCATTGTGGATCCCTGGGCGGCGCTGCGTTTCCTGGTTCTGGTCATCGCCCTGCAGCAGTTCGACGGGAACATCCTGGGGCCGAAGATTCTGGGCGACAGCACGGGCCTGTCCGCCATCTGGGTCCTGGTGGCCATCGTGGTAGGCGGCGGACTGTTCGGGTTCCCGGGTATGGTGCTGGGCGTGCCTACGTTCGCGGTGCTCTACGCTCTGGTGCGGGAGTGGGTGAACCACCGCCTGGACGCCAAGGGGATCGATGGAAACGGGGCGCCCCGCACAAAGCCGGCAGAACCAACCGAAGAAGAATAGAACGCTGTCCCCCCGGCCGCGCCGGGGGAACTTTTTTCCGTCAGGCGTTGGAAACGCGGCGGATCTTCGTCTATACTAAGAAGAGAGAAAGCCTATTCTGCGGAGGGCTATGCGCTGTGACAAATATTCAGCTGTTCCGCGCCATTGGCGGCGTGGATGACGCGCTTTTGGAGCGCAGCGAACGGACCGTGGGAAATCGGCGGATCCAGATGCGATGGGCGCCGCCGCAAACCTGAAAAAGAGCGAGCTGAGCTTCCGCGGTGAGCGGGCCTGCCGTGCCATTGCGGAGATTCGGGCGGAGCGGGTCTACCGGGGGTGGCAGCCGGTATGCCTTTGGGGCGGGGGACGGCGGCCTGATTTTACGCGCCGGGCCTACGCGGGTATTGCGGATGCGGATACGCTGGAAGCGGTCGGCGCCCATATCGGGCGTAGGATCTCATAGAACGGCATGCCCTGCAATTCCTCCGGCCGAGTGTGGGAGAGGAAGCATATTTCATGGCTTATCCCCATACCTATGTAGAGAAAACGACCGGCTCGTGGGGCCGAAGGAGGAATTGCAAGTGGAACAGCGCAAGATCTACGAGGATATCGCCCTGCGTACCGAGGGAGATATCTATATCGGCGTGGTGGGGCCGGTGCGGACGGGGAAGTCGACCTTTATCAAACGCTTCATGGAGACCATGGTCATTCCGAACATCGATAACGTCTACCGGAGAGAGCGCTCCCGCGACGAGCTGCCCCAGAGCGGTTCCGGCCGCACCATCATGACTGCGGAACCCAAATTTGTCCCCGAGGAAGCTGTGGAAGTCACGCTGGAGAACGGGGCCGCCTTTTCGGTGCGGCTCATCGACTGTGTAGGTTACATGGTGCCCGGCGCCGTAGGCTCTCTGGAGGACGGAAGCCCGCGCATGGTCACCACCCCCTGGTTCGATTACGAAATTCCCATGACCGAAGCCGCCGAAATCGGGACCCGCAAGGTCATTGCGGAGCACTCTACCATCGGTATCGTGGTGACCACTGACGGGACCATCACCGATATCCCGCGGGAGGATTATCTGGAGGCGGAGGAGCGGGTCATTACCGAGCTCAAGGAGCTGGGAAAGCCTTTTTTGGTGGTACTGAATTCCGCCTACCCAAACTCGGACCGGGTCCAATCCATCCGGGCCGATCTTATTTCACGGTATGACGTCACCTGTGTGTGCGCCGATTGTCTGGAGCTGGATGAGCGGGCGGTCACCGACATCATCAAGGGTGTGCTCTATGAGTTCCCGGTCAAGGAGCTGGATCTGTTTCTGCCCCCCTGGGTGGACGCGCTGCCCTACGACCATCCCATCAAGAGCGGACTGTACGCCGCCATCCGGGAGGGCTGCGGCGGCATGCACCGCATCCGCGATGTGGAAGGCGCGGTCGCCGCCATCGGGGCGTGCGATACGGTCAGCAGCGCCCGCATCACGTCCATCAGTCTGGGAACCGGTCTGGCCGCAGCCCAGATGGATCTGCCGCGGAGCCTGTTCTACGAGACCTTGTCCCAGCAGTCCGGCTTTGCCGTCCACGACGATGGGGATCTGCTGGGACTTTTGTCGGAGCTCTCCCATGTCAAATGGGAATACGACAAAGTTGCGGGAGCCCTGGAGGAGGTCAGGCGCACCGGCTACGGCATCGTAGTGCCCGGCACCGATGAGCTGGTGTTGGAAGAGCCGGAGATCGTCCGCCAGGGCGGACGATACGGCGTACGCCTGAAGGCATCCGCACCTTCCATCCATATGATCCGGGCGGATATCGAGACTGAGGTGTCGCCCATCGTGGGCAACGAGAAGCAATCCGAAGAGATGGTCAACTTCCTGCTGCAGGAATTTGAGGGGGACACCAAGGCCATCTGGCAGTCCAATATTTTCGGAAAGTCCTTCCATGAACTGGTGAGCGAGGACCTGAACACCAAGCTCAAGCGCATGCCGGACGATGCCCGGGGCAAGCTTCAGGAGACCCTGCAGCGTATTATCAACGAGGGCTCCGGCGGACTGATCTGTATTATCCTGTAACGAGACGGCAGCGCAGGATTGAACCGCCCCCAGTCAAGTAGACAGGTGAAAAAAGAAAAATTACGCCACGAGGGTCTGGTTCCTGTAAGCAAGGGGAGCCAGGCCCTTTAACTTAGCTTGAAGTCGCCTTGTATTGTAAAAGTCCATGTATTCGTCGATGGCTTTCTTCAATTCCTCAAAGGTATGAAATTGCCGGAGGTAGTACATTTCAGATTTGAGAATCCCCCAGAAGCCCTCCATAAGGCCGTTGTCGATGCAGCGGCCGGGCCGGGACATACTCTGCGTTGCATGGATACCGTCCAGCTTTGCTTTGAACTGCCGGTTGGTGTACTGATAGCCTCTGTCGCTGTGAAACAGAGGATGGGCGCCGGGGTTGGCGCTCACCGCCCTGTCAAAGGTGTCAAAGACAAGCTGATTGTTGTTGGATCGGCCCAGCGCATACGCAACGATGCTTTTGTCATGGAGATCAAGGAT
>CDZT01055564.1_pt1 | contig 44087 bp, 55 predicted proteins | sample 557531 | NCBI WGS metagenome assembly CDZT01 (sample SAMEA3182066, study PRJEB8094) | gut metagenome | biome: human; feature: gut; material: Stool; isolation source: human stools | place: Canada | collected 2013-03-05
GGCAGCGGTTCGACCGGCAAGGTGCTGCCATTCGGACTGGACTGCTCCGGTTTCGTAGACTGGACGTTCTATAATGCCACGAGCGGTGCATACCTGCCCGGACGAGGGGGTGGCGCAGCTTCGCAGCATGGCTACTGCACCAACATTGCATGGTCAGACGCGCTGCCCGGCGATCTCGTCTTTTACGCGGATGACAGCCACGTTGGAATCGTCTGCGGCTACGACAGCGTAGGCAATCTCCTCGTCATCCACTGCTCCGGCGGGCAGAACGGCGTGGTCGTGACCGGGCGCGAGGGCTTTGCCGTCGCAGCCAGACCGGATTTGTTTACGGATTAGTCCAATTTGCTTTGTTTGTGCGGCATTCTTTGTTGGCTCTGGTGAATAGCTTTCTTTCCTTTTTCCTGCGATACTTGGCGTACCAAAGCGAAAGGAGACTGCAATGGAAACAAGAAAAAACCTATGCGCCATGCTGCCGGTCGTACTCCACACCAGAGTCCGGCAGGAGCAGGAAAAAGCCGGGATGACCCTCGGTGAGTATGTGGAAGCGATGATCACAGAATACTACGATTGGAAGGATGGCAAAATCATGACCGGAGAAATGAGAACCTTAGCCGCGCAGATCCCCGCAGAACTCTTTGATCGACTTGACCGCTACCTCAAGGAGCGCAGCATCAAGAAGAAGGACTTCTTAGTTGACATCATCACCCGCGCGCTGGAGGCAGCCGAAGCCGCCGAACCGGTTACAGAAGCATCGCCCCAGGACGAGCTGGAGGAACAGCCGGAAGCGGACGAAACCTGATCCTATCCCAAGCCCCCGCAGGTCAAACCTGCGGGGTTAAACCTTTGTTGCAAGCTGTCAGCCGACACGCGCCCGCGTGTCGGCTTTTCTGCGTCCCGGCAGGGAAACCCTACCCCAAAGGCATAAAAGCGCATGTTGGTGCGTGTGTGGCGAAATGCGAAACTGCAAATTCGCAATGTCGAGGTTGCGCTTACATTTTAGGACAAACCCCCATTGTAACGAAGTGCAGCATTATCCGGACATATTCTCGGATACAGGTACCGCAGCGGAAGTGTCAATATCAGAAAGTAGACTGCACAGTCCAAGAGTTCCCTGCACATGCAGTTTGTTCATTGACAAACGCTGTGCAAGGTTCTTTTTCTTCCCGTTGTACTCGAGAAGCATAGCTTCGGCGTATCCCATGGAACCAGGGCAGCGCTCCTTCGACATTCGAACGAGCTGTTTTATCGAAAGTGCACCCACTTTCTCTTTGAATATCTCATCATTCAACTGATCGCCAAAAGCAAACACCAACCGCGTAATACCATTTAGAATATTTGCAGAAAATGAATTCGCATCTCCCTCCCACGTTCCAGCGCAGAGCCGCAAAACACGGTTCAGCATATGATAACCATGATTTTGATAAATCTGTTCGAGCGTTGATACCGCACATATCACACACGGTGCTTTTTTTGTTCCAAGAGACAGTCCATATGACTCCAACAGATCTTTGATAATAAGCTGGTCATCATTACCAGCCTCAAGATTTGCTGTAAAAACTTCATACGGACTCAATCGTTTTACAAATTTTTGCTGATTTGCAAAAATGTCGGCCTCGTGCTCATAAATAAGCTCATCGTAAATCATACACCACACTGGCGTATCGCGAGAACCGGAAACCAGCGCAACAATTTCAATTGTATGTTGTCCGTTGAAAACATAATTGACGCCGTCTCTTCGGCTGACCTTAACGGGGTTAATCTGGTATGGGTCAAAGTTTGCAGCTGCATTTGCGATATGGGCTCTTGAAAGATTTCTTTGATACTTTTGATTGGAAACGAGATTCTTGATGGGGATCTTTTCAAAATGTACATCTGGTACAAATAAGCTATGGTCTTCCATGTCATTCTTCCTCTAGTATCCGCAACATTTCGCCCGTCTTATCAATCAGAATATGCAGTTCCCGTACAAGCGCTGAACGCGCAGTAGACGAAATAAGGGACAAATCTGTTTTTGTCTGGATTCGTTGAATGGAACCCGTCCATGACGGAATGGTCAAGGTAAGTCCTGTAATGTCCGCATCTGGATCTAACATTGGCATATCCTTTATCGATTGACCAACACCGCCTAGCGGCTGTTCTAAGGTACGGTTGATTGCAGTTCGTGTTTTCTTGAATTGTACAAAGGGTTGCTGCTGCATCCTTTGAATTTTTCGATCTATTTTCCGCATTTCAGCTGGATCCAGTTTTGAAAGCGCCACAATACTTTTGTGCGACACCTTATACTGCCCAGAAAGGATCTTTGATCCAAGGGAAGGCTCAATGTCTACAATTACATCAACAGCCCTCGAGTAAATTGCATACTTTTCTACCGTTCCAGCCGAAATGCAATTATCATCTGCAATTCTATCCGCAGTTCGATGACGCGAATTGTCCGTACAGGTTTTCTTGAAGGCGGTTGTAGACTCTGGCGATGAATACTGATTGAAGCCATTTGGATTTTTAATCTTTGACACAAACTTTTCCGAATCGTACTGCTTTCCAATCAGATACTTTCTGGTTTCCTCTGAAAGATTTCGTCGACCAAGCTGATTGGCACAAATCCATGCGATGGCCTCCTCTCGACAGTAAAAGTTCATTTCTTTCACTGAAAACGGAATGCTGTGACGTGTACAGATCTCATAACGGTTGTGTCCATCGATAAGTGTCCCACGCCAGACAACGAGTGGGTCGCGGCAACCATCGGCAAGAAGATTTTCCTCAAGCTGCAGATATTCTGTTCTTTGCAGCGGTGGAATTAGATTCTTAAATTGTGGATCAATTGTAAGTAATTCCTGCATTTTCATAATGATATAAGCTCCTGCTTATCTACCCGTTGCAATGTTTCCAACGGAAATACTGCTACCCGCATGGATGAAACAACATGTCCGTGCAAGCGGTAAGCGCGCCCATCCTCAAGCTCTGGCACCAAGGTGCGAAGTCGTTGTACAAACAGTCGGCTATACAGCTCATATGATTTTTCAGACTGCATCCGAGACACGACAATGCGATGGCTCTGTTTTCCAGGTGTTCCGCTTTCAACAGATTGTATTGCAACCAGCTTTGCTTCCGGATTTACAAGCAGTTGGATTTGGCTCGGTGAACCGAGCTGCCGAAAGAGTGCTTTATGAATCCGAATTCCATACTTCTTTGTATCGACCGCTAATGTAACCTCGCTGCAAACATTTTGGTTCACTCGTATACCTCCTCCATTGATAGCTGTTGAGACAGTTCCTGAGATTTATCCGGCAATGCAACTTGGGCTTTTTTAGAAGCTTCTTTGATAGAGTAAACTGCATACCCATCAAAAATATTAACCTGCATAGCATGTTGATGTTCCTTGTACGGCAGTCCAAACTGATTTTGCCATCCGGACGGAAAAACCGGTGTCCGTGAAGTCCGCGGCTTTTCTCCTTCTGGAATACTTCTCTGATAAACCTCCGTTGCAGTCAGGTCAAACGCAATCATATATTCGCCATTTGCGTGAATCAGACGACCGAGCAATTTATATCTATAATCCGGATTCCAAGCCATCATAGAAAACATTTTTGCAAAAAATAATTTACAGGTTATTTGCCGCGGAGAACGCTTCCCTTTCGACATTCCGCACCACGCGAAGCTGTCTCTTGTGTTTTCTGCACAGGGGCGTAATGCCATGATTTTGGTTTCCTGATTTACTAGAACCTGAACATAAAAGGCATCCGGAAATTTGTTCAAACATGCACAATTCACATAAAATTTGTAATTGTTAAAAGTTACAGCCGGCTCGCGAAGATGCGCAAAGAATTCTCTGCGCACAACCTGAAATCCCTCAAAATCAAAATCTGCACCCATGTCAACAACTTCATCATTCGTATTCAAAGACGGTACATCAGAAGAATTGTTCATATTTGCCGATACAGGATCTTCATTTAGAGTAAAAACATCTGTACGCTGAGAATCATTCCATGTTTCCATTGTGGTCCTCCTGTGGCATTGTACCACCCAATTCTTTCATAATATATTGTCTCAATTCATCAAAATCCGTAACGTGAAGTCTTTTTCCTGTTTCAAAGAGCTGCCCCTGAAGATTGAGCGCCCACTTTGATCTGGTCATATGCTCTAAAACCGATAGAGAACACTCATGCAGATAGAACTCTTTTCCGAATGTACCGACCCACTGCTCAGGGATTGCCCGGACACGTTTTCCAAGTGTAGAAAGAGGCCGGATCGTTTCTTCGCTTGCATTTGCTGTCCGCGCAGAAAGCTCCTGTGATCGGATAAAAGTTTCGGAATCAGCAACATCGAAAATATAAACAAGCTGCCCGGCATCTTCACAGAGAATTCCGTTTATACGATATTTGCGCGCTGTATTCCAGCCAAACAGGTGAAAAATTGTGTCACTGAATGCAGCAGCTGATATTTCGCGTGGCTGTGGCTTGCCGTTATAGTTCGACGAAATAGCCACTCCGCTTCGATTTGTCGAATCTGTAGGCCGAACAGCAAATTTCATTTCAAGAGGATTAATTAGCAGCTCCACACGTCGCTTTGCACCGAAATGCTTGGTGCATGCAGCACTGAATTTAACCTTTTTATCTGCAAACGTCACAAACGACTGACTATGCACACCCAAAAATTCGGTTCTGGTTATTTCAAAACCGCGTAAATCAAAATCACCCGCATTGACCGCAAAAGTTGCGTTCTCCTGTACCTGTGAGGTCGTACTGGCTGTGGAAATATCAGTGTATGCGCTTCTGGCAGCATTCAGATAGTCTTCTTCCTTGAAACTGGACCACCTTGGGTTGATGGAAACAAAGCCTTTCAGCAAGCCGTCATGAATAACACGGAGCTCCGGCAAAATGGACTTGTTCCCGTATTTTGCATTGTCCAGCATTCGCTGAACCGCGTTGAAATCATCACGGCGTATAATGGCGTCATGGTGGTTATAGTAGCGGCTTTGTGGTTTCTCACCGCGATTTTTTAGCGACCGGTGTGTTCGGTAGTTTTCTGTGACGGTTTTTCTTGTAAGGACATCGCCACAGTGCCGCTCGTTGCGAAGGATTGAAACGATTCCGCTGGATGACCAACATGTTTTTCCAAAATATGTGTTTCGTTCCTGTTTGGTCAGTGCATCAGCAATCTGTTGGGTAGAGTAGCCATAAAGATACATATAAAAAATTAGCTTTACGGTGGGCGCTTCCTCCGGATTGATCTGAAGATGACCGTCTGCATCATGGGTGTATCCAAACAGCTTCGGTGTAAGCGGAACTCCGTGGTCAAGCCGCATGCGCAGGGATGTTTCCATACTCCTGCTGCGGGTGTGCGATTCTTCCTCAGCCATTGTCGCCTGAAAAGTAAGTGCCATTTGTGAATCGTCGTTCAGGGAGAAGATCGCTTCCGATTCAAAGAAAACGCCAACGGGCGGTCGTCTTTCGGCCAGCGACCGAACGGTTCCGATGAAATCTTCTACATTGCGCGCAAAGCGTGAAACGCTCTTCGTTACGATCATGTTGATCTTGCCTGCCCTGCAGTCCGCAATCATCCGATTGAACTCATCTCGATGTTTCAGCGAAGTCCCGCTAATCCCCTCATCGGCGTAAATATTCACAAGCGTCCAGTTTGGGTGACGGGTCACAAACTCTTCGTAATACTTCTTTTGCAGCTCATAAGACGTTGTTTGCCGAACGTCATCCGTCGATACCCGAACATAAATAGCGACTCGTTGGTTCACTTCATTGTCATAATAATCAACCTGCTTTTTCGCAGGGATGTATTCATAGTTTTCAGGATCGATCACCACATTGTATCGCTGCTTGATCTGTTCCTTTTGCCGTTCCCTACGTTTTCTGGCTGCTGAATCATGCATCTGAATGTTCTCCTGTTAAAAGAAGGCTTTCCTCGGAAATACTGTCCGGGAGGACTGACCAATGATCGGGGAACATGCCCCAATCGTGCAAGGTATCCTGATAACAGGAAGCCATCGTAAAAATATCCTCGGATACAAAATAGATGCCGACTGGTTTCTCTAACGCCGCGAGGATTCTTGCAAGGAATGTGATCTCGTAGTCCTTTTTGGAAACGTTGGATACCTTTTGTGTGATGATTAAATTGACGTTGCCGCGGAAGCAATCCTGTAGGAGTCTACACCATTCCGGTGCACTTTCCATATTCGGTGCGGTGGCCCCTTCGTCAATGTAAAAATCAATAAGTTCCCAATTCGGGCAGAGCGCCATCGTGTCCTGGTACTGCTTGACATGATAGTCCAGATAGTCCGCATATTTTGTTTGATTGAAATACCGGATATAGATTCCGACCTTGTAATGCTGCTTCGGATTCGGACGTTCTCCCCGAAGACCGTTAAGTAATGCCCTGTTGGATGAGCGCTCAGATTTTTGTATAGATTGCTCTGCAAAATTGCGGTGCAAATCCCGCGTCATTGAAAACGCCTCGTCTTCAGATTCGGATACTACTATTTGATTCCAAGTCTCAGACATTCCGTATCCCTCCCCATGCAATAATAAAATCCTTTGACTGTATTTTAGCCCGCACAGATATAAAAAGAAATAAACTGAGCGTGAAGATATCCACTCCCAGTGAAGGTACAACTGCGCTAGCCTTTTATGCATGTGACTCCATATGATAACAGGACACTATACAAGGTCAACTGACTGATTTTTCTTCTCATTATAATACTTCCGACTTTTTAAGGAGGTATTTATTTATGGCATTCAACAAAGAGACATTGGGACTGCGTATTGGGGAAATTAGAAGGAGATGTGGTCTTTCCCAAATGGCGTTGGCGGAACAGATTGAAAAAGCACCTACATTCATCAGCAGCATTGAAACCGGGCAGCGGGGCATGAGCATCGAAACGTTCGTATCCATTGCCAACGCGCTGAACGTATCAGCGGACGCGCTTTTGATCGACAGCATCAAAAATTCGGAGCAAATCTCCAATTCTTTCTTTGCCGCTGTTACTTTTGACTGTACCGAATTTGAGCGGCGCATTTTGTTAGATCTACTGATTGCGTCAAAAGAGGCAATACGAAAAAACAAGCGTTTTTTGCGATACGAATCTATAAAATGAAGAAAATTCCAGAAAAAATATAATTTCAGAAAAACAGATTATATTTTCAACATTTACGCGACTTTTAAGCGTAAATCCTGTATAATACAAAACAGGAAACATGCTTACAAACAGGAGAGCTTATGGTTTTTTACATCGCGGATATGCACTTTGGGCATGAGAATGTGCTGCGGTTTGATGACCGACCGTTTTCAGAGATCGGGCAAATGGACGAAACGCTCGTCCAGAACTGGAACGCTCGTGTCGCAAACGATGATACCGTCTATGTTCTTGGAGACGCTTTCTGGAAAAACGAAGAAAACAGCGTGAAGATCCTACAGCAGCTAAAAGGGCACAAACATCTGATTCAAGGCAATCATGACCGGGTTAAAGGCAAGCTCCGCTTTTATTGGGAAAGCATTACGCAGTACGCAGAGGTCAATGACGAAAACCGCTTGGTCATTCTGAGTCATTACCCGATGCTGTTTTATAAAAACCAACACCACGGAGCGACGATGCTGTACGGACATGTACATAATTCAAGAGAGTGGCAGCTCGTGGAGAAGTGGAAACGTGAGCAATTGGCGCTGGGAATTCCGTGCAGGCTTATCAACGTCGGCTGTATGCTGGATTATATGCACTATACGCCGCGTACACTAACAGAACTATTGGCAGCCGAACCGATGCCGGATATGGATTTGCCTGCGCGGATTGTGGAAAGCGCTGCCCAATATGAAAGCGCAAAGACGCAAGTTTATGAGCTGTGCAAACAAGCTGTGGATGAGGTTTTAGCCGGGCGGCTTACCGATGAAGCGCAGATCGACAGGCTGCTGGACCGGGTAATTGATTTCGGTGACGATGCCCGTTTCCGTGAATTGTCCAAACAGCTTTGCCGTTATATCTATTATCATTACCCGAAACTGATTGGCGGTTTCCCCAGTATGTTCCGGGCACTATTCGAGGAAAAGGAAACCTGAAACAGAAAGACAAGCGTCAGTTTACGCAACGACTCCATAGAAACAGCCGTCAGCCGACACGCGCCCGCGTGTCGGCTTTTCTGCATCCCGGTGGGAACGTCACACCGGAAATCATAAAAAACGCGCGTCGGCGCACGTAACGCGAAAGGAGCAACATGGAGAAAAGAACCTATCAATCATTACAAGAACTTCCGCTTATGCTGAGCATGATGGACGTTTCGTCTGTCCTCGGCATTTCCAAAGCAGGAGCCTATACACTCGCCCGCAGCATAGATTTTCCTGCGTTCCGGGTTGGACGCAGGATCGTCGTTTCACAGGAAAAATTTCTGGACTGGCTGGAAAAGCAAGCCGGGCAAAACTCTCTCACTTAGGACTAGCTATTTCACTGTCTTTGTGATATTCGTTTGAACTGCCAGAAAGGAGGAACGCAAATGGCAAAAAAGAGGGTCAATGGTGAAGGAACCATTGGAAAGCGAAAAGATGGTCGCTGGGAAGCGCGCTACATTGCAGGTCGTGACCCAGAGACGGGAAAGCAGATTCGAAAAAGCATTCTCGGCAAAACGCAGGCAGAAGTCCGGTCGAAATTGAAAGCAGCGCTTACAGAAGCATCAGAAATCGACGTGGTCAAATCCGGTGAATACAACGTGGGTGGCTGGATGCAGGCATGGTACTCCCTGTATGCGCAGCCAAACGTACGCGAAACGACTGCGCGCTACTACAAGGGCTACATCGATCACCATGTCATCCCGCGTCTGGGCGATATTCCGATAAACAAGCTGACGTCGCTGGACATTCAGCAGTTCTATAAAGATCTGATGGAAAACGGCAGGATTCGGGAAGACACGAAAGCCAAAAAGCCGGGGCTCAGCAGCACGACTGTGCATGGCATCCACGTCATGCTGAAATCCGCTTTGAAACGCGCCGTGCAGGAGCGCTTGATTCCCTTCAATCCGGCAGAGTTCTGTATCCCGCCCAAGATCACAAAGCCGGAGCTACAGGTGATCCCCTCGGAGCGATATCAGTCCTACCTGCACGCGGCAGAACAGCGCGGTGTGCTGCCAATGTTCTACTTAGAGCTGTCCACTGGACTTCGGAAAGGTGAAATTGCGGCGCTTCTCTGGTCGGATTACGACGCGCAGACGCAGACGATTCATGTGACAAAACAATATCTCTTCTACAATGGTCAGGGCACTGTGTCCCCGCCCAAATCAAGCACCTCTGTGCGCTACGTTTCCATCCCGGAGGAAGCTGCAAAGCTGCTAGAGCAGGAGCATGAAAAGCACCCGAAGAATCCCTACATGTTCCCCTCGCCGGTAACCGGCGAAATGTACCACCCGGACGCCATCGTGAAAATTCACCGGAAAATCTGCAAAGACATTGGGTTAGAGAACGTCAGATTTCACGACTTGAGACATAGCTTCGCCACGACCGCGCTGCAATGCGGCGTGGACGTGAAAACAGTCTCCACGATGCTCGGTCACAGCAGCGCGGGGTTTACGCTGAACGTCTACACGCACTCGACCAGCCGGATGCAGCAGGAAGCGGCTCGAACCGTCGGAAACGTCATGCCAAAGATGCTAGAGCGCTGAAAACCGCAAAATAGAATCCCGGCTGCCTGAAAAAAGCAGCCGGGATTCTCGTTTTCATCTCATTTTGTCCAACCAGGCACGTTTCGTCCCATCGCCGTTGGCGTCAGGGTTGGCGTCAATGTCGCTGAGTGGAGGACATCAGCCCAAGTTGCCTTGACCTTACGGTGCGGACGACAGCCGCGTGAAACGAAGAAAAATCAAGCCTGCCTGCGCAAAAACACGCCGCGTCGGCAGTCTCGGTTCTTCTTCAAAAAGTTCGGATAAAGCAAAAATCCGCACTTTTCAGTGCGGATTTTGGTGGGGGAAGGTGGATTCGAACCACCGAAGTCACTGACAACAGATTTACAGTCTGCCCCCTTTGGCCACTCGGGAATTCCCCCATATTCACTTTGCTGCGCTGCGGAAAGATTGGAGCTGGTAGACGGACTCGAACCCCCGACCTGCTGATTACAAAGAGTAGAAAAATTCTAAAAATATCGTTTTCTGGACGTTTTTGATCGTTTTCGCTAGAATTGAAATACTCTTTCACGTCCCTGTTTCCACTGCTTCCGTCCGCTCGTTTCCGCGTGTGGGTCACGGTGTGGGTCAGCCGTTTTTGCAAGTCCACCGTGTAAAGACGCCCCCAAATACCATTTCATAAGAACGCATGGTACTTTCCCACGCCAAACTTCAGCTTATCGGGAAAATACCACACGCAAAAACTGCGCCGCTGTAAACAAAGATTAAGCCTATTTATAAGCAGCCGTTACTCGACCCAGTTTTCAACTTCCAAATCAGGTACGCGCTCAAACTCGCGGACGTTGTTCGTCACAAGGGTCATGCCCTCCGATCTGGCGTGCGCGGCAATCGGCATATCCAACGGACCAATCGGTGTTCCGCCGCTCTGAAGATAGGCGCGGATCTCACCGTACTTAGAAGCCGCTGCCGCTCCAAAGGGAAGAATGCTCAGCGGAACCAGAAAACGAAGCAACGCCTGCTCGTTCTTTATGGGATTGGAGCTGTGCTTCATTCCATACTCCAGTTCGGCCAATGTGATGGAGGAAATGCAGACGCCGCTGTTCAGTTCCTTTTTCAGTCGCTGCAATACCTGCTCCGGCTTGTTCTTCATCGCGTAGATGCAGATGTTGGTATCCAGCATATACGTCACAGATGTTCACGCTCCTCTTGGACGCCCTGATCTCGACCATCCTCGAAAATATCGTCGGTGAAGCTGTTCAAACCGTCCATAAAAGTCTGCCACATGGATTCCTTCGGAACGAGGATCACAGCGTCACCAAGCTGCTGGACGATCACTTCGTCTGTGTTGAAACGAAACTTCTTCGGTAGGCGCACAGCCTGACTTCTGCCATTCTCAAAGATTTTCGCTGTTTCCATTGTGATCACCTCCCTAAATAATATATATCACAGTATATATTCTCTGTCAATAGGAGAATCTGATTCTCTCAACCGAAGTGTATTGACGCAGATTTCAGTTGTAGAGTATACTGAGAACACAATCATAGAGTGCAGAAAGAGGGATGAAAAATGGAACTGTCAAAGAATGATTGGAAACTGTTCCGAGAACGGCTTCCTGGTTGGCAGAAACGCTATATGGACAAGCTCACCCGTGAGTATGCCGAATTTTTGACCGATGACAGATGCCAACCATCAGAACGTTTTTGGACGCTGAATAAAAGAATACGTGAGGATCGGAGAAAACCGGGAGTGCAGCTTGAACTCCGAAAACAGAACGTTGTGTTTGATCTGGCGCACCTGATCGCGGATAGCGCAGTTTCGCTGGATGAGCTCGATGGCTTCAGCGAGGAACTGCAGAATATGGTTCGTGAACTTTCGCAAAAACAGGTCTAAAAATCGCGTTCCCATGGTCTAAGCCGTCATTCTTTATTCGAGGTTGACGAAATCATTATACTCCAAACGAGCCCATCTTGCTGATGGTCTCGTTTTTCATACAGATCCGTCCGGAATCTATAAAGATCATGGTTGGAAAGTCCGGATTATCGTACAGTCCTCGTGCTAAACTATTCTTATACTACAAAAGGAGGCGTAAACTTTGATTTCCAGAAAAACATACTGTAGGGCACTGAATCTGCTGCAAGCGCAGGAGAATTTAGATGCAGAGGCTCGGCAAATTCTGCTGACGCTGCTCCGTGACAGCATCGACGATGTTTGCGACTACACATCCTGGTGGCTTTCCGAAACAGACGATTTTTGTGTCTGGACCGAAGAGGAAAGCCAGAGGTGGGATCTGCAAAAACCGGAAGCGCTTTACGATTTCATCACCGGAGAATACGGCAGAGCGGAGCATATCTGCGGCAAAAATTTTGTGACCGTCTCGATTCTGCTTGACGCAGATGTGAAAGAGCAGCTCGATTCGTTCTGCGACGAACACGGCACAACGCCGGGACAAATTCTGACGACTGCGCTGGAGTGGATGGTTCATCACCCCGAGGAAGCAAAATCATATCTTGAAAACCTGATGGAGAAAGATGCATCATGCGAAAAGAAGAACTAAACTTGGAAACGCTGCATACCGTTACGCCGGAAGAATTCCAGCAGCACTTCGATGTACTGACGGAGGAAGCCAGAACCGGCAATGTGCCGCTTCGCATTCGCGCAGAAGACGGCTCGTCGGATCTGCTGCTGTTCGCGTGGGACGATTTCTTTGAGCGTTTTCATGAAATCTATCCGTCGGAAAAGCGGGCAGAAATCGAAGCAGCCTGCCAAGCATTTAACGAATCCGAATAAAAAGAATACAGCATCTAATACACTGCGCATCGCACATCGCTCATCCCCTGCCTAACTTAGGCAGGGGATTTTTTATGCTGCCAAAAAATATTTTCAAAACAGGCTGTTCAAAACGCGATTTTCTGTCGGATTAAATAGGAGGACTTTCCAAAACGCCAATGACACATCAGTTCGTAAATATTCTGTGAACATTTGCGAAAAGGGTTCTAAAAAGTGCGTTCTCGCTGCCTACCACATGAGAGACTTTTTCGGAGGGACGCGAACAGGCAGTGTAGGTTTGGAAATGTAAATGATCTGTGAATTTTCTCAAAAGGACTTCTAAAAATCGCGTTCCCGTGGCCTATACAGTGAGGGGATTTTTTGAGGGGACACCGCTCAAAACGCAAAATTCTGCCGGATTAAATAGGGGATGTTTTGAGCGGCGAAAAAATTTCCGATTTTTTGAAAACAGGCTGTCAAAACTGCGATTTTTATCCCTACTAGTAATGAGAGGATTTTTTGCACGGATAAATTTTTTGAAAAAGTTTGGTACAAAAGCCCTCTGAATGGGGATAAATGGTAGGAGGTATTTTTCAGAAAGGAAAATCAGAAGGAAAAATGAACACGAACAAAGGAGGACAACATGAAAGAATCAAACTACAAAAGCTATGACGAACTGCCGCTGTTTCTGAACGCGGCGACAGTAGCGAAAGTGCTGGGCATCGCACCGTCGAGCAGCTATGAGCTGATGCACGAAAAGGATTTTCCCTCGCTGCGGATTGGAAATCGGATCGTCGTGCCAAAAGAGGCGTTCATCCGGTGGGTGAAGCAGCATACAGGAGGGTGCGAATGAAGCGCAGTCTCTGGCCGACACGCGATTCGGTCAAGGACTACTTCCCACTGCCGAAAGAAATTTTCTCGCTGGGTCTGAGCGCGGCAGAGATCGCGATCTACGCCTACCTGCTGTTCTGCGAAGATCGGCAGACATTCCAATGCTGGCCAAGCTACCGAAAAATCGGTGAAGCGGTTGGGCTGAGTCCAAACACCATCCGCAAGCACATTCGGTCACTTGAAGAACATGGCTTGCTCATCACCGAGCCGACGTTGGTCACAACGAAAGATGGAAAAACGCGCAACGGAAATCTGCGATTCACCATCTGTCCGATTCAGGCTGCACTCCTGCAGGACTATGACCGGCAGATGCAGAAGCTTACCGAGGACGCAGCAAGGAGAAGATATGCCGATTTTATTGAAAACACAGGTTGATCGCACAGCCAAAACGCCAGTCACAGCCCGTCGCGCCCGTGTCGGCGGTTTGTGCGGCTTTCAGGACACAGTCGAGCGTGTCCCCACCGGAAGCCTGAAAACCGGACGTTGCGCCGACGTGCGGGAGTGTTGCAGGAATGGCAAGCGCAAAAGAAGGACGTTTGCAAGCGAATTTCGGCAGAGGGAGAAGCCGCAAGCGGCGAAGCAGGACAAAGCCGCGGGGTCGTGCGCGCCCCGCAGCGGTCACATCTGCCCGCGGTGCGGGCAGTTTCGGGGATTTACGAGGGCGTTCCAAAAGCAGCGAAAAACAGCCCTAGGGCGTTGCGGAATGAAAAAAGCCCGCCGTTTCAAGGAAAACGGCGGGGTTCCGACGAAAAATACGAGGTGAATACAGAAAAATGGTAAAAGGAAAAGAAAAATTTGCACTCTGGATCACGCCGGAGTGTAAGCGGCTCGTCGATGACTGTTATGCGGACGATCAATGCCAGAGCCGCAGCGAGTACATTGAAAAAGCAATCTTATTTTATACCAGCTTCTTATACGCCGAAAAAGCAGATCGTTACCTTCCAAAAGTCTTGCAGCAAATCTTATCTGGGACGCTGGATCGATTTGCAGAGCGCATTGGACGGCAGCTTTTCAAGCTGGCAGTTGAGCAGAATGTCAACAACCATATCCTTGCTTCAGACACGGACATTGACGCACGGAACTATCAGAAAATGCGCGGGCTCAGCATGGAAGAAGTCAAGAAGACGAACGGGAGAATCGATTTTGAGGACGCATTGTTACAGGAAAGAGGTGTATAAGAAATGTCAAAATTGATTCAAAAAGCAGGCTTCCTGAATCCCAAACGCGCCGGACGTTACATGAATTACATCGCCACGCGCGACGGCGTGGAACTTTTGGATGAAAACGCGGACAGCATCTATATGCGCTATATTGCTACACGTCCGAGAGCAGAAAGGCACAGAGAACACGGTTTGTTTGGAGCCGAGGACACGGTCGATTTGGAGAAAACAATGGACGAGTTGAAAGAGCATGAGGGCAACGTCTGGACAATTATTTACTCCCTTCGGCGGGAGGATGCTGCACGCCTTGGCTATGACAACGCCGCAAGTTGGCGGGCGCTGCTGCGTTCCAAACAGGCGGATTTTGCGGAAGCCATGCAGATCCCGCCGTCTCAGCTTCGCTGGTATGCGGCATTTCATGACGAGAGAGACCATCCACACATTCACATGATGCTCTGGTCAGATGACCCGAAATACGGCTTTCTGCGGAAAGATAAGCTGTTGCATTTGCAGTCCATTCTGATGAATATGATCTATGTGGACGAGCTGAAAGAGGTTTACATCAAGAAAGATATCGCCTATAAAGATGTGACCGAAGCGGCGCGGGAAACCATGCGCAAAAATGTTGATCGGCTAGAGTCTGTTGAAAATCCACCGGAATCGATTCGGCAAAAGCTCATGGAGCTTGCGCTGGAGCTGCGCACAGCCACCGGGAAAAAGCAGTACGGATATCTCAAAAAGCCGCTCAAGGATATGGTGGATTCCATCGTGGATGAACTGGAAAAAATGCCTGAGGTTGCTGCGTATTATGCCGTCTGGAACGACCTGCGCGATACGCTGGAGGGCTACTACAAAAGCAAACCGAGACAACACAATCCACTCTCGCAGCAGAAAGAATTCCGTGCCATCAAGAACGCCATCATTCAGGAAGCGGAGCGTTTGCGCTGTCAGCTTGAAGAATCTTCTGCGCAGACTTCTGCAAATCCGCTGCTTACAGATGAGCATATTTCGTCTATAACTTCTCAGTTCGCACGGCTTCCGTCCGAATATCTTCTGAATTCAAGCGTCAGATTGTTCCACCAGATGGGACAAATCTTCCGCGACAATGCCGCGCCGCCCAGCAATCCAATGGGCATCCGCATCGACTCCAAGCGCCGCAAAAAGCTGATGCAAAAGCGGCTGGCAATGGGACATAAACAGGATGACCATGAGCAGGCACATGGCTATGAACAAAGTCTGTAAATTCGGAACGCACATATTTGTCTGCAAAGGTAAACGCTAGTCAAAAGCCGCTATAGGAAATCAGATTAGATATCTTTTCTATTATAGGCGTTTCTCAAAATTCCCACAGATACGAACGTTTTCGTCCGAAATAATAAATGCCTGCGCGTCAATCGTGTGAATTAAATCTACAAACGCATTGTATTCATATTTATTGATACAAGTGACCAAAATATGTGTTTCCTCTTTTGTAAAAGCTCCGATACCTGTCCATTCGGTCACGCCACGACCGGTTCGTTCCATAATGACCCGGTCCACACCGCAGTGCTTCGTGAAAATCATCAGTCTTAAATTGATATTCTGGTAATGTGTACGATCCAGTGTCAAGGTAAATACAAGCAGATAGATAATAGAATAGACGAACGTCTCAAAACGAAAGTTCAGGAGTAATAAAAGATAAATAATGACGTTTACTCCCAAAGAAATACTGCCAACGCTTTTCGCTCGCATGCGTTTAACCGCCCACACACCAAGGATATCCACTCCGCCGGCGCTTCCGCCAGTCGTCAGAATCTGTCCAATGCCGAAGCCGGAAAGCAAACCGCCAAGAAGTACGGAAACCAGTTCGTCCTCAATCCAGACTGTTGCAGCCGGAATCAGACGAAGAAACAGCGCAAGCGACACAACGCCAAGAATTGTTTTATATAAAAATGGTTTTCCGATGTCGTGCCACGCAATCCAAAATAGCGGAATATTAAGTAGTATGTAGACAATGCTGATGAACTGCTCTGCATTCAGTCTGAATGCCCGTGCCACCGGAATACAGATCAGCTGCGCTGCGCCGACGGCTCCGCCGCTGAATAAGCCGAATGGAACAACAAAAACATTAAATCCAACGGCATAGAGGAAACTACCGGTCAGAATCCTTAAAATCAGAAAAATCTTCTTTTGGTTCATACATTACCCCGCATAAAATAGTACAGACTTCTAATAAATTATATCATACTGCTTTTGCTATTGACGTTATAATTATTTCACAGGATGGGAAACATACAAGCCCGCGCCGATGCAAGGATACCCCATTTGCCCAAGGACAATCGGGAAGAACCCCGGACCGGTTCCGACATCCACAGTTTTCAGCATTTTATCCTTGCCGGAAGCGTATCTGAAAACACATCTTTCCACGCAGCAAGGAGCGTTGTGTCGGAAAGCTCTGCCCGGACACTCTCGCTGTATGCTTTTGATTCATAGGCAACAACCGGTGACATTACATTTAGAATGGCATGGCGGAAGATAATTACCACGTCGGATAGGCCGTTCGCTTTTGCAGCCGTAATATAACCCTTTTCCCGAATTTGAAGAACCTCTCCGCGCACCATACGAGCAAGCGGTGCCCACCAGAGAGAAACCAGCACCAGCATATGTCAGTGCAACGGTGACAATATACCCCTCGACAACCGGAAGATCCTTTGCTTTCACACTTTCAACCGCGAATTTACCAATGCCATTCCATGAAAAGATAGTTTCAATAGCAAAACTTCCGCAAATCAATCCGCTCAAATTTGTCGCCATCAGCGTCATACACGGAAGAACTGCATTGCGCAGCGCATGTCTCACTATGCCGCTCCATAATACGTCATATTCACACATCTCCTTTTTCTTATTCGCCCAAAAATGATTCCAATTTTTTAAGTACGAAATCACGGCGACTTTTCCTCTGATGAGTCAAGATGCTCATTCTACCGTAGCACTTACAAACCAAGTCAATTTCACTTTTAGACAAACACACGCAATATTAATGCCCCGATTTCATTTCTGTAGATCCTGTGCCAACCGGAGCCCGCCCTAACCTTGCAGAAAAAGCAGCTTGCAAATCCAAAATCTGCAAGCTGCTTTTATTTTATCTATAGAGTGCCCCGCATATTGTCACGAATAATTTGGACTCTTAAACGGTGCAGTTTCTGTCTAGCAGCACTACGATAATCTTTTATTAAAAGCTCATAATCAGCTTTTCATCAAGCCTTTTGAGTATCTCGCACGCTAGCTTTACTGCGTTGTCAAAATCCGCATAGGCCGAAATTCCATAATGCGTATGAGCATAGCGAACCGGAACACCAATCACGATCACGGGTACGGCTTTCTCGGTCAGATGGATTGCAGCGCCATTTGTCGAGCCAGCACTCCGAACGGCATCCTGCACCGGTATGCCGAGTTCTTCCGCCAAGCCAAGCGCGTATCTTTGGTAGCGTGGATTTGTTATCATTCTGGCATCAATGTGACGCAGCATCGGACCATGCTTAATAGCAGTCTGGACCATATACGGTTCAACACAAGTATCATCCGCCGGGCAGCCTTCAAAGACGATTGCAACATCCGGTTTGATAACCTGTGATGTCACGGTTGCGCCGCGCACACCAACTTCTTCCTGCGCAGCACAGGCACCGACGATATCAACATTCAGTTCCTGACCCGCCAACGTATGCATCGTCTTTAGAATGGCCGCGCAGCCCAGACGGCAGTCAAAACTCTTACCGACCATCAGATCCGTTGTTTCTGAGTACGAGAAGGTGACATCAGGAACAACAGGCTCTCCGATTCTCACGCCGAATTTTTCAATAGCTTCTTCTCTGGAAACCGCACCAACATCTACCGTAATATCTTTCATCTCCAGTGGAGCCTTACGCTCCTGCTCGGTCATAAAATGAGGCGGCTTGCTAGCGGTAAGACCCGGGATATATTCTCCAAATTTGTTACGAACCCAGACCTTATGTGCCGGAATGTTGTTGTTGACCCAACCACCGATCTGAATAATACGGAGTGTTCCGTTCGGACAGATGGCCTGTACCATGAATCCGACCTCGTCGCTATGGGCGTCAAGCTGAACAACAGGACGCTTACCGTTGTTTTCTTTTCGACGAATATAGAGATTGCGCATATGATCTTCTGTGATCTCGCCAAGTCCTTCTGCATAGGGTCGGATCGCTGCCACTACTTCATCTTCGAAGCCGGACGTACCATTTGCGTCCGAGATTGCTGCAATCATTTCCAGCGTCGTTTTTTTATCCATTGTAATACCTCTTTACGAAAGCTTGACTTTCTTGAATTCTTCCATAAAGTCAACGATGTAGTTCGCCGTGGTCTCAAGCATTTCCTTTCCCCATTCTTCCGTAGCGGTGCTGGGATGATCGGGCCCAATCCAGCCGCTGTCGGTGACGTGCGGGGTGTTGCGGAGAATCTCAACCGAAACGCCCTTATACTCGACGGAGCGGAAGCCGGTCGTCTTCAGGTTTTCCGTCAGGTGCTTGAACTGCAGTTCGCCGCCGATTTCGCTCTTGTCGACCAGAGACGGATCGATGCCAAGGATTGCAGCCGTTTCTTCGCCGCCGCCGTGGCCGCCCTTCCATGCGGGGTTCATATCCCACGCCATCAGCCACCAGTTGAGCATGGCAACCAGGCAGCCCTTATCCTCAAATTCCAGTCCCAAGCGCTCAATCATCTTCATATTGCCACCGTGACCATTGAGGAAGACAAATTTTCTTGCGCCATGACGATACAAACTCAGGAAAATCTGACGGCAGAACTGATAGAGAACCTCGTTGTCAATGTCAATCGTTCCGGGGTACGGGGCCAGAGACTGGCAGGCGCCGTAGGGGATGGTCGGAGCAATCAGAACGTCGCTCTTCTGCTCGATCTTTTCCAACAGAAAATCCGGAATCAGGGTATCGGTTCCAAGCGGCATGTGACGACCATGGCACTCAATGCTGCCGATGGAGATGAGCACCATATCGTTCTTCTCAAAGTATTCCTGTGCCTTCGGCCAGGTCAAATTTGCAAGTCTCATATTTTTTACTTCCTTTTTATGCACAATTTTGAGTAGAAAAGCGGGCTATCCGGAGGTCGGATAGCCCGCCACCCGTCAATTACTGGGCAACCTTAACCTGATCCAGATTATGGTAGCCGTTGGAATCCATTACAAAGCCTTCCACTTTCTTGTTGGCGCCAACGTTGATGGCGCTGTAGAACACGGGGATATTGTTGTTGATCTCAGCCAGCATAATGGCGATGTCTTTGTACAGATCTTTACGTGCGGACTCGTCTGTGTTGGAACGAGCTTCTTCAATCAGAGCGTCAAGATCCGGATCCGCGATGAAACTGCGGTTGCCAGCAGCACCCTGCTGCGTCGAATGCTCAAGGGAGTAGTAGGTGTAGTCTGCGTCTCCGCTGGAAGTCGTCCATCCGAAATACGCCATATCATGTTCACCTGCGGTAGTTCTGGAAATGTAGCTACCGAACTCGAGAACTTCTACGTTGCACTGCACACCGATGTCGAGCAGCATAGCCTGAATTGCTTGGCACATCTCAATACGGGACTGATTGTCATTGACCCAGAGCGTAGTGGAGAAACCATCGGGATAACCGGCCTCGGAAAGCAGTTCCTTCGCCTTTTCAGGGTTGTACTCTGGAACACCGGTAGAGTAGTAGCCGAAAACTGCCGGAGCGATGATCGCGTCGGCGGGCTGGCCACTGCCTGCGTTGATAGTGTCGATGATGGTCTGGCGGTCGATTGCCATGGCCAGAGCCTCACGAACGAGCGGGTTATTGAACGGTTCTTTGTTCATATTCATGGAAACATACCAGCAGGTGAGAGACGGAATTTCATAAACCATCAGCTTATCATTGTCATTGATTTTGGGGATGTCATTGACCGCCAGATCATAGGCCAGATCGATTTCGCCGGTTTCCAGAGCGATAGAACGCTGAGACGTTTCAGGGATGACCTTCATAATCAGGTTTTCCGTTGCGGCCTTACCGGCGTAATAGTCATCAAATGCCTTGAGTGTGATATGATCGCCCTGTTTCCATTCGACAAAGCAATACGGACCGGAGCCAACGGGGTTCAGAATGAAGGCGTCCTCATTTGCTTCAACAACAGCTTTGGGAACGATCGCCGCAAAGGGAATTGCAAGGTTGCGGAGGGTCGGTGAGTAAGGAGCATTCGTCTTCACTGTAACAGTGTATTCATCGTCGACAGTAACATCTTCAATAAAGTTGACGATATAGGAGACAGCTGCGGAGTTGCGAGCACGATCCAGAGAGAACTTGACGTCTTCTGCCGTCAGATCACTGCCGTCATGGAACTTGATGCCCTGACGAATCTTGAACACATAGGTCTGTGCATCCGTCTGCTCCCAACTTTCGGCGATCTGCGGAACGATCTCATTGGTTTCAGAGTCAACTGTCACCAAGGTGTCGAAAATCTGACAGGTGACCTCAACTGCCGGTGTTTCTTTGCCCTGATGGGGGTCAAGAGAGGTGACATCAGCGCCCTGCGCCCAGATCAGTGTGTCTTTGTAAGCGGTGGCAGTCGCTTCCGTGCTGCTGCCGTTTTCTGCCGACGCGTCGGTTTCGGTTGCGGCAGTGGACTGCTTGCCGCCACAGGCCACGAGGGACAGCAGCATAACCAGCGCCAGTACCAGGGTCATAACGCGGACAAAGCTCTTTTTCATACATTTTCCTCCTGTTTTTGATTTTCCGTATAAACGAAACATTTTTCAAAATCACTGCGATCGGCAAAGCGGCGCAATGACGATGAACAAAATAACTTAAATCTCACCTCTCTGCACACGAAGGCAGGTCACGAAATGACCCGGCTCTTCTTCTGTCAGGACCATGTCCTGCTGGCGGCATGCATCTGTCGCGTAGGGGCAGCGTTTTGCAAAGCGGCATCCCTTTTCGGGATTGATGGGAGAGGTGAGCTCGCCTTTCATGGTGATCCGGTTCATAGGAACCTTCGGATTTGGAATCGGAATGGCCGAAAGCAGGGCCTGCGTATACGGGTGCATCGGCTTTTTAAACAGCTTGTCGGACGGTGCTTTTTCTACCATCTGACCCAGATACATGACCAGAATATCGTTGGAAATATACTTGACAACGGAGAGGTCGTGCGTAATGAACAGATAGGTCAGACCGAGATTGTCCTGCAGATCCTGCATCAGGTTCAAAATCTGTGCCTGAATAGAGACGTCCAGTGCGGAAACCGGTTCATCACAGACGATAAACTTTGGCTCCAGTGCCAATGCCCGCGCAATGCCGATGCGCTGGCGTCGACCGCCGTCAAGTTCATGTGGATAGGTATTGATGAGTCTGCTTGCCAGACCAACCATATTCATAATCTCGCGTACGCGTTTCTGGATGCCATCCTTGTCCTTGCGGTCATAGATTTTCTGAACAAGCAGGGGCGCAGCGATCGCTTCGCTAACCGTCATGCGCGGGTTGAGCGATGCAAACGGATCCTGGAAGATAATCTGCATATCACGACGCATATCTTTCATCTGCCTATCGTTGAACGAAAGAATATCCTTCTGATCAAAATAGACTTTGCCGCTGGTCGGTTCATGCAGACGGAGAATGGCACGGCCCATTGTAGACTTGCCGCAGCCGGATTCACCGACAACGCCGAGTGTTTTACCTTGTTCAATGGTAAAGCTAATATCATCTACCGCGTGGAGCATGCCGTTTGGAACGGGGAAGTATTTTTTCAGGTGTTCTACCTTCAGAATTTCACGATTCTGTTCTGCCATATCTTCTCACCTCTTTCAGGTCGTGTACCGGAAGCAGCGCACCTTATGACCGTCTTCCAGCTCCGCAAGTTCCGGCGATGACACGCGGCAATGCTCGGTGGCATACTTACAGCGGTCAGCAAATTTACAGCCCTCCGGCAGCGCAGTCGGGTCCGGCATCATGCCGTCGATGGCGGCCAAGCGACGGCTGTTCGTTTCCAGATTCGGGATCGAGCCGAACAGACCTTCAGTATAAGGATGCATGGCGTTTTCATAGACCTGACATAGCGTGCCGTACTCCACAATCTCACCGGCATAGATGATCGCGACACTGTCGCAATTCTGCGCAACAACGCCAAGATCGTGTGTGATTAGCAGCATAGAGGTATTGTTCTTCTTCTTGAGATCCCGGATCATTTCCAGAACCTGCGCCTGAATGGTAACGTCCAAGGCGGTGGTCGGCTCGTCCGCAATCAGAAGTTGCGGATTACATGCAAGCGCGATGGCAATGATGACGCGCTGCTTCATACCGCCAGAGAACTGGTGCGGATAGTCGTCATAGCGGCCAGCCGTGATGCCGACCATTTCCAACATATCGCCCGCCTGTTTTTTGGCTTCCTGCCTGGAGAGCCCCGGATGGTGGTTGCGGATGACCTCGAGGATCTGCTCGCCGACGGTCATAACCGGGTTCAGCGATGTCATGGGATCCTGGAAGATCATCGAGATCTGCCGACCGCGCATCTGGCGCATTTCTTTTTCGGTCAGCCTCAGAAGATCATGTCCTTCGTAGATAATCTCGCCGGAAACAATTTCTCCGGGCGGATGCGGAATCAGTCGCATGATACCGCGCGCGAGTGTCGTTTTGCCCGCGCCGGTCTCGCCGACCAAACCCAGGGCCTCGCCGCGCCTAATTTGCAAATTTGCGTCGTTCAGCGCACGAACCACACCATCTGTTGTGGAATAGACGATGTTTAAATTCTTAATATCCAACAGAATATCTGACATGTTACGTATCCCTCCTTTATGGCACAGCGGCTGTCAGTTCTTGAGCTTCGGATCCATTGCGTCGCGAAGACCGTCGCCCATCAGGTTCAGCGAAAGGATCGTCAGCATAATGCCAAGACCCGGGATCACGGTCACATGCCATGCGTCACGAATATAGACACGGGCATTGGAGAGCATGGCGCCCCATTCCGGTGTCGGCGGCTGAATGCCAAGACCCAGGAACGAAAGACCGGCGATTGAAAGAATCGCACCTGCTAGACCAAGCGTTGCCTGCACGATGATTGGAGCCAGTGCGTTAGGGATGATATACTGGAAGATAATCGCATTGTTGTTGCAGCCGATAGAACGTGCTGCCTCGATAAACTCCTGGTCTTTGACGGTCAGAACTGCTGCGCGAACCGTTCGTGCAAATGTTGGGATGTAAGCGATTGCAATGGCAATCATAACATTCCAAAGACTGGTACCGAGCGCAGCTACGATCGCAGTTGCCAAAAGCATGGACGGAATCGCCAGCAGCACGTCCATTGCTCGCATGATGATTGTATCTGCTGTGCCGCCGTAGTAACCGGAAAGTGCGCCGAGAATACCGCCTGCGCACAGCGCCAGCAAAATGGCAATGCCGCCGGTAAACAGGGAATACCGCGCGCCCCAGAGCATACGCAGCAGCATATCGCGGCCAAATTCATCCTGACCGAAAATGTGCTGCGCACTTGGACCTTTCAGACGGTTGAACAGATCCTGTTTGACAACGTATTCGTTATAGACCGCATTGTGTGTGGTCAGATCAATCACCAGCGTCGTAATGGACACGACGACAAGGAACGTGATGAACGCGAGACCAATCATCGCCATCCGGTTTTTACGGAAGCGCCGCCAGGCCTCCTGCCACAGCGATCTCTGCTTTTTCTCGTCTGTTGCCAGGCTGTTTTCCAATTTGTTCTTTTCGTGCATATGGCTCACCGTCCCTTTTTGTAAAGCGATTTGATTCGCGGGTCGACAAAGGCATAGATGATATCGACCAGCAGATTCACCAAAGTGAACATCGTCGCAAGGAAAATAACACATCCAAGCACCATCGGAATATCTTTTGATTTAATGGATTCTACCATCAGACGTCCAAGACCGGGCCAGGAGAATACCGTTTCAGCGAGCATCGCACCGCCGAGCAGGTTGCCGAATTGAAGACCGACTGCCGTGATGATCGGAATCAACGCGTTTTTCAGCATATGCTGGAACGTAATGGTTCGCTCGTCGTCGCCTTTGGCGCGCGCCGTGGAGATGTAATCTTGCCGGATGACCTCAAGCATGGATGATCGTGTCATTCGCGCAACCATAGCGGCGGAGTTAAAGCCCAGTGTGAGCGCAGGCAGAATCAAGCTTTTCAGCATTGGTCCAAATCCGGACGCCATACCCTGCGAAGGAAGCCAGCCAAGCGTCAGAGAAAAAAGCATAACCAGCAGCAGACCGGACCAGAAGTTCGGCATAGATACGCCAATCAGCGCGAAGACCATAGAAACATTATCCAGCAGAGAATACTGCTTTTTAGCCGAGATAATGCCAATCGGGATTCCAATCAGCAGCGCTACCAGAATACCTGCACAAGCAAGAATTGCAGTGTTTGGCAGGCGCTCGACCACTTGATCCCACACCGGAATACTGTTTTTATAAGAGACGCCGAGGCTTCCATGAAGCAGATCCCTCATTTTGTGAAGTTAACATAGAAAAAATACTTTCATTTTTGTTAACCTTCCACTATAATAGTATTACAATGTACACGTAGTTTGCCTATAGATATTGCATTTTTTTAAATTCAGGAGGACACGACGATGAAAAAAATAGGTGGAATGTTTTATTACGAACCTTGTAAGGTCGCGGAGAACGGATATTTTGAGCGAGTTTGTCCGCCAGACGGGGATTTGGCATTTACGATGTCTGGCCGCTGCGGTCTGTATTACTGCTTGGAAGATATTATGTTGCAAGACATGCGCAGGGTCGCATATATTCCTATGTACACCTGCGAAACCGTTCTTAGCTCCTATGAAAAAGCTGGCTATCAACTGAAATTCTATGATATTGATGAAAACCTGCGCAGTGTGTTTGACCCAGCGGCGCTTGATGAGATCAGCGTGTTGTCGCTTTGCGGCTATTATGGCTTCTGCAATTATGACCACGCCTTCATCCGCGCCTGCAAGGAACGTGGCATTGTGATTCTGGAGGACGTGACGCATTCCATGCTTTCCGCCGACGGAATTGATCCGCTCTGCGATTATTTTGCTGGAAGCTTCCGCAAATGGATGGGCATTGCGTGCGGCGGTATTGCCGTCAAGCGAAACGGGAAATTTGCGAAACCGCTTCTGCCGGTGGATCCCACGCACCTTCGCCAGCGGGAAGCTGCCATTGAAACAGCGGAGTCGGATGTATTCTGGGAGGGAGAAATGCGCCTTCGCCAGATGTTCGACAGTTTTGCCGGCGATGAGCGTTCGGAGTATATTCTGCGGCATGCGGATTTTGATGCGATCTGCGCAGCAAGAAGAGCAAACTTCAGCGCTATTTTAAACGGACTGCCCAAGGAGCTTCATGGCATTCGGCCTGTGTTCCCGATTCTGACAGACGCGGCAGTTCCGAGCCATTTCTGCCTGTATGCTGAGCGCCGGGACGAGTTCCAGGCATTTTTGGCAGAGCGTCAGATCCGCTCTACCGTCTACTGGCCGGTCGGTCCTATGGTACATCCGGAGGGGCATCCGTCGGTTACGTACATTTATGATCATATTGTTTCCGTTCCCTGTGATCAGCGCTATCAGCCTTCGGATATGCAGCGTGTTGCAGAAGCGTTTGCCGCTTATTCTGAAAATTTTGGAAGGTGAGTATGCAGGAACAACGTAAAACAGCAAAAGCAACCACATCGGAGATGATTTTGGAGGCGCTGCGTGAACAGATCATCAATGGAACGCTTGTACCGCAGGAAAAGCTGGTGGAAGCAGAGATCGCGCAGCAGTTCGGAACCAGCCGCGGACCGGTCCGTGACGCGCTCAAGCAGCTTGCCATGGAGGGGATGGTGGATTATCAGCCCAACAAAGGTTGCTCGGTCGCGCTGCTCTCGCCGGAAGATGCGTATGAGGTGTTTTTTCTGAAAGGCAGCCTTGAAAAGCTGGCGATCCAGAAGAGCAACTGCCATGTCAGCGACTACGGTCTTCTCATCATGGAGACAAGCATTGAAGAATTTCGAATTGCAGATGAAGCAGGGAATTTGATGCAGGCGGTCCGCGCTGATGAAAAATTTCATCAGCAAATTGTCCAGTCTGCACAGATCGACAGGCTGACCAAGATGTGGGAGCTTTTAAGCCCACTCAACGGTGCGATGTTCCTTTCCGTGCGAAACGCCAACCGATTCGGCAATCAGATCAGCGACTCTGAAACGCTGGTCAGAGGCGGAGCAGCCCTGGGATCGCACAGACTTCTGTTGGAAGCGGTCCGAAAGAATGATTTACAGGAAGCCTGCAAGCAGCTGGATCTGCATTATGTAAAGACCGGCGAACGCGTTTACCGGCTCTCTTTGCTGCAAGAAAAAGCACCGTTTTAACCGTCCTAAGTTTTCTTAAAAATTGTATTTTGATATCTGAAATGGCGTAAAAACTGCGCCGCTGTAAACAAAGAATAGGGATTTCCAAGACACACAAAACCAGCTGAAAAATATTCCGATCTTCCGAAAAAATCAGTAGACTTTGTGCCGGTTCTGTGGTAGTTGTTTGTGCTACCGCAGAACAGGAGGCACAGACATGGCAAAGAAACGAGCGAATGGAGAAGGTAATATCCGCAAGCGAAAAGACGGGCGCTGGGAAGGACGGTACACTGCTGGGTACGACGAGAAAACCGGCAAGCGAATCATCAAGAACGTTCTCGGCAAGACACAGGCAGAAGTGAAAGAAAAGCTGGCAAAGGCAGTCGCGGAAGCGGAAACTGTCGATGTGCGGAGAGCGGACGAATACACGCTCGGTACATGGCTGCAAACGTGGAATGAACTCTATGCGAAGCCGCACCTGCGGTTCTCGACCGCAGAATACTATCGGCGCGGCATCGAATTGCATATCACGCCGCGCATCGGGGATATTCCACTGAAAAAGCTGACCGGACGCGATCTGCAATGGCTCTACAAAGACCTGCAGGAGCATGGTCGGCTAAGAGAAGCGCAGAAAGGAAAGCAGCCGGGACTGAGCGATTCGACGATCCGCGGCATACACACGATGCTGCACAATGCACTCGACCGCGCGGTCAAAGAGCGGTTGATTGTACGTAATCCGGCAGACGACTGTGTTCCACCCAAAATCCCAAAGCACGAAATGAAGATCCTGCCGCCAGAGCAAATCAAGTCCTATTTGACAGCCGCCGACCAGCGTGGCGTCCTGCCCATGTTCTATCTAGAACTCATCAGCGGACTGCGCAAAGGCGAGCTTGTGGCGCTGCAATGGACGGACATGGATATCGAAAACAAGACCATCTCCGTCAGCAAGCAGGCAAGTCGCAACAACGCAGGCGAGCCGGACATCACACGTCCCAAAACGGAAAACTCGATCAGAAAAATCTCAATCCCGCAAGATGCCGTCGATCTGCTAATCGCAGAACACCAAAAGCATCCCGGCAGCCCATGGATGTTCCCGTCTCCGAAAACAGGCGAGATGTACCACCCGGACTCGGTGGTCAACATCCACAAGAAGATCCTAAAGGATGCAGGGCTGGAACACCTGAGATTTCACGACCTGCGACACACATTCGCAACCTTGGCGCTCCAAAACGGCATAGACGTGAAAACCGTATCGAGTATGCTCGGCCACTTCGACGCGGGCTTCACGCTAAGAACCTACACCCACGTCACGCGGCAGATGCAGGAAAGTGCAGCAGAAAAGATGGGCAATTTCATGGCACAAGTGATGTGAACAAGCAGTCAAAAAACACAGAGCGTCGGAGAGAATGACACAATCATCCTCTCCGACGCTCTTTGGACATTTCGCCGTGTGGGTCACGGTGTGGGTCAAGCCGGTTTTCCGCACTCACCAGCAAACCCCAACAGGAAGGTGGATTCGCTTTTTCTGCGGAAAAAGCCACGGCGGTTGCAACGTGCCACCGGCACGTTGCTAAGAGCCGCCTTTCGAATCCACCTTCGCCTAAAATCAAAAAATTCCGACCATCCAGACGGATGTTCGGAATTTTTGGTGGGGGAAGGTGGATTCGAACCACCGAAGTCACTGACAACAGATTTACAGTCTGCCCCCTTTGGCCACTCGGGAATTCCCCCATATTCAGTTCGCTGCGCTGCGGAAAGATTGGAGCTGGTAGACGGACTCGAACCCCCGACCTGCTGATTACAAATCAGCTGCTCTACCAACTGAGCTATACCAGCAACTCAAACAGCAAGACTGATTATAATGGGTAAAGCTCAAAATGTCAAGCACTTTTTCGTTTTTTCGAAAAAAATTTTTGAACTGCGCCAACCGTCTATGGCCGGTAGCCGATGGCGCGGGAAATGTCATTGCCCGCCTCACAGACCAGACGCGTCGCCAGGAGGAAATCCTCCGAATAGACCTGCCGGAACATGCCGACCACGCCGACGGCGTAGCGCACCTCTCCGGTCGCGTCACGCACCGGCGCGGAAACAGAGCGCAGGCCGACCTTGAACTCTCCGTTCTCCACGGCGTAGCCCTGCTCGCGGATCTTCTGAAGCTCGGGCTGGAGCTGCTCAGGGGTAATGAGCGTATGGGGCGTATAGGCCTTGAACTCGGAAATGGACAGGAGCCTGCGGCACTCCGCCTGCGAGAGGTTGGCCAGAAACAGCTTTCCCTGCGACGTACAGTGCAGCGGCAGCCGCGCGCCGACCTCAGAGACCACGCGAAGGCTCGCCCGGCTCTCTTCTTCTGCCAGCGTCACAACGGCCGCGCGATCAAAAACGGACAGGAACACGGACTCTCCGAGTTCCACGCAGATTTTCTGCATATACGGGCGCGCGATCGTGCCGATATCCCAAGCATTGGACACCGCACAGCCATATTCAAACAGGCGGATCCCGAGCCAGTAGCGGCCGTTCGGCATCTGCTCGATGAGACCGGCCTCGCGCATCGTGGAAAGAAGCCCGTGAATTGTGCTCTTCGGCCAACCTGTCGCCTGATAAAGCTCGGTGAGCGTGGCGGGCTTGGTGCGCTCTGCGAGCAGGTCCAGAAGATGGATGGCCTTTGCCACAGAATGTATCGTTTTGCTTTCAAGCTCTGCCATAATACCGACTCCTTTTCGTTCGTTTTGTATAGTGTATCATGCTTCCGGTTCGCAAGCAAGCGCTTTCCATTCGCCATCATCGAAATTTGTTCGTGTGTACTTCCTATCCGTCCCTCTCCTCTGCCAGACGCTCCGCGTACCTTGTGCAAAGCGGCAAAACCGGGCTCCCGCTTGCGCGAAAGCCCGGTGGGGGTAATCTTAAAAATCAGAAGATGGCGTACGGGATCTCGACCGGGTAGTCCAGATACTTCTTCATTTCGTCGTCAAGACGGAGCAGGGACACCGAGCAGCCCGCCATATCGATGGAGGTGCAATACTCGTTGACATAGCTCTTGAAGACCTTGATGCCGGCGTCCTTGAGCATCTGCGCAACCTTGTTGTACGCGATGTACTGCTCCATGAGCGGCGTGCCGCCCAGACCGTTGACCATGACAGCGACCTCATCGCCTGCCTTGAAGGGCAGATCGTCGAGGCAGTTCTGCGTCATCAGGCCGACAATCTCGTCGGCGGGCATCAGCTTCGTGCGCTGACGGCCGGGCGCGCCATGCAGGCCGACGCCGATCTCCATCTCGTCATCGCCGATCTCGAACGTCGGAGCGCCCTTGGCCGGGGTGGTGCAGGAGGTCAGGCCGAAGCCCATGCTGCGCACATTCGCGTTCACGCGGTCGGCAAGCTCAACGAGCTCATCGAGGCTCTTGCCCTCTTCCGCTGCGGCGCAGACGATCTTATAGCCGAGAATCGCGCCCGCAACGCCGCGGCGGCCCGCGGTGAACGTGCTGTCCTTGACTGCTACGTCGTCGTCAGCAATCACGATCTTGGCGTTGATGTCGTCCATCTCGCACATTTCACAGGCCATACCGAACTGGCCGCGGTCACCCGTGTAGTTCTTGACCATGAACAGAACGCCGGCGCCGGTATCGACGGCCTTGGCGGCCTCATAGATGGCGTCAGCCGTCGGAGCGGCGAAAACGGGAGAGGGCGCAAGCGCTCCATGCCCGCCTGACGGCGCAATCCGACGCGGGAATCGGGCGCATGGGCGTGCGCGGCGTGAAACTTGGTATGCAGCTGCGCGGCCTTTCCGGAGGGCACGTCCGCTGCCCGCTGCACGACGCGACACAGGACGAGCGGGACCTTGTGGCGCGGCTTTTCGCGCAGTACGGCATTTCCCGCCATCTCGAGACGCGGTAGCCCAGCATTCCCCAAAGTCCATATTGCATCAAAAAAGGCTGGAACGCACAAGCATGCATTCTAGCCTTGATTTTTACTTGGTTCTCAATACATTTTAGCACCCGCCGGAATATGCGGGTCGAGCATCAGAAGGTGCAGCCGCTCCTCGCCGTTTTCATGATGGACAGCGGAGATGCGCATATGAAACAGGGTGCTTTGATTTTTGACGAGCAGACAGACCGCTACGACATCCGCTTTGACCTTGCGGACTATTACGGCGGCCTGCACTGCGGAGAAACTTTTGATGTGATGGTGGGCGGCAGATGGAGGCCGACCCGCATTGAAATGGCCGAGAACTGGTATCTGGTAGGAATCCATGCCGACGACCTCTCCGGCCTGCGGGTGCGGATTTAAGCCATCCGCCTGCCTGCTGACTTTCCAAAGGAGGGATAGCAGTTGCAGGAAGAAGTAGACCAGAAAACCATATTCTATCAGCAATCGGGCGGAGTTTGAAGCCTTAGTGAAAAAGAACCTTGCCATGCAGCAGACCGACCAGACCAAGAAACAGCAGAAGCGTATTCCGCAAATCACGACGCGCCTTGAACAGATTGACAAGGTGCTGAATAAGCTTTATGAGGACAACGCCCTCGGCGCGATCCCGCAAGACCGCTATGAGCAGATGTCGCAGAAGTATTCGGAAGAATACTACGCGCTGAAAGCGGAGCTTGCCACGCCCCAAGAGCAGCTATCCGCTTATCGCTTTAGATGCTTGATCTCGCAACCTGCGATTTGATGATGTCAGCAGCCACGCAAAGAGCGTTAGCATTAGTTTAAGGCTTTGCGTATTCATCCCCAAAAACGAATTGCCTTGTTCAAAGTATTCAATAAGCTGCAATACTCTGTCTTCTGAAGCCATGTCATTTATGTAGATCGTCCATAGGTAGTCTCTATGATTGAGGGGTTGCTTCAGAAGCAATCTGTGTAAAAAATCCGCATTGATTGGACTTTTCTCTTTTGTGCTATTTGCAATAAGAATAGGCCACAGATTTTCCGGTGCGACATGATGTGCATGGATAAATTCAAAAAAACGTTCTGCGGAAAATGTGTTGCAGTTTCGCCAATGGTACGTTTCAAGATATCCATCAACAATCTCTTTCTGACTATGCGGTTCACACACAAACTGCAGCAATTGCTCAATATAGTCCTCTGCTGTGTTGTCCTCTCTCAAACAGCACGCGATTGCCGCAACTGTAATACCGCTCCAATCACCCAGCATTCCATTGTTCACCTTCAGAACGTATTGAAGCAAATCGTTAATCAATTCGTCCCTTGCTCTGTTTGATTTTGCCAGTACCTTTGCTTTCCAATAATCGTCCAACAAATTATACGCCAAATAATAGATTTCCGAATCGCCAGTCACGCCCCTACACAAAACGCCACTTCGCTCCAATACTGCCAAAAAATTTAGTTTTTTCCCTTCAAATCCAAAAGTTCTCCAGAATTCAATATCTTGAAGCATTTCGATTTTAGTGACATATGTGCAGCCGTTTACAATTTCTTTCTCAGCCAATTCATCAAGCAAATATTGTAATACCGCCCCCGTTCCCTCAGCACTAAGCTCTCGCAGAAGTTCCGCATCTTTTTTCTCAATATATCTATCAAACAGACGAAACAGTTCCGCATTGTCTTCAGCATATGTTTCGCAAAACAGCATTAAAAACAATGGATTCTGCATTTCCGCTTGTAATGCGTAATCTGGTAAGAATGGGATATTGTAGTGATTCATAAAGGTTTTGATTGCTTCAATCGAATTGACCTCAAAACCTCTGTGACAGATTTCAATTACTTCCCCAGATGAAATCTTTCTTTTTACAGCATCGTCAAAAGCTATGCCTTCATAGCCATCACGAATTGATATTGCCATTTTGACGTATGGTAGACTCTCAACAGTGCGAATCAATTCGCCCAGACCGTTTCTCCATATTCTAATATCATGAGAAGATCGTGCAGAAGCTGCCGAATCCACCGCAAAGAAAAGATCGGATGTGAGAACCTATGAGTCAGGAACAGCGGGACAGCTATGTGATCCCGCCAAACTTTATTGAGGGCGGTTCGTTCTTCGGCGGCTTATTCAAGGCGCGAAATGTGGTCGAGGCGGTCATTCTTGCCGCCGGCACCGGGCTTCCGATCCTGACGTTCTCGCTGACGCTGACCGTCCGGATCATCCTGCTCTGCCTGACCTCGCTGCTGCTGGCGCTTCTGGCGCTCATCGGGATTGCAGGAATGCCGCTTTCCTCCTATATCATTCTCTTTTTTCGTTTCCTGCGCAACCGCAGAAGTCTGAGCAAAAGCGGCGGTAAGAGCAGCCGGAAGCAGGCGATCCTCCCGACGTGGGATAAAAAGTCCGGCCCCAGCACCGCCGTGCAGCCCGCCGCCTATAAAAAGGACGGCAGCCGCATCCGCTTTGCAAAGGACACGCGCCGCTTGATGCTGGACACCGCTTACCGGCAGAAGAAGCAGGCCGAGCGCCCCGGCAATCCGCTTGCAGCGTATGTGCCGATTCAGAAAGTCGAAAACGGCATTGTCTACACGACCGACCACCGATTTATCAAGATCCTGGAGATCGTGCCGATTAACTTCTTACTCCGTAGCGCAAGAGCGCAGCGGAACATCGTGTATTCGTTTATCAGCTATCTCAAAATCGCGCCCGTGAAGCTGCAGATCAAGGTCATTACGAAACGCGCGGATATGAACCGGCATATCGAAACCGTGCGCCGGGAGATGGAGCAGGAGACGAACGAAAGCTGCCGGATGCAGCAGGAGGACTATCTGAAGCTGCTGAAAAAGCTCGGCTCCAAAGAAGCCATCGCACGCAGGTTTTTCCTCATCATGGAATATGAACCGCTCCCCGGCGCGAAGAAAGACCGTGAAGAAGCGGATGCCATTTCGTCACTGCAAACAGCGGCGCGGACGGCGGCAAATTACCTGTCCATACTGCCACGCGCCGGCACAGCTTCGCCCGGCCAGCAGCATTTATGGCATCCACACGAAAGACCGGACAGCGAAGCTCTACGTCTGCTCCCGGTATCCCGCCTGCGACGCTTATGTACAGGCGCACAAGGCGACCGGTCTGCCGATGGGAACGCTTGCAGACAAATCACTTCGACAAAAACGGATGCAGGCACATCGGACCTTCAACCAGCTTTGGGAGAAAGGCTTCATGCGCAAACAGGATGCTTACGCATGGCTGTGCGTCCGGCTCGGCATCCCGGAAGCTGACGCACATATTGCCAACTTCTCGGAGTATCGCTGTGACCAGGTCATATCGCTCTGCAAAGAATTTCTGAACGCACAAAGGAAGGTGAAATATAATGGATCGAAGCAGCATCGTATTGACCGCTGAGCAGCAGTTTCTCGTAGAAAACAGCCTTGAATTTGTCCACTGGACGATTGCAAATCTTATTCCCAAAAGCAACTGCCGTATGGAATATGACGATCTCTTTCAGGAGGGGTGCGTTGCGCTCTGCCATGCAGCGGCAAGCTACCATGGCGGCACATCGTTCAAGACCTATGCCATCACGGTCATCCGCAACCATCTGCTCGACTGCTGCCGCAGGCAGACAAACTGGCGGAAGTATATCTCCGAGCAGTCTTTGGATGACCCGGACGCAGGTCTCCCACCGCCGTTTTGCACAGACCATGCGCATTTTTCCGGTGTGGACACCGGCGCAGTGCTTACCTCCTGCAAGAAGCATTATCGTGGTGTTGCAAAGCTCGGCGTTGACGCGCTCGTCCTCAAAACGAAGGGCTTTGACTGCAAGGACATTGCGGTTCTCTATCACACCAGTTCCAACAACGTCGGGGCCTGGATCTCCCGCGCGGCAAAGAAGCTCCGCAGCGACCCGGATTTTCTGGACGCTTTCGACATCGCCTGTTGAAATTGTAAGCTGGCGCCCGTAAAAGAAAAACAAAAGCACATTGGAGGTACTGTTATGGAATACACGAAGTACGCGGCCGTTGGGCATTTCAAATGTCATCGCACGCTGGCTGGCAAGAAATATCCCGTTGTCATTGTGGGGCAGAAGGAATATATGCTCGACGTGCAGGAAATGACCGTCTGGAGCAGTCTTGCATGGCGGATCCTGTCACGCAGCCAGATTGCGGAAGCCTATCTGAAGCTGACGCGCGGGCTGTCGTTTACGTCCCGCCGGACACTAGATGACTGTGTTGACAGGCTTGTCACCCGCGGTCTGGTCGCAGAGGGGCGCGGTGGCAGCGAGTATGAAGCTCTCTATGATCTGCTTTCCTGCTTGTATATCGCGCCGGTATCTGCAAATCCGTTTCTGCGGCTCGGCGCGTTTTTGAAGCTCTGGATTTGGAACGGTGCACCGTTCTCTAAAGCAATTCGCCTGTTCTCACGCCCAAAACAGGATGCAGCGGAACGGCAGATCGTGCGGCTGGCGAATCAGGTGCTTCTCAGCAGCGCAGAACTGATCAAGTGCGCAGAGCGTGGCGTGCGGACGCTTCGCTCCGACGAGCAGCTCATGGACTGCCTGTATGACGATGAATTGACCACCAGTGAGAATCTGCCCATCCTGATGGCAGCGTCCCGGCAGGCGCGCCCTGTCTCGGCGGCAATCGCAAACCTTTATCTGCATAAGCAGATCGTCTTTGAGCGGTGCTGAATATGAAAAAGATTCTTGCGTGGCCCACACCACTGCTGCAGAAGTGGCTGCTTTCGCTGCTGCTCTGCCTGCCGTTCCTGGCCGCAGCCATCGTTTCTGCGTTCTCCGGCGATCGGACGTTTCTGATCCTCAGCGCATTGCTCTTGCTTTTTTGCGGCGTTCGCTGCGCAGAGCTTTATGTAATGCTCGCGAACGAACGCTATTGCGCGGAGGAAGGCATTTGTCTTTCGGTTTCCGGCATTCCGTTTCAGCGGCAGCGCAGGGTCGCGCTGCAAAAAGCAGACGGCGAACAGCTTGTCTTCTGCATAGAAAAGAACAAGCAGCTGTCTGTGGGGCAAGCCTATCGGGTCTATTTGCCGCTTTCTGCAATTCCAAGTGAAGTCAAGACCGCACACTTGCCGCAGCCATGTGCATTGGCAGTCGAGAAAATTGAACCCGCATCTTTCGATTGCGAGGAATCGGCAGACTGAACCTCTTGGTTTCTTGAAATTGTTGTCTACCTGTTTTCGTTGATTATTTTTCCGTAGTTTGCTATACTATAGATAGAAAACAATGAGGAGGTGCGTTCCATGCCCTTTGATGAGATTGAAGTCATAAAGCAAAAGCTTGTCGATCAGATCAAGCCGATTGGCGTTTATCTGTTTGGCTCTTTTGCCAACGGTACCGCGCACGCCGACAGCGATTTTGACTTCTACATTATTGTAGATGACAGTGAGAAGGATCTTCACGCCGTAGCCACTTCTGCATACAAAGCGATTCGCGGCGTGAAGCAGCGCCCTGTGGATATTCTGGTTGGCACAAAAAGCCGCTTTGACGAACGTAAGAATCAGTTCACCGTAGAAAACGAGGTATTCCACAAAGGAGTTCTGCTCTATGGATCAGCAAGTTAAACAGTGGCTTGACTATGCCGCGCAAGATTTAGGCGTTGCCCGGCATCTTTTTGAAAACTACCATCCCAAGCCGCTTGAAATCGTCTGCTACCACTGCCAGCAGTCTGCTGAAAAAGCGATCAAGGCTGTGATTGTTTCTCTGCACTGGCCCACCGGGATTCCCAAAAGCCATGATCTTTCGTTCCTGCTGAATCAGATCCACAACTATATCTCCATCCCGGATGCAATCGGCGATGCTGCAGATGCCCTAACGCCATTTGGTACCATGACACGATATCCGAACGAACTGACTGTCGAAGAGCATCATGCAAAACAGGCAATCGCATTTGCAGAGCAGATTCTAAATTGGACAGCATCTGCTTTGCGATAAAGCAAAAATCACAGTTGCATAACCGAAGCGGTCGCAGACTTGCGACCGCTTTTTTCTGCATTTTGCAGAAAAATCGTATTGCCGCCCTATTTTATAAGTAGAGAGTATTCTTCGTCCATCGCGAAATCTATATATAGTTTTAATATAATTGACAATCGCAAGATATTGTGCTACCATACTCATGTAATTGATATTTGTGCAGTTCATCGGAACGCAGACCGTATGGTCTGTGCGTGGGGCTTCTCACATTGCACACGTTGTCAGGTTTGTATTTGAGTGCTGGTAGCATGATATTTGCCCGCAAGGGGTAGATGTCGCTGCCAGCATTTTTTATATAGATATTCATGCCGGTGGCAGAAAGGAGTGTTATGGCAAAAGCAAGTCTCATCGGGCTGATCATGCAAGGCCCGGAATTGCAGCACAGTGCCAAAGGAGAACCTTATGTCCGCTTTTCCGTAGCCGAGTACGTCGGCTTCGGTTCGCAGCGGCACACACAGTTTGTTGACGTGTGGGCATGGGGCTACATGGCGCAGCGGCTTGCAAAGTGCAGTCTGAGTAACGGCGATTTTATCTTTTTGAGCGGCACGTTGGAACTGGAAGAGTTCACAAAAAAAGACGGCATCACAAAGGATAAACGCTTGAAGCTCAGATTGGACGATTGGGCGCCTGTTCCGAAGAAACGGGAAACAGGCTGTCCAACGCAGAATGAAACAGAGGTTTTTCCCGTCTCTGCCGAGCAGATCGACGGCGACCGGGAAGAACTGCCGGAATAATACCGGCGCAGCGGAAGAGGAACCGCACCAGATGATTCAGAAATGATTCGTCGGTGCGGTTCCTCTTTTTTTATTTTATCGAAAGAATTTTGAAAGGTGGCTAAATTTTATGAAACGATCCAGTCCCCTTTGGGGTAGTGTCTCTGTCCTGATCGGTGTGGTCATTGCGATCCTGGCGCTGGTGCGCGGCGCATGGCTCGTCCCGCTTCTGCTCCTGACCTTTACGGCGTGGGGCCTGTGGGTAGTCATGTTCCAGCTTCAGCCCGCGTGGGATTCCATCCGCGGGTATCGGAAGAAGGAGCACGACGCCAGACAGCAGCGGGAAGCATCGCTCTACAGTACGGCGCAGGCTAACGCCGACGCCATGCAGCTTCTGCTGCGGCACGTCAACCATCGGATCTCTGCGTATCTCAAGTCAGTCTATCCGAGCGCCCGCTGGGAGTGGACAACCGGGAACCCAACTGCGCTCGTTATGCAGGGCGGCACCGGTCGAATCCGCGTGTATGGCATTGCGGAATATGACTATGCAGACGTTCAGATCGACCGCAACGGGAATCTCTCTTGTAATCTCCTGAAGGTCGTGCCGGTGCAGCCACGTATGGATGCGCCGACGCCGCCAAACCAGCAGCCGATCGATCCGCAGGTCTGGTATGACGTAGAAGGACGTGAAGTATTGGAGCGTGTAATCGCCGATCTGGATTCCCGCGGCCATAGCAGCCTGACACTGAAAGAGGACGGCAGCGTGTGCGTCCATGAGGATGACAACACAAAGGATATTCCGCAGGAACACCTCACCGCCTTCCCGCAGAAAGTCTATTGGCCGTGTCTGGGACAGGTGTTGGAAAGCGAAGGCTTGAGTGCACGTGTTCAGGATAACGAGATCGCGGTATCCTGGTAATTTTTTAGAAGGGAGCGAAAATTCGAATGAAAAGCGGACGCAGTATTCAGGATGTGAGCTGCGAGATCCTGCGCCAGCAGGAGGCAAAGGCAGACTATCTGGTCGCAACCGACCGTCTGCACATGGATACATATGGCGACAGCCCTGTGATCCGTGTGCTCGACCGCGAGGGTGTCGATCAGATCGAGCCGCTGGAGATCCAGCCGACCGCGCATCAGCAGATCGGTACGTATCTGGACATTCCCAGCAAGTACTATGACCGGATGCTTCAGCGTGACCCCGCGCTCCTGAGCTACAACGTCAACCGCTGGTTCCAGAAGGAGCCGGAGCAGAAGCTGCTGCGCACAATGGACGGCAAGGCCAGAGCGTTCCTCAGCAATCGCTATCGCCGCATCGACAATCTGGACATCGCCCGCGTCGTTCTCCCCATCATCGGAGAAATGGAGGGCGCGCGCTTTGAAAGCTGCGAGATCACTGACGACCGGATGTATCTGAAAGTTGTCAATCCACGCTTGCAGGCAGAGGTCGTTCCCGGTGATGTTGTGCAGGCTGGCATTATGATCTCCAACAGTGAGACAGGGCTTGGCGCCGTCAACATCCAGCCGCTCATTTACCGGCTGGTATGCTCCAACGGCATGGTGGTGAACGAAGCCGGCACCCGCCGGGCGCACATCGGCCGCGTGAACACCACGGATGTAAACTTCGCCCTCTATTCCCAGCAGACACTGGACGCCGAGGATCGTGCATTTGTCCTGAAGATTCAGGACACTGTGCGCGCTGCCGTTGACGAAGCCAGATTCTCGACGGTTCTGGAGCGGATGCGGGAAAGCAAGCAGGCGCAGCTCAACACGCAGGACCTGCCCGGTCTTGTCAAGCTCGCCGGTTCCAGCTTTGGTATCTTAGAGGAAGAAGGCAAGGGTGTTTTGCAGCATCTGATTGAAGACGGAGACTTTACGCTCTACGGTCTTGCAAACGCCGTTACGCGGTTCAGTCAGGATGTTGAAAGCTATGACCGCGCAACGAAGCTGGAGGAGATCGGCTACAGCGTGATGACAATGTCGCCGCTGCTGTTCCAGAAAATCAATCAGGCGCAGGTCACGAGGATTGCCGCATGACGGCAGACAGTTTAATTTGAAAAGGAGAATTTTTATGAGTTTTCAGAATAACACCGCAGTTGATGTGTATCAGAATTTTGTACTTTCCACAGCGCTGGACAGCGACTTTTCGAGCGAGGATCTTGCCGACGATATGGACGGCCTGCAGCTGACCATGCAGCGGGTCAAGATCCCCGGCGGCGGGAATCTGCAGTTTGAGATCCGCAGCGATGATCCGGATAACCCCGATTATGAGCGCAAACTCGTCGGCGTGATCCTCTATCACCATCTCGCCAACGCCTACTGGCCAGAGGGCAGCGAGTACGACGACAACGTGCCGCCATTCTGCCAGTCCTTCGACGGCAAGCAGGGCTACGGTGAACCAGGCGGCGTCTGCGCAGCCTGTGCATTCAACCAATTCGGCAGTACGGCAAACGGCAGCGGAAAAGCCTGCAAAAATATGCGGCAGATCTATCTGCTGCGCAGCGGCGAGTATCTTCCGCTGCAGCTCTCCCTGCCGCCCACAAGCCTGCGCCCGTTCAATGATTTCATGAACCTCGCCTTTGTCGCCCGCCGGCGCCCCAGCTATTCCGCCATCGTGGAGATCGGTCTGAAACGCGCGGAAAGTGGTGGCTATACCTACAGTGTCGCCACGTTCCGAAAGGTGCGTGATCTGACAGGCGAAGACCTCGCGGCAGTCAAGAGCTATTCGGCGAATTTCAAAGAGCAGGTCAAATCGCTTCTGGCACAGCGTGTGGAGAACTACAAGTCCGATGTAGAATCACTCACCGGCACGGCTCCCTTGGAGCTCGCCGACAACGGCGACCACTTTTCCTATCCGAGCGTCATTGACGGCGAACGCGACGAGCTGCCGCTCTAAGCAGAAGCAGTCAACAAAGCTCGCTCCGCTGAGCAAACGGCAGGTGCGCTTCGCCGAAAAGAATCACAAGCTGGTCTATGCGTTTTTGCAGGAGCAGCGGTATGATCCTGGCGACTACTACGATCTGGCCGTTATGGGCTACCTGCGTGCCGTAGAGCGATATTGCTCCCACGCCTATCTGCGCCGCTTTTCGTTCTCCACCGTCGCTTACCGCGCGATGCAGCAAAGCATTGTGTCGTGGAAGCGCGGAGAGAGCCGGCGCAGGCAGGCAGAGGAAGCCTACTGTGCGCTTTGCGGCCGCAGGGAGACCGTCTGTGACACGGAGCTTTCGGAAGCATATTTCTTCTCGGAGCTGCAAAAATGCGGAACACCGCAGCAGGCCGCGTTTGCGCTGCTGCGCCTGCATGGGTACAGCATTGCGGAGATCGCCGCGCGGTACAATCTCGACCCGCGGCGTGTGCGCCGGATGCTCAAAAGTCTGTATTCCGCCTATCTGCGGCTCCGCGGGGACGGAAAGGAGGCGACAAAATGAAGGATCAGCACACAAGGATGCTCCACGGGCGGCTGCTCCGGCCGCTGAAGGTCGGCAGCAGCGCGCTCATCGACCACGAAGGACAGTTCATTCTGACCTCACTGGTCACGTCCATCCAGGTGCAAAATGAACAGGAAGCAAAGTTTGAAACGCTGAATACCCACTACCATGTGCGGTTTTCTCCACTTCAAGCGGCAGTTGCGGCGTCAATTCTGATGGCCGTCGCTGCATGAATGAAACACCGGCGGCGATCTCCCGTCTGATTGCCGCCGGACCCGCCGACCGCGGCCACAATTTTTGTGGCTGCGGTTTTTCCATAGGAGGTTTTATGAACGAACAGATCGTCCCGGTTTCCGGAAATCAGAAGATCGCGTTCCAGTGCCAACGGTGCGGCGCGTGCTGCCGGCACGTGGAAAACAAGGTCATGCTGGAGCCCTACGATGTTTATCTGCTTGCGCTTCATTTTCAAAGCGAAGGGCACACCATCAAACCGGAGGATATCTGTGCGCAGTACGCGCACTCCATGCCGCTGGAACCGTATTTCCCGATTTTTCTGCTGAACACCACAGGTGAAGATCAACATTGCATTTTCCTAAACGGGAATCATTGCAGCGTCTATGCACATCGGCCGCGCGCCTGCCGACTGTACCCATTCACAGTGGATGCAGGGCGGCGCGGTAAGGACTTTGAGTATTTTCTCTGCACAGATTATCCCGATCACTTCGGTAAAGGCCGCGTCCGGGTCAGCGACTGGTTCTATGAGAACTTCTCCAAGGATGCCCGCCGCTTTGTGAAAGCCGATTACGCAGCGATCCGGCAGTACGGCAAGCTGCTCCGGCAGATGACGCCCACGCAGATCGAGCATTCGCTGTTCCAGCTTCTGTTTTACCGTTACTGGAACTACGACATAAACAAGCCCTTTCAGGAGCAGTTTGAACACAATCAACGACAGCTGCTTGCATTTCTGCAGGAACAGCTGGCCCAAAATGGAGGTTCTATATGAGTCAATCCAGAATCACTGGCGCAGTCCTTCTGTGCTGGGAAGATTGCACATCCATTCTCTCGAAGCACCTGACAACGCTGCTGCAGCGTCCGATTCAGCTGTGCAGGATGGTAGAAGACTATGACTACTGGTGCGTTGCGTCGATAAACGGAAGGTTCTCCATCCCGGAGCTTCACAGTCTGCTGGATGCGCTTTCCGCAACCACCGCAGATTTTCCTGATCTGATCCCAGAGGAATCTAACCAGACGCGCTCTTTCAGCATGGAGTTTTCCCGTGCGCTTTTGCAGCATTACTTACACGCAAGCTGGCGCTACGAACATCTCACCGAGGAGTATCTGATGGTAATTGACGTGGACATCGCTGTCCCCGCATGCTGCATTATGAATGGAGGGGTGCCGGATGTCTGATGCAAAGCTGATGATGCCGCTGTTTTGTAACGGCATGTTTAACTGTGGCGGCCGCAGAATCCGTGCTGTCCACCTCTATGATGTTTCCGATGGGGAGCACCGCTATCGTCTTTGGACAAAAGCAGGAACGCCAGATATAGACTATCCCCGCGTAGAATCTGACCGCTACCTGCTATACGTTGAGATCCACGGATACCTCGCACCGCTTGGCATGACGGAATATTTTCTGACCGAACATTGTGGGTATTTGCCGGCTATGCGGGAACTGTATGGCGGTGCAGAACATCGGAGAACGTATTTTGACGGTCTGCAAAAGAGCGCTATTGAGGAAGCTGTCGCAATCGAGAGAACTGTGATCTACCATCTGGGCAAAGAATCGCCCCGGCAGGCAGACTATATCCACGGTATCCTCAATGAGCATCTTATGCGGTATACCGCCAGCAAGGAAAAAGGCGGCAAGACCTTCCCGGATTATGTCGGTGCATTGATGGCGGATGAGCTTGGCCATTGTGTGCAGCTTTCCGAGATTTATCGGTCGCTTAAGCAGCAGGAGGATGAAATGCGGCAGGCACAGATTGCCGAGCAGGATCGTGTGTACCAGCAGTCTGTCAATACAGAAAAAGAAAAAGCTGTCGGCGCCGCGCTGCAAATCATCCGCAACGGCGGCACGCTGCAAAACAATTCGCTCTGCTACTACAAAGAAGATGGCTCACTTGTCGAAACCTCGCTAATTCTGTATTTGATGCGCGAGTACCATGTCAACGTGCCGCTCCGCACACAGGGATGGATCAAAGAGCGGTTGGCAAGTGCAACCGTTCAAGAGGATTTCTGCGGCTCTGTTACCTACTACCGCGCAAAAAGAAATCCATGCTCACAGAAATTTTTTGACTGTATGCGAGAACTGATTGCAGCAGTTCAACAGATAAAAACTGCAGAAAAGGAGGCGCTGAAATGGAGCGCACCATCATTGCATATCTGAAAGTTGATGATAATCGCGCTTTTCAAGAAATTGGCGATGGCCCAATTGCATATCTGGTCAAAGAGTTTGCGTAGTTGGAACAACGTGGCATTCTTCTTCAAGATGCCGCGATTGCCGACGCGGATGCGGCCGGACCAAGAGAAGCATATCTTGTCTACCTTGCCAAATACGCTTTTGACAATTTGGGCAGCTACCACGTTTATCCGACGTCCTATAAGCAATGGCGATTCGCATCCACTGATGGGTAAGCATGGTTTAAGTGCGTTGTTTATCAACCAATATGTCTATATCTGCAAAATCAAGTTTGACGTGGCCTATATCTACCATATTTTCATCATAGAATAACAGCGACCGTGTAGTTTCCTTGAAACCGCACGGTCATTTTATGCCAAAAGGCATTTGTCAAGCCTGAATTGCGCCAATTTTTCTCCGCATATTTCGTCACTTCGCGCATAGTCAGCCACAGCATCTTGTGGTACCGGAAATCGTAAAAGCCTGACAATACGTGTGCAAGTCGGAATACTCCGAACGCTGCGGCTGTCGCGCCACAAACAGTATGCACAAATCTCAATTACAAGGCAACTTTACCACAAGATATTGTGGTTGTCAACAAAATGCGTGCTCACTATTGTGATATGCTCCCTCTATGAGAGACAGTGAAATAAAACACTGTTTCCATAGGGGGAGAAATTTATGTCCAAAAGCAAAATTCCGTATGAGAAAAAAGTAGAAATTGTAAGAGATTATCTGGACGGACGGGTGGGATATAAAGAAAGCATCCAACGCGCAAACAACAGTGCGGCATCTTTCCGACACTGGGTACATCTGTATAAGGGAAACGGAGCGGCTGGACTCCTGCCAAACAGCAGGAACAAGGTATATCTGGAGGATACAAAGTGGAAAGCGGTGCAGGAATACCTCTCCGGCCACGGTAGTTTGG